>Ga0233375_1000152_pt1 | contig 40643 bp, 28 predicted proteins | sample ElkDunMinimDraft_10_FD_191539 | JGI IMG/M metagenome (GOLD analysis project Ga0233375, IMG submission 191539) | Fecal eukaryotic communites from dung pellets of Tule Elk in California, USA - Elk Dung E16 | ecosystem: Host-associated > Mammals > Digestive system > Large intestine > Fecal | place...
GCCCACCGCCACGCTCTCCGCGCCGCTGGCGATCGCCGACTGGCCCACCGCCAAGCTGTCGTCGCCCGAGGCCACGCTGTCGGCGCCCAGCGCCGTGGCGTTGTAGCCCGAGGCCGTGCTCCAGCTGCCCACCGAGGTGCTGTTGAAGCCCGAGGCTTCCGCTCGACCGCCGACGGCCGTGGCGTAGTCCGCGGTCGCCTGCGACGCCGCACCGAAGGCCGAAGACTCGCTGCCGGACGCAGTGGCGGTGCTGCCCACCGCCGTCGCCGCGGCCTCGGTCGCCTGCGCGCCGGCGCCCAGCGCCGCGGCGCCATCGCCATCGGCGGAAGCGCCCGCGCCCGCGGCGATCGCGCCCTCGCCGGCGACGCTGGCGTCGTCGCTGCCATCGTCTGCGCCGTCCGCCTTGAAGTAGCGGTCGGTGTGTTCGGCCATCTCGGTCACCGCCTCGACGGCGTCGCCGATCTCGCCGATCGCGTCGGCCACCGCGTCCACCTGGCGCACGGTCGCCGCATCGCTGGCGGCGACGCCATCGGCGACGTTGGTGATCCGGCGCGTGGCAGGGCCCAGCGTGCCCGCGCCGCCGCCATGGCCCACCGACACCACGCCCGCCTCGGTGGCGCGCGCTCCGTAGCCGAGCGCCACGCTGCCGTTCGCGGTCGGGGCGGCATAGGCGTTGAAGCCCACCGCGATCGCGCCTTCGGCGTGCGCCTGCGCGGCCTGGCCGACGGCGGTGCTGCGCAGCCCGATCGCCTGGGTGGAACTGCCCAGCGCGGTGGACGCGGCGCCCGAGGCCAGGGCGTTGGAGCCCGCTGCCAATGCGTTGGACTGCAGCGCGCGCGCGTTGTTGCCGAAGGCCGAGGCGTTCGCGCTCGTCGCGCGGGCGGCGTTGCCCACCGCGGTCGAGCCGGCGCCACTGGCGATGGCGTCATTGCCGCAGGCCATGGCCGCCGTGGCGGTGGCCGACGCCGTTCCGCAGCTCTCCACCTTCACCGCGCCGGGCTTGGTGGGATCGGGCTTGGCGGGCTCGGCCTTGGGCGGCTCCGGCTTCGCCGGTGTCTGCACCGGGGCCGGCCCCTTGCCGGCTGGCGGCCCCTTGCCGGCGCCGGGGCCGGAGCCCTGGGCCGCGGCCGCACCCGCCACGGTCACCGCGGTGGCCAACACGATCGCCTGCAGGAGGCGCGCACCCTTCCCCTTTCCCTTGGCCTTGGCCAGTTCCGACGCAACGACAACCTGACCGGTGGACTGGTTCCAGACCTTGGAATAGATGCGGTTCATCGAATGTCCCTCGTGTGGAGTGAGTGCCGGAAGCCCCTTGGGTGCGCGCGATGACCTGCGGCGGCGGCTGCGCCTGCGCGGGAGCGAACAGGAGGGCGTGTCGGGGGACGCAGGGAGATTCGGCGAAGTGCCAGTCCGTGTGCGGGGCCGATAGCGCTGTTCCTGAACGCTCCTCGAATGCTTGCAGCTGAGTCGATACTCACCGCGCCTGACAATTTCCGTCAAGTGCATTCGCCCGTCACGTCACATATTGACGCGAATTGGCACACATAACCCGATGAATCAGAAACTTATCGTGGGATTAAGAGGTAAGGTCTCATCTTCACGGACCGAACGCATTGCGCTGAATGGAAAATGACCGCCGTTCAGACGACATTTCGCCGCCTGAGAAAGACGGTTCAGGCACGTGAATTGCATATCGCGGTGCGGGCGCTGCGCGGAGTCGACCCCTGGACGCGGCGGCGTCCGCACCGTCGGGGGGGGCGGGTTGCCTAACGGAGGGCACGGGCTCCGCCAACGGCAGCACGGCGCACGCCGCGCGGACGCCCGCGCAGCCGCAGGCCGCCGCCACGGGCGGCGACCTCAACGGGTGCAGGAGAGAAAGCGTCGCCGGGATCCGGCGACGCTGCGTGCTCAGCCGAGACGGACCCGGGCGTTGCGGAACATCCGCATCCAGGGCGAGTCGTCGGGCCACTGGGCGGGCGCCCAGCTGAAGTTGGAACGTCGCAGGGTGCGCTCGGGATGCGGCATCAGGATCGTGGCGCGGCCATCATCGCTGGTGAGCCCGGCGATGGCATCGACCGACCCGTTCGGATTGGCCGGGTACGCGCTGGCCGGAGAGCCGTCGCCATCGACGTAGCGCAGCGCCACCCGCGCGGCGGCACGGTCTTGCGCGGTGTCGAAGCTGGCGCGCCCCTCGCCGTGCGAAACCGCCACGGGGATGCGCGAACCGGCCATGCCCGACAGGAACAGCGAAGGCGAATCCAGCACCTCGAGCAGGCCCAGCCGGCCTTCGAACTGTTCGCTGCGGTTGCGCAGGAAGCGCGGCCAGTGGTTGGCCCCGGGGATGATCTCGCGCAGCGAGGACATCATCTGGCAGCCGTTGCACACGCCCAGCGAGAACGTGCCCGGACGCATGAAGAACGCCGAGAACTGGTCGCGCAGCAGGTCGCGCTCGAGGATCGAGGTCGCCCAGCCGCGTCCCGCGCCCAGCACGTCGCCGTAACTGAAGCCGCCGCAGGCCACCAGGCCATCGAACTCCTCGAGCGTGCCGCGGCCGGCGATGAGGTCGCTCATGTGCACGTCGATCGCGACGAAGCCGGCGCGGTCGAAGCCGACCGCCATCTCGACCTGGCTGTTGACGCCCTGCTCGCGCAGGATCGCCACCCGCGGACGCGCACCGGTGCCGATGTACGGCGCGGCCACGTCCTGCGCGGGGTCGAAGCTGAGGCTGGGCTGCAGGCCCGGCGCGTCGAACCGGCGCGCGGCCGCGCGCTCCTCGTCGGCGCACTCGGGGTTGTCGCGCAGCCGCTGCATGGCATGGCTGACCGACCACCAGGCGTCGAACAGCTCCTCCCAGCGCCATTCGGCCAGGGTCTGCTCGCCGTGCAGCACGCGGATGCGGTTGCCGCCGGTGGGCCGGGCGATGCGCTGCGCGCACTCGACCAGGTCATGGCGCGCGACCAGGTCGGCGAACTCGGCGCGGTCCTCGCTGGCGATCTGCACCACCGCGCCCAGCTCCTCGGCGAACAGCGTGCGCAGCGCGTCCTCGGCGCGGCCGCTGCCCCAGCCATCCAGGTCGATGTCCAGGCCGCGGTGCGAGCAGAACGCCATCTCGCACAGCGTGGCGAAAGTGCCGCCGTCGGAACGGTCGTGATAGGCACGCAGCAGTCCGGCCTCGCGCGCGTCGCGGATCAGTTCGAAGAACGCGCGCAGCCGCGCCGGATCGTCGAGATCGGGGCAGGCGCCGCCGAAGGCGTCGAAACACTGCGCCAGGATCGAGCCACCCAGGCGCTGCTTGCCAGCGCCCAGCCCGATCAGCCACAGCTCGCTGTCGACACCGTCCTCGATCAGGGGCGTGAGCTGGGTACCGACATCGGGCACCGGCGCGAACGCGGTGACGATCAGCGAAACCGGCGAGACGCTCCTGTGGACTTCGGATGCAACTCCAGGCTGCTGGGCCGGCGCGTTCCACTGCACCTGCATCGACAGCGAGTCCTTGCCGACCGGAATGCTCAGGCCGAGCCTGGGGCACAGTTCCATGCCCACCGCCTGCACGGCGTCGAACAGCTTCGCGTCCTCGCCCGGATGGCCGGCCGCGGCCATCCAGTTGGCCGACAGCTTCACCCGCTCCAGCGCTTCCACCGGCGCGGCGCACAGGTTGGTGATCGCCTCGCCCACGGCCATGCGGGCGGCCGCGGCAGCATCGAGCAGGGCCAGCGGGGTGCGCTCGCCGAGCGCCATCGCCTCGCCCGCCATGCCGTCGTAGCCGGCATGGGTGATCGCGCAGTCGGCCACCGGCATCTGCCAGGGACCGACGAGCTGGTCGCGCGCGGTCAGCCCGCCGACGGAGCGGTCGCCGATGGTGATCAGGAACTGCTTGGCGGCCACGGTCGGATGCGCGAGCACGCGCAGCCCGGCCTCGTGCAGGTCGATGGCCGCGGTCTCGATACCGCGCCAGCGCACGGGCGCGGGCCGCTGGGTGTCGCGATGCATCTTCGGCGCCTTGCCGAACAGCACATCCATCGGCAGATCGATGGGGTGAGGACCACCCGCCTGCGCGGCACTGCCGCGCGGGTGGTCCGAACGCCCGGCGCCCTGCGCCGGGCCGGGGGTGCCTTCCGCGGCACTGCCGCGCGGGTGGTCCGAACGCCCTGCGCCCTGCGCCGGGCCGGGGGTGCCTTCCGCGGCACTGCCGCGCGGGTGGTCCGAACGCCCGGCGCCCTGCGCCGGGCCGGGGGTGCCTTCCGCGGCACCGTCCTCAGCATCGAGGACGCCATACCCCACCACCAGGCGCTGCTCCCCGGTTGCCACGCCCACGGCGGAGAACGGGCAGCGCTCGCGCTCGCACAGCGCCGCGAACTCGGCCAGCCGCGCCTGCGGCACGCCCAGCACGTAGCGCTCCTGCGATTCGTTGCACCACAGCTGCATCGGCGAGAGCGAGGGGTCGTCTGTCGGCACACGGCCCAGGTCGATCAGCCCGCCCACGTCCGAGTCGTGCAGCAGCTCGGGGATCGCATTGGACAGGCCCCCGGCGCCGACGTCGTGGATCGAGACGATCGGATTGTCCTCGCCCAGCGCCACGCAGCTGTCGATGACTTCCTGGCAGCGCCGCTCCATCTCCGGGTTCTCGCGCTGCACCGAGGCGAAATCCAGGTCCTCGGCGCTCTCGCCCGATGCCACGGAACTGGCGGCGCCGCCGCCCAGGCCGATGAGCATGGCCGGGCCGCCCAGCACCACCACCGCGTCGCCGGGCTGCAGGCGGCGCTTGGCCACCATCGACCGGTCCATCGCGCCGAGGCCGCCGGCCAGCATGATCGGCTTGTCGTAGGCGCGCACCGGCTCGCCCTCGTGGGCGAGCTCGAAGCTGCGGAAATAGCCCAGCAGGTTGGGCCGGCCGAACTCGTTGTTGAACGCGGCCCCGCCCAGCGGCCCGTCGAGCATGATCTCCAGCGCCGGCGCCATGCGCGGGTTGAGGCTGCGCACGCCCTCCCAGGGCTGGGGCAGCGTGGGAATGCGCAGGTGCGAGACGCTGAAACCGGTCAGGCCGGCCTTGGGCTTGCCGCCGCGGCCGGTGGCGCCCTCGTCGCGGATCTCGCCGCCGGCACCGGTACTGGCGCCCGAAAACGGGGAGATCGCGGTCGGGTGGTTGTGGGTCTCGACCTTGATGCAGAACGCGCTGTCGAGCAGCGGCTCGCTGCGGTACTGGTTGGTGCCCGGATCGGGCCGGAAGCGGCGGGCCGGATAGCCCTCCACCACCGCCGCGTTGTCGCTGTAGGCCGAGAGCGTGTACTGCGGCGTGCGCGCGTGGGTGTTGCGGATCATCGCGAACAGCGAGCGCGGCTGGTCCTCGCCGTCCACGGTCCACGAGGCATTGAAGATCTTGTGCCGGCAGTGCTCGGAGTTGGCCTGCGCGAACATCATCAGTTCGACGTCCGACGGATCGCGCCCGAGTTCTCCGTAGCGCTCGCGCAGGTAGTCGATCTCGTCGCCGGCCAGCGCCAGGCCCAGGCGGGCATTGGCCTGCTCCAGAGCGGCCAGAGGGATGCGCTCCACCTCGCCGCGCGCGGGCGCGCCGAACAGGCCCACCGCCTCGTCGTGCGAGGCCAGCAGGGACTGGGTCATCGGGTCGTGCAGCAGCTTCGACAGCGCCGACTGGCCCGCGGCGTCCTGCGGCCAGCCGTCGAGGTCGATGCGGCTGCCGCGCTCGACGCGCCGGACCGGCTGGCGGGCGCCGCGCAGGATCTCGCTGGCCTTGCTCGCCCAGGGCGAGATCGTGCCCAGGCGCGGCGCCACGAAGCGCGAAACCGCTCCGGCTTCGGCGACCGGAGCCTGCTCCTCGCCGGCGGCCAGCACGCGCCGCAGCACGACGGGGTCCGGACTGGCACCGGGTTCGGGATCGACCCAGTACACGTGCCATGCGCCGAGGACGCGCACGCCGGGGCAGACGGATTGGAGGCGGAGCTCAAGCCGTTCGCGTCGGAACGGCGACAGGGCCGGCAGGCCCTCGAGGACGATCATGTCCGGGAGCACACTCAGAGCGGGCCGCCTATTGTAGCGGCTTTGCGCCGGGTGGCCCGTGCCCGGCGTCCGGGCAGGCCATTGCACCGGGGTGCGTGGCCGGCGACCGGGGACGGACGCGCGAGGCCGGGCCGGCCTCAGCCGCCGTTGGCGGCGCCCTGGCCGGAGGCCTCGAGTTCGCGCAGGGCCGAGAGCAGGGCGTCGGGCGGCAGGTAGCCGGGCATCGCCACGCCGTCGGCGGTGACGATCATCGGCGTGCCGGTCAGGCCCACGCGCTGGCCCAGATCGTAGTGGCGGGCGACCGGGTTGTCGCAGGTCGCCTCGCGCACCTTCTTGCCCTCCTTGGCCTCGGTGAGCGCCTTGCGCGGGTCGTCCGCGCACCAGACCGAGACCATCTCGCGGTAGTCCGGGCTGCCAACACCCATCCGCGGGAAGGCCAGGTATTCGATGGCGATGCCGCGCTTGTTGTACTCGGCGATGTCCTGGTGCAGGCGCCGGCAGTAGCCGCATTCGACGTCGGTGAACACGCTCACCGTGTACTTGGGGTTGGGCGGCGCGAACACGATCCTTTCGCTCGCCGGCACCGAGGCCAGCAGCCGGCGGCGCACGGCGTTCACGCCCGCCTGGCTGAGGTCGCGCTTGGCGCCGATGTCGAACAGGCTGCCCTGGATCAGATACTTGCCGTCGTCGCTGACATACAGCGCCTGGCCGCCCACGATCACTTCCTGGAAGCCGGCCAGCGGCGAGGCGGCGATCGCATCGATGCGGATCTCCGGGTTGATCGACTCGATCGCCTGGCGGGCGCGGTCCTCCGGGGTGCCCGGCTCGGTCACGATCCGCGCCTCCGCCGTGTCCGCCGTGTCCGCCGGGCCGGCCTCCGCTTCGTCGGCCGCGGCCGTCGGCGCCTGCGCGCAGGCGGACAGGCTCACGGCGCAGAGCATCGAAAGGAGACTGGTTCTCAGGGGCATGATCGTGCGCGGCTGGCGGGGAACGGCGATTGTCGCACGGACCGCCGGCGGCCTCGTCCCGGGGCGCGCGGGGCGGTCAGGAAGCGGCGACCTCCGGTTCGGCGGCCTGCGCCTGCGTCGCCGCGCCCGCCGCCGCATGCGCATGCACCCCGGCGACCGCGCGACCGGACGGATCGGCCATGGCCGCGAAGCTCGCGTCCCAGGCGATCGCCGCCGGCGACGAGCAGGCGATCGACTTGCCGCCCGGCACGGTCTGCGCGCAGGCCGGCCCCGGGTAGAAGCGTTCGAACAGCGCGCGGTACAGGTAGGCCTCCTTGGTCTGCGGCGGGTTGAACGGGAAGCGGCGCGCGGCCGCGGCCAGCTCGCGGTCGCTCACCTGCGCCTCGGCATGCGCCTTGAGCCCGTCGATCCAGCCATAGCCGACGCCATCGCTGAACTGCTCCTTCTGCCGCCACAGGATGTCCTCGGGCAGGTAGCCTGCGAAGGCCTCGCGCAGGACGCCCTTCTCCATCCGCTGCGCGCCATCGCTGCCGCGCAGCACCATCTTGTGCGCGGCGTCCATGCGCATGGCCACGTCGAGGAACTCGCGGTCCAGGAACGGCACCCGCGGCTCCACGCCCCAGGCCATCATCGACTTGTTGGCGCGCAGGCAGTCGTAGTTGTGCAGGGCGTCGAGCTTGCGCACCAGTTCCTCGTGGAAGGCGCGCGCATCGGGCGCCTTGTGGAAGTACAGGTAGCCGCCGAAGATCTCGTCGCTGCCCTCGCCCGAGAGCACCATCTTCACCCCCATCGCCTTGATCCGGCGCGCCAGCAGGTACATCGGGGTGGACGCGCGGATGGTGGTGACGTCATAGGTCTCGATGTGCCGGATCACTTCGGGCAGCGCGTCCAGGCCTTCCTGCAGCGAGTAGGTGAAACCGTGGTGCACGGTACCGAGCATCCGCGCGGCCACCTGCGCGGCGGCCAGGTCGGGCGATCCCTCCAGGCCGATGGCGAACGAGTGCAGCCGCGGCCACCAGGCCTCGCTGGCGTCGTCGTCCTCCACCCGGCGGCGGGCGTAGCGCGCGGCGACCGCGGCCACCAGCGAGGAATCCAGTCCGCCCGAGAGCAGCACGCCATACGGCACATCGGTCATCAGCTGGCGGTGCACCGCCGCCTCGAAGGCCTCGCGCAGTTCGGCCGCGTCCACGTCCACGCCCTGCACCGCGTCGTATTCGCGCCAGGGCCGCTCGTAGTAGCGCCGCAGCTCGCCCTGCACGCGACCTTCGTCATCGATCGAACATCCGTACCAGTGGCCGGGCGGGAACTGGGCCACGTCCGCGCAGATCGGCGCCAGCGCCTTCATCTCCGACGCCACGCACAGGCGGCCCTCGCGGTCGTGGCCCCAGTACAGCGGCACCACGCCGATGGGATCGCGGGCGATCAGCACGCGCCGGGCCTGCGCATCCCACAGCGCGAAAGCGAAGATGCCGTTGAGGCGGTTGAGCCACGAAGCCGGCATGTCCTCGCGGTACAGCGCATTGATCACCTCGCAGTCCGATCCGGTCTGGAAGGCATAGGGCTGGCGCAGTTCGGCCTTGAGTTCGCGGTGGTTGTAGATCTCGCCGTTGACCGCGAGCGCCAGTGCGCCGTCGTCCGAGCGCAGCGGCTGCGAGCCGCCGGCCGGATCGACGATCGCCAGGCGCTCGTGCACGAGGATGGCGCCGGCATCGACATGGATACCGCTCCAGTCGGGGCCACGGTGGCGCTGGCTCTGGGACAGTTCCAGCGACTGGCGGCGCAGCGCCGCCAGGTCGTCGCCCGACTGCAGGCCGAAGATGCCGAAGATCGAACACATGCGATGACGCTCCTTGGAAGGACGGGTCGTGGCCCGGGTCCCGATACGAAAAAAGCCCGCATCCTGCGATGCGGGCTTTTGCGTCCCGGGCGAGGCCCCGGAGGGATCTACGCCTGGCTGCAGCCCGCTGCGCGCGCGCGGTTGTTCGCCGCATTGCGATTGCGGTTGCGAACCAGGGCGGTGCGGAGGGACGACGGGGCCATGTCGCGACCCTAGTGCAGGCCGCGCGGGCTTGCAACGGTTGCAGACACAACCGTCACCAGGCCAGCTGAACAATGACGGGCGCGCCGGCCCGTCGCCGGCTGACAGTCAGGGGCCCGAATCACGTGAACGACACCATGCAGCGGCTTTCCCGCACTTCCCAGGTCATCGCGATGTTCGCGCGCTACCGCCGCTCCGGCATCCTGACCGGCCTGGACCTGGGCGAGGCGCACGAGGAGGAGCCGCTCGACGGCGAGGCCGACGCGCTCGCCGAACGCTTCGTCACCGACCTGGAGCAGATGGGGCCGGCCTTCGTGAAGCTGGGCCAGGCGCTGTCCACCAGGCCCGATCTCGTGCCGCCGAGCTGGATCGCCGCGCTCGAACGCATCCAGGACGACGCCACGCCCGCACCGGTGGACGACATCGAGGCCCTGCTGGAACGCGAGCTCGGCGTGCGCGCGAGCAAGGTCTTCGCCCAGATCGACCCGCAGCCGATGGCGGCCGCCTCGCTGGCGCAGGTGCACCGGGCGGTCCTGCACGACGGCCGCGTGGTCGCGCTCAAGATCCAGCGGCCCGACGTCGCCACCGCGGTGCGCAGCGACCTGGACCTGCTCGCGCGCCTGGCCGGCACCGCCGACTCGCTCACCGACGCCGGCCGCCGCCTGCGCCTGGCCGACTGGATGGGCGAGTTCCGCAAGGCGATGATCAACGAACTGGACTACCGCATCGAGGCCGAGAACCTCGACCGCTTCGGCCGCCACCTGTCCGGCTATCCGCTGCTGCGCGTGCCCGCGCCGCTGTGGGACTACGTGACCCCGCGCCTGCTGGTGATGGACTGGATCGACGGCATCAACGTCACCCGGATCACCGGCCTGCGCCGTACCGAACTGGACACCATCCCGGTGACCAGCCAGCTGCTGCGCGCCTACCTCGACCAGGTCTTCGTGCATGGCGACATCCACGCCGATCCGCATCCGGGCAACGTGCTGCTCTGCCCGGACGGCAGGATCGCCCTGATCGACCTGGGGATGGTGGCCACCATCCCGCCGCGCCAGCGCGAGCACCTGCTCAAGCTGGTGTTCGCGGCGGTGGACGGGCGCGGCGAGGACGTGGCCCGGGAACTGCAGGTGCTGGGCACGCGCCTGGAGGATTTCGACGAAGCCGCCTACGTACGCGAGATCTCGCAGGTGGTCGCGCGCTACGCCAGCACCACCCGGCATGCCTCGGAAGGCAGGATGGTGCTGGAGCTGGTGCGTCGCGCGACCGAGTGCGGGCTGCGCACGCCGCCGGAGATCAGCCTGCTGGGCAAGACCCTGCTCAACCTCGAGCGCGTGGTGGATGCGCTGGCGCCCGAACTCGACGTGCGCGAGCAGATCGAATCGCACCTGCAGTCGCTGATGCGCGACCGCATGCGCAAGGCGTTCTCCCCCGCCAGCCTGGCGACCGAGGCGCTGGAGCTGCAGGAACTGGTGCGGGACGCGCCGCGCAAGCTCTCCGACACCCTCTCGCTGATGGCGGCAAACCGCATGCAGGTCCGCCTCGCCGGGCTCGACGATTCGCGGCTGATGGAGAACCTGCAGAAGATCGCCAACCGCATCGCCTCTTCGGTGGTCATCGCCGCGCTGCTGCTGTCGTCCACCCAGCTGATGCGCCTGGACGTGGGCCCCACCATGTTCGGCTATCCCACGCTGGCGGTGGTGATGTTCCTCATCGCCGCGGTGCTGGGCGTGGTGCTGGTGGTGAGCGCGATGCGCTACGACCGCCGTGCGCGGCCGCTGGAGCGCTCGGGAACCGAATAGCCCGCCGCCGCGCCGCGGCTCAGCGCGGCGCGGGTTCCAGCAGCAGGCGCTCGATCAGGGCCCGGTACACGCCAGGCAGCGCCTCGAGGTCGGACAGGCGCACGTGTTCGTCGACCTGGTGGATGCTGGCATTGACCGGCCCGATCTCGATGCACTGCGCGCCGAGCGGGGCGATGAACCGTGCGTCCGAAGTGCCGCCCCCGGTGCTCTCCTCCGGGGCCGCGCCGGCGAAGCCCGTCAGCACCTCGCGCGCGGCCGCGCGCAACCGGCCTTCGGGGGTGTGGAAGGGCTCGCCGCTGCGATGCCAGGACAGGCTGCAGTCGAGCCCGTGGCGCGCGCAGGCCGACTCGACCTCCGCGACCAGGCGGTCGGCGGTCCAGTGCGGGTTGTAGCGCAGGTTGAACTGCAGTTCGAGCGTGCCCGGCACCACGTTGCCGGCCCCGGTGCCGGCATGGATGTTGCTCACCTGCAGGCTGGTGGGTGGAAAGCTCTCATAGCCAGAGTCCCAACTGCGCGTGCTGAGTTCGAGCAGCAGCGGCGCGACCAGGTGGATCGGATTGCGCGCCTTGTCCGGATAGGCCACGTGGCCCTGCAGGCCGCGCACCGTCAGCGTGGCCGACAGGCTGCCGCGCCGTCCGACCCGCAGCAGGTCGCCGAGGCTCGCGGTCGAGGACGGCTCGCCGGTAATGCACCAGTCGATCCGGGTGCCGCGCTCGGCGAACAGCCGCGCCACGCGGCGCACGCCGTCGATCGCGTCGCCTTCCTCGTCGGAGGTGAGCAGCAGCGCGACCGTGCCGGGATGTCCGGGATGCGCGGCCACGAACTCCTCCAGCGCGACCACGAAGGCGGCCACGCTGCCCTTCATGTCGGCAGCGCCGCGCCCGTACAGCACGCCATCGCGCACGCTCGGCTCGAACGGATCGCTGCTCCATGCCTCCGGAGGACCAGGCGGCACCACGTCGGTGTGGCCCAGCAGGGCCAGCACCGGGCCGCCCTGGCCATGGGTGGCCCAGAGGTTGTCGACCTCGCCGAAGCGCAGCCGCTCCACGGTGAAACCCGCCCGCGCCAGGCGCCCGGCGACCAGGTCCTGGCAGCCGGCATCGTCCGGCGTCACCGACGGGCGTGCGATCAGCGCGCAGGCCAGTTCCACCACTCCAGCCACCTTGCTCACTCCTTGCGCTGTCCGACGACGGTCCGCCTGCGCGGCCGCGGCATCAGGCCCCGATCCCGAAGCGCTGTTTGAAACCGTTGTCGGTGAAGCCCTGGCTGACCTGGCCGTCGTCGGTCGCCACCAGCGGCCGTCGGATCAGCTGCGGATACTCGCGCAGCAGCAGCTTCCACTCCGCCTCGCTGGCCGCGCCCTTGCGGTTGTCGGGCAGCTGCCGCCAGGTGGTCGAGGACTTGTTGACCATGGCCGGGAAGCCGCCGAGCTTGCCGGCCCACTCGACCAGGGTCTCGGGCGAGGGCTTGTGGTCGCGGTAGTCGACGAAGGTATGGGCGACGCCGAAGCGGTCGAGCCACCTGGTCGCCTTGCGGCAGGTGTCGCAGTTCTTCAGTCCGTAGATGGTGGTCACGCCGCCTCCTTCAGTCGGCCAGGCCGCGCAGCAGCTCGTTGACGCTGGTCTTGCTGCGGGTCTTCTCGTCGACCTGCTTGACGATCACCGCGCAGTACAGCGAATGCGAGCCGTCCTCCGCCGGCAGCTGCCCCGACACCACCACGCTGCCCGGCGGCACGTAGCCGTAGCTCACCTCGCCGGTGGCGCGGTTGTAGATGCGGGTGGACTGGCCGAGGAAGACGCCCATTCCGATCACGCTGTGGTGGCCGACCACCACGCCTTCCACCACCTCCGAGCGCGCACCGATGAAGCAGTGGTCCTCGATGATGGTGGGGCTGGCCTGCAGCGGTTCGAGCACGCCGCCGATGCCGGCGCCGCCCGAGAGGTGCACGTGCCGGCCGATCTGCGCGCACGATCCCACCGTGGCCCAGGTGTCGACCATCGTGCCCTCGCCCACGTAGGCGCCGATGTTGACGAAGCTGGGCATCAGCACCACGTCGCGGCCGAAGTAGGTACCGCGGCGCGCGACCGCGCCCGGCACCACGCGCACGCCCAGCGCGCGGAAGCGCTCGGCGTCGAACCCGGCGAAGCGCGCTTCGACCTTGTCCCAGAACGGCGCGGGCTGGGCCTCGACCACCGACATGTCGTTGACCCGGAAGTACAGCAGCACCGCCTTCTTGAGCCACTCGTTGACCTGCCAGCCGCCTTCTGCGCGCGGCTGCGCCACGCGCAGTTCGCCGCTCTCCAGGCCCTGCATCGCCGCCTCCACCGCCGGCGCCACGACCTCGCGCACCTCCTCGCCCGCGAGCGAGGCGCGGCGTTCCCACGCGTCCTCGATCGTGCGCTGGATGTCGATTGCCTGTGCCGCTGGGGTCATGCCGTACTGCCTCCGTCAATGCCAAGTTGGAGCGCGTCGCGCAATGCGTCGCGCTGCGAATCGTCGAGCGGCCGGTCTTCGCGGTCGCTGACCAGGAACACGTCCTCAGCGCGCGCGCCGAAGGTGGCCACGCGCGCATCATGCACGCGGATGCTCTGCTGGCGCAGCACCTGCGCGATGTCGGCCAGCAGGCCCGGCCGGTCGGTGCACACCAGGCTCAGCAGCGTGCGCCGGCCGTCGGCCGCGGCGTCGAAATCGATCTGCGGCACCACCCGGAAGTGGCGCAGGTGGCGCGGCTGGGCGCGGCGCGCGGGGCGCACGTCCAGCGAACCGGCCAGCACCGTGGCCAGCTTGCGCTCGATCGCGCCGATGTCCGGTGCCTGCCGCTGGTCCAGCGACAGCACCTGGAAGGTATCGAAGATGGTCTGCTGCGGGCCGTCCAGCGCGCGCGCCTGCTGGATCGCCAGGCCCAGCCGGTCCAGGGTGATGACGATGGCCGCGAACAGGCCGTCGCGGTCGGGCGCGTGCACGAATACCTCCAGCGCGTCGCCCGCGCCATGCACCCGGCGCACGCGCACCACCGCGGCGCCGGGCGCGGCCTCGCGCAGCGCCAGCGCCTGCCACACCACCTGGTCGGCGCGGGCGCGCAGGAAGCCGGTATCGGGCATACGCGCGAACAGCGCGTCGATCCCGTCCACGCCCTCGGCCTCGAGCAGGCCGCGCGCCTTGTCGCGGGTCTCGGCGATGCGGTCGGCAGCGCCGACGCGGTGTTCCAGCCCGCGCCGCAGCGCATAGCGTGTGGCGGTGCGCAGGTCGGCCAGCAGGCGGTCCTTCCACGCGTTCCACAGCTTGGGGGACGTGCCGGCGATGTCGGCGCAGGTCAGCAGGTACAGGTAGTCCAGCCGCTCGCGGTCGGCCACCTCGACCGCGAAGCGGTGGATCACCGCCGGGTCGGAGATGTCCTGCTTCTGCGCGGTCACCGACATCAGCAGGTGCTTGAGCACCAGCCATTCGACCAGGGCGGTATCGCTGGCGCTGAAACCGTGCGCCTGGCAGAACGCCCGGGCATCGACCGCGCCAAGTTCGGAGTGGTCGCCCCCGCGGCCCTTGGCGATGTCGTGGAACAGGCCGGCGATCAGCAGCAGTTCGGGTTTGGGCAGCTGCGGCCAGACCTCGTGCGCCACCGAGAAGCGCTCGTCCGGGATGCCGGTGGAGAACGAGGCCAGGTTGCGCAGCACCGCGAGCGTGTGCTGGTCGACGGTATAGACATGGAACAGGTCGAACTGCATGCGCCCGGACACCTGGGCGAAGGCCGGGATCCAGCGCCCCAGCACGCCCAGGCGCGCCATGCGCTCCAGCGTGCGCACCGGCGCGGGGCCGCGCAGCAGTTCCACGAACCCCTCGCGCATCTCCGGCCGCGCGATGTCGTAGGACGGCAGCGCGTGCAGCGACTCGGCCAGCGCGCGCGCGGTGCGCGAATGCAGGCCCTTGGCCTCGGGCCGCTCGGCCCACAGCGCGAACAGGGCGAGCACGCGCGACATGTCGCCGCCGGGCCAGAACTCGTCGCGCGCGACCAGGTAGCCGCGCTTGAGCGCGAACTCCGCATCGACCGGCGTGGCCTCGACGTCGCCTTCGATCTGTTCCTCGTAGCGCTGCAGCAGGCGCTCGCCGATGCGCTGCAGCAGCGCGGCGCTGCGGTAGAAGTCCTGCATCATCCGCTCGACCGCCGCGTTGTCGGCATCGTCCAGGTGCTGCAGGCGTGCGGCCAGCGTCTTCTGGTAGTCGAAGCGCAGGCGCTCCTCGCGCTTGCCCGCCACCAGGTGCAGGCCGTAGCGCAGCCGCGACTGCAGGCGCCACTCGCGCTCGAGCGCGGAATATTCGTCCAGGCCGAGCTGGCCGAGCGGGATCAGCGATTCGAGGTCGCGCGTGCCGAACACGCGTCGTGCCATCCAGCGCAGGGTGTGCACGTCGCGCAGGCCGCCGGGGCCTTCCTTGATGTTGGGTTCGAGGTTGTCGGCGGTGTCGCCGAAGCGCGCGTGCCGCTGCCGCAGTTCCTCGCGCTTGGCGTAGAAGAACTCGCGCGCCGGCCAGACCCGCTGCACCGACACGGCCTGCTCCAGCCGCGCCGCCATCTCCGGCGTGCCCACCAGCGGACGCGCCTCGATCAGCGCGGTCATCACCGTGATGTCGTCGGCGGCGGCCTGGGTGCACTGCGCCAGGGTGCGTACCGCGTGGCCGACCGGCAGGCCGGCATCCCACAGCAGCGCGAACAGGCGCGGCAGGCAGGCCGTATCGTCCTCGTCGGCGCCGTCGCCGACCAGCACCAGCAGGTCGATGTCCGAACGCGGGAACAGTTCGCCGCGGCCATAGCCGCCGACCGCGAACAGGGTGAGCGGGGCGGCGGCCGGCACGCAGCGCGCCCAGGCTTGGCGCACCAGCGCATCGACCGCGATCACCCGCGCCATCAAGAGCCGTTCGATGTCCTCGCCGGCGTCGAAGCGCTGGGCGAAACCCACGTCCTGCGCGCGCAGTTGTTCGGCCGCGCGCGCGGCCCAGGCGGCATCGTCGCCGGCGCCGGTGGCCTCAGCCATGGAGACCCGCCGCCGCGCGCGAACCCGCGACCTGCACCGGACGGGAGGGTGGCGCGCGCATCGGCTACAGCGCGTTGTCGTCGCCGGGAAGGCGGGTGAGGATCTCCACGCCGTCGGCGGTGACCGCCACGGTGTGCTCCCACTGCGCGGAGAGCTTGCGGTCCTTGGTCACCACCGTCCAGCCGTCGGGCAGCAGGCGGGTGAAGCGGGTGCCCTCGTTGATCATCGGCTCGATGGTGAAGGTCATGCCCGGCTGCAGCACCACGCCCTCGCCGGGGCGTCCGTAGTGCAGCACCTGCGGATCCTCGTGGTAGACCTTGCCGATGCCGTGGCCGCAGTACTCGCGCACGACGCTGAAGCGCTCGCCTTCGGCGTACTCCTGGATGGCGTGGCCGATATCGCCCAGGGTCGCGCCCGGGCGCACCGCGCGGATGCCGCGGAACAGCGCCTCGCGGGTGGTCTCCACCAGGCGCCGCGCCATCACCGACGGCGTGCCGACGTAGTACATGCGGCTGGTGTCGCCGTGCCAGCCATCCTTGATGACGGTCACGTCGATATTGATGATGTCCCCGTCCTTGAGCACCTTGGCCTCGTTCGGAATGCCGTGGCAGATCACATTGTTGGCCGAGATGCAGGTGGTCTTGGGATAGCCCTTGTAGCCGAGGTTGGCCGGGATCGCCTTCTGCACGTTGACGATGTGGTCGTGGCAGATGCGGTCCAGCTCGTCCGTGCTCACGCCAGGCTTCACGTACGGAGCCACGACCTGCAGCACTTCGGCGGCCAAGCGGCCGGCCACGCGCATCTTCTCGATGTCTTCGGGGGTCTTGAGGGAGATGGTCATGCGGGCATTATCGCCGAGCGGGGGCCGGTGTGGCGGGCGGCGCCCGCGCCCGCCCCCCAAGATCAATGGAACGCTGCCGCGTCGGCAGCGCGGTTGGCGGAAGACGCCCCGGGGCGGGGGCACCCGCTTGACGACCGTCGGCACCCCGCACGCCTCGCCCCGTGGGGAGCTGCCGGCCCGGGCGGCGAGACCGCGTTTCGCGACGTATTAACGGCAGCGGGTGGAGCATCCCGATGCCGCCGCGATGTCCTGGCGGAGCCGCTCGACCGGCGGTTCGCCCTGCACCTGCTCCACGGTTGCCGCCGCTGGCGGCTCCGGCCGTCGGATCCCGCCACGCCAGAAGGCCATGCCATGGAAAGTTCACGCGGCACCATCCTCCCGCGGCTGCTTGCCGCCGCCGTGGCCCTGGCGACGGTGCCAGTGCTGGCCCAGGACACCGACACCTTCCAGGTCAGGGTCACGGTGACCGAGTCGTGCTCGTTCAGCACCAGCACCGCGGCCACCGATGTGGACTTCGGCACCGTGCCCCGCTCGACAGACCCGGCCGACGCGACCGGCAGCCTGGTGGTCGACTGCACCCCCGGCACCCCCTTCGAGATCGGCCTGAACAACGGTCTGAATCCAGCGACCGGGGCCACCGCGAGGGCGACCGCTACCAACCGGCGTATGACCGACGGCGAGGGCAACTACATCCCCTACGGGCTGTGGTACGACGCCGGCCATACGAACCCCTGGGGCGTCGCCGAACTGGGCCAGGCCTACTCGGGCACCGGCACGGGCGAGGGGCAGACCATCCCGATCTACGGCGAGGTCCCCGCCGCCGCGACCAACGTACCCCAGGGCACCTACAGCGACACCGTCACCGCGACCCTGACCTTCTGAGCCAAGGAACCGCCATGAGCCCCCTGCCGATGCGTTCCTGCCGCCGGTTGCCGGTTGCAGCGGCCCTGATCGCCCTCGCCCTCGCGGTCGCCGCGCTGCCGGCCCTCGCGGCGAAGCTGGTGTTGTCGCCGACCACCCTGGAGTTCACCGCCGCCGACCTTGCCGCCGCCAAGCGGGCCCAGGCGCTGTACCTGACCAATACCGGCAGCGTGGCGGTGCGGGTGCAGGTGCGCGCGCGCCACTGGGAGCAGGACGATGGCCGGGACGAGCTCGAAGACACCCGTGACCTGGCCGTCAGCCCTGCGGTGATCGCGATTCCGGCGGGCGAGCGCCAGCTGGTGCGCGTGCTGGTTTCTGAATCGGCACGCCTGGAGCCGGGCTCGGAGCAGGCATATCGCCTGCTCATCGACGAACTCCCCGAAGATCAGACGGTGGCGCCGGACCACAAGGGGCTGAAGTTCCGCCTGTCCTACTCGCTGCCGGTGTTCGTCAACACCCCTGCCGATCCGGCCACGCAGCTGGAGGTGCGATGGAGCAACGGGCGGCTGCGGGTCGACAACGAGGGCCAGAGCCGGGTGCGGCTGAGCGACCTGGTCTGGCGCAACCCCGACGGAAGCCGGGTGTCGCTGGTCCCGGGCCTGCTCGGGTACGTGCTGGCCGGGGATGAGATGGAATGGGCCCTGCCGTCACCAGGCGCGGTCGTCGCCGGCGGCCAACTGCTGGCGGTCCTGGGCCAAAATGGCGAAGAACAGGTCGTGCCGCTGGCTATTGCGGACTAGCGCTGGCGTGGTGCTGGCCGGCATGGCGCCCGCCAGCCCGGCCCTCCCGCCGTCGCCGGTTCCGGGCGGCCCCGGACTCGAGACGGCCAGCCGCGCCGACAGCGGGCAGATCGAGCCTGCCGACCGGCCCGCCAACAGCGCCCCGGTAGACGGCGCTCTCCCCCCGGACCCGGGCGACGTGGCCGAGCTGTGGCTGGAAACGATGCTCAACCAGCACCCGACCGGCCGGGTGCTGCGCTATGCGGTCGACGGCGATCGGTACAGCGCCGAGGCCCGCGATCTGCGCCGGATCGGCCTGCGCTGGCCGGGTTCGGACGAGGCGGACGGCATGGTCGCCCTGGACTCGATCCCGGGCCTGGCTGCGCGCTACGACGCCCCGACCCAGCGCATGTGGCTGCAGGCCCCCCTGGACCTGCTGGGGGGCGATGTCCAGCGCTTCGACGCCAGCCCGGACCGTTTCGCACGCCCGGACCCGGCGATGCTGGCGCCGGGGCTGGTGCTGGACTATTCCTTCTATGCCCAGCGCTTCGAGGACGCCGGACGCAGCGTGTCCGCGCAGACCGAACTGCGCGTGTTCGGGGTGGGTCCGGGCCACTGGCTCAATACCTGGAATACCCGCTACCGCAGCGGCGGCGATCAGCCCTCGGGCACCGCGCCGGTGCGGCTGGACACGCGCTGGAGCCTGGATTTCCCGGAACGCATGCTGGAACTGGTGGTCGGTGACGACCTGACCGGGGCGGTGAGCTGGTCGCGGCCGACCCGCTTCGGCGGCATCCGCCTGGGTCGTGCCTTCGCGCTGCAGCCCTATCGCATCACCACCCCGCTGGCTGCGTTTGCCGGCCAGGCGGCGCTGCCTTCGACCGTGGACCTGTTCATCAGTGGCGTACAACTGGCGCAGGAGCGGGTCGCGCCGGGACGATTCGAGATCCAGGCCCCGCCGCAGATCAGCGGGGCGGGCGTGGCGCGCCTGGTCCTGACCGACCTCAACGGCATCGAGCGCGTCGTCGACGTGCCGTTCTACGCCACCAGCCAGCTGCTGGCGGACGGCCTGTGGGACGGCTCGGTCGAACTGGGCCGGATCCGCCGCGACTACGGCCTGCGCTCGTTTTCCTACGGCCAGCGCACCGTCGGCTCGGGCACGCTGCGCTACGGCCTGAGCGACCGGCTGACGATCGAGACCCACGGAGAAGTCGAATCGCGGCTGACGATGGGCGGGCTGGGGGTGGTGTGGGTGCCGTCCCCGCGCATCGGCGTGGTCAGCGTCGCCTACGCCCGCAGCCGCGCCGACGACGTGGGCGGAGGCAGCCAGTACCGGCTGGGCTACCAGTGGAACGGGGCGGTGTTCCATCTCGACGTCTCCACCACCTGGCGCGACCCCGCGTTCCGCGACCTCGCCAGCCTGGAGAACTCGGTCCTGCCCCGGCGCACCAACCAGGGATTCGCCGGCGTGGACACGCCACTGGGGCACTTCAGCGCCGGCTACGTCCTGCAGCGCCTGCCCGACGAAGCGGCCAGCCGTATCGCCAGCCTGGGCTGGTCGCAGCGGTTCGGCAGGAGCGCCAGCCTGCACCTCACCGCATTCCGCGACCTGGAGCTGGACGAGGACAGCGTCTGGCTGACCTGGCAGATGGCACTGGACCGGCGGACCCAGGTCGGCGCGGGCTGGCGCCGCGACAGCGGCGAAGGCGGCACCCTCAGCGCCGACCTCCGCCGCAGCGTGGACAGCGACCTGGGCGGGCTGGGCTGGCAGTTGCGCGCGAGCCGGGAGGCCGACGGCCGGGCCAGCGGGCTGGCCCAGGTCGACTGGCTCGGACGCTACGCCGGCGCGGTGCTGGGCGTGTCCAGCACGCCCACCGGCACCAGCACCCTGGCGGGGCTGCAGGGCGGCGTCGCCTGGATGCGCGGCGGCCCGCCACAGCTGGTGCGGCGCATCGCCAACGCCTTCGCCATCGTGTCCACCGACGGGGTGGCGGGCGTGCCGGTGCGACTGGAGAACCGCCTGGTCGGCTGGACCGACCGCCACGGCCGGCTGCTGGTGGACCGGCTCAACCCCTGGGAGAACAACAGGCTTGGCATCGACACCCTGCAGTTGCCGGAGGACATGTACGTGCAGCGCACCGAGGTGTCAGCGGTCCCGGACGGGAACGTCGGGTTGCTGGTGCGGTTCCCGATGCATCCCGCCCACCCCCTGCAGCTGACCCTGCGCGACGCCTCCGGCCAGCCGCTGCCGCCGGGCAGTCCGGTCTACGCCGAGGGCGCGAGCGGCGACGAGCCGCTGACCGTGACCGGGTACGACAGCCTGCTCTACCTGCCCGACCCCGTTCCCGGCGCCCGCCTTCGCATCGAGACCGCCGCCGGCCCCTGCACCGTGGTCGTGCCCTCGCCGCCGGCCGGCGCGACAGCCCCGGCGGAGGCGGTCTGCAGATGAAGCACTGGTCCGCCCCGACAAGGGCCCTCATCCGGGCCATTGCGCTGCTGCTGGGGCTGTGGTCGGCCCAGGCCGCGGCGCAGTTCGACTGCCAGCTGGAAAACCCGCCGAACTTCGAGTTCGGCGATGTCGGCCCCGCCGGCAGCACCACCAGCATCACCACCTCCTTCACCTGCTACAACCGCCAGGACACGGTGGAGAGCGCCACCGCCTGCATGTACTTCGATCCGCAGAGCGCCACCGACGGCGTGGCCCCGCGCACGATGGTCAGCTGGGGAACCACAACCGAACACCTGGATTTCGACCTGTACGCCGACCCGAGCCACTCCGAACTGGTCGGATCGACCATCAGTGGCCATCCGCCCGTGCTGGTGCAGGACATGACCGTCCCTCCGCAGAGCCGACGGACCTTCCACCTGCCGGTCTACGGACGGGTGCCGAGGGGCCAGGCGGTCCTGGAGGGGCGGCTCTACGCCAGCCAGATGGACGCCAGGCTCTATACCGCCTTCCGCCCCGGCCAGGATCCGCCCGGCGCTACGGCATGCTCGGCCTGCATCACTTCCCACGGGGGCAACTGCGACCGCCAGTTCCGCTACCTGCAGGCCATCGCGCAGGGGGTCAGCGGCTGTCTGGTCACCACCGCCACCGACCTGGATTTCGGGCAGGTGGACTCGCTGGGCGCGGATCTGGACGGCGTCTCGATGATCACCTTCGAGTGTCCCGTCGGGACGGCCTGGCGCGTGGGCCTGGACGCGGGTCTCCACGCCGATGGCGAGACCCGGCGCATGAGTGGCCCGGGGGGCGCCCTGATCGAATACGGGCTGTACCGGGACAGCGGGCGCAGCCAGCGCTGGGGCAACACCCCAGACCTCGACGTCAGCGCGGGCACCGGGACCGGCAGCACGCAGAGCCTGACGGTCTACGGCCGGGTACCCGCCCAGCGCGTCCCGGCGGCCGGCGACTACTCGGACACCATCAACATCACTCTGACCTTCTGACCGGCCAGTTTGCGCGCAAGCCCTTGACCGGGCTATAGTTGCCCGCTTCGCTCCCGGCCCTGTGCCGCGGGCGGACGCCGACACGGGGCGTCACCCGTGAATACACACCTGTCGCCACCCTCCGTGCCGGGGTGCCCGCCGACTCCTCGCAGGAGCCACGGGTTCGGTCACGGAAGCGCCAGGGAGGCCCAACCCCGGAACCCCGCGTCCTGCCTCCGCAGGCGCACCGCCCATCCAATCGCGTGGCGGCCGGTTCCCTGCCAGGAGTCAAGCAATGCCCCAGATCACCATGCGCCAGATGCTGGAAGCCGGCGTCCATTTCGGCCACCAGACCCGTTACTGGAACCCGAAGATGGCCCCGTACATCTTCGGCGCCCGCGGCAAGATCCACATCATCAACCTCGAGAAGACGGTTCCGCTGTTCAACGACGCGATGAACTTCATCTCGGGCGTGGCCCAGAAGCGCGGCATCGTGCTGTTCGTCGGCACCAAGCGCAGCGCGCGCGACGCGGTGAAGGAAGAAGCCGAGCGTTGCGGCATGCCGTACATGACCCAGCGCTGGCTGGGCGGCACGCTGACCAACTTCCGCACGGTCAAGCAGTCGGTCTCGCGCCTGAAGGAGCTGGAAGCGGCCGAAACCGACGGCACCTTCGAGAAGCTGGTCAAGCACGAAGTGCTGGGCCTGCGCCGCGAGCGCGAGAAGCTGGAAGCCTCGCTGGGCGGCCTGAAGGACCTCAACCGCCTGCCCGACGCGCTGTTCGTGATCGACATCGGCCATGAAGACATCGCGGTCAAGGAAGCCAAGAAGCTCGGCATCCCGGTCATCGCGGTGGTCGACACCAACTACGACCCGGCCCTGGTCGACTACGCCATCCCGGGCAACGACGACGCCATCCGCGCCGTGCAGCTCTACGCCCGCGCCGCGGCCGACGCCGTGCTCGAGGGCAAGGCCGCCGCGCCGAACGCCGCCACCGTGCGCGAGGAAGACTTCTCCGAGACCGAAGGCAAGCCGGCCCGCCGCGCGCCGAAGGCCAACGAGCAGGCCCCCGCGGGCGAGTAAGCCCGCCATCCCGCCGCGCCCACGGGCGCGGCGGCACATTGCGGGAGCGCCGCGCCTGTCACGCCCACCCCCGGCCTTCCCGGCCCGGGGCACGAACCGGCCGCTCCCCCGCCGCCATCCCAATCGAGGTATCCCATGGAAATCACCGCATCCCAGGTCAAGGAACTGCGCGAGCGCACCGGCGCCGGCATGATGGAGTGCAAGAAGGCGCTTACCGAAGCCGGCGGCGACATCGACGCCGCGGCCGAGGCGCTGCGCAAGTCGGGCCTGGCCAAGGCCGACAAGAAGGCCAGCCGCGTCGCCGCCGAAGGCCGCATCGTCAGCGCCCAGGACGGCGGCAAGGCCGTGCTGGTCGAGGTCAACTCCGAGACCGACTTCGTCGCCAACGACGACAACTTCAAGGGCTTCGCCGAGGCCGTGGCCCAGGCCGCGCTGACCGCCGGTGCCGCCGACGCCGAAGCGCTCAAGGCCGCCAAGCTGGCTTCGGGCGAGACCGTCGAGGAAGCCCGCGCCGCGGTCATCGCCAAGGTCGGCGAGAACGTGCAGGTGCGCCGCGTCGCGGCCATCGACAGCGCCAACACCGTCGCGGCCTACGTGCACGGGGGCAAGATCGGCGTGCTGGTCGAGGTCAAGGGCGGCGACGCCGAACTGGCCCGCGGCCTGGCGATGCACGTCGCTGCGATGAACCCGCCGCACAACAAGCAGAGCGACGTGCCGGCCGATTTCATCGCCAAGGAAAAGGAAATCGAACTGGCCAAGATGTCCGACAAGGACCGCTCCAAGCCGGCCGAGATCCTGGAGAAGATCATCGGCGGCAAGATCGCCAAGATCGTCAACGAGGTCAGCCTGTACGGCCAGCCCTACGTGCTCGACACCGACAAGTCGGTCGAGGCGGTGCTCAAGGCCGCCGGTGCCGAAGTCGTCGGCTTCCAGCGCCTGGCCGTGGGCGAAGGCATCGAGAAGGTGGTCGAAGACTACGCCGCCGAAGTGATGAAGCAGGCCGGCCTGGCGTAAGCCACCCGCCGCTGCAAGGAAAAACCCGCGGGCGACCGCGGGTTTTTTTTGCCTTGTACCGTTGCAACGGCACGCTGGAAGCGGATCCCACAAGGCGCCGGTCCAAGCATGCGCCGCAGGCGCCGCAACATCATTGGCCCGCAACTCGACGCAAGGTGCAGTTCCGACGGTACGGCCGGCCCCCGGTGGGGCCGGCCCTTTCGCCATCGTCCGCCGTGGCTCAGTACCTCCAGGCCGCGGAGAACATCACGTAACGCGGCGTCTGCCGGGCCAGCGGCAGCATGTAGGTGTTGGAGACCGTGTACGGCGCGTCGGTGCCCGAGGTCACGTCCACCTGCAGCGTTTCGTTCTGGTCGAACACGTTGAAGACCTGCAAGCCCAGGCTGAGCCGGCCGTCGAAGTAATCCGGCACATAGTTCACGCCAAGGTCCAGGGCCCTGGTCCACGGCGTGCGTTCGCTACCGGGCCGCGCAACCTGCCCGAAGCAGGTGTGATAGCTCGAACCATAGCCCACAGGATCGGCCTCGCCGGTGTTCTCGTCGATGCTGCCGTCCGGGTTGTACAGGCCCAGACAGCTGATCGGCATCCCCGACTCGATCCGGATGTTGCCGCTGAGCAGCCACTCGGGCGTGACGGCGTAGCTGCCGCGGACCTTGAGCTGATGGCGGCGATCATTGGGAAGGTAGCCGGAGGCGAAGCGCATCATCTCGGCCACATCCCAGTCCTGGGTCTTGGAGATGTTGGTTTGGCCGAACTCCGACTTCACCTGTCCTTCGTTGTTGCCCCGGTTGAAGCTGAGGGTGTAGTCGATGCGGGCTTCCCACTTGCCGTCGAACGGACGCTCCAGGTACAGGTCAAGCGCGCTGTAGGTGCGCTTGAGGTCGTCGTCGAAGCGCCAGTCGCGACTGCTCATCACCACATCGGTGCGCTGCCCGGTCGGATTCCCGGCCGCATCGAGGTTCGCGAGGCTGAAGGTGTTGGTGCCGCCGGGATTGAACATGTAGCAGTAGTTCACGAACAGGCGGCTGCCGTCGGCAAGTTCGGCGTTGTATCCCGAGCCCGCCGCCGTTGCATCCACCGCGCCGATGCGGTCCAGCAGCGTGTACGGGTCGCAGATGTCGTCGATCGAGGACTTGAGGTCGCGATAGGTGAACTTCGTGCCGAACAGCAGCTTCTCCGACAGCAAGGTCTCGAAGCCCAGGATGTACTCGTCCTGGTACATGTTCTTCAGGTCGGACGGCGCAAACGCAAGCACATCGACGGGCGTGCCGTACTCGCCGTTGGACGAAACCGGTCCGGGCGGCGGGGCGCCATTGACGCCGGGGATCGGCGTGAGTCCCGTCGGCCGCCCGTTCTCGTCGACTCCGGTGTAGTTGAAGTACTCGTAGGTGAACGTCGAGGCCGAGGCGCCACGGATGGCCACATTGTTGGGCATCGCCAGGAAGTAGCGACCGGCGTTGGCGAACACCTTGAAGCTGGAGTCGCCGAAGAGGTCCCAGGACAGGCCCAGACGCGGCGCCCACTGGTCCTTTGCATCCATATAGACCTCACCACGGTCGTTCTTGTTGGTGAACTGGTCGTTGCGGATACCCAGTGACAGCAGCAGATTGTCCGTAGCCTGCCAGCGGTCTTCCAGATACCAGGCTTTCTGGTCGAGCGACATGCTGGTGTTGGTGAAATAAGCGAGCTCGCGCACGTAGTAGCCATCGCCGCCCGGGGCACCAACCCCAAGCGACGCGGAAAGCGGGCTGCTCGGGTTGGCCGCGCGCGCGTACTGCCAGTACTCGGCGACCTGGGACGTGCCCTCGTTGGTGGCCTTGAACTTGATGTTGTCGACACCGAGGGTGAGTGAGTGGTCGCCGACCGCCCACTCCAGATCGGCCCGGAAGCCGTCCGTCTCGTTGCGCCCATCGCGCCCCTGGTACCCGCCTTGGCGGTTCGGCACGGGCGAGTTGCCGACGATGGCGGGGTTCTGGTTGGTGAAGCCGACGATGTAGGGCACCCCCGGGCAGGATGCCCGGATTGATTTCCTTGGTCGTGTACTTGTTCTGGCCGTAGACCGCACTGAAGGTCAGCGTGTCGGTCAGGAAGCCTGTGTACTTGAGGATCTCGTACTCGCTGGTGCGGTCCAGCGGGGTGGGAACGATGGAGAGAAGTTCGCCCTACTCGCCGTCAGCAAAATCGTAGTCGTAGAACAGCCCGTCACGATCGATCTTTTCTTTTACGTACGTGAACTCGAGAAGGTGATCGTCGTTGATGTTCCAGTCCAGCTTGCCGTAGATCTTCGGGCTGTCCTGTTCGCGGTGCTCCCGGCGTGGACTCCCGATCGCCGTGGGCGAATACGTTGTATCCCTGCTGTCGTACTCGCCGGCGAGGAAGAAGAACAGGCGGTCCTGGATGATCGGGCCGCCGACGTAGGCGCTGTAGACCAGGTTCTCCGATGTCGCGTCCCGTCCTCGCGAATACAGGGTCCCGGGCAGGTCTGCGTCCTCGTAGGCCCACTGGCAACGCTCGTTGCCGGCAGCGCCGCAGGTGTTGGGCAGGTTGGGGTTGGAATTGGCTTCGGAGAAGTCCAACGCCGGGAAGTACAGGTCGTCGTTGTCCTCGCGCAGCGACTTGGGCGCGAACACCACCATTCCACCGAACTCCCAGTCGTTCGTGCCGCGCTTGCCGATCTGGCTGATCACACCACCTGCGGACCGCCCGTACTTGGCGCTGTAGCCGCCGATATACGTTTCCTGCTGGGCGATGGCACCGAACGGCAGGCCGGTCCCCCCGAGGTTGGACAGCGGGTCACCGCTGAAATAGCCGTTGAGGTAATACGCGTTCTCGGAAACGCCCGAGCCGCCGAACGACACCAGGCCACCGAAATAGCCGCCCGCACCCCGGATGGCGCCTGGCGCAAGCAGTGCGATCGCCTCCGCGGAGCGCTGCAAGGGCAGGCGCTCGAGTTGCTCGGCGGTGATGACGCTGCGCGTGTCGGTGGCAGTGACATCGATCGTGGGGATGACGGTGCCCGTCACCGAAACGGTCTCCAGGGTGGCCGGGCCACCCGCGGCCGCGAACGACACGTCAACGCCCGCGCCCGCCCGCACCATGACGCGACGCGTGCCCACGGCCTCACCACCGCGCTGGAGCGTGACGGTGTACTCGCCCACCGGAAGGGTACTGAAGTTGTACCGGCCGTTCGCGTCGACCGGCACGCTCCGACTGAAGCCGCTGTTGTTGGACACCGTTACGCTGGTCGACTCGCCGGCAGGGACGTTGCCGTACAGGCTGCCCGTTGTGCTCTGAGCCTGGACGGCCCCTGCGAAGCACAGGCCCAGCGCAATGCAGAGAGCGGTGCGTTTTGCTGACAGACGGCTGGATCCCGATCGCGAAACAGTCATAGAAGACATTGCTCCAAAATTTGTCAGGTAGTGGCGGCTTGAACGGCGACTGAACTCAACATGATTTTCTGAATGAAATCTGGCTGTAAACGTTGCCGAATCTGACTCTACGACCAACGGCCAACTTGGGGGGAAATAATGTGACACTCATCACTTTATTGACAATTTCTTAACCAGCCCCCTCATCTACGGGCCAGCGTCGAGGCCGAGGGCGAGTTGCTAGAATTGGCTTACCCCACCCCAGCAGGAACTCCGATGTCGCTTCCCTACCGCCGCGTCCTCCTCAAACTTTCGGGCGAGGCGCTGATGGGGGACGAGGACTACGGCATCGATCCCAAGGTGATCGGGCGGCTGGCGCGCGAGGTCATCGAGGCCCAGCAGGCCGGCGCCGAAGTGGGCGTGGTGATCGGCGGGGGCAACATCTTCCGCGGGGCCGGCCTGGCCGCCGGTGGCATGGACCGGGTGACCGGCGACCAGATGGGCATGCTGGCCACGGTGATCAACGCCCTGGCCATGCAGGACGCGCTGGAAAAGCTCGGCGGCAAGGTCCGGGTGATGAGCGCGATCAAGATCAACGACGTGTGCGAGGACTACATCCGCCGCCGAGCCATCCGCCATCTCGAGAAGGGCCGGATCTGCATCTTCGCCGCCGGCGTCGGCAGCCCCTTCTTCACCACCGATTCGGGCGCGGCCCTGCGCGCGATCGAGATCGGCGCCGACCTGCTGCTCAAGGCGACCAAGGTCGACGGCGTCTACGACAAGGACCCCAAGAAGTATCCGGACGCGGTGCGTTTCGAGCGGCTGGACTACGACGAGGTGATCTCGCGCGACCTGCAGGTGATGGACACCGCGGCCTTCGCCCTGTGCCGCGACAGCGACCTGCCGCTGCGCATCTTCGACATGTCGCAGCCCGGCGTGCTGCTGCGGATCCTGCGCGGCGAGCCGATCGGCACCCTGGTCCAGGGACGGCGCTGAGCCTCGGCCTCCGCCACACCCCGCACTGACGGCGCCGGACGGCGCGGCAGGCCGCCGGCGCGCCTGCCCGCGCCGTTACGGGGGCCGTCCGCCCCCCACACCGCCTATAATCCGCGGTCTAGTCACGAACAGACCTACCGGAGCCGGCGATGCTCAACGATATCAAGAAGGATGCCCAGACCCGCATGGCCAAGAGCATCGAAGCTCTGCGCCACAACCTGGTCAAGGTGCGCACCGGGCGCGCCTCGACCGGCCTGGTCGACAGCATCAAGGTCAGCGCATACGGCAGCGAGGTCCCGCTCTCGCAGGTGGCCGCGGTGTCGGTCTCCGATTCGCGCTCGCTGGTCATCCAGCCCTGGGACAAGGCCATGGTCGGGGTGATCGAGAAGGCCCTGCTGGCCTCCGACCTGGGCCTGACCCCGAACACCGCCGGCACCACGATCCGCCTCAACCTGCCCGCGCTCACCGAGGAGCGCCGCCGCGACCTGACCAAGGTGGTGCATTCGGAAGGCGAGGACGCCAAGGTGGCGATCCGCAACATCCGCCGCGACGCCAACCAGCAGGTCAAGGAACTGCTGAAGGACAAGTCGGTCACCGAGGACGACGTGCGCCGCAGCGAGGACGATATCCAGAAGATCACCGACAAGGCGATCAAGGACGTCGAGGAAGTGGTCAAGGCCAAGGAACAGGAGCTGATGGCGGTCTGAGCCAGCGACCGGGCGCGAGCGCCCGTCGCCGCGCCACGGCCCGCCAATGGCAGCCAACCAACGGACCGCCCTTGAACGACTCCCGACTCCCGACGCCCGCCTCCGGGATGCCGAAACACCTGGCCGTGATCATGGACGGCAACGGTCGCTGGGCCGCGCGTCGCCGGCGCCCACGCGCGATCGGCCACCGCGCCGGCGCGCGCGCGGTCAACACGTGCATCGACTTCTGCATCGAGCACGGCATCGGCGCGCTGACCCTGTTCGCGTTCTCCAGCGAGAACTGGGGGCGGCCGCAGGAAGAGGTCGGCGCGCTGATGAAGCTGTTCATCGCCGCGCTCGACCGCGAGGTGGAGGAACTGCACCGGCGCGGCGTGCGGGTGCGCTTCATCGGCGAGCGCGAGCGCTTCCCGGCCGACATCCGCGCGCGCATGCAGGCCGCCGAGGCCCTCACCGCGGGCAATACGCGGCTGTCGCTGAGCATCGCCGCCAGCTACGGCGGGCGCCAGGACCTGGCCGCCGCCGCGCGCTCGCTGGCCGAGGACGTGGCCGCCGGTCGGCTGCGTCCCGACCAGATCGACGAAGCCGCGCTCGGCGCGCGCGTCGCCCTGGCGGACCTGCCGCCGCCGGACCTGTTCATCCGCACCGGCGGCGACTACCGGATCAGCAACTTCCTGCTCTGGCAGCTGGCCTATACCGAGCTGTGGTTCACCGAAACACTGTGGCCGGAACTGGACGCGAGCACGCTCCACGCGGCGATCCGCGCCTATGCCGGGCGCGAACGCCGCTTCGGCCTCACCGGCGAGCAGATCGCCGCCAACGCCGCTTCCGGCACCCAGGGGAGTGCTACACCGTGACCCGTACCCGCGTGCTCGCCGCGCTGACCATGGCCCCGCTGGCCATCGGCGGCGTCCTCCTGCTGCCGACGCCCTGGCTGGTTGCGGCCGCCGCGATCGTGTTCCTCGCCGCGCAGTGGGAATGGTTCCGCCTGTCGGAGATCGACGACACCCTGCAGCGCACCGTGCTGCTGCTTGCCAACCTGCTGCTGATGGCCGCGCTGGTCTGGGCCTCGCCCAACGACAGCGGCGGTTCGCTGGTGCTGTTCAAGCTGGTGGCGATGCTGGGCGTGGCCTGGTGGCTGCTGGCGATGCTGTGGCTGCGCCACTACGACTTCGCCTCCGACCACGACACCCACGCGCGCGTGTTCAAGCTGGCCGCGGGCACCGCGGCGGTGGTGCCGGCCTGGTGCGCGCTGGCCGCCATCCATGCCGGCGACCCCACGCCCACCGCCTGGCCGCTGGTCACCCAGGGCCACGTGTGGCTGCTCACCGCGCTGATGATCGTCTGGGCCACCGATACCGGCGCCTACTTCGCCGGGCGCAAGTTCGGCCGGCGCAAGCTCGCCCCGCGGATCAGCCCGAACAAGACGGTCGAAGGCCTGGCCGGCGGCGTGGTGGCCGGCGTGCTCGTGGCCTTGGCCATGGCGCCGCTGGCCGGCGCGAGCCTGGTCGAGCTGCCCCTGGTGGCGGTCGCCGCCCTGGTCACGGTGCTGTTCTCGGTGATCGGCGACCTGTTCGAGAGCCTGCTCAAGCGCCACGTCGGGGCCAAGGACTCGGGCACGATGATCCCGGGCCATGGCGGCGCGCTCGACCGCCTCGACAGCGTGCTGGCGGCCCTGCCCGCCTTCGCCGTGGCCCAGAGCTGGCTGGGCTTCTGATGCAGCGCGTCGCCGTCCTCGGCGCCACCGGTTCCATCGGCGCCTCGGCGCTGGACGTGATCGCCCGCCATCCGGACACGATGCGTGCCAACGTGCTTGCTGCCGGCAGCAAGGTCGAGGCGCTGGTCGCCCTGTGCGCGGCGCACCGTCCCGACCACGCGGTGATCGCCGACGATGCGCTCCTGCCGGCCCTGCGCGAAGGGCTGCGCGCGGCCGGCGTGTCGACCAGGGCGCATGCCGGCGGCGAGGCGCTGTCGGCCCTGGTGGCCGCGCCCGAGTGCGACACCGTGGTGGCGGCGATTGTCGGCGCTGCCGGCCTGGATTCCACCCTCGCCGCCGCCCGTGCCGGCCGTCGCCTGCTGCTGGCCAACAAGGAATCGCTGGTGCTGGCCGGCGAACTGCTGATCTCGGCCGCCGAGGCCGGCGGCGCGACGATCATCCCGATCGACAGCGAGCACAACGCGATCTTCCAGTGCCTGCACGGGCGCGCGCCCGGAGCGGACGTGCGCCGCGTCACCCTGACCGCCTCCGGCGGACCGTTCCGCGGCTGGAACCGCGCGCGCCTGGCCTCGGTCACGCCGGCGCAGGCGGTGGCCCACCCGCGCTGGTCGATGGGTCCCAAGATCTCGGTCGATTCGGCCACCCTGATGAACAAGGGCCTGGAACTGATCGAGGCCCACCACCTGTTCGGGCTGCCCGACGAGCGGCTGGACGTGCTGGTGCACCCGCAGAGCCTGGTCCACTCCCTGGTGGAGTTCGTCGACGGCTCGACCCTGGCCCAGCTCGGCCTGCCGGACATGCGCAGCGCGCTGGCCGTGGGCCTGGGCTGGCCGCAGCGCATCCCCTCCGGCGTCGGCCCGCTGGACCTCGCAGCGCAGGGCCGGCTGGATTTCGAACCGCCGGATCTGGACACCTTCCCCTGCCTGCGCCTGGCCCGCGAGGCGATGCGGACCGGTGGCACCGCCCCGGCGGTGCTCAACGCGGCCAACGAGGTGGCCGTTTCAGCGTTTCTTCAGGGGCGGATCGGTTTCCTGTCGATCCCCGGCCTGGTGGAGGATGCACTCGCGCGAATCACGGCCGAACCGGCACAATCGCTGCCCGCGCTCGGCGAGGCCGATGCCCGCGCGCGACGCTACGCCAGCCACGCCATCGCCACTGGGGCCCTCGGATGACCCGCTGCCATGACTGACTTCCTCGGCGCCGCCTGGTGGCTGCTGGTCAGCCTTGGCATCCTCGTGACCATCCACGAATTCGGGCACTTCTGGGTCGCCCGCCGCTGCGGCGTGCGCGTGCTGCGTTTCTCCATCGGGTTCGGTGGCGCGCTATGGCAGCGCACGGCGCGCGACGGCACCGAGTACCGGATCGCCGCGATCCCGCTGGGCGGCTACGTCAAGATGCTCGACGAGCGCGAGGTCGAGGTGCCCGAGGGCGAGGCCGCGCAGGCCTTCAACCGCCAGCCGGTGTGGAAGCGCATGGCGATCGTCGCAGCCGGTCCCGGTGCGAACCTGCTGCTGTGCTTCGCCCTGCTGTGGGCGATGTTCGTGATCGGCCGCCCCGACTACGCGCCCGTGCTTGGCCCGTCGAGCGGCATCGCCGAGGCCTCGGGCCTGCGCAGCCACGACCGCGTGCTGAAGCTTGGCAACCGCGAGACGCCGACCTGGATGGAACTGCAGATGGCGCTGCTGCCGGCCGCGCTCGACCGCAGCGACGTGCCGCTGCGCGTGGCCGACGAACAGGGCCGCGAGCGCGAACTGAGCCTGCGCCTGTCGCAGCTGCCCGAGGACTTCGACCAGCGCGACATCCTCGGCAGCATCGGCCTGGTGCCGCGCCATTTCACCATTCCCGCCGACATCGGCCGGGTGCTCCCCGACGGCGCGGCCTGGGGCACGCTGGCCGAGGGTGACCGGATCACCGCCATCGACGGCCGCCCGGTCGAGCGCTTCGACGACGTCGCGCCGCTGCTGCAGGCGCTGGGCGAGCGCGGCGGCGACGGCATGATCGAGGTGTCGCGCGATGGAGAGCGCCTGGCCTTCCCGCTCGCCCCGGGCGAGGTGGACGACGGCCAGGGCGGGCGCCGCTGGGTGCTGGGCATCGAGGCGCCGCGCCGCATCGAGCTCCCCCCCAAGGACGCGGTCCAGCAGTACGGACCCATCGCCGCGATCCCGGTGGCCGCGCGTGAGGTGGGGCATCTGAGCGGCCAGCTGCTGGGCATGATCCAGCGCGCCGTCACCGGCCGGCTCGCGATCGAAAACACCGTCGCCGGGCCGCTCACGATCGCCCGCGCGACCAACGCCTACGCCAGCCAGGGCGTGGCCTGGTACCTGACCATCCTGGCCCTGCTGTCGTTGAGCATCGCTGTGCTGAACCTGCTGCCGATCCCGCTCTTGGACGGGGGACACCTGTTGTATTACCTTATCGAGTTGGTCAAGGGCAGTCCGTTAAGCGAACGTGCGATGGCTGCCGGGCAGTATGTCGGCCTGGTATTGCTGGCTGGCCTGATGGGCCTTGCGTTCTACAACGACATTCTCCAGCTGGTGCGCTGATGCCCCGCTTCCCGACCGCCATTGCGTCAGCAGTGGAGCACTTCACCAATCCGGACCGATCGATGACGCGTACCCCAGCCCGCCGCCTGCTCGCACTCGCCCTCGCGACCGCCATCGCACCTGCCTGGGCCCAGCAGCCGGTCGATCCGCAGGCCGCGTTCGCGGTTCCCGCACCCGCCGCCGTCCAGCCCCCGGGCGCGTTCACGGTCAGCGACATCCGCATCGACGGCCTGCAGCGCATCGGCGCGGGCACGGTGTTCACCTATCTGCCGATCGAGCGCGGCGACACGATCGACCAGGGCCGCGTCGGCGAGGCCGTGCGGGCGCTGTACCGCACAGGGTTCTTCGAGGACATCCAGATCGGCCGCCAAGGCGACATCCTGGTCGTCACGGTGACCGAGCGCCCGGCGATCAACAAGCTGACGCTGACCGGCAACAAGGACATCAAGACCGAGGACCTCACCAAGGGCCTGCGCGACATCGGCCTGGCCGAAGGCGAGACCTTCGACCGGCTGGCGCTGGACCGGGTGACCCAGGAGCTGACCCGCCAGTACAACAATCGCGGCAAGTACAACGTCCAGATCACTCCCACCGTGTCGCGGCTGGACCGCAACCGCGTCGACGTCACCATCGCCGTGACCGAGGGCAAGGCGGCCAAGATCCGCCACATCAACCTGATCGGCAACGAGGTGTTCGAGCAGGAAACGCTGACCGACAACTGGGAGTCGGGCGAAAGCAACTGGCTGAGCTGGTATCGGCGAGACGACCAGTATTCGAAGGAAAAGCTTTCCGGCGATCTCGAGAAGCTGCACAACTTCTATCTCGACCGCGGCTACGTCGATTTCAGCATCGACAACACCCAGGTCTCGATCAGCCCCGACAAGCGCGACATGTTCATCACCGCGGGCCTGAGCGAGGGGGACATCTACACGATCTCCACCGTCGAGGTCACCGGCGACACCGTCCTTCCCAAGGAGGACATCGAGCGCCTGGTGCTGGCACGAGACGGCATGGTGTTCTCGCGCGCCCTGCTGGAACTGTCGGCCGACGCGATCACCGCCACCCTGGGCAACATCGGCTACGCCTTCGCCCAGGTGAACACGATCCCCGACATCGACCGCGAGAACCGCACCGTCGGCATCAAGCTGCAGGTGGTGCCCGGCCCGCGCGTGAACGTGCGCCGTATCGTGTTCCGCGGCAACACGCGCACCTCCGACGAGGTGATGCGCCGCGAGATGCGCCAGTTCGAGGGTTCGTGGTACTCGCAGGCCGCGATCGACCGCTCCAAGGTGCGCCTGCAGCGCCTGGGCTTCTTCGAGTCGGGCAGCGTGAACGTCGAGACGCAGCCGGTGCCCGGCAGCAACGACGAGGTCGACGTGGTGTACAGCGTCACCGAGACGACCTCGGGCAGCTTCGTGTTCGGCGTCGGCTATTCGCAGCTGGCCGGCGTGACCACCTCGGTGCAGCTGTCGCAGAACAACTTCCTGGGCAGCGGCAACCGCGTGTCGGTCGAAGCCCAGCGCAACGTCTACCTGCAGCGCTATTCGTTCTCCTTCTTCAACCCGTATTTCACCGACGAAGGCCTGTCGCTCGGCTACAACCTGTGGTGGCGCGAGTTCGACAACTCCGAGTTCAACACCGCGCAGTACTCCTCGACCAACGCGGCGATGCAGGTCGTGCTGGGCGTGCCGATCACCGAGTCCGACACTGTCTCGGCCCTGTTCGGCGTCGACCGCAACCAGATCTTCGCCTGGCGCGGATCCTCGCCCGAGTCCATCGTCGACTACATCGACGCCATCGGCACGCGCACCTTCCACTCCTGGCGCAGCGAACTGGCCTGGGCCCGCGACTCGCGCAACGACTACCTGCAGCCCACCCGTGGCACGCTGCAGCGCGTGTCGCTGGAGACCACCCTGCCCGGCTCGACCGTCGAGTACTACAAGCTCAACTACGAGTTCTCGCGCTACTGGCCGATCAACCGCGCCCTGGTGCTCAACACGCGGTTCGAGCTGGGCTACGGCGACAGCTACGGCGACGACGCCACCCGCATCTTCTGCCGCACCATGGGCTCGCAGCCGCTCAACCCCGGCGGTGCTCCGGCGGCCCCGGCCCCCACCCCTGGCGACGACGTCTGCGGACCAGGTTCGGTCTACGACCGCACCCTGGTCGCGAGCGGGCTGCCGTTCTTCGAGAATTTCTACGCCGGCGGCGCGCGCTCGGTGCGCGGCTTCCGCGACAACACCCTGGGACCGCGCGAGGCCGCGTTCAACAGCAGCTACCTGCAGCCCATTGGCGGCGCGCTCAAGACCGTCGGCTCGATGGAGATGTTCTTCCCGCAGCTGATCAAGTCGCCGGCCGCGCGCGTCTCGGCCTTCGTCGACTTCGGCAACGTGTTCCGCGACCTCGATGCCTTCGAGGCCAGTGAACTGAGGGCCTCGGCCGGCGTTGCCCTGATGTGGCGCGCGCCGGTCGGCCCGATCTCGATCAGCTACGCGTTCCCGCTGCGCAGCCAGGACACGGTGCGCGACAGCAGTGGCCGTGTGCTGGTGCAGGGTGACGAGCTGGAGCGCCTGCAGTTCACCTTCGGCGGCGCGTTCTAGCCGCCAGCCGGCGCCATGTCCCAGCAAGGTTTCTCGATCACGTCCGGCGAACTCGCCGGGCGCTTCGGCCTCACCGTCCAGGGCGATCCGTCGCGTCGCGTGCGCGGCGTGGGCACGCTGGCCGGCGCCGGGCCGGAACAGCTCTCGTTCCTGGCCAATCCGCGCTACCGCGGCCAGCTTGCCGAATCGGCAGCCGGCCTGGTCGTCGTGCGCGCGGCTGACGCGCAGGGACTGTCTCGCGACCTGCTGATCGCCGCCGACCCGTATGTCGCCTTCGCGCGGATGGCGGCGCTGTTCGAACCTGCGGTGCCGGTCGAGGCCGGCATCCACCCCAGTGCGGTCGTCCATCCCGACGCCGAGGTGCATCCCCAGGCCGCGGTCGGGCCACTTGCCTGCATCGGCGCGCGCAGCCGCGTCGCGGCCGGCGCGGTGATCGGCCCGGGCTGCGTGATCGGCGAGGACTGCGAGGTTGGCGCCGCCAGTACCCTGGTGGCGCGGGTCACCCTGGTGCGTCGCGTGCGCCTGGGCCGGCGCGTGCTGGTGCATCCGGGCGCGGTGCTGGGCGCGGACGGTTTCGGCCTGGCGTTCGATCGTGCAGCCGCGCAGCCGCACTGGATCAAGGTGCCGCAGCTGGGCGGCGTATGCGTGGGCGACGACTGCGAGATCGGCGCCAATACCACCATCGACCGCGGCGCGATCGAGGACACCGTGCTGGAGCAGGACGTGCGTCTGGACAACCAGATCCAGATCGCGCACAACGTCCGCGTCGGCGCCCACACCGCGATGGCCGGCTGCGTGGCGGTGGCCGGCAGCACCCGGATCGGGCGATACTGCATGATCGGCGGGGCCGCGGGGATCGCCGGCCACCTCGACATCTGCGACCGGGTGGTGGTCACGGCGATGAGCCTGGTGACCCACTCGATCCGCGAACCGGGAGAGTATTCTTCCGGCACTCCACTCATGGACAGCCGCAGCTGGCGCCGCAATGCGGTCCGCTTCAAGCAGCTCGACGCATTGGCGCGGCGCCTGCCTACAAAGGGAAACGAATGAACCAGCCGGTCAGCCTGCCGATCGACCTCAAGGGCATCCACGAGCTGCTGCCGCACCGCTATCCGTTCCTCCTGCTCGACCGGGTTGTCGAGTTCGAGCACGGCAAGCGCGTGCTGGCGTACAAGAACGTCACCGGCAATGAACACTTTTTCCAGGGACACTTCCCCGATCGTCCGATCATGCCGGGCGTGCTGGTGATCGAGGCGATGGCCCAGGCCGGGGGCGTGCTGTCGCAGCTGACCCACGGCGGCAGCCTCTCCGGCCGCCTGTCCTACCTGGTGAAGGTCGACAACGCGAAGTTCTCGCGCATGGTGGTGCCGGGCGACCGCCTTGATATGGAGGTCGAGATCCGCCGGGAAATCCGCAACATGACCCTGTACTGCGGCATCGCCCGCGTCGACGGCGAGCAGGTCGCCTGCGCCGACATCCTGTGCGCCGAGGTGCGCAGCTGACATGAGCCAGACCGCCATCCATCCCACCGCGGTCGTGGATCCGTCCGCGCGCCTCGGCACGGGGGTGTCGATCGGCGCGTTCACCCTGGTCGGCCCCGATGTCGAGATCGGCGACGGCACCCGGATCGGCGCCCATTGCAGCATTATCGGTCCCACGCGCATCGGCCGCGACAACCGCATCGTCGGCCATGCCGCGATCGGCGGCGATCCGCAGGACAAGAAGTACGCGGGGGAAACGGTGGCGCTGGAGATCGGCGACCGCAACCTGATCCGCGAGTTCGTGACGCTCAACCGCGGCACCGGCAGCGGCGGCGGGCTGACGCGGATCGGCAGCGACAACTGGCTGCTGGCCTATACCCACGTCGCGCACGACTGCATGGTCGGCAACCATTGCGTGTTCTCCAACAACGCCTCGCTGGCCGGCCACGTCGTGGTCGAGGACCACGTGATCCTCAGCGGCTTCGCCGGCGTGCACCAGTTCTGCCGCATCGGCGCGCATGCCTTCATCGGCATGGGCGCCTTCGTCAACGGCGACGTGCCGCCCTTTGTCATGGTCGCCCAGGACAAGTACGCACGGCCGCGCGGGATCAATGCCGAGGGCCTCAAGCGCCGCGGCTTCGACCCCGCTCGCATCGCCGTGATCCGCCGCGCCTACCGCGCGCTCTACATGGGCGACGCCAAGCTGGACGAGGCCCGCGCGGAGCTCGAGGAGATCGCCGCGGCCGGTCATTCCGACGTGCGGGCGATGCTCGATTTCATTGCCAGCGGCGACCGGCCGCTGTTGCGGTGAACCCCCAGCCGGCGCCACCGCGGTCCGGGTTCGGCGTCGCTGCCGGCGCCTCTCCCCTCGCGCCCGCCGGGAACGGACTGCCGGCGGACGGACCGATCGAAGCGCGCGCGCCGCGCATCGGCCTGGTGGCCGGCGAGGCCTCCGGCGACCTGCTCGGGGCCGGGCTGGTCGAGCAGTTGCGGATGCGCTACCCGCAGGCGCAATTCGCCGGCGTCGGCGGGGCGGCCATGCGCGCGGCCGGGGTCGACACCTGGCACGATGCCTCCGAGCTGTCGGTGATGGGCCTGAGCGAAGTGCTGCGGCACCTGCCGCGGCTGCTGCGCCTGCGCCGCGAACTGCGCCAGCGCCTGCTGGCCTGGCCGGCCGACGTGTTCGTCGGCATCGACGCGCCCGACTTCAATCTCGGGCTGGAGCGCGCGCTCAAGCGCCGCGGCATCCGCACCGTGCACTACGTCAGCCCGTCGGTCTGGGCCTGGCGGCAGGGGCGCGCCGCCCGGATCGGGCGCAGCGCCGACCGGGTGCTCTGCCTGTTCCCCATGGAGCCGGCCATCTACGCCCGCCACGGAGTGGAGGCAAGCTTCGTCGGCCATCCCATGGCCGACGCGATGCCGCTCAACCCCGACCGTCGCCGCGCCCGCGCCGAGCTCGGTCTGGACGACGACGTGCCCGTGCTCGCGGTGCTGCCGGGTTCGCGCCTGGGCGAGATCGAGCGGCTCGGCTCGATCTTTCTTGAAGCCGCGCAGCAAGTCGCGCAGCGGCTGCCGCGCCTGCGGGTGGTGGTGCCCGGGGCGACGCCGGCCTGCTCGCAGGCGATCCGCGCCCTGCTCGAGGCTTCGCCACTGCCGCCGGGCTGCGCGCTGCTGCTCGATGGCAATGCGCGCGAGGCGATGGTGGCCTCGGACGTGGTGCTGCTGGCCTCGGGCACCGCGACGCTGGAGGCGATGCTGGCCAAACGCCCCATGGTGGTCGGCTACCGCATCGCGCCCAGCACCTACCGCATCGTGCGGATGCTCGGCCTGCTCAAGGTCGACCGTTACGCCCTGCCCAACGTGCTGGCCGGCCATACCATTGCGCCGGAACTGATGCAGGACGACTGCACTGCGGACAAGCTGGCCGAGGCAGTGCTTGCCTGGTTCGAGGACCCGGCAGCGAGTACCGCGCTCGAGCCGGTGTATCGCGACCTGCACCTGGATCTGCGGCGCGACGCGTCCGCTTCGGCCGCGGACGCGGTCGCCGCCCTGCTTGAAACCCCGCGATGAAGAAGCGCGTTGCCGGCGTGGACGAAGCAGGCTGCGGGCCGCTGGCCGGGCCCGTGGTCGTGGCCGCGGTCATCCTCCACCCCCGTCGTCCGATCGAGGGGCTGGACGATTCCAAGAAGCTCAGCCCCGCGCGGCGCGATGCGCTGTATCCGCAGATCGTGGAGCGGGCCGTCGCCTGGCGCATCGAGTTCGTCCCTGTGGACGAGATCGACAGCCTCAACATCCTGCAGGCGCGACTGATTGGCATGCGCCGGGCCCTGTGCGCCCTGGATCCCACCGCCACCCACGCCCGCATCGACGGAAACCGCCTGCCCGTGGGCCTGCCCTGCCGCGCCGATGCGGTGGTCGGCGGCGACGGCCTGGAGCCCGCGATCATGGCCGCCTCGATCCTGGCCAAGGTCGCGCGCGACCGCGCAATGATCGAGCTGCACGCGCAGTTCCCGCAGTACGGCTTCGACCGCCACAAAGGCTATGCCTCGCGCCTGCACCTCGAAGCGCTGCGCGAACACGGGCCCTGCCCGCACCACCGCCGCAGCTTCGCGCCGGTCCAGCAGCGCGGCCTGTTCGACTGATCGACGCCGGCGCCGGACTCCTGGCGCCAGTTCCCTCATCCCTCACCGGGAGGCAGCCAGACCGGCGCCTCCGGCGCCCGCCTGTGCCATCGCCCCGCCCCGTCCTTCCATACGCGGGCCAGTTGCGGACCGGCACTTGAGGCTCGACGTTCGGCGCGTCCCTTTAGCCGCAGGGATTCCGCGTCGGCATGACCGGCGGACCCACCCGCGAATGCCGGGCCGCTCCCAACATAACGTCCGCGCGTTATCTCGCCTTTCCGGCCGCGAATCGCCCCGGCAGGAGGCATAAAAAAACCCCCAGCCTTTCGGGCTGGGGGTTTTGGGGTAAAGACCCTGGCGATGACCTACTCTCGCATGCGGATGCACACTACCATCGGCGCGTTTGCGTTTCACTTCCGAGTTCGGAATGGGATCGGGTGGTTCCACAAAGCTATTGTCACCAGGGAGAGGGTGGAGGGTCGCCGGCTCTGGACGACCGCGTTGGGCGGTCTATACGCGACTGGGTCGCGGTCCATGAGCAGCGCACACGCTCTCAAAGGGGGGAAGTAGCGAACTGGTTTGGCGAGTGGTCCGACGTATCGTCGAGTCCAAGGCCACTTGAGGTTATATGGTCAAGCCGCACGGATCATTAGTACTGGTTAGCTCAACACATTGCTGTGCTTACACACCCAGCCTATCAACCACCTGGTCTTGATGGTTCCTTTAGGGGACTTGTGTCCCGGGAGATCTCATCTTGAGGCGCGCTT
>Ga0233375_1000154_pt1 | contig 40586 bp, 43 predicted proteins | sample ElkDunMinimDraft_10_FD_191539 | JGI IMG/M metagenome (GOLD analysis project Ga0233375, IMG submission 191539) | Fecal eukaryotic communites from dung pellets of Tule Elk in California, USA - Elk Dung E16 | ecosystem: Host-associated > Mammals > Digestive system > Large intestine > Fecal | place...
GAGGTCGTGGGTGATCAGGATCATGCCCATGTTCAGCTCCCGGCGCAGGTCCGCCAGGAGGTCCATGATCTGCGCCTGCACCGTCACGTCCAGGGCGGTGGTGGGTTCGTCGGCGATGAGCACCCGGGGCTTCATCGCCAGCGACATGGCGATCATGACGCGCTGGCGCATGCCGCCGGAGAACTGGTGCGGGTAGTCCGAGATGCGCTCCCGCGCGGCGGGAATCTTGACCAGCTCCATCAGCTCGACGGCGCGGCGGCGGGCGTCGGCGCGGGAGAGCCCTTCGCGTACCCGCAGGGTCTCGGCGATCTGCCAGCCGACGGGGAAGACCGGGTTCAGCGCCGAGAGGGCGTCCTGGAAGATCATCGCGATCTCCTTGCCCCGGACCTGGCGGCGCGCCTCCTCGCTGATGGTGAGCAGGTCGCGGCCCTGGTAGAGGATCTGGCCGGAGCGAATCACCGCGGGGGGCGTGTCGAGGATGCCCATGATCGCCTGGGCGGTCACGGACTTGCCGGAACCGGACTCGCCGAGCACGGCGAGCGTCTCGCCCGGGTCCAGGTGGTACGAGACGCCGTTGATGACCTTCGAGAGGCCCTCGGCGGTGTGGAATTCGACGTGCAGATCCCGTACGTCGAGCAGGTGCGGGGTGGCCGCGGTCGCGTCCGGGGCGGCGGCGGGTTCGGCGGTGGCGTGCGTCATGGGCGATTTCGCCTTTCACTCGCGGCCGGGTGGCGGGTCTGGGTCATCGCGCCGCTTCCCATCAGCGCAGCTTCGGGTCGAAGGCGTCCCGGATGGCGTCGCCGAGCATGATGAAGGCGAGGACCGTCAGGGCGAGGAAGGTGGAGGGGACCGCCAGCGGCAGGGCCGATTCGCGCATGTGGGCGCGGCCGGTGTTGATGTCGATGCCCCAGGAGATCGTCGGCGCCTTCAGGCCGATGCCGAGGAACGAGAGGGTCGCCTCGGCGGCGATGAAGGAGCCGAGCGCGATCGTCAGCACCACCACGGCCGGCGCCAGCGAGTTGGGCAGGATGTGGCGCCACATGATGCGGCCGTTGCCGGCGCCGAGCATCCGCGCCGCCGCCACGTAGTCCTGTTCCTTGGCGCTGATCACCGAGGAGCGCACCACCCGGGCGGCGGTGGTCCAGCCGAGCACGGCGAGCACGAAGACGACCGCCATGATCCGCACCGAGGGGGCGTCGCTGCTGATCCGCTTGAGCAGCACGATTGCGGCCAGCAGCAGCGGGATGCCGAGCACCACGTCGATGACGCGGGAGATCACGGCGTCGACCCAGTGGCCGAAGTACCCGGCGAGCATCCCGACGACGATCGCGATGAGCCCGGTCAGCGCCGCGGAACAGACGCCGACGATCAGGGACGCCCGGGCGCCGTAGACCGCGCGTGCGTACGTGTCGCAACCCTGGAAGTCGTATCCGAAGATCGCTCCGCCGGAGGGGCCGGCGTGCTGGCGGGACAGGACGCAGTCCTGCGGGTCGTTCGCGGTGAACAGGCCCGGAAAGGCGGCCATGGCGCTGACGAGCGCGACCAGGGTGAGGCTGATCCAGAAGATCGGGTTGCGGCGCAGGTCCCGCCAGGCGTCTCCGGCGAGGCTGCGGACCTTGGCGGGCTTGCCGGCCGCGGCGTCCTGCTCGCCGGCGGGGCCGGGGCGTGCGGCCGGGTTCTCCATGGCCGCGACGGTTTCGAAGTCGCTCATTTCCGTACCTCGCTGCGGATAGTCCGTGGGGAGCGGGCGGCGCTGCGGTCACTCATAACGGATCCTCGGGTCGAGCACGGCGTAGAGGATGTCGACGATCAGGTTCGAGATCAGATAGATGATCACGAGGACGCTGACCAGGCCGACGACGAGCGGGCCGTCCTCGGTCTGGATGCCGCGGAAGAGGTTGAAGCCGACGCCCGGGATGTTGAAGACGCCCTCGGTGATGATCGCGCCGCTCATCAGGTTCCCCAGCTCCACGCCGAGGAAGGTGATGACCGGGATGAGGGAGTTGCGCAGCACGTGGACGCTGATGATCCGCCGGTGCTTGAGCCCTTTGGACTTGGCGGTGCGCACGTAGTCGGCGCGCAGGCTCTCCGCCACCGAGGTGCGGGTCAGCCGTAGGGCGGTGGCCAGGGAGAGCGAGCCGAGCACGATGCCGGGCAGCAGTAGCGCGTAGAAGCTCGGATCGGAGCCGGCGGTGGCCGGGAACCACTGCCACTTGACGCCGAAGAGGTACTGGGCCAGCGGCGCGAGCACGATGGTCGGCACGCCGAGCACCAGCAGCGTCAGCACCAGGGTGGAGTTGTCGAAGATGCTGCCGCGGCGCATGCCGGCGATGACGCCGGCGCTGACTCCGAAGATGACCGCCACGCCGATGGCGATGAGGGCCAGCTTGGCGGTGACCGGCCAGGCCGCGGAGAGGATGTCGCCGATGCTGCGACCGGTCAGCGACTCGCCCAGGTCGCCCTGGAGCAGGTTCTTGATGTAGTCGAAGTAGCGGTAGAAGAAGCCGTCGACGCCGGTCTTGTCGAGGTGGAACTTCTCGGTCAGATAGGCGCGCTGGGCCGGGGTCACCGGGCGTTCACCGGCGAGCGCCTGGATCGGGTCGTTCTGCCCGGCGAACATCAGGGCGTAGACGATCAGCGTCGTGCCGAAGAAGGCCAGCACCATCTGGAGCAGGCGCCGCACGATGTAGCGGAACATTGCGCGCATCTCTTTCTGCCGAGGCGAAGGCTGTCGTCTCCGTTGACTGCCGGCCGCGCCGTCGTCTGAGGGCGGGGGCTCGGATGCCCCCGGACGTGGCCCCGGGCCATCCGGTGGTGCCTACCGGATGGCCCGGACCCGTCCAGCTCGCGGATCTAGCTGATCGCTTCGATCTTGAGCAGGTCGACCCGGTTGAAGACGTCGATGTGGACGTCCTGCACCTTGGTCGAGTGGCCGTAGTTGTTCTGGCCGTAGCGCAGCGGGATGGCCGGCATGTCCTCGGCGAGGAGGTCCTCCGCCGCCTGGTACTTGGCGATGGCCTCTTCCTCGGTGGCCGCCGCGGCGCCTTCGGCCAGCAGCTTGTCGAACTCGGGGTTGCTGTAGCCGTAGTAGTTCGACGAGCCGTTGGTGCTGAACAGCGGGCCGAGGTAGTTCTCCATCGACGGGTAGTCCATGACCCAGCCCATCCGGAACAGGCCCACGTTCTCCTGCTTCTCGACCTTGGTCAGCAGGTCGGCGAACTTCGGCTCGGCGTTGCCGACGACCTCGATGCCGAGGTTGGCGCTGAGCTGGTTGGCGGTGGCGTCGACCCAGTCCTTGTGGCCGCCGTCGCCGTTGTAGGAGATGATGATCTTCGACGGTCCGCCGGCCTCGGCGTACAGGGCCTTGGCCGCGGTCGGGTTGAACTCGCCCGCCGCGCCGATGGTGTCGTCGCGGTAGCCCGCGACCACCGGGGAGACGAAGGAGCGCGCCGACTGCTGCGAGCCCTTGAAGACCGCGTCGGAGATCTCGTCCCGGTCGATCGCCATCGAGATGGCCTTGCGCACGTCCGGGTTGCTGAAGTCCTTCTGGTACGTCGGGAAGGCCAGCAGCTGGATCGTCGAGGCCGAGCTCTGCTGGTAGCGCTCACCCAGGTCGGCCGAGGCCGTGCTGAGGTTCTCGGTGGGGATCGTCTTGATCACGTCGAGGTTGTTCGAGAGGACGTCGGCGTAGGCGGCGCTGTTCTGCTGGTAGATGCGGAACTCGACACCGGCGACCTTGGGCTGCTGGCCCGTGAACTCGTCGTACTTCTCGACGACGACCTTGGCGTCGTGCTGCCAGCTGCCGCTCATCTTGAACGGGCCCTGACCGATCGGGGCCTCCTGGTACGCCGGGTCGAGCACACCCGGGGAGGTGAACGCCGCCGACGGCATCGGGTAGAAGGCGGTGTAGCCGAGCATCGCGCGGAAGTCGGCGTACGGCTCGACCAGCTCGACGGTCATCGTCAGGTCGTCGACCTTCTTCAGTCCGGTGAGGGTGGTCGCCGCCGGGGTGGCGCCGTCCTCGTCGGCCTGCATGTCGGCGTAGCCGGCGATCTTCTCGAAGAAGTAGTTGTTGTTCTGGCCGTTGGGGCCGTACGCGCCGTAGTTCCAGGCGTCGATGTAGTTCTGGACCGTGACCTTCTCGCCGTTGTGGAAGGTGTAGCCGTCCTTGAGGGTGATGGTCCAGTTCTGGTTGTCCTCGCTGGTCACCGACTCGGCTGCGACCTCGTACGGCATGTGCTGCTCGTCGTAGTCCACCAACGGGCTGAACAGGGCTGAGAGCACCTGCGAGCCGCTGGTCTCGCTGGTGTTGGTGGGAACCAGATACTGCGGTTCCGCGATCTCGATCGAGACCGTGGCGTTGGGGTTGCTCTCGCCGGAACCGCCGTCGCCGTCACCGCAGGCCACCAGGCCGAGGGTCACCACGAGCGGGAGGGCGGTCCAGGCCGCGATTCTGCGAACCTGCATGGGGCCTCCTCGTTTCGTCACGCTGCGCATCCGCATGGGAGTGAAGACATAACGCAACGTGTCGCCACGATAGGTCGGCGAACCGGGCGGCGACCAACCTGTCCGGGTGCTGGAAGCCACTGACGGGACCGGGATATTTGCCACTAACCGGCTTGCGTGCTAGTCGGCGGACGCCATCAGGGCAACTGAGCGCGGCCGTTTAGGTGACCTTTGAGGCGCTGGGCCGACTGTGTCGGCTAATAAGTGGTTCATCCTCTTTGCCCGTGCTGGTGGTGATGCGAGTCAATAGCCAGTCCTGCCGGTTTTCTGAGTAATGACAATTACACCGAGTGACGAAGGAAACATCACGGAACGTGGTCGGGTCTGCCCGGGTGGAGTCCTTGGCTCGGGTAGCCCGGCTGCCGGGTGCACCGCGTGAGACGATCAGGGGCGTGACGGCGAAGGTTCTGGACGGCAAGGCGACCGCGACGCAGATCAAGGACGAGCTGCGGCTGCGGGTCAAGGCGCTGACGGATCGGGGCATCGTCCCCGGGCTGGGCACGGTGCTGGTCGGCGCCGACCCGGGCTCACAGGCGTACGTCAACGGCAAACACCGCGACTGCGCTGAGGTCGGTATCGCCTCGATCCGCCGCGAACTGCCGGCGGACGCCACCCAGGAGCAGGTGGAGGCGGTCCTCGCCGAGCTCAACGCCGACCCGGCCTGCCACGGCTACATCGTGCAGCTGCCGCTGCCGGCCCACCTCGACACCCAGCGGGTGCTGGAGCTCATCGACCCGGACAAGGACGCCGACGGGCTGCACCCGGTCAACCTCGGCCGGCTGGTCCTCGGCTACGACGCGCCGCTGCCCTGCACCCCGCGCGGCATCGTGGAGCTGCTGCGCCGCTACGACGTGCCGCTGCGCGGCGCGAAGGTGGCGGTCGTCGGCCGCGGCAACACCGTCGGCCGCCCGCTCGGGCTGATGCTGACCCGCCGCAGCGAGAACGCCACCGTGACCCTCTGCCACACCGGCACGCTCGACCTCGCCTCGCACACCCGGCAGGCCGACATCGTCATCGTCGCCGCCGGCGTGCCCGGGCTGCTGACCGCCGAGATGGTCAGCCCCGGCGCGGTCGTGATCGACGTCGGCATCACCCGGATCGTCGGCGCGGACGGCAAGGGCCACTACACCGGTGATGTGGAGTCCGAGGTGGCCGACATCGCCTCCGCCATGGCGCCGATGCCCGGCGGGGTCGGCCCGATGACCCGGGCCATGCTGCTGAGCAACGTCGTGGAGCGCGCCGAGCGCGGCTGAGGCTCAGCCGCCGGCCGTTCCCGCCGGCCGTCCGCCTTCGATGAGCACGCCGAGGCCGTCGAGGGTCCGTGCCAGCCCGAACTCGTAGGCGTGCGCCGGGTCGTACGCCGCGTCGTGGGCAGCCCCGGCGGCGGCCCCGACCCGTGCCGCGGTCGGGTAGCGCTGCGCATCGAGCACCTCGGCCAGCAGCGGTCCGTTCGCGGCCCACCACTGGGCCTCGGTCTGCGCGCTCGCCGTCCGTGCGGCGGCGACCTCGGCCGCGGCCCGGGCGGCGGCCTGGACGAAGCCGAGCAGGTACGTCAGCGCCGCGTCCCGCTCCACGTCGCTGAGGCCGGTGCCGTCGAAGGCGCGCAGTTCGTGTTCGTACTTCGCCATCATGCCGGGGCCCAGTGGCGGCCGGGCGGTGCAGACGAGCGCGGCCCACGGGTGCCGGCGGTACAGCTCCCAGTTCTGGCGGGCGACGCTGCTCAGCCGGTCCCGCCAGGGCCGGTCGCCGTGGCCGGTGCGGGGCATCGCGGCGTAGGCGGCGTCCAGCATCAGATCCAGCAGCTCGGCGCGGCCGGGGACGTAGGTGTAGAGGCTCATCGGCGCGATGCCGAGCGCCTGCGCCACCCGGCGCATGGTCAGCGCGCCGAGGCCTTCGGCGTCGGCCAGTTCGGTGGCCGCCGCCACGATCCCGTCGAGGGTGAGTGCCGGCCGGGGGCCGCGGCGGCCGGCCCGGTCGCCGTCGCGGCGCCAGAGCAGCCCCAGGGTGCGGCTCGGGTCGCCGGCACCACTGCGATCGTCGGACATGTGGCCAATTGTCGCACGGCCACTCCGTACGTCGTACGTTGTACCATGTACGGAGTTAGTTCCCGCGTCCATCAGAAGGAGAGCCCGTGCAGATCACCGGCGCCGCCATCTCGATCAACGTGGCCGACCCCGCCGCGTCGGCCGCGTTCGTCACCCGGCACTTCGGCTTCACCGAGGTGATGTCCGCAGACGGATTCGTCTCGCTGGCCCACAAGGACCTCGGCTTCAACCTCGTCTACCTGCGGACCGGGCTGGCCAGCCTGCAGCCCGAGTCGCTCAAGCAGCAGAGCGTCGCCGGCCTGCTCGTCGCCTTCGAGGTCACCGACATCGCCGCCGAGTACGACCGGCTCCGCAACGACGGTGTCGAGATCACCACCGAACTGCAGACCGAGCCCTGGGGTGAGCGCTTCTTCCAGGTCACCGACCCCAACGGCGTGATCCTGCAGCTCGTGCAGTGGATGGGTAAGCCCGGCGAGCAGGGCTGATCAGCGGTTTCGACGGGGAGTGGCCGGTCCGGCCGGCGGCGCGTGCGGCCGCCGGCCGAGGCCGACCGCGCCGGCCCGGAGCACGGGCAGTACGCTCGTACTGCTAGCACGAGTCCCCGAGAGGAGCGCCCGGCTGATGGCGAAGATCAAGGTAACCAACCCGGTCGTAGAGCTCGACGGCGACGAGATGACCCGGATCATCTGGAAGCAGATCCGAGAGCAGCTGATCCTGCCCTACCTCGACGTCGACCTGCGCTACTACGACCTGTCGATCGAGAACCGCGACGCCACCGACGACCAGGTGACGATCGACTCCGCCAACGCCATCAAGGAGCACGGCGTCGGCGTCAAGTGCGCGACCATCACCCCCGACGAGGCCCGCGTCGAGGAGTTCGGCCTGAAGAAGATGTGGCGGTCGCCCAACGGCACCATCCGCAACATCCTCGGCGGCGTCATCTTCCGCGAGCCGATCATCATGCAGAACGTGCCGCGCCTGGTGCCGGGCTGGACCAAGCCCATCGTCGTCGGCCGTCACGCCTTCGGTGACCAGTACCGCGCCACCGACTTCCGCTTCCCGGGCGCCGGCACCCTGACGGTGACCTTCACCCCGACCGACGGCTCCGCGCCGATCGAGCACGAGGTCTTCCAGGCCCCCGGCTCCGGTGTCGCGCTGGCGATGTACAACCTCGACGAGTCGATCCGCGACTTCGCCCGGGCCTCGATGAACTACGGCCTGCAGCGCGGCTACCCGGTCTACCTGTCGACCAAGAACACGATCCTGAAGGCCTACGACGGCCGCTTCAAGGACCTCTTCGCCGAGGTCTTCGAGGCCGAGTTCAAGGAGAAGTTCGCGGCCGCGGGCATCACCTACGAGCACCGCCTCATCGACGACATGGTCGCCGCGTCCCTGAAGTGGGAGGGCGGCTACGTCTGGGCCTGCAAGAACTACGACGGTGACGTGCAGTCCGACACCGTCGCGCAGGGCTTCGGCTCGCTCGGCCTGATGACGTCGGTGCTGATGAGCCCCGACGGCCGCACCGTCGAGGCCGAGGCCGCCCACGGCACCGTCACCCGGCACTACCGGCAGTGGCAGAAGGGCGAGAAGACCTCCACCAACCCGATCGCCTCGATCTTCGCCTGGACGCGCGGTCTCGCGCACCGCGGCAAGCTCGACGGCACCCCGGAGGTCACCAACTTCGCCAACACCCTCGAGCAGGTCTGCATCTCCACCGTCGAGGGCGGTCAGATGACCAAGGACCTCGCGCTGCTCATCTCGCGCGACGCCCCGTGGCTGACCACCGACGAGTTCATGGCCGCGCTGGACGAGAACCTGGCCGCGAAGCTCGCCGCCTGATTCCCGCCTCGCACCACCGAACGCCCGCCGGCTCACCCCGGCGGGCGTTCGCCGTTCCCGGCCCCAACCAGGCGTACGGCGGCGGCCCGCGACCCGGCGTGCCCCGTCCTCAGGCGTACGGCGGGCGGTCAGGCGGTGGGGCGGCGCAGCTCCACCCAGCCGCTCTCGATCAGGTGGTGCAGCACCTCCTGCACCGAATCGGCCACGCTCAGGTCGGTGGTGTCCAGGACCAGGTCCGCGTTGGTCGGCTCCTCGTACGGGTCGTCCACCCCGGTCATGCCGCGCAGCGTGCCGGCCCGGGCGCGGGCGTAGAGGCCCTTGCGGTCGCGCTGCTCGCAGATCTGAAGCGGCGTGGCCACGTGCACGAGCACGAACCCGGCCCCGGCGGCCAGCGCCATGTCGCGGGCCTGCTCGCGGGCGGCGGCGTACGGGGCGATGGGGCAGCAGATCGCCACCCCGCGGTGTCGCGCGATCTCGGCGGCGACCCAGCCGATCCGGCGTACGTTCGCGTCCCGGTCGGCGGCGCTGTAACCGAGTTCGGAGGTGAGCTCGCGGCGCACCACGTCCCCGTCGAGCAGGGTCACCGTCCGCTCCCCGGTCTCCCGCAGCGCGTCGGCGAGCCCGCGGGCGATCGTCGACTTGCCGGCCCCGGAGAGGCCGGTGAAGAAGACGACCAGGCCGCGGTGGCGGCGGGCCGGACGGGCCCGGACCAGTTCCTTGGCCACCGCCGGCGGGGTGTGCCACTCCGGCAGCGGGAAGCCGCGGTCGAGCAGGTCGTCGATCTCGGCCCCGGTCAGCGCGAGCCGGCGGTTGCGCGGCGGTACGTCGTCGCGCCAGCGCCACTGCCCGTCCCGGTTGTCGTAGGCCAGCTCCCGGGAGAGCAGCACCCGCAGGCCGTTGCCGGCGAGGGTGCTGTTGCTGGAGAGCAGGTGGGTGGCCCCGTAGGCGGCGGCGACCTGGGAGCGCAGCAGGGCGTCGCCGAACTCGTCACCCCGGGAGGCCATCGGTACCGCGACGATCGTGGCCGGCGGCATCCGGTCCCGGGCGGCGAAGATGGTCCGGACCAGCACCTCGGCGGGGAGGTAGCCGACCGAGGACTCGCCGACCGGGATCAGGATCAGCAGGTGGCCGTTGAGGGTCCGCACGGCGTGGGCGATCTCGGCGAGCTGCGGGCGGTGCAGGGGCCGGTCGGCGATCACGCAGAGGACCCGGCCGGGCGGCAGCAGGCCGCGCACCTCGGCGGGATCGCGGCGCAGCCGCTGGAACGGGCCGCGCCCACCGTCGCCGATGCGCCCCACCCGGCCGCCGACGAAGACCGCGGCACCGTCGTTCGCGGGCCACATGTCGGTGACGTCGCAGACGGCGATCGGGGCGCTCTCGCCGTCGGTGAGCACCAGTGCGCGCCGCAGCGGGTTCTCCAGGTCGAGCTGATCGGCGAGGGCCCGGGGGATCCGCAGGGTCACCGGCACCGACCATTCGGTGCCGTCGGCGAGGCGTCCCTCGCGCCGCAGCGACGTCAGGTCGGCACGGGTCATGAAACCCGTCAGCGGAGCGTACGCGCCGGTCAGCAGCAGTTCGAGATCGGCCAGCTCGAATGGGCGTGGCGTGTAGGCCGGGGCCTCGCCAAGGATTCCTTCGGGCAACACCCATCCGTTGCTCATCGCACCCCCATCTAGCAAGCCGGTGCACAGTTTCTCAGTCCACCGATCTTCGGTCGACTGTGCCACTCCACGAGCAGTCTGCGATACGGGCGACGCGGAGGGGAATGGGCCGCGCCCGCTCCGTGGTGGTGCCTCGTCGTCAGCCGTGCGCGTGCGTCTCGTGGCTCAGCAGCCACCGCTTCACCGGTAGACCGTAGCGGTAGCCGCCAAGGCTTCCGTCGGTGCGCAGCACCCGGTGGCACGGCACGAAGAGGGCGACCGCGTTGCGGGCGCACGCGGCGGCCGCGGCACGCACCGCCGCCGGCCGCCCGGTCAGCGCCGCGAAGCCGGTGTACGTCACCGGCGCACCCGGTCTGACCTCGCGCAGCACCTGCCAGGCGTGGTGCAGGAACGCGCCGTCGCTGTGCTGCTCGACCGGCACCGCGTCCAGCGCGCTCAGGTCACCGGCCAGGTACGCCGCGACCGCCGCGCGAACCTCGGGGGACTCGCCGGGAGTGATCGGCTCGCGCAGCGTCGGGTGCAGCAACGGCAGCAACTGGGCCGGGTCGTCGGTGAAGCCCGCGCCGCGGACCGCCCCTGAGTCCGCGATCAGCACCGCGAGCGGGCCGGCCGGGGTGTCGAGCACATCGCTTCTCATGCCTGTCTCCAGAGTCTGATCACGGCGTAGGAACGCCAGGGGCGCCAGGCTGCGGCGTGGGCGGCCAGCGCCCCGGGGTCGGTGGGGAGGCCGAGTCGTCCGGCGGCACGCCGCACGGCCACGTCGGTGGGGAGGAAGACGTCCGGGTCGCCCAGCGCCCGCTGCGCGATGTAGCCGGCGGTCCAGGCGCCGATCCCGGGCACCGCGAGCAGCCGCGCCGTGCCCGCCGCCCGGTCGGCCCCCGGCGCCAGGTCCAGCTCGCCTTCGGCGACCAGCGCGGCCAGCCCGCGCAGCGTCTCCCGCCGCGCCGCCGGCATCCCGTACGCGTCGTCCGGCAGCGCCAGCAACTCCTCGGCCGTAAGGAACGGACGCAGCCGGTGCGGGGCGTCCGGGCGTTCGCCGGACCCGTGGGGCTGGGGCTCGTGCGGCCCGGCGTGCGGCTCGGGCTCGTGCTGGGCGTGCGGTTGCTCGTGTGGCCCACGTGCGGCGGCCAGGAGGCGGGCGAGGACGCGCTGGGCGCCGGCGACGGAGACCTGCTGGCCGACGACGGCGCGGACGGCCAGTTCGAAGCCGTCGGCGGCACCGGGGACGCGTACGCCGGGTTCGGCGGCGACGGCGGCGGCGAGCGCCGGATCGGCGGCGAGGGTGCTGTCGACGGCCTCCGGGTCGGCGTCGAGGTCGAGCAGCCGGCGGCAGCGGGCGACGGCCGGGGCCAGGTCCCGCAGGTCGGTCAGGTGCAGGGTCGCCGCGACGTGCCCCGGCCCGGGCGTCAGCGCCACCTCCGCGTCCCCGTGCGGCAGCCGCAACCCCCGCCGGTACGTCCCGCCGGTGACCTCCTCCACGCCGGGCAGCGCCCGCCGGCCGAGGAAGTCCAGCAGTGCGCCGGCGTGCAGCGGCGGCCGGTACGCCAGCCGCAGCGCCAGCGTGCCGGTGCCGGCGGGCGCCGGGGTGGTGCGGGCGGCGGCCCGGAGCTGGGAGGGCGTCGCCGCGTAGACAGCCTGGATGGTGTCGTTGAACTGCCGCAGGCTGCCGAAGCCGGCCGCGAAGGCGATCTCGGCCAGCCCGAGCCCGGTGGTCTCGATCAGGATCCGGGCGGTCTGCGCACGCTGCGCCCGGGCCAGGGCGAGCGGGCCCGCCCCCATCTGCGCGGTCAGCATCCGGTTCAGGTGCCGTTCGGTGTAGCCGAGGCGGCGCGCCAGCCCGGTCACACCTTCCCGGTCGACGACCCCGTCGGCGATCAGGCGCATCGCCCGGCCGACCAGGTCGGCGCGGACGTCCCACTCGGGCGAGCCGGGGGCGGCGTCCGGGCGGCAGCGGCGGCAGGCGCGCAGCCCGGAGGCCTGCGCGGCGGCCGCGGAGGGGAAGAAGCGCACGTTGCGCCGTCTCGGGGTCATCGCCGGACAGGAGGGACGGCAGTAGATCCCGGTGGAGGTCACACCCGTGTAGAAGCGGCCGTCGAACCGCAGGTCACGGCTGTCGACCGCCCGGTAGCACCGCTCGAAGTCCAGCTCCACGCCCTCGATCCTGCCTCCTCGCCCGGCCGATCGGCTCGCGGGATTCGGACATGACCGTGCGTGGCGTGGGCCGAGCGCCTGGCTGCTCGTGTGCCTGGTGGCGGCCGTCGCCGGTGTGGGGAGCGCCGCTGCGGCGAGCCTGCTGTTCGGTGTGCCGCCCCGGACTGCGTAAGCTGGCTTGTCGTGAGCCTCACCATCGGGATCGTGGGCCTGCCCAACGTCGGCAAGAGCACCCTTTTCAACGCCCTGACCAAGAACGACGTGCTCGCGGCGAACTACCCGTTCGCCACGATCGAGCCGAACGTGGGCGTCGTCGGGCTGCCCGACGAGCGGCTCGACGCCCTCGCCGAGATCTTCGGCTCGCAGAAGATCATCCCGGCGCCGGTCTCGTTCGTCGACATCGCCGGCCTGGTCCGCGGCGCCTCCAAGGGGCAGGGCCGGGGCAACGCCTTCCTGGCCAACATCCGTGACGCCTCGGCGATCTGCCAGGTGGTGCGGGCCTTCTCCGACCCGAACGTGGTGCACGTCGACGGCAAGGTCTCCCCGGCCGACGACATCGACACCATCAACACCGAGCTGATCCTGGCCGACCTGCAGACGCTGGAGAAGGCGCTGCCGCGGCTGGAGAAGGAAGCCAAGCTCCGCAAGGACCGCGCCGGCATCGTCGCCGCCGCGAAGCAGGCCATCGAGCTGCTCAACAACGGCACCACCCTCTACGCCGGCGCCGCCAAGGCGGGCATCGAGGTCGAGGAGCTGCACGAGCTGCACCTGCTCACCACCAAGCCCTTCCTGTACGTCTTCAACGTCGACGAGGAGGAGCTCGGCAACGCCGCCTTCCTCGACGAGCTGCGCGCACTGGTCGCCCCCGCCGAGGCGGTCTTCATGGACGCCAAGGTCGAGTCGGAGCTGATCGAGCTTCCCGAGGAGGAGGCGCGTGAGCTGCTGGAGTCGATCGGCCAGTCCGAGCCGGGCCTCAACCAGCTCATCCGCGTCGGCTTCGGCACGCTGGGGCTGCAGACGTACCTGACGGCCGGGCCGAAGGAGGCGCGGGCCTGGACCGTGCCGGTCGGCGCGACCGCCCCCGAAGCCGCCGGTGTGATCCACTCCGACTTCCAGCGCGGCTTCATCAAGGCCGAGATCGTCTCCTTCGACGACCTCGTCGCGGCCGGTTCGATGGCGGCGGCGAAGGCGGCCGGCAAGGTCCGCATGGAGGGCAAGGAGTACGTCATGCAGGACGGCGACGTGGTGGAGTTCCGCTTCAACGTCTGAATTCGGGCGGTTCCTGCAGGTCAGAAGGTCGGAGCCCCGCTCGGGGGCACATCGGGGGCACACTCCCACGCGTCATCGACCGCCCGGCGGGTGCGCTCCTCCGAGTTTGGCATCAGGTGTCCGTAGGTCGACAGGGTTGCATTCTCGTGCCCCTGCCGTTTGGCAACGGTGATGACCGACTCACCCTGCATCAGCAGGACCGAGGCGTAGTGGTGACGCAGATCGTGGCTCGTGATACTCAGCGTCTTGTGCCTCGATCAGGTCGAGGTCGCGGACGCAGAAGCCGTGGTGCTCGAAGGTCTCGTTGAGCACCGTGCCGAGGCACTGCCGCACCAAGCGGCCCCGGGCGTACGGCGGCCAGACATCGTCGTCGGGCACCGGCGCTCGCGCTGCGAGCTGCACAGCGGTGACCTCGTCGAGCCAGGCCTCGAGCTCGGCGGCCTGTGCGTCACGCACGCTCACGATCTCGTCGAGGGCCGGATCGAGCGAGAGGTCAAGCCCGTGCGCTCCACGGTAGGGCTCGACGGTTGTCCCGATGCCCATCGGCGTGAACAGCTCCGTCGAGCCCAGGCAGCAGCGGCGGAACCACGAGTCGTGGACGAAGACCAGGTGGCGCATCGTCTGCACCGCCGACCACTCGTCGTTCACGCTGCGGCGCTCGATGCCGGGCGTACGGCGGATTCGCTCGATCGTGGCGGCCCAGCCGGCATGGAGCTGACGCGATGCCTCGCGCAGATCGGCAGGGTCCTCGGAGCGGATCAGCACCCGCACCGGATGACGCCGGTCGAGCTCTGCCTCGACGTACTCGGTGACCTCGACACCGTTCACCACGAGGTTGGTGATGAGCCCGTCGATCACGGCATCCTGCATGACGACGCCGATCAGGCGTGCCCCGGTCAGATCGCACTCGCGGAACTCCGCACCGTGCAGATCCTCGTCGATATACGACTTCATGCTCCGCATACTAGGTCCGAGCACCGACAAGCCAGTCTCCCCGGCTTGATGTGGCTTCTTCCAGGTCCTGACCGAGCGCGAAGAACGCAACAGCGTCGCGATCGCCTCCAACGAGTCCTTCTCCGGATGGACCAAGACCTTCTTCGATCAACTGGCAGCCAGGGACGTGACGCGTGGCGACGCCTGGTGAGCAGGTGCCAGCCACCGTTGCCGCTGCTAGGTGTGCCGGGTCGCCCGCTCCTGGCAGTGTGGGGCACACAGGGGGCACAAGACCGCGTTGGGCAGGGCCTTCCTTCCTGCTCCTGGGGCTGGGCGCGGTCGCGTTCGCGATCGCCGTCACCGTCAGCGCCGAGCAGCAACTCGCGCCGGCGCTCGCTCTGCTCGCAGGCATGCTGGGCGGCTTGATGCTCACCAACGTGTGGGCCATCCGCGCAGCCAGGGCCAACCGGCAAGAGTGGTGGCCATGAGTGGCACGGTCAGACCTCCGGGGCCCAAAATCGGTTGCGACGGGGTGGCATTCCCACCACATTGACGGCCATGCAGAACTCCGCGCACCTTCTCCGGCTTTACGACGAGCAACTGCGTACCGAGGCGGAGACGCCGAGCGCGGTGTCGATCACCCGGCTCGGCCCCTTGCGGTTGGCGACCTTTCCCGGTGGGCGGGGTTTCATCACCTACCCGCACCTGCGGGACGTGGAGGAGATCGACCGGCTGGTGCCGGAGGCGCTGGAGCATTACCGGGCCGACCCGGCGATCGGCCGGGTGGAGTGGAAGACCCGGGGCCACGACAATGCTCCCGGCCTGCACGAGGCCCTGATCCGCAACGGATTCACCCCGGACGAGCCGGAATCGATCATGCTCGGGGAGATCGCGGCCCTGGCGGTGGACGTGCCGCTTCCGGCCGGGGTGACGCTGCGGCAGGTGACCGGCGAGCAGGACGTACGGGCGATGAGCGCGATGTCGGACAAGGCATTCGGTGAGTCGCCCTCGCGGGAGATGGCCGATGCCCTTCTTCACCGGCTCGAACTCGGGACCGGGATGCAGCTGTGGGTGGCGGAGGCCGACGACCGGATCGTCGGTGCGGGACGGCTGGAGCCGGTGGAGGGCAGCGACTTCGCCGGCCTCTGGGGCGGTGCCGTCCTCGAACCGTGGCGGAAGCGGGGGATCTACCGCGCGCTGACCGCGGCCCGCGCCCGGGCCGCTCTCGCGCTGGGGAAGACCCTGGTGCACAGCGACTCCACCGAGTACTCCCGTCCGATCCTTGAACGCTCCGGCCTGATCAAGGTGTCGACCACGACGCCCTACATGTGGCGGCGCTGACGGCACGCGGTGAGGCCGCTTGCGGTCGGCGCGCACGAGTCACGAGGGTTGCCGGACTGCGTATCAGACGGTGCGCAGGACGGGGGCGGGCTTCACACCCTGGGCGTCCAGCAGGGTGCGGATGTCATTGGGATCGGAGGTCCAGATGATCGCGCCGAGAGAGGCGGCCAGAATCACCACCGTGGCATCGACGATGTCGCCCGTGCCGGCCCTGCCGCAGAGAACGCCGGCGGCCTTGGCGGTTTCCAGGCCGACGGGCATGACCCGGCATCCGGCCAGGAATTTGCCGAGTCTTACCTGGCGACGGGGGTCTCGCCAGGCCTGGCTGACGACGACGGAGGGGACGTAAATGTCCCGGCCGTCCTCAAGGGCCAGACTGTGGCGGGCCCACATGCGTCGGTCGTCGTTGTCGACGGCGATAAGCGCGCCCGCGTCGTACAGGTAGGGGATGTTCATGCGGCCGAGGACCTGCGGCTGCTCAGGTATTCGGCGTCGGCGGCCGCCATGTCGGCACGGGCGGCAGCGAGTTCGTCCGGGGTGAAGGCGCCATTCTCCGCCTGCCACTCCTGAATCACGGCTCGCCCTGCACGCAGTCGCAACTCGCGCTCGGCGGCTGCGGCGACGAGCCGGGAGAGCGGAACGCCCTCCTCTCTGGCGGCGTCCGCGAGCGCTTCGACCAGAGTTTCGTCGAGAGTGACAGTAAACTTCTTGGATGCCATACAAACACCATAGCGCAGTATGGTGAGACGATCCGAGGGCTGTGCGGAGAATTAACCGGTTGTGGGCGTCGGTACGTTGGCCTTGTGGACCCCGTTACGGAACCCGACATCCGTGCCTCATTCGTCAACTGCACCAAGGGCGAGGCGAAGCGGGTGGGCGTACCGAAGGATCTGGACGAACGGCCCTGGGACGACCTGGACTTCCTCGGGTGGTCCGACGTTTCCGGCGCGGACCGCGGCTACCTGGTCGCCGAGTCCGGTGACGGCCTGGTCGGGGTGGCGCTGCGGGTGGCACCGAAGACCGGCCAGGTGCGGCGCAGCATGTGCTCGCTCTGCCTGACCACGCACACCGGCGACGGCGTCGCGCTGATGACCGCCCGCAAGGCCGGGACCAGTGGCCGGCAGGGCGATTCGGTCGGCATCTACATCTGCACCGACCTGGCCTGCTCGCTCCACCTGCGGGGCCGCAAGGACGGCGGGCGGCGGCTCAACGAGACGATCACGCTGGAGGAGAAGGTCGAGCGGATGAGGACCAACCTCACCGCATTCCTCCACAAGGTCACCGGCTGACCCGGCCGACGTCCGCGTCCGGTCTGCGGCGAATGCATCCGAGTCCGGGCGCGTGTTCTGGAGACGGCTACACCAGCGACGTAGTGGTCACCACGGTCGTGTAGTAGGCATTTCCTCGACACTGCCTCCCAGCCGGGGCGGCACAGGGACTGCCAGCCGGGGTGGCACAGGGACTCCCAGCCGGGCGGCATTGACTGATGATCGTTAGTCCGTTTCCGGTGTCTCACCGCACACCGAACACCGGAAATGGACTAACGATCATGGCCTGGCGGCCGGGCCGGTCAGCCGCGGCGGAAGAGGCGGCCGAGAAACGAGCCGTTGCCGGCTGCGGCGGCGGTGGCGTGCCCGGGGCAACGGTCGGCGCGGCGGACACCGGCCATGACCTGGTCGACGTGCTGGCCGCAGCCGGCCCAGGTCGCCTTGCCGCAGGTCTTGCAGGTGGCAGGACGGCACATGTTGACTCCTCGTGGGGTCAGGGCGCGCGAGGCGCGGGTTCAGGGGCCCTTCCTTTATACCCCTGGGGGTATCCATGCGCCGACGTTTGTGCCGGACCTCATACGCCTCGGCCGATCGATGCCGACCCTGGATCAGGTCCACCAGAGGCCGAGCGCGATCCCGCCCACGAGCGTTCCGGGCAGCAGGAGCAGACAGGCGGCCAGGAGGATGTTGTCCTCGCGGAAGTCGTTTGCCCAGTCCTCATCGAAGAACCCGTACACGCCGGCCATGATCAGCGCGAGGCAGGCGAACAGGAAGAGCGCCACGGTGGCGGCCACAGTGAGAATTCTGAGCCATATCGAGACGGATCCCAGCACGGTGAGGCCGGCGTAGGCGAAGAGCAGCAGCGCCCAGATTCCCAGGAATTCGAGGCCGAGCTGCAAGGCCAGGACGGACTGCTGCCACCAATGGCGTACACGTCCGGCGCGGTCTGGTGGCGCCTGTTCCCAGGCCGCAGAGTTCTCGCTGCCCGGCCGTTCCGCGCCGGCAGGGCCGTCGCGGTCGCCCGGTTGGGTCATGTCAGCCACAGGCCGATCCCGACGCCGGCCACGAGGGTCCCGATCAGAACTGCCGTGGAAAGGTGGCTGAAGATGTGGGGATCATCAAGGTCGTCTCTCCACATCTCAAGGTCATAGGTGATGAGAAAGCACTGAACCCAGGCGACGAAGAAGATCAGGGCGGTCAGTGCCACCGTAAGGATGCGCAGCCATCCGGACACTGATCCGAGCGCGGTGAGAGCGGCGTAGACGATGGTCACCCCGATCCAGGTGGCCGCGATCTTTCCGTACTGGGGATCGTCGCCGAACACCCGTTTGCCAAAGCTGGGTCGGGTGTACCCGGCCGCGGCGCTTCCGCCATCGGCAGATGCTTCTTCGTCCGGCGGGTGCGCGGCTGTGGCGGCAGCGCCGTCGTCGCCGGAATCCGTGATCATGGATGCAGGCTACGGTGGCGCCGTTGTCGCGGTCAGCGGTCAAGCGCCGTCTGATTCGTCACTCCCGAATAGAAGGACGCGCCCGCCACACCCCGACGGGTACGACGGACGCGTCCTGCGTGCCGCAATGCCGGCGCGGCCCCGATAGTGCGAGCGCCGCGTGGCGGTGGATCAGATCAGGCCGAGGTCCTTGACGGCCTGACGCTCCTGGGCGAGCTCCTCGACCGAGGCGTCGATGCGGGCGCGGGAGAAGTCGTTGATCTCCAGGCCCTGGACGATCGAGTACTTGCCGTCCTTGGCGGTCACCGGGAACGAGGAGATCAGGCCCTCCGGGACACCGTACGAGCCGTCGGAGACGACCGCGGCGGAGGTCCACTCGCCCTCGGCGGTGCCGTTGACCCAGGTGTGGATGTGGTCGATGGCGGCCGAGGCGGCGGAGGCGGCCGACGACGCGCCGCGGACATCGATGATCTCGGCGCCGCGCTTGGCGACCCGCGGGATGAACTGCTCGGCGAGCCACGCCTCGTCGTTGATGACCTCGGCGATGTTCTTACCGTCCACGGTGGCGTGGAAGATGTCCGGGTACTGGGTGGCGGAGTGGTTGCCCCAGATTGCGATGTTGCGGATGGCCGAGACCGGCTTGCCGAGCTTCTTGGCGAGCTGCGCGATGGCGCGGTTGTGGTCGAGGCGGGTCATCGCGGTGAAGCGGTCCGCGGGTACGTCCGGGGCGTGCTGCTGGGCGATCAGGGCGTTGGTGTTGGCCGGGTTGCCGACCACCAGCACCTTGATGTCGTCGGCGGCGCCGGCGTTGATCGCCTCGCCCTGCGGCTTGAAGATGCCGCCGTTGGCCTGGAGCAGGTCACCGCGCTCCATGCCCTTCGTACGCGGGCGGGCGCCGACCAGCAGCGCGACGTTGGTGCCCGCGAACGCCTTCTTGGCGTCGTCGAATACCTCCACACTGTCGAGCAGCGGGAACGCGCAGTCGTCCAGCTCCATCGCGGTGCCCTCGGCCGCGCGTACGGCCTGCGGGATCTCCAGCAGGCGCAGCGCGACCCGCTTGTTCGCACCCAGCAGCTGCCCGCTGGCGATGCGGAACAGCAGCGCGTAGCCGATCTGGCCGGCCGCGCCGGTGACGGTGACGTTGACGGGTGCGTCGCTCACAGGTTTCTCCTTGATGAAGGGCGGATCTCTACCAGGCGATGCTAATCCTGCTCCCGCCCCTGGTCACGTTGGGCGGACTCCGACCAATTGCCAGGGTTTGCGCCGTACGCGTCGCCGTCGCGCCACCCGGCGCCGTCACTCCCACCACCGTTCGCCGGTCGGTATCCGGACCAACCGGTACCGCCGTCGCCCCGGCCCACCCCGCCGCCACACCATCGGGAGTTCTGTGTGATCTTGGCGACGGTCCGCGTGAAATCTGCTCGCATCGCCTCGTCCACCAGGGGCGATGCCTAGGCTGATGGCGGTCACCGAGACCGGCGCCGTTACCGCGAGGGGCACGCGCATGGCACAGGCAGAACTCGTCGCACTGGCCGAGGGGCCACTCTGCGACGCGGTCTACCAGCGGCTGCTGATGCCCGCCTTCCCACCCGACGAACTGCTCACCCTCGCCGCGATCCGCGACGGGCTGCGTACAGGACTGCTCGAAGGGCTGGTCGCGGTTGACGGCGACGGCCGCCCGCTCGGCGTCACCGTCGGCGAGTGGTCACCGGCGGCCCGGGTGATGCTTTTGAGCTACCTGGCGGTGGCCGCCGAGACCCGCGGCACCGGCATCGGTTCGCTGCTCTACACCACCCAGCTCGACCGCTGGCGCGAAACGCTGCGCCCCTGCCTGGTGCTCGCCGAGGTGGAACGCCCCGACGCGCACACCGGCGACGCCCACCGCGGCGACCCGCAGGCCCGGCTGCGCTTCTACGCCCGGCATGGCGCCCGCGCGCTCGACGTGCCGTACTTCCAGCCGGCGTTCGGCCCCGGCCGGGAACGCGTGTACGGCATGCTCCTGCTCGCTCTGCACGTCGATCCGGAGCTGGCCGGTTCCGGTGTCGACACCGTCGCCGCCGAACCGGTACGACAGTTCCTCACTCAATATCTGGGTGCCGCCGAGGGGCGCATCGGGGACGACCCCGCGACCGAGGCGCTCCGGCGAGCCGTCGGCGATCCCGCCGGGGTGCGGTTGCTTCCCGTCGACCGCTACGGCGACATCGCCCGCAGCCGTCACTGACAGACCGAGGGCAGCGGGGACGGTCAGGTCCGGACCCAGGCGTTCACCAGGGCCACCACCGCATCCTGCTGTGCCGCGATGGCGGCCTGATCCGCGAAGGCCACCACCGCCCGGTCCGGGCCGCGCCAGACCAGCAGCCCGCTGGGGTCGTCGAAGCGGAACTCGTCGCGGCTGCGGGCGCCGCAATGGAAGACGAGCTGACACTGGCCGCGCGGGTGCAGGCGGAACGTCACCCGGTCGGTGCCGTCGTAACGGAAGCTGGGCGCGTTCCACTTGACGCACTCCGCGATGTCGGCGTTGGAGTCCAGGATCGCCGCCCGCAACCGCTTGACGCCGGACTTCATCGGGTGGTCGAGCGTGGCCAGGTAGCGCTCCACCTCGACGGATCGATTCGTCATCCAGGGCTCCCTCGCCCGTGGGGCAGCGCCCCGTAGCAACATCGGCGTTCATCATGCCGCGACGGGCCGACACTCTCCGCGGATCAAGGGGTACGGGACGCGATGATGGCCGGCATGGCCTACGTCTTCCTGCTGATCGCGATCGCCTCCGAGGTCGTGGCGACGCGAGCCGCTGAACGGGGAACTGCCGCATGAACCGGGGGAGCTGTCGCGGGACCTGGTGGTGAACGAGCCGTGCGAGCGCTGGTGACCGCACCCGCCACCCCGTATCGTCGCCGGACATGAATGGTGGACCAGGAGTCGAGCTGCCGCGGCGCACCGCGGTGATGTGGCTGCTCGTCGCATTCGCCGTGATCTTCCTGGTCCCCAGCGGCCGGATGGTCCGCATGGCGATGGGCGAGAGCGGGATGCCCCGGCTGCTCCTGGTCTGGGGCATGACCGGCGCGACCGTCCTGGTTACGGTCGTGCTGCCGCTGCTGATCGCCCGGAGCATGCGGCACGGGCACACGTTCGTCTCCGAGGAGGCGGTCACCCGGACCCGGGGTGAGGTGATCAGGAAGCAGATCCGCTTCGAGGAGCTCGTGGAGATCCGCGCACGCTCCAACGGCAGGATGGGTGGCGTCCCCAGTGAGGCGGTGACGCTGATCGCCGCCGACGCGCACGGGAAGCGGCGCGGGCTGCACGTCTCCCGCGTCTTCGTCACCTCGCTGCAACCGCTGCTGGCCCGGTTGGAACGAGAGGTCGCGAGGCGCCCGGAGCTCCTGGCCAACCCACACGAGCGCGAACTGTTTCAAGCAGCCCTGGCCGAGGCCGACTGACCCGGCTCCGGCCTGGTCGTGGCCGCCGGCCAGGGCTCCGGCTCCGGGCCTGGTCGTGGCCGGCGCCGGGCGGACCGGCCGGTCCGCCCGGCGGCCACGGTTCAGCCCTGCTCCGGGACCGCCATCTCGCCGAGCAGCGACCAGTCGCCCTGGTCGACGGTGGTGCTGACGATCTTCGGCGTGGCGACCAGGTGCGGGGGCAGGTCCCGCTGCGCCTTCTTGAAGTGGTCCGACTGCACATGCGCCGCGCCGGCGTCGTCCTGGAAGGCCTCGACCAGCACGTACTCGGTCGGGTCGTCGAGGCTGCGCGACCAGTCGAACCAGAGGCAGCCGGGCTCGGCGCGGGTCGCCTCGGTGAACTCGGCGGCGATCTGCGGCCACTGCTCGGCGTACTCCGGCTTCACCCGGAACTTCGCGGTAATGAAGATCATCTGATGCCTCTCCTCGTCGTCGGCGTCCGCGGTGAGCCGCGTCCGCCTCGATCGGGATTCTAGAAGAAGGGCAGGTCAGGAGATGTGGTGCAGGATCACGTTGTGGACGTGGTGGGCCTTGCGGTCGCCGCGGAACTCCACCTCGTAGGTCTGCGCGCCGACGTGCACGGCGATCGCGCCGGTGGAGAAGAAGGAGCCACCCCAGGACTTGTTGCTCACCACGCTGACGCTGGTGACCTTCGAGTACGGGATGCTGGTGATCGCGAAGCGCTTACCGACGAAGGACTTGTCCTGGATGATCACGCGTCGATTGGTCAGCCCGATGAACCCGGTGCCGGTGCCGACGGCGTCGTAGACGGCGATGATCTGCTCACCGTCGAGCAGTCCGCTCTGAATCTGCTGCAACTGCTCGCGGCGGTCGTACGTCGGTTCTGTCATGCCGACCACGGTAAGAGGTGGCCGCCAGCGTGGCGATCATCAGGGAGCGGGGCGGAAGGTCACCACCGGCGCGGAGATGATCACCCTACGTCGTGCAGGCTCCGGTACGCGTCCTCGATGCGTGCGGCGAGCGTGACCTCACGGTCAGTGAGGATTTCGCTCTCGCAGGGCGAGATGCGGATGGTGGTCTCACCGGAGGCGCGCCGGATGTCGGGACTCAGGCACAGGCAGTCGGCGATCACCTTGATCCGCTCGGTGAGCAGGGCGTGCTGCGCTTCGTTCAGCAGCAGGACACGGGTCACCTGCTCCCCGGTCTGGTCCCACTCGCTGAGGATCGCGAGCGCGTCGTCGAGATATCCGCGCCTCGGGCGGGTACCCCACAGGGTCTTCTTCACGGCACCCCCCGGGCGTCGTTGTCGGCTCGTGGCCAAATCGTCGCCATCCCGTGTCTTGGTCGTTGTCTACAGTCTGTCGTCGGAACGGGCGTGGTGTCCACGGCCACATTTCCTGCTTCTGCGGACCATCCGGTCAGGCCTGCTACCCGAACCGCTGATCTTTCTGGCACTCTTGACGCCGGTGCGGACCGAACGGGGTAACGGCGTGAACCACAACCAGGCAGTTACGGCGTGAACGACAACCAGGCAGTTGACGCGACGCGCCCGGCGGCCCGGGTGGTGGTCGGCGCGGCCATCATCGCCCACGGGCGGGTGCTGGCCTGTGCGCGTGCCGCGCCGCCGGAGGTCGCGGGCCGGTGGGAGTTCCCCGGCGGCAAGGTCGAGCCCGGCGAGAGCGAGGTGGCAGCGCTCGTGCGCGAGTGCGCCGAGGAGCTCGCCGTCCGCGTCGAGGTGGGCGAACGCGTCGGCGGCGATGTGCCCATGGCGCACGGCCGCTCGGTCCTCAAGATCTACACCGCTCGGCTGGTCGGGCCGGCGCAGCCGCGGCTGATCGAGCACGCCGAGCTGCGCTGGCTCGCCGCCGACGACCTAGACAGCGTGGCCTGGCTGCCGGCCGACAAGCCGATCGTGGCCGCCCTGCGCCCGCTGCTCACCGCGTAATCGGGATCGCGGGCGGAAAAGGGGCGAGGGCCGACGGCAGTCACCGTCGGCCCTCGCCGTCACCACGAGACCGGTGCTAGGAGTCCTGCTGCGGGTGGGCGAAGTTGAGGTTCTCCACCGGCAGCGGGAACTTCACGTCGTCACCGAAGGGCGACGGCGCCGCGGGCCGGTCGAAGGTCAGCTCCGTCAGCGGCAGCTTCCCCTTGGCGTCGACCGCGGGCATGCTCGGCCGCGGTACCTCGCGGTGCCAGTTCACACCCCGCTGCGCCTCCAACTCGGCACGCTGATCGTGGGAACCACCCGCGTGCGAGTGGACCGCCCCGGTCGGAGTCTTGGCCGTGTTCACCGTCTGCTCACCGCCCTGGGCCGGACTTCCGTCCTGACCACGTCGAAAGATCTTGCTCCCTAGCCTCACGATTGGATCGTACCTGCGATCCACTACGCGTTCCTTCATGGGGATGATCGCGTTGTCGGTGATTTTGATGTGCTCGGGGCAGACCTCGGTGCAGCACTTGGTGATGTTGCAGAATCCGAGCCCCTGCTCGCTCTGCGCATACGCCTGGCGGTCGGTGCGCGCGTCGAGCGGATGCATGTCCAGCTCCGCCGCCCGGATGAAGTACCGCGGCCCGGCGAAGGCCTCCTTGTTCGGCTCGTGATCGCGGATCACATGGCAGGTGTCCTGGCACAGGAAGCACTCGATGCACTTGCGGAACTCCTGCGAACGTTCGACGTCCACCTGCTGCATCCGGTATTCGCCGGGCGCCAGCTGCGGCGGCGGCGCGAAGGCCGGGGTCTCGCGGGCCTTGGTGTAGTTGAACGACACGTCCGTCACCAGGTCCCGCACGATCGGGAAGGTGCGCAGCGGGGTGACGCTGACCGTCTCGTCCTCGGCGAAGGTCGACATCCGGGTCATGCAGGCCAGCTTCGGCATGCCGTTGATCTCCACCGAGCAGGAGCCGCACTTGCCGGCCTTGCAGTTCCACCGGCAGGCGAGATCCGGCGCCTCGGTGGCCTGCAGCCGGTGGATCACGTCGAGGACCACCTCGCCCTCGTTGACCTGCACCCGGTAGTCGCGCAGGCCGCCGCCGTCGGCGTCGCCGCGCCAGATCCTGAACTGCCGCGTCCCGTCGGACTCGTCGCGTGCGCTGGACGTACCCATCAGTTCACCACCTCCGCGGCGTCGGCTTGCGTGGCGAGGGCGTCGACATCGTTGAGCTCCTCGTCGGTCAGGTACTTGGACAGCTCGCCCCGGTCGAAGAGGCCGATCAGCTCGGGACGCATGGCCGGAACTGGTTTGCGGGTCAGCCGGACCCGGTCGTCGTCGAGGGCGCAGACCAGGTTCACCGACCGCCAGTGGGGATCCATCGCGGGGAAGTCCTCCCGGGTGTGCCCGCCGCGCGACTCCTCGCGCTCCAGCGCCGCCAGCGCCGTGCACTCCGAGACGAGCAGCATGTTCTGCAGATCCAGCGCCAGATGCCAGCCGGGGTTGTAGCGGCGTCCGCCCGCGGCGCTGACCTTCGCCACCCGTTCGCGCAGCTCCGCCAGGCGCGCCAGCGCGTCCTGCAACTCGGCCCGGCGGCGGATGATGCCGACCAGGTCTCCCATCACCACCTGCAGGTCCTGCTGCAGGGCGTACGGGCTCTCGCCGGTCTCGCGGGTCAGCGGTGCGAGCGCCTCCTCGACGGCGGCCTCCACCTCGCCCAGCGCCACCTTCGGGCGCGCCGCCAGCTTCTCCACGTAGGTCGCCGCGTGGCCGCCGGCCCGCTTGCCGAAGACCAGCAGGTCCGACAGGGAGTTGCCGCCGAGGCGGTTGGAGCCGTGCATGCCGCCGGAGACCTCCCCGGCCGCGAAGAGCCCGTGTACGTGCCCGAACGCCCGGGCGCTGTCCGGGTCCACCTCCACCCCGCCCATCACGTAGTGACAGGTCGGCCCGACCTCCATCGGCTCGGCGGTGATGTCCACATCGGCGAGTTCCTTGAACTGGTGGTACATCGAGGGGAGCCGGCGGCGGATCTCCTCGGCCGGCAGGCGGCTGGCGATGTCCAGGTAGACGCCGCCGGCCGGGGTGCCGCGTCCGGCCTTGACCTCGCTGTTGATGGCGCGGGCCACCTCGTCGCGGGGGAGCAGCTCCGGTGGCCGCCGGTTGTTGTCCGGGTCGGTGTACCAGCGGTCGGCCTCGGCCTCGGTCTCGGCGTACTGCTTGCGGAAGACATCCGGGACGTAGTCGAACATGAACCGCTTGCCGTCGGAGTTCTTGAGCACCCCGCCGTCGCCGCGGACCGATTCGGTGACCAGGATGCCCTTGACCGACGGCGGCCAGACCATGCCGGTCGGGTGGAACTGCAGGAACTCCATGTTGATCAGCGTTGCGCCGGAGCGCAGCGCCAGCGCGTGCCCGTCGCCGGTGTACTCCCAGGAGTTCGAGGTGACCTTGTAGGACCGGCCGACCCCGCCGGTGGCGAGGACCACCGACGGCGCCTCGAAGAGCACGAAGTCACCGGACTCGCGGTAGTAGCCGAAGGCACCGGCGATCCGGTCGCCGTCGAGCAGCAGCCGGGTGATCGTGGTCTCGGCGAAGACCCGGATCCGCGCGTCGTAGGAGCCGAACTCGCGCTTGTCCTCCTGCTGCAACGAGACGATCTTCTGCTGCAGGGTGCGGATCAGCTCCAGGCCGGTCCGGTCGCCGACGTGCGCCAGCCGCGGATACTCGTGCCCGCCGAAGTTGCGCTGGGAGATCCGCCCGTCGGGCGTACGGTCGAAGAGCGCGCCGTACGTCTCCAGCTCCCAGATCCGCGCGGGCGCCTCCTTGGCGTGCAGCTCGGCCATCCGGAAGTTGTTGAGGAACTTCCCGCCGCGCATGGTGTCGCGGAAGTGCACCTGCCAGTTGTCGCGGCTGTTGACGTTCCCCATCGCCGCGGCGGCGCCCCCCTCGGCCATCACCGTGTGGGCCTTGCCGAAGAGCGACTTGGAGATGATGGCGGTCTTCTTGCCCGCCAGCCGGGCCTCGATCGCCGCCCGCAGGCCGGCTCCGCCGGCCCCGATGACGACGACGTCGTAATGGTGTCGTTCGATTCGCTCGGTCATAGAGGGCCTCTTCAGTTGATGAAGCGCAGGTCGGAGAACCAGCCGGCGGCGAGCGCCATGACGTAGAAGTCGGTGATGGCCAGGGTGGCGAGGGTGATCCAGGCCAGCTGCATGTGCCGCACGTTGAGCTTGGAGACGAACGTCCAGGCGCGGTAGCGCACCGGATGGGCGGAGAAGTGCTTGAGCCGCCCGCCGATGATGTGCCGGCAGGAGTGACACGAGACCGTGTACGCCCAGAGCATCACGACGTTGCCGAGCAGGATGAGGTTGCCCAGGCCGAAGCCGAAGCCGTCGGCGGTGTTGAAGGCCAGGATCGCGTCCCAGGTGTTGATCAGGGAGATCGCCACCGCGGCGTAGAAGAAGTAGCGGTGCAGGTTCTGCCCGACCAGCGGGAAGCGCGTCTCACCGGTGTAGCCGCTGTGGTTGTCCGGCACCGCGCAGGCCGGCGGGGAGAGCCAGAACGAGCGGTAGTAGGCCTTGCGGTAGTAGTAGCAGGTCAGGCGGAACAGCAGCAGGAACGGCAGGGTGAAGGCCGCCTCCGGGATGATCCACCAACTAGGCAGCCACTGGCCGAAGTGCGAGGCGCCCTCGACGCAGCGGTCGGTGACGCAGGGAGAGTAGAAGGGCGTCAGGTAGTGGTACTGCTCGACCCAGTACCACTTGTGCATGAAGACCCGCACGGTCGCGTAGATGACCCAGGCGCTCAGACCGGCGAAGGTCAGCAGCGGTGCGATCCACCAGCGATCGGTGCGCAGGGTCTTCGCCGAGATGGCCGCCCGCGGGGCCCGGTCGCCGGGTTGCCGGCCCGGACGCGTTACCGACTTCGATGTCATGGGCATGTCTTTCGGGAACGGGGCCCGCGTGCCGGCGGGCCTGATGGAGTTCCGGCCATGTGACGTACGCCGCAAAAGAGTCTTGCTCATGCCTGCCGCTCAGGGAAGCCTGCCGCACCGGATCTCTGGTGTGGATATCCAGAAATTGTTCGATGGCTGCCCGGTTGCCGCGGATGGATCATGGGGCGGCTGACCTGCTGATCTTCACGGGCCGCGCCCCGCGCTCCTTGAGTCTGTCGGGGGTGGACGGCATCCTTGTCGCCGGCTCGTGATGTCGCACGTGATGACAGCGGCATCTATGTAGCTTATTTTCACCCATTGAGGGATGTTGCAGGTTCCTTTCGCCCGGTGGTGTCCGGGTGAGCGCCGGGAGCACCAGCCGAGGAGGGAGGCGCCGCGTGGAGAACGAGCCGACGACGGCCCAGCCCTACCTGCGGGTGACCGATCTGCGAGTCGGATTCGACACCAGCGACGGGCCGCTGCGTGCCGTCGACGGGGTCTCGTTCACCGTGGCGGCCGGCCGCACCCTGGGCATCGTGGGGGAGTCCGGGTCGGGCAAGAGCGTGACGAGCCTGGCGATCCTCGGTCTGCACGACCCGCGGCGCACCACCGTCAGCGGCGAGATCCTCCTCGGCGGCCGGCAGTTGGTCGGCCGCCCCGATGAGGAGCTACGCCGGCTGCGCGGCCGGGAGATGGCGATGATCTTCCAGGATCCGCTCTCCGCGTTGCACCCGTACTACACAGTCGGCAAGCAGATCGCCGAGGCGTACCGGCTGCACCACCGGCAGGCCTCGCGGCGCGCGGCCCGGCAGCGCGCCGTCGACCTGCTCGGCCGGGTCGGCATCCCGCAGCCCGCCCGCCGGGTCGACCAGTACCCGCATGAGTTCTCCGGTGGCATGCGGCAGCGCGCGATGATCGCGATGGCGCTCGCCAACGACCCGCAGCTGCTGATCGCCGACGAGCCGACCACCGCCCTCGACGTCACCGTCCAGGCGCAGATCCTGGACCTTCTCGCCGACCTGCAGGCCGAGTTCGGTTCGGCGATCATCCTGATCACCCACGACCTCGGCGTGGTCGGCCAGGTCGCCGACGACATCCTGGTGATGTACGGCGGCCGCGCGGTCGAGTACGGCAGCACCGCCCGGGTGCTGCGCGAGCCGCAGCACCCGTACACCTGGGGGTTGCTGGCGAGTGTGCCGTCGCTGCACGGGCCGGCCGAGGCCGAGCTGCTGCCGATCAGCGGCAACCCGCCGAGCCTGCTCGCCCTGCCGCCCGGCTGCGCCTTCCACCCCCGCTGCCGCTACGCCGCGCGCAACGGCGACCGGTGCCCCACCGAGGTGCCGGCGCTGCGTGCCGCCGGCGCCGGCGGGCAGCAGGTCGCCTGTCACCTCGACGAGGCGGACCGGGCCCACCTCGGGCCGGGCACAGCGGCGGCGGTGGGGAGGCAGTCATGACAGTGGAAACTCCGCCCGAGCCGCTGCTGCGGGTGACCGGACTGACCAAGCACTTCCCGGTCCGCGGCGGCTGGGGTCGCCGCGGACCGGTCCGCGCCGTCGACGGCCTGGACTTCGAGGTGCCCGCCGGGCAGAGCCTCGGCCTGGTCGGGGAGTCCGGCTGCGGCAAGAGCACCACCGGGCGGATGCTGGTGCGGCTGCTGGAGCCGACCGCGGGGCAGATCGTCTTCGCCGGGCGCGACATCACCCGCGCCCGCGGCCGCGCACTGCGCGCGCTGCGTCAGGACCTCCAGATCATCTTCCAGGACCCGTACGCGTCGCTGAACCCCCGCCACACCGTCGGCGAGATCGTGGCGCAGCCGTTGCGGGTCAACGGCATCAGACCGCCGGGCGGGGTGCCGGCCCGGGTACGCGAGCTGCTGGAGCTGGTCGGGCTCAACCCCGAGCACTACAACCGCTACCCGCACGAGTTCTCCGGCGGGCAGCGCCAGCGGGTCGGCATCGCCCGGGCGCTGGCCCTGCGGCCCAGGCTGATCGTCGCCGACGAGCCGGTCTCCGCCCTCGACGTCTCCATCCAGGCCCAGGTCGTCAACCTCCTGCGCGACCTGCAACGCGAGCTGGGGCTGGCTTTCGTCTTCATCGCCCACGACCTCGCCGTGGTGCGGCACTTCTGCCAGCGGGTGGCGGTGATGTACCTCGGGCGGATCGTGGAGATCGGGGACCGGGCCGACATCTACGAGCGCCCGCAGCACCCGTACACCCGGGCGCTGCTCTCCGCGGTCCCCGACCTCGGTGCGGACCCGCGGACGCGGATCCGTCTCGACGGCGACGTGCCGACGCCGCTCGACCCGCCCTCGGGCTGCCGGTTCCGCACCCGCTGCCCCAAGGCGCAGCCGATCTGTGCGACCTCCGAGCCCGCCCTGATCAGCCGCGACGGCGCCGCCCAGGCAACCGCCTGTCACTTCCCCGAGCCGGCCGGCTCACCGCTTGCCGCCGGAGGGGCGCGATGAGTCTGTCGCCGGGTGAGTTCGCCGCCGCCACCGGGGACCGGCCCGGCGCGCCGTCGCCCGACGTCGCCGACGACGCGGCGCTCGCCGGTCCGCGTGACGCCGGGGTCGTCGGCCGGTCACCGGGGCAGCTCATCCGGGCCCGGCTGCGCCGCGACCGCACCGCTCTGGTCAGCGGTACGGTGCTGCTGCTCTTCGTCCTGCTCGCGCTGGCCGCGCCGCTGATCCAGCGGCTCTACGGGGTCACCCCCAACGAGCGCTTCACCGACCTGCTCGACAGCACCGGTATGCCGCTCGGTTACGTCGGCGGGGTCAGCGGCGAGCACTGGTTCGGGCTGGAGCCCGGCATCGGCCGGGACATCTTCATCCGCATGGTCTACGGCATCCGCACCTCGCTGCTGATCGCGCTCGGCGCGGCGCTGATCACCACCGGCCTCGGTGTGGTGCTCGGGATCATCGCCGGCTATCTCGGCGGTGTCGTGGACGCGGTGATCAGCTGGGTCACCGACGTGGCGCTGGCGATGCCCTTTCTGATCTTCGCGCTCGCGGTGGTGCCGACCTTCTCGCTGCGCTTCTACGGCCCCCGCGACGCCATCCCCACCTGGTTCGCCGTCGGCACGCTGATCGTGGTCTTCGCCGCCTTCGGCTGGACCGGCACCGCCCGGCTGGTCCGCGGCCAGGTCGTGTCGCTGCGCGAACGGGAGTTCGTCGAAGCCGCCCGCGCCGCCGGCGCCGGACTCGGGCACATGCTCTTCCGGCAGCTGCTGCCGAACATCTGGGCGCCGATCCTCGTGTCGTTCTCGCTCACCGTGCCGGCGTACGTCACCGGCGAGGCGGCGCTGAGCTTCCTCGGCGTCGGCCTGCCCGAGTCGGTGCCGAGCTTCGGCCGGATGATCTACCGGAGCATCTCGTACGTGCAGACCGACCCGGCGTACGTCTTCTTCCCCGGCGTCACCATCTTCGTGCTGGTGCTGGCTTTCAACCTCTTCGGCGACGCGCTGCGCGACGCGCTCGACCCGAAGTCGTCACGGTGAGGGGCCCGCGATGCTGCGTTTCCTGCTGAAGCGGTTCCTGCTGGCGGTCTCGGTGCTCTTCGCGGTGAGCGTGATCGCCTTCGGGCTCTTCTTCGCCCTCCCCGCCGACCCGGTCACCGGCATGTGCCCGAAGAACTGCAACGCCGAACGGCTGGATCGGGTCCGCACCGAACTCGGCCTCAACGACCCGAAGACCGAGCAGTACGCCAACTACATGAAGGGCATCTTTGTCGGCCGCGACCTGGGCAGCGCCCAGGGCGGCCAGTGCGCCGCACCGTGCCTTGGCTACTCCTATGTCAACAGCGAGTCGGTCACCGACACCTTCGCCCGGGTGCTGCCGGTGACGCTGAGCGTGGTGCTGCCGGCCGCGGTGCTCTGGCTGGCGCTCGGCGTCGGCCTGGGCATGGTCTCGGCGCTGCGCCGCGGCACGCTGCTGGACCGGATCTCGATCGGCTTCACGCTGACGTTCGCCTCGATGCAGCTCTACTTCGTCGGCGCGGTGCTGCTGCTGATCTTCGTCTACACCTGGAAGATCCTGCCCACCCCGCGGTACGTCTCGCCGCTGGAGGACCCGCTCGCCTGGGCGCAGGGGATGGTGCTGCCCTGGCTGACGCTGGCGCTGATGTTCTCCGCGATCTACGCCCGGCTCGCCCGCGCCCAGATGGTCGAGACCCTCAACGAGGACTTTATCCGCACCGCCCGCGCCAAGGGGGCACCGAAGCGGCGGGTCTACGGGCGGCACGCGCTGCGCGCCGCGATCACCCCGATCGTCACCGTCGCCGGGCTCGACGTCGGCAGCGCCCTGGGCGGCACGGTGATCACCGAGACCACCTTCGGGCTCCAGGGGCTGGGGCGCACGGCGGTCGAGGCGGTCCGGCAGGGGGACCTGCCGACCATCATGGCCACCGTTCTGCTCGCCGCCGTCTTCGTGGTGGTGGCGAACCTGGTGGTGGACCTGCTCTACGCCTTCATCGATCCGCGGGTCCGGCTCGGATGAGCAGGCCGCCGGCGTACGGCGATCGACACGACCGGTCTCCCGCGCGCAACGCGCCGGCGCGGTCGATGCGACGGAATTCTCAACCGGAGGAGTGAGGTATGCGAGCAAGACTCGTCACCGCCGCGGGCGGTGCGCTGGCACTGGCCGTGGCGCTCGGGGCGTGCAGTGAGAACACCGGGGACAGCGACGACGTCCTCGACCCGAACCAGGTCCGCACCGGAGCCATCGCCACCGACCCCAAGGACTCGATGGGCCCGGCGCCCGAGGTGCCCGGCGCGACCAGGGGCGGCACGTTCCACATCCTGCGGGAGAGCAAGATCTCCCACCTGGACCCGCAGCGGGCGTACTCGTTCGCCGGCCTGATGGGCAGCCAGCTCTACGCCCGTACGCTGACCGCCTTCACCGACGACGGCAAGGGCAACGTCACCCTCGTCGGCGACCTCGCCGAGACCCCCGGCGCGAACGTCGACGGTGACTGCAAGGTCTGGGAATTCAAGATCAAGGACGGGGTGAAGTTCGAGGACGGCTCGGCGATCACCAGCAAGGAGATCGCGTACGGGATCGCCCGCTCGTTCAGCCCCGACCTCACCGGCGGCCCGACCTACCTGCAGGAGTGGCTGGCCGGCACCGCCCAGTTCGACACCGCCTGGCAGTTCGCCGAGAGCCCCGACTCCCTGCCGCCGGGACTGAGCACCCCGGACGACAAGACCCTGCGCTTCGAGTTCGCCCAGCCCCGCTGCGACCTGCCCTTCGCCGCGTCGCTGCCGGCCACCGCGCCGCTGCCGCCGGCCAAGGACACCGGGGTGAACCTCGACAACCAGCCCTTCTCCTCCGGGCCGTACAAGATCACGAAGCACACGCCCGGCGTGGAGCTGGTGCTGGAGCGCAACGAGCACTGGGACCCGAACACCGACCCGGTACGCCACCAGTACCCGGACCGGTTCGTCTGGTCCTTCGGCGCCGACCAGACCGCGCAGACCAACCGGGTCATCGCCGACACCGGCGACGACGCCGCCGCGGTCGCCACCGGCGCGGTCCCCGCGGAGCTGGTCTCCCGGGTCGCCGGAGACCCCGCGATCAAGGAGCGGACGCTCATCTCGGCCACGCCGAACGCGTTCCGCCTCGCCATCAACACCACCCGGGTCACCGACCTGTCGGTGCGGCAGGCGATCAACCACGCCATCGACCGCAGCAGCATCGTCAAGGGCCTCGGCGGCCAGTACGGCGCCGTCGCCTCCACCACTCTGCTGCCGCCGGCCACCCTCGGCTACCGCAACCACGACGCCTACCCGGCCGGCGAGAGCGGCGACCCGGGCAAGGCCAAGGAGCTGCTCGCCGGCCGCACCCCCGAGCTGGTGCTGGTCACCTCCGACGAGACGGTCGCCCAGGAGCGGGCCGGGCACATCAAGGCCGCGCTGGAGAAGGCCGGGTTCAAGATCGTCATCAAGCCGGTCCCGGCCGACGGCTACCTGGACACCGTCAAGAAGAAGGACAACCCGTACGACATCTGGGTCGACTCCTGGGCCGCGGACTGGCCCAGCGGCGCGGCGATCCTGCCGGTGCTCTTCGACGGGCGCAGCATCAAGGACGAGGGAAACAGCAACACCTCCCAGCTCAACGACCCGGGGATCAACGCCGAGTTCGACCGGGTCCTCGCCATGGACCCGGTCGCCCAGGCCGACGAGTGGTCGAAGCTCGACGAGCGGATCATGAAAGAGCACGCGCCGGCGGTGCCGCTCTACGTCGAGGTGGTGACAGTGGCGCACGGCTCCAAGGCCGGCGGCCTCTTCATCGGCAGCATCTTCGGCTGGACCAGCTTCGTCAACGCCTACGTCAAGCAGTAGAGCCGTGTCGTTCGCCGGCGCCGTCCACCCCGGACGGCGCCGGCAACGCCGCAGTCAGCCGGCCAGGGTTCGGTCCGGCTTCTAGACGTTGCGGCGCAGGAAGTCCAGCTCCAGCCGGAGCAGCCGCTCGGCGATCCCACCGGCCGCCATGTGCGTCACGCTCGGCAGCGGCAGCACCGAGTGCGGACGTCCCGAGGCCAGCAGCGCCGCCGAGAGCCGCCAGGTGTGCGCCGCCGAGACGTTGTCGTCGACCATCCCGTGCACCAGCAGCAGCGGACGGGCATCGTCGGGCCGGGCCGGCGGCTCCGCCGCCAGCTCCACCAGCGAGTGGTGCGCGTAGACCTCCGCCGCGTCCTGCGGCAACCCCAGATAGCGCTCCGTGTACGCCGTGTCGTAGAGGGCCCAGTCGGTCACCGGCGCGCCGGCGATCCCGCAGCGGAACAGCTCCGGGCGGCGCAGCACCGCCAGCCCCGCCAGCCAGCCGCCGAACGACCAGCCGCGGATCGCCACCCGCTCCAGATCCAGATCGGGGTGCTTCTCCGTCAGCGAGGTCAGCGCGTCGATCTGGTCGCCGAGCACCACGTCGGCCACCCGCCGGTGGATCGCCTTCTCGAACGACGGGGTGATCCCCGGCGTACCGCGGTTGTCGATCGTCACCACGGCGAACCCGGCGTCGGCCAGCCACTGCCGTTCCAGCCACGCCGACCGGGCCGAGAGCACCTCCTGGTGGCCCGGCCCGCCGTAGCAGTCGAGCAGCACCGGCAGCTTGCGGCCGGTGACGTGCCCGCGGGGATAGAGCACCGCCGCCGGCATCCGCCGGTCGGTGACCCGGTCCAGCATCGGCCGCGGCGCGTACGGCGGTGTCGCGGCCAGCGACCGCAGCACGCCGATCTGCTCCCCGTCGCGCCAGACGCTCCACCGCACCCCGGGATGGTCCAGCGACGCCGCCCCGATCACTGTCACGTCCCCGCCGACGGCGGCGGTGTGCCAGCCCGGTTCGCTGGTGACCCGCTTGGCCTCCACACCCGCGCCGATCGTGGTGCGCACCCGGAACAGCTGCTGGTGGCCGGGGTCGCCGTCGCTCGCCTCCACCAGCACGTCGGCGCGGTTGCGCTCGGCCGGCAGCCGCCCCACCACCCGCCGTACGTAGAGCGACGGGGGCGTGAGCAGGGTGCCGTCGGCGAAGAGGCAGCGGGCGTCGTACCCGTCGTGGCCGAGTTCGCCGCCGACCAGCACCCGCCCGTCGGGCAGGTGCGCCGGGGTGCCGGGGATCGGCTCCACCCACCGGGGGTCGGCCAGCTCGGCGTGCACCTGGGTCTCCCCGGTGCGCGGGTCGATCGCCAGCACCAATCCGTGCTGCTGCTCCCGGCGCAGCACCGTGATCAGCGGATTGCCCGCCGTCCAGTGCACCGCCGCCAGGTACGGGTAGGTCTCCCGGTCCCAGTGCACGTCCACCCAGCCGCCGTCGAGGTCCAGCAGGTGCAGGCTGACATCGGCGTTGGCCCCGCCCGAGACCGGGTAGGCGAAATCGGTCGGTGTGCTCGACGGGTCGGCGGCGTCGTGCAGGTACCAGCGCGGCAGCCGGCTCTCGTCGACGCGGGCGGCGAGCAGGCTCTGCCCGTCCGGCGCCCACCAGTAGCCGCGGAAACGGCCGAACTCCTCCGCGGCCACGTACTCCGGCATGCCCCAGCAGATGCCGCGCTCCTGCTCGCCGGCGAGCAGGGTGTCCTCGCCGTCGGGGGCGATGACCCGCAGCTGGCTGTGGTTGCCGGGATCGGTGATGTACGCCAGCCGCTCCCCGGTCGGGTCGGGGTGGGCGTCCAGCGCCGGCCCGGCGGCCGCCACCTCCACCACGTCACCGGCGACGAGGTCGGCCCGGAAGAGCCGGCCGCCGAGGGTGAAGGCCGCGACCCGGGCGGCCGGGTCGGTCGCGTACGAGCCGATGCCCTCGGCGGCGAGCCGACGGCGTTCCCGCAGCGCCCGCTCGGCCGCCGGCAGTTGCGCCGCCTCGGTGGCGTCGCCGAGCAGCTGTGCCGGCTCGGCAACGAGCCGTTCGGTGCCGGTGGCGACGTCGAAGGACCAGAGGGCGTCGGCCGGATCCTCGGGTCCGCCCGACCGCAGGAAAAGCACCCGGGAACCGTCGTCGGCCACCGTCACCGCGCGGGGTTCGCCCCGGCGGAACCGGCCGGTCCGGGCGGCCAGCTCTGGATATTCCACATGGCGATCGTAGGACGGTGACAGCGCCGATGTGGCCGACCTGATGGACCGGGCCGGGCCGCTTCGGCGAGGCCGGAGGCTAGAGTGACGGACGTGACGAACCTGCCCGACCGAAGGCTTCTGCTGGTCCACGCGCACCCCGACGACGAGGCGATCGGCACCGGCGCGACGATGGCGCACTACGCCGCCGCCGGCGCCCACGTCACCCTGGTTACCTGCACCCTCGGCGAGGAGGGCGAGATCCACCTGCCGGAGCTTTCGCAGCTCGCGGCCGACCAGGCCGACCAGCTCGGCGGGTACCGGATCACCGAGCTCGCGGCAGCCTGTGCGGCGATGGGGGTGACCGACCACCGGTTCCTCGGCGGCGCCGGGCGCTACCGCGACTCCGGGATGATGGGGCTGCCGACCAACGACCACCCGCGGGCGTTCTGGCAGGCCGACCTCGACGTCGCCGCCGGTCACCTGGTGGAGATCATGCGCGAGCTCCGCCCGCAGGTGATGATCACGTACGACCCGAACGGCTTCTACGGCCACCCGGACCACATCCAGGCCCACCGGGTCGCGATGCGGGCCGCGGAACTGGCCGCCGCCGAGGGCTGCGCACCGGCGAAGATCTACTGGACGGCGATGCCCAAGAGCGCCCTCGCCGCGGGCGCGGAGGCCTTCGCCGAGTCGTCGGACAACCCCTTCGCCGGCGTCGACAACCTCGACGAGCTGCCCTTCGGTACGCCGGACGCCGAGATCGCGGCCCGCATCGACGCCACCGAGCAGCACCGGGCGAAGGAGGCGGCGATGCGGGCGCACGGCACCCAGATCCCGGCCAACTCCTGGCTCTACGTGGTGGCGGGCAACTTCGGCGGCGAGTTCATGGGCGTGGAGTACTACACCCTCGCCGCCGGTGAGAAGGGGCCGGGCTCCGGACCGTACGGCTGGGAGGACGACCTCTTCGCCGGGCTCGACACCGGCAGCGGCGTCCCCGCCACGGCCGCCGCGCCGGCCGCCGGACAGTGACCACGGCCGCGATGACCTCCGAGTACGCGCAGTCGCCGGTCGCCGCCGAGCGCCGGCCGGTCGACCTCGCCCTGCGGATCGCCGGCGGGGTGGTGGCGGTGCTGGCGGCCCTGGTCACCGGCGTGCTCGAACTGCTCCTGGCGTACCTTCGGGTCGGTGGGGTGCTGATCGGGCTCGCCGTGCCGGTGACCGTGGTCGCCAACATCCTGCTGGCCCGCTTCGCGGTGGCCGCGGTCGGTCGCCGGTGGGCGCTCGCCCTGCCGGCGCTGGCCTGGTTCGTGCTGATGGTGATCGCCGCGAGCCCGACCGAGGAGGGCGATCTGCTCCTGACCGGCAGTTGGGTCGGGTTGCTGATGCTCCTCGGTGGTTCCGTCACCTTCGCGGTGGTGGCGTTCCGCATGATCATGCAGGGGCCGCGGGGGCCCCGTAGTTGACCTTCACGTGGTACATATTCGTGCCAGGAACCGGTGGTAGGACTTGTATCCGGGAGGCGACGACGTGGGCGACCGGGAGGAGAGTGCGATGAGGGACCGTAAGCTGCTGCTGGGAGTGCTGCCGGGGGTGCTGTTCGCGGTCAACGTCCTCGCCCGGCTGATCAACCGCTTCGCGCTGGAGGGTGAGCCGGCGGCGGTGGACCGCCTCTCGTTCGGCATGTTCGCCGTCCTCGCGGTGATCCTCGCGCTGGTCAGCTTCGTGATGGGCCGGCGGTACCCGCTGGCCCAGTGGAGCCCTTACGTCGGTGCCGGTGTGCTCATCGCGCTGGCGGCGACCGTACTGATCGGCCCCTTCGTCAGCGGCGGTGGACCGTTCGCCGACGGGGTGGACGCCTTCTTCGTGCAGATCGCCTTCTACCTCGGGTTCACCGCGGCCGGCGCGATCTTCGGCTACCTGGTCCTGATCACTCTCGGCAAGGACTACCGCTCCGAGTCGCTGCGGCGGCTCGCCGAGGCGAAGCTCAGCAAGCCCCGCCGCGTCGTCCGCCGCTGACGCTCAGGACCGGGCCGGCTCCCGGCGGTAGTGGTAGGTGTGGGCGGTGCGCAGGCCCAGCTCCCCGTAGAGCGCCACCGCTGCGGTGTTGCGCTCCTCGACCTGCAGGTAGACGTCGCGCGCCCCGGTCTCGGCGGCCCAGGTCGCCAGCGCCGTGATCACCTGCCGGGCCAGCCCCCGGCGACGCCACTGCGGCGCCACGACCATCGACGTCAGCCCGAGCCAACGGCCCTGGCCGGAGATGGTGCCGCGCCCGGCTGCGATCGGCTTCCCGGCGGCGTCGCGGATGGTGGCGAAGCGGACCTGCGGCGCGGCGCCGAGCACGTGCCGGGCCGCGTCCGGCAGCGGCACCTCCCGCCGGGCGGCGAACTCCAGCCAGTCCTCGGCCGGCCGCGCGTCGAGCGTCACCACCGCGGCGGATGCGTGCCCGTCTGGCGGGCTCACCGGGTCCGGCGCGGTCCCGTCGGAGGACCTCGCCGGCACGGGCCCGCCCAGTGCCTGCCGTACGGCCGCCAGTGGCGCGGTCTGCACCAGCACCGTCGGCGCCGCACTCCAGCCGAGCTGCTCCAGGATCGCGTCGGTACGCCGGGCCGCCGGCAGCGGAACACTGATCACGGCGGGCAGGCCGCGGGCGGCGTACCAGCGGCGGACCTCGTCGGCCGCGACGTCGAGCGGCAGCCCTGGATCGCCGACCGCCAGTGCGGAGTTGGCGCGCCCGGTCCAGCCCTGTGCCGCGCGCAGGATCCAGTCGCCGAGCCGTTCGCGTACCGGGGCCGGCCAGGCCTCGTCGGCGGCGAGCTCCAACTCGACGGTCTGCGCCGCGCTCGCCTGCCGGGACGGCGGCACCCGCTTGGCCCGGTGCACGTCGGCGCGGGCGATGCGGACCTCGCCGGTGCGGGTGCGGATAGTGAGATGGGTCTCGTCCAGCGCGATGAGGTCACCGAGCGTGTCCGAGAAGAGGGGCCGCCCCTCCCGAACCGCCACAATCCGTCGGACGACCATCCGCTGGCCCAGATCCTGCTCTTTGAGCACGATCGACCTCCCCACTGGCGAGATACTAGGCTCACTATCGTCGCGGATGATCGCGAATGGCGTTTGCGGAGGAGAAGACCGGTGACCTACATCATCGCCGAGCCGTGCGTGGACGTGCTCGACAAGGCATGCATCGAAGAATGCCCTGTCGACTGCATCTACGAGGGCGGCCGGATGCTCTACATCCACCCCGACGAGTGTGTCGACTGCGGCGCCTGTGAGCCGGTCTGCCCCGTCGAGGCGATTTTCTACGAGGACGACGTGCCGGAGCAGTGGAAGGAGTACGTCTCGGCGAACCAGGAGTTCTTCACCGACCTGGGTTCCCCGGGCGGCGCTTCCAAGATCGGCAAGGTCGAGCAGGACGCTCCGCTCGTGGCGGCGCAGGCCCCGCGCGGAGACGCGCACTGAACCGGACCGGAGCCGTCTCCGGGAGACTTCCGGAGTTCACCTGGGACGTACTGGACGCCGCGGCCACTGTGGCCGCGGCGCATCCGGGCGGTCTCGTCAACCTCTCGATGGGCACACCGGTCGACCCGGTTCCCGAGGTGATCCGGCAGGCGCTGGCGGCGGCGTCGAACTCGCCCGGCTACCCGCTCACCGCCGGCACGCCGGCGCTGCGGGCGGCCATCACCGACTGGGTACGCCGCAGCTGCGGCGCCACCACCGAGGGTTTCGGTGTGCTGCCCACCATCGGCTCGAAGGAGCTGGTGGCCTGGCTGCCGACGCTGCTCGGCCTCGGCGCCGGTGACGTGGTGGTGGTGCCCAGGATCTGCTACCCGACGTACTCCGACGGGGTGCGGCTGGCGGGGGCGACCGAGGTGCGCGCCGATTCGCTCACCGCGCTCGGCCCCGATTCGCGGGTCCGGCTTGTCTGGATCAACTCGCCGGGCAACCCGACCGGCAAGGTGCTGCCCGCCGCGCATCTGCGCAAGGTGGTCGACTGGGCGCGGGAGCGCGGCGCGATCGTCGCCAGCGACGAGTGCTACCTGCCGCTGGGCTGGGACGCCGAGCCGGTCTCGGTGCTCGCGCCGGAGGTCTGCGGTGGCTCCTACGACAACGTCCTGGCGGTGCACTCGCTCTCCAAGCGTTCCAACCTGGCCGGCTACCGCGCCGGGTTCGTCGCCGGGGATCCGGCGCTCGTCGCCGAGCTGCTCAAGATCCGCAAGCACGCCGGGATGATCGTGCCCGCTCCGGTGCAGGCGGCGATGGTGGCGGCGCTGCAGGACGAGACGCACGCCGCGGCGCAGAAGGAGCGTTACCGGGCC
>Ga0233375_1000156_pt1 | contig 40413 bp, 38 predicted proteins | sample ElkDunMinimDraft_10_FD_191539 | JGI IMG/M metagenome (GOLD analysis project Ga0233375, IMG submission 191539) | Fecal eukaryotic communites from dung pellets of Tule Elk in California, USA - Elk Dung E16 | ecosystem: Host-associated > Mammals > Digestive system > Large intestine > Fecal | place...
GCACCGGACACGTCGCCCTTGAGGACCAGGTTGAGGGTCTCGACCTTGCCCTGCTGCAGCGCCTGCGTGAAGTCCTCGAGGCTGATGCGCTTGCGGCGCTTGGCCAGGAGGGCGGCACGCTCGGCCGACTCACGCTTCTCGGCGATCTGACGCGCGGTGCGCTCGTCGGGCGCCACGAGGAACGTGTCGCCCGCGCGGGGCACCGAGGACAGACCGAGCACCTGCACGGGACGGGCCGGGCCCGCCTCGGTGAGGTTCTCGCCGTGCTCGTCGAGCATGGCGCGCACGCGGCCGTGGGCCGTGCCGGCGACGATCGCGTCACCGACGTGCAGCGAACCGGACTGGACCAGCACCGTCGCGACCGCACCGCGGCCCTTGTCGAGGTTCGCCTCGATGGCGACGCCGCGCGCGTCCTTGTCGGGGTTCGCCCGCAGGTCGAGGGCCGCGTCCGCGGTGAGCAGGACGGCCTCGAGCAGCTGGTCGATCCCCTGGCGCTGCTTGGCGGAGACGTCGACGAACATCGTGTCGCCGCCGTACTCCTCGGCCACCAGGTTGTACTCGGTGAGCTGCTGGCGGATCTTGTCGGGGTTGGCCCCCTCCTTGTCCACCTTGTTGACCGCGACGACGATCGGCACGTTGGCCGACTGCGCGTGGTTGAGCGCCTCGATCGTCTGGGGCATCACGCCGTCGTCCGCCGCGACCACGAGGATCGCGATGTCGGTGACCTGGGCACCACGGGCACGCATGGCGGTGAACGCCTCGTGACCCGGGGTGTCGATGAAGGTGATGGCCCGCTCGACGCCCTCGTGCTCGGCGCGCACCTGGTACGCACCGATGTGCTGGGTGATGCCGCCGGCCTCGCCCGCGACGACGTCCGTGGACCGGATGGCGTCGAGGAGCTTGGTCTTGCCGTGGTCGACGTGACCCATGACGGTGACGACCGGGGGCCGTGCCTCCAGGACCTCGTCGCCCTCGGCCTCGAGCTCGGCCTCCAGGTCGATGTCGAAGGCCCCGAGCAGCTCGCGGTCCTCCTCCTCGGCCGACACCATCTCGATGACGTAGCCGAGCTCGGACGCGAGCGCACCGAAGGTGTCCTCGTCGAGCGACTGCGTCGCCGTCGCCATCTCACCGAGGTGGAACAGCACGGTGACGAGCGAGGCCGGGTTGGCGTCGATCTTGTCGGCGAAGTCGTTCAGCGACGAGCCGTGACGCAGGCGCACGACCGTCTTGCCGTTGCCGCGCGGGACGGACACGCCGCCCAGCGACGGCGCCTGCATCTGCTCGAACTCCTGGCGCTTCGCCCGCTTGGACTTGCGCCCACGGACGGGGCGACCACCGGCGCGACCGAACGCACCCTGGGTGGAGCCGCGACCGGCACCGCCGGGACGACCGCCACCGCCGGGACGACCGGCGAAGCCGCCACCGCCACCGGGGGCGCCGCCACCGGGACGGGCGCCGTACCCGCCGCCGCCACCGCCGGGACGACCGCCACCGCCGCGGCCGGCCGGGGCCGGACGCTCACCGGGGCGACCGACGCCGCTCTGCGTGCGACCGGGCATCATGCCCGGGTTGGGGCGCGGGCCACCGGGACGCGGACCGCCGGGGCGGGGACCGCCGGGGCGCTCGCCGGCAGCCGCCGCGGGCGCACCCTCGGCGGGTGCGGGACGGCGGTCACCGGGACGCGGCATGCCCTGCGAGGGGGCGAACGGGTTGTTGCCCGGACGCGGGCCGCCGGGACGCGGACCGCCGGGGCGCTCGCCCTGGCGGGGCATGCCCTGGGCCGGGGCGAACGGGTTGTTGCCCGGACGTGCCGCGGGACGCGGGGCACCGGGACGGGCACCGCCCTGGCCACCGGACTGCGGCGGACGGGGCGCGCCGGGACGGGCGCCCTGCGGGGCCGACTGCGACGGACGGGCACCGGGGTTGGCCGGTGCGGCCGCGCGCGGGGCCGGGGACTGGGCGGCGGGCGCCTGCGGGGCCGGAGCCTGGGGCGCCGGGGCCTGCGCGGCCGGGGCCTGCGGTGCCGGAGCCTGCGGGGCCGGGGCCAGGGGTGCCGGGGCCTGCGGTGCTGCCGCGGCCGGCGCCGGAGCGGCCGGTGCGGGAGCGGCAGGTGCCGCGGGACGCGCCGGTGCCGGGGCGGGCGTGCCCCCGGACGGTGCGGCCGCCTGCGGCGCGGCGGGGCGCGCGGGTGCGGCGGGCTTGCCGGAGCCGCCCACCGGGTACGTGTCGCGCAGCTTGCGCACGACGGGGGGCTCGATCGTCGATGACGCCGAGCGGACGAACTCTCCGAGCTCGTTGAGCTTGGTCATGATGGTCTTGCTGTCGACCCCGAGCTCCTTCGCGAGCTCGTAGACGCGGACCTTGGCCACATCTCTCCTGTCCTGGTCCGCCCGGACAGGGTCGGACCGTCGTTAGTGCGAGGTACTCATCGCTGGGTACTCATCGGTGCGTGCTCATCGGGTAGCCATCGGCTTCCAACCCGCTTTCCCGGTCGACGGTCGGTACCGGAGTCGGTCCCGGCACCGTGGTGCTGTGCTGTGGCTGATCCTGCACGGCGAGCCGCGTGACGACCTGCTCCACGACATCGACCCCCAGGGGGCCGGTGTGCCGCAGCGCCCGGCCGAAGGCCCGCCGTCGTACGGCGAGCTCGAGGCAACGCTGGTCGGGGTGCAGCCACGCACCCCGGCCCGGCATCCGGCGGCGCTCGTCCACCACGAGCACGGGATCTCCCGCGCCGTCGTCGGACAGCACCACCCTCAGCAGGGCCGACCTGAGGCCGGTCGCACGGCACCCCACACACGTGCGGACGGGACCCTGTTCGGGCGCCTGGGGCGCGGGATCGGGGTTCCGCCTGCTCGGCGAGGAGAGCCGGGCAGCCGGCCCAGCCTCAGCGAGTCTAGCGCGCCTGGTCACCGGACGGGACCGGACGCCCCCGCAGCCGGGTCGTCGGCACCGCGGGACGGCCCGGGTGCGGCGCCCTCCGCGGGCTCCGCGTCGGACCGGATGTCGATGCGCCAACCGGTCAGCTTCGCGGCCAGACGGGCGTTCTGACCCTCCTTGCCGATGGCGAGGGAGAGCTGGTAGTCGGGGACCACGACGCGTGCGGCACGGGCGACGGGGTCGACGATCGTGACGTCGAGCACACGTGCCGGGGAGAGCGCGTGGGCGATCATCTCGGCCGGGTCGTCGGAGTGGTCGACGATGTCGATCTTCTCGCCGTGGAGCTCGGCCATGACGGCGCGCACCCGCCCGCCCATGGGGCCGATGCAGGCGCCCTTGGCGTTGACGCCGGGCACGTTCGCACGCACGGCCATCTTGGTCCGGTGGCCGGCCTCGCGGGCCATCGCGGTGATCTCGACCGTGCCGTCGGCGATCTCCGGCACCTCCAGGGCGAACAGCTTGCGCACGAGGTTCGGGTGCGTGCGCGACAGCGTGATCTGCGGCCCGCGCTGACCGCGGGCGACGTCGAGCACGTAGGCGCGCAGCCGCTCGCCGTGCACGTAGCGCTCCCCCGGCACCTGCTCGTGCGCCGGCAGGACGGCTTCGACACCGCCGACGTCGACGAGCACGGTGCGCGGGTCGCGTCCCTGCTGGATGACGCCGCCGAGCACCTCGCCCGCCTTGCTGCGGAACGTGCCGAGCACCTGGTCGTCCTCGGCGTCGCGCAGGCGCTGCACGATGACCTGACGCGCGGTCGCGGTCGCGATGCGGCCGAAGCCCGCGGGGGTGTCCTCGTACTCCGGCGTGTCCGGCGTGCCGGGCTCTGCGTCCTCCGGCAGCGGGTCGCGTGCCCAGACGGTCACGTGACCGCTGCGCCGGTCCAGCTCGACCCGCGCGCGCGCCTGCGCGCCGGGCGTGCGGTGGTAGGCGGAGAGCAGCGCCTGCTCGATGGCCTCGACGAGCACGTCGAGGCTGATCTCCCGCTCGCGCTCGATGAGTCGCAGCGCCTGCATGTCGATGTCCACGTCAGCCCCTTCCTGCGCCGTCCCGAGAGACCGCGTCGTCGTCGTCCTCGGCGTCGCGCACTGCGGCGAGGTCCACCTGCACCCGTGCGTCACGCACGTCGTCCCAGGTCAGCGTCACGGGCGCGCCCTGCACGGGCCGACGGCCCTTGCCGGGGGCCGTCACCGGCACCACCACGAGGTCCGGCCGCTCGCCGTCGCCGACCTGCTCCAGGCGGCCGGTGAGCGTGCGCCCGTCGGTGCACCGCACCACGACGGTGCGCCCCCGGGCCCGCCGCCAGTGCCGTGCGGCCGTGAGCGGGCGCTCGGCGCCGGGGCTGCCGACCTCCAGCGTGTAGGCCGCGGGCAGCACGTCGGCGGCGTCGAGCGCGTCCGACACGGCGCGCGTGACGTCACCCACCCGGTCGAGGTCGAGCGTGCCCGGGTCCTCGTCGCGCAGGTCCACGACCACGCGCACGACCGTGCCGCGTCCGCTGCCGGCGACCTGGAGGTCGTCGAGCAGCAGACCGGCACCGGTCACGGCTGCCTCCACGATCTCCCGCACCCGGGGTGCGGTGGCTGGCGCGCCCATGACCCGGCCTCCTGTCGACTCTCCTGCACGGTGGGGCGCAGGCGGCGACCCTGTGACGTTGTGGAGCCAGCCTAACGACTCCCGGCGTCCCCACCGGACGTGCCGGGCCGTGGGCGGCGGGCATGGCAGGATCGCGCCCGATGGACCGCCACCCCACCCCACCCCCCGCACACCCGTCCACGCGCCGGCGCGCACCGCTGCTGCGCGTGGCGTCCGCCCTGCTGACGGGTGCGCTCGCGCTCGGCGGGTGCGGCGTGCGGCTCGAGTCACCGCCGCCGGCCGAGCCGTCCCCGGACGCGATCGAGCAGGTCCGGGCCCGGACGGTGGACGACGCCCTCGCGCTGGCCGACGCCGCGCGGGCCGCCGCACCGTCCGCCGACGAGGCGACCCGGACCGTCCTGGACGACGTCGCCGCGTTCTCGGACCGGCACGTCGAGGCCCTCGGCGGCGTCTACGACTCCGGGCTGCCGGACGCGACGCCCACGCCCGGGACCGCTGCGACGACGCCCGCGGTGACGGACGTCACCGGCGTGCTGGGCGCACTGGTGGACGACGCGGCGCGTGCGGCGGACGACGCGGACGACGTGCCGGACGGTGCGCTCGCCCGGCTGGTGGCGTCGGTGTCGGTGTCGCGCGACGCGCTGGCCGACCGGCTCGCGGCCGCGACGGGCGCGCCGCGCCCCGAGCCGGCCCCCGCAGCGCCCGACGTGGCCGCGGGCACGGCGGCAGACGCCACCGCCGACCCCACGGCCGCGCCCACCGGTGAGGCGACCCCCGGTGACGCGACGCCCGCGGCACGGGACGGCGCGAGGGCCCTGGCGCTCGCGCACGACGAGGCCGCGTGGACGCTGGCCGTCCTCGCCGCCCGCGCTGCGGACGACCGGCGCGCCACCCTGCTGGCAGCCGCGGACGGGCACCGCCGGGCGTCGGACACGTGGGCGGCGACCGCCGGCGTCGTCGGCCGGCCGACCGACCCGCGCCGGGCCGCGTACGCCCTGCCCGGCGGGCTGGACGACCCGACGGTCGCCGACGCCCTGCCCCGCACGCTGGAGCAGGCCGTGGCCGACGCCTCCGCACAGGCCGTGGCCGACGCGCCGGCGGGGGCGCGGGCCGACGCGATCGCGTCGTTGCGCACGGCGACGGTCGCCGCGGTCGCCTGGGGCGCAGCCGCTGTCCCCTTCCCCGGCATGCCGGAGCTCGCGACCACCCCGGTGGGCTGACCGCCGGCACCGAGGCCGACGGTCGGCCCGGACGCGGGACGCCCGCCCGACCCGGCCGCTGAGGTCGGTCGAGCGGGCGTCGTCCCGATCGCGCCGGGGCGGGCGTCAGCCGGCGACCAGCTCGTCGACCATCTCGGCGACGCGGTCGGCCGCCGTGGCGACGGGGACCTGCTCGGGGGTGCCGCCGACCCGCGGCCGGACCTCGACCACGCCCTCGGCCAGGCCACGTCCGACGACCACGACGAGCGGGACGCCCAGCAGCTCGGCGTCGGCGAACTTCACACCGGGCGAGACCTTGGGCCGGTCGTCGTACAGCACCTCGACGCCGCGCGCCGACAGCGTCGTGGCCAGGGCCTCGGCCGCCTCGAAGACGGCGGCGTCCTTGCCCGTCGCCACGACGTGGACGTGCGCGGGCGCGACGTCGGCCGGCCAGGCGAGCCCGCGGTCGTCGTGGTTGGCCTCGGCGAGCGCGGCGAGCACGCGCGTGACGCCGATGCCGTAGGAGCCCATGGTGACGACCCGCGACTTGCCGTTCTGGTCGAGGACCGTCAGGCCGAGGGCCTGCGCGTACTTGCGACCCAGCTGGAAGATGTGGCCGATCTCGATGCCGCGCGCGAGCTCGAGCGGGCCCGACCCGTCGGGTGCGGGGTCGCCCGCGCGCACCTCGGCGGCCTCGACGGTGCCGTCGGCGGTGAAGTCGCGGCCGGCCACCAGGTCGAAGACGTGGCGTCCGGGCGCGTTCGCGCCCGTGATCCAGCGGGTGCCCGGCACCACGCGGGGGTCGAGGAGGTAACGCAGCGCGGTGCGCTCCTCGCCGTCCGCCACGGGCACGTTGGGCCCGAGCACGGACGGGCCGATGTACCCGCGGACGAGCTCGGGGTGCGCGGCGAAGTCGGCGTCCCCCGCGGGCTCGACCTCGGCGGGCGCGACGGCGGCCTCGAGCCGCTTGAGGTCGACCTCACGGTCGCCGGGCAGGCCGACGACGAGCAGCTCGCGCTCACCGGTGGGCTGCACGAGCGCCACGACGACGTTCTTCAGCGTGTCCGCGGCCGTCCACGGCCGGTCGTCCCGCGGCAGGCGCTCGTTGGCGAGCGCGACGAGCGAGTCGATCGTGGGCGTGTCCGGGGTGTCCTCGACGTGCGCGGCGGGCGCGGCGGACCAGTCGATCGCGTCGGGCACCACGGTGGTGACCGCCTCGACGTTCGCCGCGTACCCGCCGGGCGAGCGCACGAACGTGTCCTCGCCGATGGCCGTCGGGGTGAGGAACTCCTCGGACCGCGAGCCGCCCATGGCGCCGGAGGTCGCGGCGACGATGACGTACTCGAGCCCGAGCCGGTCGAAGATCCGCTGGTAGGCACCGCGCTGCGCCTCGTAGGACGCCGCCAGGCCCTCGTCGTCGACGTCGAACGAGTACGCGTCCTTCATGACGAACTCGCGGCCGCGGATGAGGCCGGCGCGGGGCCGGGCCTCGTCGCGGTACTTGGTCTGGATCTGGTAGAGCGCGAGCGGCAGGTCCTTGTACGAGGAGTACAGGTCCTTCACCAGGAGCGTGAACATCTCCTCGTGCGTGGGCGCGAGCAGGTAGTCGCCGCCCTTGCGGTCCTTGAGGCGGAAGATGTTGGGCCCGTACTCCGCCCACCGGCCCGTCGCCTCGTACGGCTCCTTGGGCAGGAGGGCCGGGAAGTGCACCTCCTGCGCGCCGATCGCCGCCATCTCCTCGCGGACCACCTGCTCGACCTTCGACAGGACCCGCAGACCCAGCGGCAGCCAGGTGTAGATCCCGGGGGCGGCGCGGCGGATGTACCCCGCGCGCACGAGCAGCCGGTGGCTGGCGACCTCGGCGTCGGCGGGGTCCTCGCGCAGGGTACGGAGGAACAGTGTGGACATGCGCAGGAGCATGGCGACGAGCCTAGTGCGCGTGCCGGGCGCGCACCGACGCTGCGCGGGCGTCGATGCCCGGCGCGCACCGGCGGACCGTGCGCGGGCGGCGGGGCGCCCCCCGGTGCGAGGATGACCCCGTGCCGGAGCTGCCCGAGGTCGAGGCGCTCGCGCAGCACCTGCGCGGGCGGACGGTCGGCCGCACCGTGACCCGCGTCGAGGTCGCGGCGATCAGTGCGCTCAAGACGTTCCGCCCCGCCCCGACCGCGCTGCGCGGTGGGCGGGTGACGGACGTGGCGCGGCACGGCAAGTGGCTGGACACCGCGGTGGACTCCCCTGCGGACGGTCCGCTGCACCTCGTGTGGCACCTCGCCCGTGCGGGCTGGGTCCGCTGGTACGACGACCTGCCGGAGCGGCCCGCGCGGCCCGGGAGGTCGCCGATCGCGCTGCGCGTCGGGTTCGACGACGGATCGGGCTTCGACCTGACCGAGGCGGGGACGCGCAAGCGGCTGGCCGTGCACGTCGTCGCGGACCCCGACGACGTGCCGGCGATCGCGACGCTCGGCGTCGAGCCGCTCTCGGACGAGTTCACGCCCGAGCGGCTGGGCGAGCTGCTCGCGGCACGCAACCAGCAGGTCAAGGGCCTGCTGCGGGACCAGGGCACGATCGCCGGCATCGGCAACGCCTACTCCGACGAGATCCTGCTGGTCGCCCGCACGAGCCCGTTCGCCCCCACCCGCTCCTACGACGAGGCCCGCACCCGCACGTTGCACACCGCGATCCGTGAGGTCCTCACGGAGGCGGTCGCGACCGCCTCGGGGCGCCCGGCCGCCGAGCTGAAGGACGCCAAGCGCCGCGGCATGCGCGTGCACGGCCGCACCGGCGAGCCGTGCCCCGGGTGGGACGGCACCCCGTGCGGGGACACGGTCCACGAGGTGTCCTTCGCGGACTCGTCGCTGCAGTACTGCCCCACGTGCCAGACCGGGGGCAAGCCGCTCGCGGACCGGCGCATGTCGCGGCTGCTGCGCTGACGCCGGCCGCCGGTCGCGGTGGCGCCCGGCCGGTCAGAACAGCACGGTGGCGTACGCGCCGACCTCGCGGAAGCCGACGGCCTCGTAGGCCCTCACGGCCCGGGTGTTGTAGCCGTTGACGTACAGGGACACGACGGGTGCGACGTCGGCGCGGGTCGCCCGGACGACTGCCGCCATCCCGCTCTCGGAGAGGCGCTCGCCGCGGCGCTCGGGGTCGACCCACACGCCCTGCACCTGGGCGACGCCACCGGCCACGGCCGGCACCTCGGCCTTGAACACGACCCGTGGCCGGCGCCACCCGCCCGAGCGGTCGACCAGCACGAAGGAGCGTCCCTCCTCGACGAGCCGGCGCACCCGCGTCTCGTACGGACCCCCCGGGCCGCTGGCCGGGGAGTACCCGACCTCCTCGGTGAACATGCGGATGCACGCGGGCAGCACGATGTCGTACTCGTCGGCGCGGGAACGGCGCACCCGCGGGTCCGACGCGACGAGCGGTTCGGTGTCGAGGACCATCGACGGCTGGTGCGCCCGCACCTCGCGCTCCACGGGCCAGGTGCCGCGCAGCCGGCCCCACAGGTCGAGCACGGTCGGCGCCGGGCCGACGATCGACGAGCAGCGGCGCCCGCGGGTGGCGCCGAGCTCGGCGAACGCTGCCGTCGCGCGGGTGTGGACCGCCGGGTCGCTCGTCCCCACGACCGGGACCAGGTTGGCGCCGACCCAGCAGATCGCCAGCAGGACGTCGTCCTCGGCGTAGCCCCACAGCTCGCCGCCGGCCCGCCGCACACCCACGGTCGCCGCGTGCTCGAGGCGGCTGGCGGCGAGCACCGACCCGACGGGGTCCGTCGCGCAGACCGCGAGGGCGGCCGGCACGTCGCCGTCGCCGAGCACGGCCGCGCCGGTGCGTCCCGAGAGCGTCGTCGCCGGCGGCAGCACCATGTCCTGATTGTGCCCCAGGTCACACGCGGCTGTCGCGCGTGCGGCGACGCGGTCCGCGCCCGTCACTCAGCCGACGCTGACGACAGGCGTGCCGTTGCCCGCCTCGACGGGGTCCATCGTCTCGGCCAGCCGCATGGCCTCCTCGATGAGCGTCTCGACGATCATCGACTCGGGCACGGTCTTGATGACCTCGCCCTTGACGAAGATCTGCCCCTTGCCGTTGCCGGAGGCCACACCGAGGTCGGCCTCGCGCGCCTCGCCGGGGCCGTTGACGACGCAGCCCATGACGGCGACGCGCAGCGGCACCTCCATGCCCTCCAGGCCCGCGGTGACCTTCTCGGCCAGCGTGTAGACGTCGACCTGCGCGCGACCGCACGACGGGCACGAGACGATCTCCAGCTTGCGCGGGCGCAGGTTCAGGGACTGCAGGATCTGGATGCCGACCTTCACCTCCTCGACCGGCGGGGCCGACAGCGACACGCGGATGGTGTCGCCGATGCCCTTGCTCAGCAGCGCACCGAAGGCGGTGGCGGACTTGATCGTGCCCTGGAACGCCGGCCCGGCCTCGGTGACACCGAGGTGCAGGGGCCAGTCGCCGCGCTCGGACAGCAGCTCGTACGCGCGGACCATGACGACGGGGTCGTTGTGCTTGACGCTGATCTTGAAGTCACGGAACCCGTGCTCCTCGAACAGCGAGGCCTCCCAGACGGCCGACTCGACGAGCGCCTCGGGCGTCGCCTTGCCGTACTTGGCGAGCAGCCGCGGGTCCAGCGAGCCGGCGTTGACGCCGATCCGGATCGAGACGCCCGCGTCGGTGGCCGCCTGGGCGATCTCCTTGACCTGGTCGTCGAACTTGCGGATGTTGCCCGGGTTGACGCGCACGGCCGCGCAGCCGGCGTCGATCGCCGCGAACACGTACTTCGGCTGGAAGTGGATGTCCGCGATCACGGGGATCTGCGACTTGCGCGCGATCGCGGGCAGCGCGTCCGCGTCGTCCTGGCTGGGCACGGCGACCCGCACGATGTCGCAGCCCGAGGCCGTCAGCTCCGCGATCTGCTGCAGCGTGCGGTTGATGTCGGTCGTCGGCGTCGTCGTCATCGACTGCACCGAGACCGGGGCGTCGCCGCCGACCTCGACCTTGCCGACGCGGATCTTGCGGGTGGGGCGCCGCGGGGCCAGCACGGGTGCGGGGGCCTGCGGCATGCCGAGGCTGATCGGGGTGCTCACCTTCCCATCATCCCATCCTCCCGCGCCCGCGTCCGCGGAGGGCGGGGTGCATCACACGCATGCTCACCGAGCCGTCACCGGACGTCCACGACCGCGGCGCCCGCCGCACCGGTCAGCCGATCCGGACGGGGTCCACGATGTCGAGGTACACCAGCAGCAGACCGACGCCGCCCAGGACGACGAAGACCGTGTACGCGAGCGGCACGAGGCGCGCGGAGTCGGCCGGCCGCGGTCGCGCGGTACCGCGTCGGCGGGCGACCTGACGCCGTGCGCCCTCCCACAGCGCGGTGACCACGTGCCCGCCGTCCAGCGGCGGCAGGGGCAGCAGGTTGAACACGAACAGCGCGAGGTTGAGCATCGCGAGCGTCGACAGCAGACCCGCGGCACGCACCGCGACCGGCTCGGTGTCCATCGCCGCGATCTCGCCGGCGAACCGGCCCACCCCCACGGGGCCGACGATCGACGTCTGGTCCCGCTCACCGCCCGTGGCGGTGGTGGTGACGAGGTCCGCCACGCGCTGCGGGAGCGTCACGACCACCTGCACGGTCTGCCACGTCCCGGACGCGGCGACGGACAGTGCCTCGCCGACCGACTGCCGTTGGATGACCGACGCCGGGGAGAGCCCGAGGAACCCGACCTCGCGGGTCACCACCGCGCCGGCGTCGTCCGTCACCGCGAAGCCGTCGTCGTCGACGACGGGGCGCTCGGCCACCACGGGCGTGGCCGTCAGCTCGACCTGCCGGCCGTCCCGCTCGACGACGAGCGGGACCGTCCGGTCGCCGGCGTCCCGGATCAGACCGCTGACCTGCGCCCACGAGGTCACCTCGACGCCGTCGAACGACACGAGGCGGTCCCCCGGCTGCACGCCCGCAGCCGCCGCGGGCGCCGGCGGGTCGTCCGCCGCGCACGCGGTACCGGCCGGCGCGTCGGCGGCGACGATGCACTCCGAGACGCTCGCGACCGTGGTGCCGGGCACGGGCACGCCGATGCCGACATACGCCACGAGCAGCAGGACCACGGCGATGAGGAGGTTCATCACCGGGCCGCCCAGCATGACGACGAGCTTCCTGGGCGTCGTCAGCCGGTAGAAGGCGCGGTGGTCCTCGCCGGGGCGGATCTCCTCGGCGCTGGCGGCACGCGCGTCGGCGGCCAGTCGCTGCCACCAGGTGCGCGGCGCCCGCGCGCCGACGGCCTCGTCCGGCGGGTACATGCCGATGAGCCGGACGTACCCGCCCAGCGGCAGCGCCTTGATGCCGTACTCGGTCTCACCGCGCGTGCGGGACCACAGCGTGGGGCCGAACCCGACCATGTACTGGCTGACGCGCACGCCGAACCGCTTGGCGGGCACCATGTGCCCCACCTCGTGCAGCGCGATCGAGCCGAGCAGCACGACGACGAAGACGAGCACCCCGACGACGGTCTCCACGACACCCCCTCCTGCGGGCCGCGGTCGGCCCTGCGTGCGCGGACAGGGTACGTCCGCCGCAGCACATCATCCCCGGTCCGCCTGTGAACCGGTGCGCCGGTCCCCCGGGCGGCGCAGCGCTCAGCGGCGACGCGCCCGCGCGACCACCTGCACGACCAGCACGACGAGCAGCGCCAGGACGAACATCGCGGAGCTGATGACGTTGGCCTGCGGGGGGATGCCCCGGGTCGCCGACACGTAGACGAACTTCGGGAACGTCGTGAACCCGCCCGACGTGAAGCTCGTGACGATGAAGTCGTCGAAGCTGAGGCTGAAGGCCAGCAGGGCGGCGGCCCCGATCCCGGGCAGCAGCAGCGGGAACGTGACGCGCCAGAACGCCTGCCAGGGCGTGGCGTACAGGTCCGCCGCCGCCTGCTCGAGCGCCGGGTCGAGCGTCGAGACGCGGGCCTTGACGGCCACGACCACGAAGCTCAGGCAGAACATCACGTGCGCCAGCACCACGGTGCCGAACCCGAGCGGCAGGCGCAGGGACAGGAACTGCGAGACGAGCGCGGCGCCGAGGACGACCTCGGGCGTGGCCATGGGCAGGAAGACCAGCAGGTCGACCGCCGGGCGACCACCGAACCGCGCCCGCACGAGCCCGATGGCCAGGAGGGTGCCGAGCGTCGTCGCGACGACCGTCGAGACCGCGCCGACCTGCAGGGACCCGACCAGGGCGGAGCAGACCCGCGGCGCACCGCAGGGGTTCCGCCACGCGTCGAGCGTGAACCCGCGCCACACGAGGTTGGTCTTGCCACCGTCGTTGAACGAGAACAGCACGGTGTACGCCACGGGCACGAGCAGGAACAGGAACCCGAGCGCGGCGAACGTCGGGACGACCGCGCCGCCGAGCCGCAGCCGGGTCACACCAGGTCCTCGGTGCCCGCGCGCCGCACGTACGCCGTGACGAGCACGAGGATCGTGACCATGAGGACGACCGACAGCACCGCGGCGGTCGGGTAGTCCAGCAGCCGGAAGAACCGGGCGTCGACGACCTGGCCGATCATGACGGTCGTGGTGCTGTTGCCCAGGAGCGAGGAGTTGACGTAGTCACCGACGGCGGGGATGAACGTCAGCAGCGTGCCGGCCACGACGCCCGGCATCGACAGCGGGAGGGTCACGCGTCGGAACGTCGTCGCGGGTGCGGCGTACAGGTCGGCCCCCGCCTCCAGCAGCCGGGGGTCCAGGCGCTCGAGCGCGGCGAACAGCGGCAGGACCATGAAGGGCAGGAAGGAGTACGTCAGGCCCACGACGACCGCGGCCGACGTGGCGGACACCCGGCCGTCCGGCGGCAGGACGTGCAGCCAGCGCAGCGCGCCGACCACCGCTCCCCCGTCCGCGAGGATCTGCTTCCACGCGATGGTCCGCAGGATGAAGCTCGTGAAGAACGGCGCCACGACCAGGACCACGAGCAGCCCCTGCAGCGTCCGGCGCCCGCGGGCCCGGACGGCGATGACGTACGCCATCGGGTACCCGACGACGAGCGCCACCACGGTCGCGGCGCCCGCGAACGCGAACGAGCGGACCAGCTGGGGCCAGAACGCGCCGAGCGCCTCCGGGTAGTTCTGCCACCGCAGGGCGGGCGTGTACTGCCCCAGCTCGCCGCCGGGCACGGGCGCGTACAGGGACGTCGCGAGCAGGGTGCCCACGGGAAGCACGAAGAACACGCCGAGGTAGAGCACGCCCGGCACCAGGAGGCGGCGTGCGCCGCGTCCGCCCGCCGGTGCCGGGGGCTGCCCCGCGAGGGCGGTGCCGGCGCGGGACCGCCTCAGCACCGTTGCCGCACTCACGGCTCGTCGTCCAGGTCGACCGTGCCCGCGGCGGGCTCCTCGTCGCCGTCGAGGGCGAAGGCGAAGTCCGGGTCCCACGCCAGCGCCACCGGGGTGCCGGGCGGGTGGACCGGCGTCCCGCCGGCGTTCTGGGCGAAGACCCCGACCGTGCCCAGCGCGCCCACGTCCACCTGGTACTGGGTGCTGACCCCGGTGAACGACGTGTCGACCACGGTGCCGCCCCGCAGGACGTCGTGCGCCGTGCCGACCTGCTCGTCCGCCCCGACCAGCCGGATCTTCTCCGGTCGCACGCCCACGAGCACGCGGGGACCTGCCGCGACGCTGCGGGCCGCGGGCACGCGCAGCCGGGTGCCGGCGACGTCGACGCCCAGCACCCGCCCGCCGTCGAGCACCTCGACCACGGTGCCGGGGACCAGGTTCGACTGCCCCAGGAAGTTCGCGACGAACGCGGTCCGCGGGTGCTCGTACAGGTCCGCGGGCGCCCCGACCTGCTCGATGCGACCCCGGTTCATCACCGCGACGGTGTCGGCCATCGTCATGGCCTCCTCCTGGTCGTGCGTGACGTGGACGAACGTGATGCCCACCTCCGCCTGGATGCGCTTGAGCTCCAGCTGCATCCGCCGCCGCAGCTTGAGGTCGAGCGCGCCGAGCGGCTCGTCCAGCAGGAGCAGGGCCGGCCGGTTGACCACGGCTCGCGCGAGCGCCACCCGCTGCTGCTGCCCACCGGACAGCTGTGCCGGACGCCGGTCGGCGAGGTGCGCGAGCTCGACGAGCTCGAGCGCCTCGAGCGCCCGCGCCCGCACGTCGCGCGTCCTGCGCCGGCGGAGCCCGAACGCCACGTTCTCGAGCACGTCGAGGTGCGGGAAGAGCGCGTAGGACTGGAACACGGTGTTGACCGGGCGCCGGTGCGCCGGGACGCCCGTCACGTCCTGACCGGCGAGGCGCACGGTGCCCGCCGAGGGCCGCTCCAGCCCGGCGACCATCCGCAGCGTGGTCGTCTTCCCGCAGCCCGACGGGCCGAGCAGCGCGAAGAAGGTGCCCGACGCGACCGCGAGGGTGAGGTCGTCCACCGCGAGGAAGTCACCGAACCGCCTGCTGACGCCCTCGATCTCCAGCGCGGCCCCCGCCGCGGTCGCGCGCTCGACCGTCGGGTCGTCCGTGCCGACCGCGGTCACGTCCTCACGCCCCGATCGCCGTGAGGAACTGCCCGTTGTAGCGCTCCTCCTCCGCGGGGGTGAGCGTCCGGAACACGCGCACCTGCGACAGGATCTCCTCGGTCGGGAAGATCATGGGGTCCTCGGCGAGCTCGGGGTCGATGCTCGCCATCGCCTCCTGGGCGCCCTGCACCGGCGTGATGTAGTTGACCCAGGCGGCCACCTCCGCGGCGACCTGCGGGTCGTAGTAGTAGTCGAACAGCTCCTCGGCCTGCGCCCTGCGCGGCGACGCGCGAGGGACCATGAGGTTGTCGCTCCACAGCGTGCCGCCGGCGTCGGGGATCGCGAACGCGAACCGCCCGTCGTACTCGTAGTTCAGCGACGTGATGTCACCCGACCACGCGATGCACGCCACGGCGTCGCCCGAGGCCAGGTCCTGCACGTAGGAGTTGCCCCGGACCTGACGGATCTGCCCGTCGTCGAGGTGGCGCTGCACCACGTCGAGCGCGTCGAACCAGTCGTCCGTGCTCCAGTCGCCCGCGGGGTCCGTGCCGTTCTCGAGCATGATCAGCCCGATGGTGTCGCGCATCTCCGACAGCACCTCGACGCGGCCCTTGTACTGCGGGTCCCACAGGTCCGAGACGGATCGCAGCCCGTCGGGGATCGCCTGGGTGTCCCACGCGATCCCGGCGAAGCCCGACTGCCACGTCAGGGAGAACCGCCGGCCGTCGTCGAAGTCGACCGCCGCGAGGTTCGGCAGGATGTTGTCGGCGTTGGGGATCCGTGACCGGTCGAGCTCGGCCGCGTACTCCTGGCGGATCCAGCGTGCCGTCATCCAGTCGGTGAGGGTGACGACGTCGTAGCCGATGTCCTGGCCGTTCTCGAGCTGGCGCGAGACCTTCCCGTAGAACGAGTCGTTGTCCTCGACGTCCTCCGCGTAGTCGACGGCGATGCCGGACCGCTCCTCGAACGCCGCGAGCGTCGGGAAGCTCGTCCCCGACTCGTCCTGGTCGAGGTACTGCGTCCAGTTCGCCCACCGCAGCGGGCCCCCGGCGCCCCCGCCGCCGTCCTCCGCCCGGGTCGAGCCGGCGGTGCCGCAGGCGGCGAGCAGCGCGCCCGCACCGGCCGTGCCCGCCGCACCGGCGAGGAACCTGCGGCGGGACACCCCACGGGCCTGCCGCACCAGCTCGCGCACACGGGGGTCACCCGGGAGCTCACGTCGACCGCTGCTCATCTCGCTCCTCTCGCGGCCGCCCCCGGCCTGCGTGGATGGTGGCGCACCCGCGGGTGCCCGCACAAGGAATCCGTCGCGCCGAGCACCTGTTGCAACGAAAAGTTTCCATCGGTGGAACATTCGCGACGGAGAACACCCGTGGTGCGGCGACGGCGCGCACATGCTACGAGCGCGCCCGCGGGAGCGACAGGCGTGACCACGGGTCGGACTCGTCCGTGTTCGTCCGCGTTCGTCCGCGCCCCCTGCGCGTGCCGCCCGGAGCGACCCTCCGACGGCCTACGCGTCGAACGCCGACATCACGTGCTTGACGCGGGTGTAGTCCTCGAGCCCGAGCAGCGAGAGGTCCTTGCCGTACCCCGAGTGCTTGAAGCCGCCGTGCGGCATCTCGGCCACGAACGGCAGGTGGGTGTTGACCCAGACCACGCCGAAGTCCAGCGCGCGGGTCGTCCGCAGCGCCCGGGCGTGGTCCCGGGTCCACACCGAGGACGCGAGCCCGTAGCGGACGTCGTTCGCCAGACGCACCGCCTCCTCCTCGTCGGTGAACGTCTGGACGGTGACGACCGGGCCGAAGACCTCCTCCTGCACGATCTCGTCCTGCTGCTGCAGCCCGTCGACCACCGTCGCCTCGTGGAACCAGCCGTCACGGGCGGGTCTGCCGCCCCCCGCCACCACCGTGGCGTGCGCCGGCAGCCGCGCCAGCAGCCCGGTGACCCGTGCCAGCTGCCGCTCGTTGTTCAGCGGCCCGAAGGCCACCTCCGGGTCGTCCGGAGGCCCCGTGCGCCGCGCGGCGGCGGCCCGCGCGAGCGCGGCGACCAGGTCGTCGTGCGCACCGGCCTGGACCAGGACGCGGGACGCGGCCGTGCAGTCCTGGCCCGCGTTGTAGTACGCCGCGTCCGCGATGCCCTCCGCCGCGGCCTCCAGGTCGGCGTCGTCGAACACGACGACCGGGGCGTTGCCCCCGAGCTCGAGGTGGACGCGCTTGAGGCCGTCCGCGGCCGCGCGCGCGACCTCCCGCCCGGCGCGGACGGACCCGGTGATCGCCACCATGTCCGCGCGCGGGTGGGCGACGACCGCGCGACCGGTCCCGCGGTCGCCGCACACGACGTTGAGCACGCCGGGCGGCAGCACCTGCGCCGCGAGCCGGGCCAGCCGCACCGTGGTGACCGGTGTGGTGTCGGACGGCTTGAGGACGACCGTGTTGCCGGCCGCGAGCGCGGGGGCGATCTTCCACACCGCCATCATCAGCGGGTAGTTCCAGGGGGTGACCTGCCCGACCACGCCCACGGGCTCACGGCGCAGCCAGGACGTGTGCCCCTCGAGGTACTCACCGGCCGCCAGACCGGGCAGCACGCGCGCCGCCCCGGCGAAGAACCGCAGCTGGTCGGCGCACGGCGGCACCTCGTCGGTCACCGTCAGGTGCAGCGGCTTGCCCGTGTTCCGGGACTCCGCGGCCACCAGCTCGTCGGCGTGCGCGTCGACGAGGTCGGCCAGCGCGAGCAGTGCCGCCTGCCGCTCGGCCGGCGTGGTGCGTGCCCACCCGGCGGCGGCGCGGTCGGCGGCGGCGTACGCCGCGTCGACGTCCTCGGGACCGCTGAGCGGCGCCGTGCCGTACGACCGGCCCGTGCTGGGGTCCACCACCGCGGTGGTGGACCCGTCGCGCGCCGGGACGTCCCGGCCGTCGACGACGTTGCCGAGCTCGAGCGGGGTGTCGGTCACGGTCGTCCTCCTGACGCCCCGCAGGGCGGCCGACGTGGCGTGCGGTGCGGCGAGGCTAGTGCGCCGGCGGCCCGCACGGTAGGGCGACGGCCACGAGGAGATCGAAATCCGGGGTGCTGCCCCGGTCCGGGTGACGGATCCGTCGCGCCCGCCCCTGCGCGCCGACGGAATCCCTTGCGGCCGCGCCGCCGTCCGCGCCACGATCGGGGGCATGACGCAGCGGGACCGCACCGCCGTCGCGCTCGACGCGGCGGCGAAGGGCATCATCGAACAGCTCCAGGAGGACGGCCGACGTCCGTACGCCACCATCGGCAGGGCCGTCGGGCTGTCCGAGGCGGCCGTCCGCCAGCGCGTCCAGCGCCTGCAGGAGCAGGGCGTCATCCAGATCGTGGCGGTGACCGACCCCCTGCAGGTCGGCTTCCGGCGGCAGGCGATGATCGGCATCCGGGCCGACGGGGACCTCAACGAGCTGGCCGAGCGGGTCGCGACCATCCCGGAGGTCGACTACGTCGTCGTCACCGCCGGGTCGTTCGACGTGCTGGTCGAGGTCGTCTGCGAGGACGACGAGCACCTGCTCACCGTGCTCAACGACGCCGTCCGCGCCCTGCCGGGCGTGCGCAGCACCGAGACGTTCGTGTACCTGCGCCTGCACAAGCAGCTCTACAACTGGGGGACGCGATGAGCACCACGCCGCTCGGCACCGACCGGCAGACGGCCGCCCGCACCCACCTGTGGGGGCACTTCACCCGGCAGAGCGCGTGGGAGGCGGGCGTGCCGACGATCGTGCGGGGCGAGGGGCACCACATCTGGGACGCCGACGGGCACCGACTCATCGACGGGCTGTCCGGGTTGTTCGTCGTGCAGCTCGGCCACGGCCGTGAGGAGCTGGCCGCCGCCGCCGCGGCGCAGGCGCGCGAGCTCGCGTACTTCCCCGTGTGGTCGTACGCCCACCCACAGGCCATCGACCTCGCCGAGCGGCTGGCGTCCTACGCGCCGGGCGACCTGAACCGGGTCTTCTTCACCACGGGCGGGGGCGAGGCCGTCGAGACCGCGTGGAAGCTGGCGAAGAACTACTGGCGGCTGCGGGGGAAGCCCGGCAAGCACAAGGTGGTCTCGCGGGCGATCGCCTACCACGGCACGACGCACGGCGCCCTGGCCATCACGGGCCTGCCCGAGCTCCGGGCGCCCTTCGAGCCGCTGGTCCCCGGCGCGCACAAGGTGCCCAACACCAACGCCTACCGGGCGCCGGAGCACCTGCGGGACGACCCCAAGGCGTTCGGCCGCTGGGCCGCGGACCGCATCGCGGAGGCCATCGAGTTCGAGGGCCCCGACACGGTGGCGGCCGTGTTCCTCGAGCCCGTGCAGAACGCCGGCGGGTGCTTCCCGCCGCCGCCGGGCTACCTCGAGCGCGTGCGCGAGATCTGCGACGAGCACGACGTCCTGCTCGTGTCGGACGAGGTGATCTGCGCCTTCGGCCGCATCGGCGGGATGTTCGCGTGCACCGACCTCGGCTACGTGCCGGACATGATCACGTGCGCCAAGGGCATGACCTCCGGCTACTCCCCCATCGGCGCGTGCATCGTGTCGGACCGGGTGTTCGAGCCCTTCGCGACGGGGACGACGAGCTTCGCGCACGGGTACACGTTCGGGGGCCACCCGGTGTCCGCCGCGGTCGCGATGGCGAACCTGGACCTGTTCGACGCCGAGGGCGTCGTGGACCACGTGCGCCGCGAGGCCCCGGTGCTGCGCAGCACCCTCGAGCGGCTGCTGGACCTGCCGATCGTCGGCGACGTCCGCGGGGAGGGCTTCTTCTACGGCATCGAGCTGGTCAAGGACCGTGCGACCCGGGAGACGTTCGACGACGAGGAGTCCGAGCGGCTGCTGCGCGGGTTCCTCACCCCGGGCCTGTACGAGGCGGGCCTGTACTGCCGCGCCGACGACCGCGGCGACCCGGTCGTCCAGCTCGCCCCTCCCCTGACCTGCGGGCCGGCGCAGTTCGACGAGATCGAGCAGATCCTGCGCGACGTGCTCACGCGGGCGTGGGCGCGGCTGTGACGCTCGCGGACGTCTCGCTGTGGTGGGACCAGGTCGTCGCCGACGACCCCACCGCCGCCCGCCCCCGCCCGCCGCTGGACGGGGACACCACCGCGGACGTCGTCGTCGTCGGTGCCGGGTACACCGGCCTGTGGACGGCCTACTACCTGCTGGAGGCCGACCCGTCGCTCGACGTGCTCGTGCTCGACGCGCACGCCGCCGGGTTCGGCGCCAGCGGGCGCAACGGCGGCTGGTGCTCGGCGCTGTTCCCCGTGGGGGGTGACGCGCTCGCGCGGCGGTACGGCCCGGACGCGGCGCACGCGATGCGCGCCGCGATGCGCGACACGGTGGTCGAGGTGGGTGGCGTGACCGCGGCCGAGCAGATCGACTGCGACTTCCGGTTCGGCGGCACGGTGACGCTGGCACGCAACGCCGCCCAGGTGGACCGCGTCGCCGCCGAGGTCGCCGAGGCCGGCCGCTGGGGTGACGAGCTGCACCTGCTCGACCCGCAGGGCGTGGCCGCGCACGTGCGGGCGACGGACGTGCTGGGCGGGGCCTGGACGCCCGACTGCGCACGCGTGCAGCCCGCGCGCCTCGCGCACGGGCTCGCCCGCGTCGTCGAGCAGCGGGGGGTCCGCATCGCGGAGGGCACCCGTGCGCTGCGCATCGCGCCACGGGCGGTCGTCACCGACCGGGGCACGGCCCGGTGCCGGTGGGTCGTCCGCGCGACCGAGGGGTGGACCCCGACGCTGCCGGGCACGCGCCGCGCGCTGGTGCCGGTGTACTCGCTGATGATCGCCACCGCGCCGCTCCCGGCGGACGTGTGGTCGCAGATCGGGCTGCAGCGTGGGCAGACGTTCACCGACGCCCGCCACCTGCTGGTGTACGGGCAGCGGACCGCGGACGACCGCCTGGCGTTCGGCGGCCGGGGCGCCCCGTACCACCTCGGGTCCACCGTGGAGCCCGCGCACGACCACGCACCGCGCGTCCACGCCCACCTGCGGCGGGCGCTCGTCGACCTCTTCCCGTCGGTGGCCGGCCACGCGGTGACCCACACGTGGGGCGGTCCGCTGGGGGTGCCCCGCGACTGGCACCCCTCCGTCGGCCTGGACACCGCGACCGGGATCGGGTGGGCCGGTGGCTACGTCGGCGACGGCGTCGCGACGGCGAACCTCGCCGGGCGCACGCTCGCCGACCTCGTCACCGGTGCGGAGTCAGCACTGACGCGGTTGCCCTGGGTGGGCCACCGGTCGCCGCCGTGGGAGCCCGAGCCCGTGCGGTGGGCCGGCATCACCGCGGCCCGCTGGGCCGCGCACCGCGCCGACCGGGCCGAGCGGCGCACCGGCCGCGTGGGACGCACCGGCGGGCTGCTCGCCCGCGTCACGGGCGGCTGACACGACCGGTCCGGGGTCGGCAGGTCAGCCCGCTGCCAGCACCTCGTGCGCGCGCGTGCGGGCCCAGCGCTCGGCGTCGAGGACCGCCCCGAGGGTGAGCTCCGTGGCCGGGGTGCCGACGTGCTCGCCCAGCACACGCTCCACGGTGGCGACCACCTGGCCGAAGCCGATGTCACCGGCCAGGAACGCCCCGACCGCCTCCTCGTTCGCCGCGTTGTACACCGCCGGGTGCGTCGCCGAGGCGGCGACGGCGGCGCGTGCGAGCCCGACCGCCGGGAACACGGTCTCGTCCAGCGGCTCGAACGTCCACGACGTCGCGGTGGACCAGTCGCAGGCGCGCGCGGCGCCCGCCACCCGGTCGGGCCACGCCAGCCCCAGCGCGATGGGCAGGCGCATGTCGGGCGGCGAGGCCTGCGCGATCGTCGACCCGTCGACGAACTCGACCATGGAGTGCACGACCGACTGCGGGTGCACCACCACCGCGATGTCCGCGACCGGCACGTCGAAGAGCAGGTGCGCCTCGATCAGCTCCAGGCCCTTGTTCATGAGGCTCGCCGAGTTCACGGTGACGACCGGGCCCATCGACCACGTGGGGTGGGCGAGCGCCTGCTGCGGCGTGGCGGCCGCGACCTGCTCGGCCGTCCAGCCGCGGAACGGCCCGCCCGACGCGGTGAGCACCAGCCGCGCCACCTCGGCCCGGCTCCCGGAGCGCAGCGCCTGGGCGATCGCCGAGTGCTCGGAGTCGACCGGCACGATCTGGTCGGGCCGGACAGCCGCCGCGTGCACGAGCGCGCCCCCCACGACCAGCGACTCCTTGTTCGCCAGCGCGAGCGTGCTCCCGGCCCGCAGCGCCGCGAGCGTGGGCAGCAGACCGACCGACCCGGTGATGCCGTTGAGCACGACGTCCGCCCCGGACCCGGCCAGCTCGGCGGCGGCGTCGGGTCCCGCGAGCACCCGCGTCCCGGGCAGTGCGTCCCGCACGGCGGCGGCGGCGGCGGGGTCGGCCACCGCCACGGTCGGCACGCCGAACCGGCGCGCCTGGGCGATCAGCCGCGCGACCTGTGCGCCCCCGGCGGACAGGCCGGTGACCGTGAACCGGTCCGGGTTGGCCGCCACGATGTCCAGGGCCTGCGTCCCGATGGACCCCGTGGAGCCCAGGACGACGACGGACCGGCGCGCAGCGCCGTCGGCGTGCGCGCTCACTCGACGCCGAGAAGGACCTCGACCGCACGCGCCACGAACGCGTCGACGGGCCCCTCCGCGTAGCCGTTGCGCCCGTTGCGGCGCCGGAACGTCGTCGCGCGCACCTCGGCGGCCGTGAGCGGCGCCCCGGTGTCGAAGTAGGCGACCAGTCGGTGGCACAGCTCGTCGACGTCCGCCGGCTCGTAGCCCGGCTTGCGGCCCTCGGGCGGCGCGAAGCGGTCGCCGTCCGGGCGACCGAGCCGCCCGTACAGGGTGCGGGCCTGCGCGCCGAGGTGCGCCATCCAGGCCTCCTGGCCCCGCTCGGCGACGAACTGCGCGCGGTGCCGCGCCACGAACGCCGCCTCGAGACGGTCGAGCGCCGCGTCCACGGCCGCGGTCACGTACCCGCCTCGCACGAGGTCGAAGGCGACGTCGCGGACGTCCGCGCCGGACAGCGCCGTCGGGGGGCCCTGCTCGTACACCGAGCGCGCGTGCGAGAAGAACTCGTCGACCTCGTCCGGGTCGTAGCCCCGACGCAGGCCGGAGACGGTGCGGAACATCCCGTCGCTCACTCGTCCTCCTCCGCGGCGAGCTGGCCGCACGCACCGTCGATGTCGCTGCCGCGGGTGTCCCGGATGGTCGTGGGGATCCCGTGCGCCCGCAAGCGTGCCACGAACTCGCGCTCGACCTCGGGATCGCTCGCCGTCCAGCGCGAACCGGGTGTCGGGTTGAGCGGGATGGGGTTGCAGTGGACCCAGCCGGACCCGCCGCGGGCGAGCAGCTTCTCGCCCAGCAGGTCGGCCCGCCACGCGTGGTCGTTGACGTCGCGGATCAGGGCGTACTCGATCGAGACGCGCCGCCCCGTGACGTCGAAGTACCGCCGGGCGGAGTCCAGCGCCTCGTCCACGCTCCACCGGGTGTTGACCGGCACCAGCTCGCTGCGCAGCTCGTCGTCCGGGGCGTGCAGCGACAGCGCAAGCGTCACGGGGATCCCCTCGCCGGCGAGCCGGTCCATGGCGGGCACCAGTCCCACCGTGGAGACCGTCACGTTGCGTGCCGACATGCCCAGGCCGTCCGGCGCGGGCGCGACCAGCGTGCGCACGGTCGCCATGACCGCCTTGTAGTTCGCCAGCGGCTCGCCCATGCCCATGAAGACCACGTTGCTCAGCCGGGTGGCACCGCCGGCCACCTCACCGGCAGCCAGCGCGCGGGCGGCCTCGCGCACCTGCTCGACGATCTCCGCGGTCGACAGGTTGCGCAGCAGGCCCATCTTCCCGGTCGCGCAGAACGAGCACGCCAGGCCGCACCCGGCCTGCGACGACACGCACAGCGTCGTGCGGCTGGCGTACCGCATGAGCACCGACTCGACCTTGGCGCCGTCGAACAGGTGGTACAGCGTCTTCACGGTCGTGCCGTGGTCGGCGGTCAGGGTGCGGCTGGTGGTGAGCAGCTGCGGGAACAGGTCCTCGACGAGCGCATCGCGGGACGCCTTCGGCAGGTCCGTCATCGCGTCGGCGTCGGCCGTCAGGTGCGTGAAGTAGTGCGTCGCGAGCTGCTTGGCGCGGAACGGCTTCTCACCGAGCGTGGTGACGGCGGCGACCCGCTCCTCGGGCGTGAGGTCGACGAAGTGGCGCGGGGGCTTGCCGCGCGCGCCCCGGGTCGGGGCGGTGAGCTGCAGGCGCACGGGGGTGGCGTTCACGGTCGGCGCCTCCTTCCAGGGGTGGGCGGTGCGGTCACCCGGCCGGGGGCTGCAGGTACGTGAGCAGCACCCACACGGTCGGGGCGGTGAGCAGGAGGGAGTCGAGCCGGTCGAGCACGCCGCCGTGGCCCGGCAGCAGCCGGCCCATGTCCTTGAGCTCGAGGTCGCGCTTGATCATCGACTCGGCCAGGTCGCCGAGCGTCGCGCTCACGACGACCCCGACGCCCAGGATCGCGCCGACCAGCGGCTCGCCGTGGAACACGGTCTGGATGCCGACGACACCCACGACGCTCGTCAGGACGAGCGAGCCGAACAGGCCCTCCCACGACTTCTTGGGGCTGACGGAGGGTGCCAGCGGGTGGCGGCCCAGGAGCGTGCCGACCACGTAGCCGCCGGTGTCGCACGCGACGGCCAGCAGGATGAACAGCGCGACCCGCGCCGGCCCGTCGGGCTCGGCGAGCATGAGCATGACGAACCCGCCGAGGAACGGCAGGTACGCGGCGGCGAACGTCGCAGCGGACGCGTCCCGCAGGGCCGCCTCCCCGCTGCCGTCGAGGACGCGCCAGACCACGGCACCGCCGACGGTCAGCAGGAAGGCCACGAACAGGGCCTCCGGTCCGGCGACGTACGCCGAGACGAGGATGCCGGCGGCGCCGACGATCAGCGGGACCAGCGGCAGGTGGATCGAGCGCCGCGCGAACGCCTGTGCCAGCTCCCACATCGCGGCGGACACGGCGAGCACGGCGAAGACCGCGAACGCGTCCTTGCGGATGAACAGGGAGGCCCCGACGGCGCCGAGCAGGACCACGGCGACCGTCACCGCCGCCGGGAGGTTCCGACCGGCGCGGGTGGTGCGAGGAGCGGCGAGCTGCGTCATCAGACCTCGAGCAGCTCGCTCTCCTTGGAGGCGAGCAGCTGGTCGACGAGCTCGACGTGCTTCTTGGTCAGCGCCTCGAGCTCCTTCTCGGCACGCCCCACCTCGTCCTCGCCCGCCTCGCCGTCCTTCGCGATGCGGTCGAGCTCCTCCTTGGCACGACGACGGATCGACCGCACCGAGATGCGCGCGTCCTCGGCCTTGGACTTGGCGAGCTTGACGAAGTCCTTGCGACGCTCGGCCGTCAGCGCGGGCAGCACCACACGCACGACGTTGCCGTCGTTCGTCGGGTTCACGCCGAGGTCGGAGTCGCGCAGCGCCTTCTCGATCGCCGTCATCGACGACTTGTCGAACGGCGAGACGAGGATGGTGCGCGCCTCGACGACGTTGAACGACGCGAGCTGCTGCAGCGGCGTCGGCGAGCCGTAGTAGTCGACGAACACCTTCGCGAACATCGCGGCGTTCGCCCGACCGGTGCGGATGGCGGCGAAGTCCTCCTTCGCGACCTCCACGGCCTTGTCCATCTTCTCCTCGGCCTCGAGGAGTGTGTCGTCGATCACCGGTGCTCCTTCGTCTGTGTCGTGCGGACCTGGGCCTGCAGGCGCCGCGCGGCGCCGTCGTCGTGCTCAGCTCGCAGTGATGAGCGTCCCGATCTTCTCACCCTCGAGGGCGCGCGTGACGTTGCCCTCGGCCTCGAGGCCGAAGACCCGCATGGGCACGTCGTTGTCACGGCAGAGGCTGAGCGCCGACGTGTCCATGACACCGAGCTCGCCCACGATGGCCTCGGTGTAGGTCAGGTGGTCCAGCTTGCGCGCGTCGGGGTCTCGCCGGGGGTCCGCCGTGTAGACGCCGTCGACACCGTTCTTGCCCATGAGGACCTCCTGGCAGTGCGTCTCGAGCGCGCGCTGCACCGCCACGGTGTCGGTGGAGAAGTAGGGCATCCCCGCGCCGGCGCCGAAGATCACGACGCGCCCCTTCTCGAGGTGCCGGATCGCGCGCAGCGGGATGTACGGCTCGGCGACCTGGCCCATCGTGATGGCGGTCTGCACGCGGGTGCTCACGCCCGCCTGCTCGAGGAAGTCCTGCAGGGCGAGGCAGTTCATCACGGTGCCGAGCATGCCCATGTAGTCGGCACGCGCCCGGTCCATCCCGCTGACCTGCAGCTCGGCGCCGCGGAAGAAGTTGCCCCCGCCCACGACGATCGCGACCTGCACGCCGCTGCGCACGGCGGCGGCGATCTCGCCGGCGATCCGGCGCACGACGGGCACGGCCAGGCCGATGGAGCCACCACCGAAGCTCTCACCCGAGAGCTTGAGCAGGACGCGGCGTGCGTCCCCGGACCCGTTCCGGTGCTGCTCCTGCGACGACGGCTGCTGGCTCACGTGTCCTCCACCTCGCTCGTGCGCCGCGTGGCGCGTGCCCGCTGGGTCGGTGCGGGTCGCCCGGCGGACCGCGGGCACCCGGTGCGGCGGTGGCCCCGGCCCACGCGGGCCGGGGCCACCGTCGTCATCGTGTCGCTCAGGCGCCCACGCGGTAGCGGACGAAGCCCGTCACCGTGCCGCCGGCCTCCGCGAGGACCTGGCCGACCGACTTCTTGTTGTCCTTGGCGAACGCCTGGTCCACCAGGACGGACTCCTTGAAGAACCCGTTGAGGCGACCCTCGACGATCTTCGGGAGCGCACCCTCGGGCTTGCCCTCGTTGCGCGCCGTCTCCTCGGCGATGCGGCGCTCGTTCTCCACGACGTCCGCGGGGACCTCGTCACGCGTCAGGTACGTCGGCGAGAACGCCGCGACGTGGGTCGCGATGTCGCGCGCGACCGCGGCACCGGCCGCGTCCGTGGCCACGAGGACGCCGACCTGCGGGGGCAGGTCCTTGTTGACCTTGTGGAGGTAGACCTCGACGTGCTCGCCGGCGAGACGCGCGACGCGCCGCACGACGATCTTCTCGCCGAGCGTGGCGGCCGTCTCGTCGACGACCGTCTGCACGGGCGTGCCGTCGGACTCGGCCGCGAGCAGCGCGTCCGCGTCACCGGCACCCGAGGCGACCGCGGCGGCGAGCACGCGGTCGGCCAGCGAGATGAAGGTCTGGTTCTTGGCGACGAAGTCCGTCTCGGAGTTGACCTCGACGAGCACGCCCACCTGGCCCTCGCCGTCGGCCGTCGGGCCGACGTGCGCGGCGACCAGGCCGTCGGAGGCGGCGCGGCCCTCGCGCTTGCCGACGCCCTTGAGGCCCTTCACGCGGATGATCTCGAGGGCCTTGTCGGCGTCGCCGCCGGCCTCCTCGAGGGCCTTCTTCACGTCGAGCATGCCCGCACCGGTGCGCTCGCGCAGGGCCTTGATGTCTGCCAGCGAGTAGTTCGCCATCAGTTCCGTCCGTCCTCGAGTTCTCGTCATGCCGACGTCCTCGGCATGCCGGGTGCGGCGCGGTGGTCCGCGCCGCACCCGTGGGGTCGTACCGGGCGCCCGGGGGCGCTGGCGTCAGGCCTGCTCGGTGCCCTCGGCGGCGGGCTCGGTGCCCTCGACCGTGGCCTCCTCGCGCGCCTCGGCCGCGGCAGCGGCCTCGACGGCGGGCGCGGCGTCCTGACCGGGAGCGACGGCCGACTCGTCCGGCGTCGCCTCACCCGGGGCGGCCTGCGGGTCGCCCGCCTGCGCGGCGGCGGCGTCGACCGCAGCCGGCGCCAGCGCCGGGTCCTGCAGGCCGGCCTCGGCACCCGCCAGGAGCTCCCGCTCCCACTCGGCGAGCGGCTCGGCGGCGGGCTCGCCCGCCTGGCTGGCCGCGGCGCCACCGGAGTGCCGCTTGAGCGTGCCGTCGGCGACCGCGTCGGCGATCACGCGGGTCAGCAGCTGGACGGCGCGGATGGCGTCGTCGTTGCCCGGGATCGGGTAGTCGACGACGTCGGGGTCGCAGTTGGTGTCGAGGATCGCGACGACCGGGATGCCCAGCTTGCGCGCCTCGTCGACCGCGAGGTGCTCCTTGTTCGTGTCGACGATCCACACGGCCGAGGGGACCTTGGCCATGTCACGGATGCCGCCGAGCGTCTTGGTGAGCTTGTCCTTCTCGCGACGGAGGACGAGCAGCTCCTTCTTCGTCAGGCCCGAGGCCGCGACGTCGTCGAAGTCGATCTGCTCGAGCTCCTTGAGGCGCTGCAGGCGCTTGTGCACCGTGGTGAAGTTGGTGAGCATGCCACCGAGCCAGCGCTGGTTGACGTAGGGCATGCCGACACGGGCGGCCTGCTCGGCGACGGGCTCCTGCGCCTGCTTCTTCGTCCCCACGAAGAGGATCGAGCCGCCGTGCGCGACCGTCTGGGAGACGAACTCGTACGCGCGGTCGATGTAGGACAGCGACTGCTGCAGGTCGACGATGTAGATGCCGTTGCGCTCGGTGAAGATGAAGCGCTTCATCTTGGGGTTCCAGCGGCGGGTCTGGTGCCCGAAGTGGACACCGCTCTCGAGCAGCTGGCGCATGGTCACGACGGCCATGGCACGTCCTTCCGGCATGCACCGCGAGGTGCACGCGCATGTGTGCGGACCCCCCGGGCCCGCGATCTCGGTTGTCGGCACGGCCGGCGGCCGTGCCCCTGGTGCCACACCCCGTCCGCGCCGGGCACGAGGCCCGGACCGCTGCGGACGAGACCCTGCCGTCCTGTCCCCGCCGTCCGGCCGCCGGTCCCGCACAGGGCGGTTCGACGGGCGTCGGGCGTGGAGGTGGACGACCGAGGTCGTGGCACGCGAATTCGACCGGCACACGCCGGTCGTGGCAGAAGTCTATCCCACCGACGGAGGCCTCCCCGACGCACCGGCCGCGCCTGCCCCCACGCGCCGAGCCGACCACGTTCCCGCGCCGTGGACCCTCGTCCCCAGCCGCGGCACCGCCGGGGGCGGCGGGGCCGGGCGGCCGCCCATCCTGGGCCGGTGCCCTCAGCCTGCCGCCCGCCCGCGACCGCCCTGCGTCACGGTCCCGTCGCCTTGCCCGGCCGCGCCCTGTCCGTCGTCGCCCTGTCCGTGCTCGCCCTCGTCGCGGGCGCCCTCGTCGTGGTGGCCCTGCCCGCGGTCGACCGGTCCGTGGTCGCACTCTCCGCGGGCGCGGGCCCTGTCGCGACGGCGCCCGGCGGGCGTCCCCTCGCCGATGCGCCGGCTGCTCGCGTCGCGGGTGCCCGCGCGACGGCGCCCGTCAGCGCCGCGCGGGCCGACCGCGGGTCGCCCGTCCTGACGGGCGGCGTCGTCGCGCCCACCGCCGTCCGGGTGAGCGCGGTCCCGGCGCGTGCGGATCCCGAGGAGGCGGAGGTGGGCGGGTACCGGGCGCCGGTGGACGGCGTACCGCGGCTGGTGCGCGCCTTCGACCCGCCGCCGCAGCCGTGGATGGCCGGTCACCGCGGCGTCGACGTCGCGGCCGGACCCGGGACGACGGTCCGGGCCCCCCGCGCCGGCACGGTGACCTTCGCGGGGGACGTCGCGGGCCGTGGCGTCGTGACGGTCCTGCACGACGACGGCCTGCGCAGCAGCCTCGAGCCCCTGGCGGTGGAGGTCGGGACGGGTGCCCGTGTCGACGCGGGCCAGGCCCTGGGGACGCTCGCGGGCGACGCCCACGGCGGCACGCCGGGAGGGCCCGCGCTGCACTGGGGCGTCCGGGACGGTGACCGCTACGTCGACCCCTGGGACCTGCTGCCGGGCCACGGCCCGGTGGTGCTCCTCCCGCTGCGGTGAGCGGTCGGCAGCGCCACGGGGGGTCAGGCGCGCTCGGCGTCCAGCAGGCGGGTGCGCAGCCGGGCCATCGCCGCGGTGTGGATCTGCGAGATGCGTGACTCCGTCACCCCGAGCACGCGCCCGATCTCCGCGAGCGTCATGCTCTCGTAGTAGTAGAGGACCACGACGAGGCGCTCACGCTCGCCGAGGCACTCGATGGCCCGCGAGAGCAGGTACTTGGTCTCCTGCGCCTCGACGGAGCCCGCGGGGTCGTCCGCACGGCGGTCGCCCAGCGTGTCCGCCAGCGTGGCCGCACCGGGCCGGTCGTCGCTGCCGGCGAGCATCTCGTCGAGGGCGGCGATGTTGACGGACGCCAGCTGCGAGTACACGGCGCGCAGCTCCCCCACGGGCAGCTCGAGCCGCTGCGCGACCTCGGCCTCGGTGGGCGCGCGGTGCAGCAGCGCCTCGAGCTCGCCGTACGCGCGGTCGACGGCGCGCGCCTTGGTCCGCACCGACCGGGGCACCCAGTCCATCGCGCGCAGCTCGTCGATGATGGCGCCACGGATCCGCGAGGAGGCGTACGACTCGAACCGCACGGCACGGTCGGTCCGGTACTTCTCGATCGCGTCGATCAGCCCGAAGACGCCGTAGGAGACGAGGTCGGCGTGCTCGACGGTCGAGGGCAGGCGCATGCCGATGCGCCCGGCGACGGCCGTGACGAGCGGGACGTAGTGGAGGATCAGCTCCTCGCGCGCCTCCGGGCAGTGCGTCGCGGTGAACCGCGTCCACGCCGCGTCGACCGCGGACACCTCGACGGGCGCGACGGGAGTCGTGTCCGTCGGCGGCCCGGAGGGCGCAGCACCCTCGACGGCCGGACGCTGCTGGGGGATCACGCCGGCCGGGGCGGTCCCCGGGCGGTACGCCCGCAGGGCGACGGGGGCGCCCGTCTCGGCGAGGTCGTCGTGCAGGGCCGTCATCGTCGGCTCCGTCTCTCTGCGGGTGGTGCTGGTCGTCGGGCGGAGGGAGGGCACCGCGCCCCGGGTGGTCGTCACGGCATCACGCCCGCGGATGGGCGAGCTGGAAGGCGGAGCGCAGGCGCTCCGCCGAGACGTGGGTGTAGCGCTGCGTCGTCGACAGGCTGGCGTGGCCGAGGATCTCCTGGACCGTCCGCAGGTCGGAGCCGCCCTCGAGCAGGTGGGTGGCCGCGGTGTGGCGCAGCGCGTGCGGCGCGACGTCCTCGACCCCGACCTCGCGGGCGAGGTCGTGCACGACCGTGCGGACCTGCCGCTGGTCGATGCGGCCGCCGCGGCTGCCCAGGAGCAGCGCGGGCGGTGAGCCGTCACGCGCCAGACGCGGACGTCCCGTGCGCAACCAGGCGTCGACCGCCTGCGCCGCGGGCCGACCGAAGGGGACGACGCGCTCCTTGTCGCCCTTGCCCACGACGCGCAGCGTCAGCTCGGCAGCGTCGAGGTCGTCGACGTCCGCACCGCAGAGCTCGCCGACGCGGGCACCGGTCGCGTAGAGCAGCTCGACCGCCGCCCAGTCCCGCACGTGCACGGGGTCGCCGTCGAGGGCGCGGTCCCGTGCGGCGTCGAGCAGGCGGGTGACCGGCTCGACGGCGAGCACGGTGGGCAGGGTGCCGGCGGCACGCGCCGTCCCGAGCCGCAGGGTCGGGTCGGTGGCGACGCGGCCGGTGTGGACCGCCCAGCGGAAGAAGGTCCGAGCCGCGGCAGCCCGCCGCGCGAGGGTGGCGCGGCTGCGGTCGGCGTTCGCCATCGCGGCGAGCCACCCCCGCAGGATCGCGATGTCGACGTCGCCGAGATCGGTCGCGCCATGACGTGCCGCGTGGTCCAGCAGATGGTCCACGTCACCGAGATACGCCCGCACGGTGTGGGCCGAAACCCCGCGCTGGGCCCGCAGATGGGTCGCGAAATCAGCGCGCAGGAGCTCGCGCTGAGCGGCTCCGGTGCTGATCGCGGCCATGTGCATGCCCCTAAGGTGACGTGGCGCACGCAGTTCGACAAGGATGGTTCCCAGACCGCCCGCGAACTTCTGCTCGGATTGGCCGTCAATGTCCGATCCGGCGGCGAGGATTCCCACGAACGCCGGTTTTTTTCACCCATCCGCTACTCACCTGCGGCATCCACGACCCATCCCGACCCGAGGCGGCGTGCGAGGCCCTCGAGCTCGAGCAGCCCGAGCATCGCACGCGCCTGCGCCACGGTCGTCCCGGCGCGCGCGGCGACCTGCGCCGTGTCGTGCGGCACCCGTCGCGACAGGCCGTCGTGCACGCGACGCGCGAGCGGGTCCAGGCCGTCGATGGCGCGCGTGTCGTCCTCGTGGTGCACCGGCGCGACGTCGGCACCCACGTCGCCCGCCAGGTCCACGACCTCGTCGACGTCCGTCACGCACACGGCGACGCCCTCGCGCAGCAGCCGGTGGCACCCGGCCGAGGCGGCCGAGGTGATCGGTCCGGGCACCGCCCCCACGGGTCGCAGCAGCCGCGCCGCGTGGTGCGCGGTGCTGGCGGCGCCCGACCGCCACGCGGCCTCCACCACCACCGTGGCCGCCGACATCGCCGCGATCAGCCGGTTGCGCTGCAGGAAGCGGCTGCGGGTGGGCGCGGCACCGGGCGGCACCTCGCTCACCAGGCTCCCGCCCGTGCCCACGACCTCCTCCAGCAGCCGCGCGTTGCCGACCGGGTACGCACGGTCCACTCCCCCGGCCAGCGCCACGACGGTCGGGCCGCCGACGAGCAGCGCACCTCGGTGCGCTGCGGCGTCGACGCCGTACGCCCCGCCCGAGACGACGGCCCAGCCGCGCCCTGCCAGCCCGGCGGCGAGGTCCACGGCGACCCGCTCGCCGTAGGTGGTGCACGCACGCGCGCCGACCAGCGCGACGGACCGGGGTGCCGAGGGCGGTGCTCCCCGCACCCACAGGGCGAACGGGGCGAGTGCACCGAGGTCGTCGAGGCCGCACGGCCACGCCGGGTCGCCCGGCACGACGAGCCGTGCCCCGCAGCGCGCCGCGGCGGCCAGGTCCCGGTCCGGGTCCACGGCGTGCCAGCGCGCCGCCCAGCGCTCCGCCGCCGCCCGCAGGCGGCGGGCCGCCGCGTCCGGGGAGTCCGTCGGCACGAGCGGGAGCGGTTGCGGGACCGCGCCGCTCACCACGCCGGCCACCCAGTCCAGCGCCGCCGTCGCGCCGCACGCACCGACCAGTGCCCCCGCGACCGCGTCGCCCGGCTCGGCCAGCGCGCTCCAGACCGCCCGGGACGACCGGTCGTCGTCCTGCCGGACCCGGGCGGTGAGCCACCCGGGCACCCCGACGCCCGTCACGCGCCGTGCCCCCGCGTCCGCAGCACCAGGGCGTGGGCCACGTCCGTGCGCCGGGGGCCGTCCCGGCCCTCGAGGTCGGCGAGCGTCCACGCGACCCGCAGGACACGGTCCGCCCCGCGCAGGCTCAGCGTGCCGCGGTCCACGGCACGGTCGAGGTCGGCCACGAGCCGCCGGTCGGCGCGTAGCCGCGCCTGCAGCTCCCGGCCGGGAACCTCCGCGTTGGTGCGCCACGCCGTGCCCCGCCACCGTGCGAGCTGCGCGAGGCGTGCCGTCGCGACCCGTGCCGCGACCGCCACCGTGGCCTCGCCCGCGGCACCGGCCGGGCGAGCGGCCGGCACCTCGAGCTGCAGGTCCACCCGGTCGAGCAGCGGGCCCGAGAGCTTGCCGAAGTAGCGTCGGCGCTGCTCGGGGCGGCAGGTGCACGTCAGCCCCTTGCCGACCGCGTTGCCGCACGGGCACGGGTTGGCCGCCAGGACAAGCTGGAACCGGGCGGGGTACCGCGCGGTGCCACCGGCGCGGTGCAGCACCAGCTCGCCGTGCTCGAGGGGCTGCCGGAGCGTCTGCAGCACCCCCGAGGTGAACTCCGGGGCCTCGTCGAGGAACAGGACGCCCCGGTGGGCGCGGGAGGCCGCCCCCGGCCGTGGCGTGCCCGACCCGCCGCCGACGATGCTCGCGGGCGTCGCGGTGTGGTGCGGGTCCTCGAACGGGGGTCGGCGGACGAGACCCTGCGCGGGGTCGAACGTGCCGGCCACGGAGTGCACGGCGGTGACCTCCACGGCGTCGGGCTCGGAGAGGTCGGGGAGCAGGCCGGGCAGTCGGGCCGCGAGCATCGTCTTGCCGGCGCCGGGCGGTCCCACCATGAGCAGGTGGTGCCCGCCCGCCGCGGCCACCTCCAGGCCGTGGCGCGCGTCCTCCTGGCCGAGCACGTCCACCAGGTCGGGTGCCGTGCCGCGCGAGGTCGCCGTCCGCACGTCGTGCACGGGCTCGACGTCGGGCACCTCGATCTCGGCGCCGTGGTGCGCGGCGACCTGCGCGAGGCTGTCCGCCGCCAGCACCTGCGCGCCCGGCACCAGGCACGCCTCGACTGCGTTGCCGCGTGGGACGACGACCCGGGGATGACCCGCCGCGACGGCCGCCGCCACGCACGGCAGCACACCGCGCACGGGCCGCAGCCGCCCGTCCAGGCCCAGCTCGCCCAGGTGCACCCAGGCAGCGACCGACGCCGCGTCCACGAGTCCCGCGCCGGCGAGCGTGGCGACGGCGACGGCGAGGTCGAACGACGAGCCGGTCTTGGGCAGCGTGGCCGGCGAGAGGTTGACCGTGATCCGGCGCGTCGGCCACGCGAGCCCGGAGGACGTCACGGCGGCGCGCACCCGGTCCCGCGCCTCGGCGAGCGAGGCGTCGGGCAGGCCGACGAGGGTGAATCCCGGCAACGAGGGCGCCAGGTGGGACTCGACGTCGACGGGGTGGCCGACCAGTCCCACGAGCGCGACGGCGCGGGTGCGTCCGAGCACTCAGACCACCCCGACCAGGTGCTCGACCTGGGCCGCGCCGCGGCGCGGCAGGACCACGGCGATGACGTCGACCCGCACGGAACCCGCCCGCACGTCGTGCTCCCGCAACCAGCGCGCGGTCAGGCGCCGCAGCCGCGCCAGCTTGCGGTACGTGACGGCCTCCGCGGGGTGCCCGTAGGCGTCCGAGCGCCGGGTCTTGACCTCGACCGCCACGACCGCGTCACCGTCGAGCGCGACGATGTCCAGCTCACCCTCGGCGCACCGCCAGTTGCGCGCCAGGACCGTCCAGCCCGCCTGCGTGACGAACGCCGTCGCCACGTCCTCCCCGTACCGCCCGACCGCGTCCTTCGCCCGCACGTCGACCACCTCCGGCACCGACCCTGCCGCGCGGGCGGCGGTCAGCGGTGAGGACCGGTGACGATCCGTGGGCGACGCGGACCGCCGCCGGGGCTGTGGTCGGCTCGGTCGCGGCGCGCCGGCGTCCCTGCGGGCGCGGCGCCGGACCGCCCGTGTCAGCGGGTGAAGCCCGCCCCGGACCCGAGGTCGAGCTCGGCCTTGGCCAGCTCCTCGACGTTGACGTCCTTGAACGTCACCACCCGCACCGACTTCACGAAGCGGGCCGAGCGGTAGACGTCCCACACCCAGGCGTCGACGAGCGACAGCTCGAAGTAGACCTCGCCGGCGGCCGACCGGACCTGCAGGTCGACGTGGTTCGCGAGGTAGAACCGTCGCTCCGTCTCCACGACGTACGAGAAGAGGCCCACCACGTCCCGGTACTCGCGGTACAGGGCGAGCTCCATGTCGGTCTCGTAGTTCTCCAGGTCCTCGGCGCTCACCGGACCATCATCCCTCATCGTCGGGTGCGTCGGACGCCCACCCGCGCGGGGACGCGGGCACGGCGTCGTCCCGCCACCCCGGCGCGAGCCCCGGGTCCGGGAGCAGGGCATCGACCTCCCACCCGGGCCCGCGCGTCGCCACGGGCGGTTCCTGCACGCCGGGCAGCCGCCAGGACCGGCGGTGCAGCGGGCTCGGGCCGTGCTCCCGCAGCGCCGCCAGGTGCTCGGGCGACGCGTACCCCTTGTTCTCGTCCCAGCGGTAGGCGGGGTGGGCGGCGGCGTGGCGCACCATGAGGGCGTCCCGCTCGCACTTGGCCAGGACGCTCGCGGCGGCGACGCTCGCGCAGCAGCGATCGGCCTTCACCTTGAGGTGGACGGCCGGCACGGGCAGGTCACGCGGCGGCTCGAACAGGTCGTCCTGGGTGCCGAACAGGTCGGGAGCAGGGGGCGTGAGCCAGTCGTGCGAGCCGTCCAGCACCACGGCGTCGACGGGGCCGACCACGTCGACGACCGACCGGAGAGCCCGGGTGCCCGCCAGGCGGAGGGCCGCCACGATCCCCCGCTCGTCGATCTCGTCGGGCGTGGCGTGGCCCACCGCGCGCGCGACGCCCCAGCGGCCCAGCGCGGGCAGCAGCGCGCGCCGGGCCGCGGGCGTGAGCAGCTTGGAGTCGGCCACGCCGCGCGGCGCCGACCGGGTGGTGAGGTCGACCACGACGACGCCGACGGACACGGGGCCGGCGAGCGACCCCCGGCCCACCTCGTCCATGCCGGCCACGAGACGCAGGCCCGTGCGCAGCAGCGCCCGCTCGTGCCGCAGGTGCGGGGTGGGACGGCTCGCGGCGCGGCGCGCGACCCGCACCGGCGTCCGCGCAGGGGTCTCGGGTGCCGCCGACGTCATCCCGCGTCGGGGACGTCCGCGAACGTCGCGGACGGGTTCTGCAGGAGCGTGAAGCGGTCCAGCGGCCACACGGTGACGAACGCGGTCCCCACGACGTTGTCGACGGGCACCGACCCGCCGCCCGGGCTGCCGGTGTTGTACCGCGAGTCCGCCGAGTGCTGCCGGTTGTCGCCCATGACCCACAGCGAGTCGGGGGGCACGACGACGTCGAACGCGCGCTCGCTCGGCTGGGAGCCCGGGGCGAGGTACTCCTCGTCGATCGGGACCCCGTTGACCGTGACGGGCTGGCCCGGCCCCGCGCAGGCCACGTGGTCGCCCGGCAGGCCGATGACCCGCTTGACGAGGTGCTCGCCGGCGTCCTGCGGCAGCAGCCCGACGAACGTGAGCCCCTCGGTGACCGCCTCCGCCAGGGGGCTGCGCGGCTCCTGGATCTGCGGGTTGAGCCACCCCCCGGGGTCCTTGAAGACCACGACGTCCCCGCGTTTGATGTCGAAGGGGCCGGGCGTCAGCTTGCTGACCAGGATCCGGTCGTTGACGACCAGGGTGTCCTGCATCGACTGCGACGGGATGAAGAACGCCTGCACGAGGAACGTCTTGACGACCAGGGACAGCACCAGCGCGCTGACCAGGATGATCGCCGTCTCGCGCAGCCAGGACCACGCGGTCCCGGGGCGGCGCCGGACGGTGTCGCGGTTCCGGCGCCGGGAGCCCACGACGGGCTCGTCCGTGCCCTCGTCACCGTCACCGGCGTCCCGCGACCGGCTCGCCCAGTCCTGGCCGCTGCCGCCACCCTGGGCGCCCGTGGGCGTCCACAGCGGACGGGCGGCGGTGGGGGTGGCGCGGGTCGGGGACGGCATCGGCCCCGTCGCGTCGGGTCGGAACTCGCTCACGGTCACACTCTCGCACGGACGCAGCGTTCGTGGGGTGCCCACCCGGAGCCCGAGACCCCGGTGGACGGGTGCCGGACACCCGCGCGGCGCGGCGGCGGGGACGCCGACGGGCGGCTCCCCCGAGGGGGAACCGCCCGTCGCGTCGTGCCGGGAGAGCAGCAGGTCAGCCCTTCTTGGCCGGTGCCTGCTCGCGCTTCTCCTTGATCTTCGCCTTCTTGCCGCGCAGCGCCCGCAGGTAGTACAGCTTGGCGCGACGCACGTCACCGCGGGTGACGACCTCGATCGAGTCGAGCGACGGCGTGTGCAGCGGGAACGTCCGCTCGACACCCACCCCGAAGCTGATCTTGCGGATGGTGAAGGTCTCGCGCACGCCGGCACCCTGGCGGGCGATGACGACGCCCTGGAAGGCCTGGATACGGGAGCGGTTGCCCTCGACGACCTTCACGTTGACCTTGAGGGTGTCGCCGGGACGGAAGTCCGGGTGGTCCTGGCGCAGCGATGCTGCGTCGACCGCGTCGAGCGTCTGCATGTCGTGTCGCTTCCCCGCCCTGCCGCAGGTCAGGAACGTGATCGACGGGCGCGCGCGCTGCCGGGGCAGGGCAGGCGCCCGTGGTTCGGGTCTGGTCGGTCGGTCCGGATCGTCGGCACGGGGCCGGTCCGGTCCGCGCGTCGTGAACCCTCCCCTGCGGCAGAGAGGCGCTCGACGCACACCGAGGCCACAGTCTGCCACACCGCGCCGCACCGACCCAAGCCGCGAGCCGCGGATCGCACGGCGCTCACACCGCGCGCGTGTCCTGCCCGGGCACGGGTCCCGCAGGACGCAGCTCCCCGTCCACCACGTCCCACCCGCAGTCCGACAGCACGGCCCGGTCGTGGCGGTCGAGCGCCGCGACGTCGAGCGCCGCCAGCAGGTCCGGCCGCCGCGCCGCCGTCCGCCGCAGCGCCTCGTCGCGACGCCAGCGCTCGATCCGCGCGTGGTGTCCCGACAGCAGCACGTCGGGGACGGCGTGCCCCTGCCACGTGGCCGGCTTGGTGTAGACCGGGTACTCCAGCAGCCCCGCCGCCCCGTGCGACTCCTCGACCAGCGACTCCGGGTTGCCCACCACACCGGGCAGCAGCCGCGCCACCGCCTCCACGACGACCAGCGCCGCGACCTCGCCGCCGTTGAGGACGTAGTCCCCCAGGGACAGCTCGGTCACGCGGCCCTGCGCGGCATAGTGCTCGGCCACGCGGGCGTCGATCCCCTCGTAGCGACCGCAGGCGACGACGAGGTGCTGCTCGGTCGCCAGCGCCTCGGCCGTGCGCTGCGTGAAGGGCGCCCCGGCGGGCGACGGCACGATCAGGTGGGCGCCGGGCGTCAGGACGTCGTCCAGCGCGCGGCCCCACACGTCGGGGCGCATGACCATGCCCGCGCCACCGCCGAACGGCGTGTCGTCGACCGTGCGGTGCCGGTCGTCGGTCCACGTGCGCAGGTCGTGGACCTGCAGGTCCAGGAGCCCGGCCGTCCGGGCCTTGCCGACGAGCGAGAGCTCGAGCGGCGCGAGGTACTCGGGGAAGATCGAGACGACGTCGACGCGCACGCCTCAGGCCTCCTCGCCCGTGCCGCGGGTCTCGTCGCTGACGACGAGGTTGGCCGCGTCGGCCGCGAGCAGACCGCCCGGCGGGTCGAGCACGACCCGGCCCCCGGCCACGTCCACCACGGGCACGATGGCCTCGACGAACGGCACGAGCGTGCGCGCACCGTCGGGCTCCCGCAGCACGAGCACGTCGTGGGCCGGCAGGTGCTCGAGCCCCACGACCTCGCCGAGCGGACGCCCGTCGGCCACGTGCTCGGCGCGCAGCCCCGCGAGCTCGTGGGGGTACCAGCCGTCGTCGTCGTCCGCGTCCTCGTCGCTGTCGACGAGCAGCTCGACGCCGCGCAGCCCTTCGGCCGCGGTGCGGTCGTCCGCCTGCGCGAACGTCACGTACCAACGGCCCTGGGCCTCGCGCACGTGCGCGATCTCGAGCGGGCCCGCCGCGGCGGGCTCGGTGACGAACCGGGCTCCGACGACCAGACGCTCCTGCGGGACGTCGGTGCGCACGTCGAGTGCGACCTCACCCCGCAGACCGTGCGGACGCCCGACCCTGGCGACGGTCAGCAGCATGTCACTCCCTCCCCCGACGTGTCGGGGACGACGACGGCCCGGTCCCTCGTCGAGGGACCGGGCCGTCGGGTGTCTGCGGTCAGCGCCGGTCGACGTCGACCACGTCGACGCGCACGGCACCGTCCGGCGAGAGCGCCCCGACCACCGTGCGCAGCGCACGCGCGGTCCGGCCGCCCCGACCGATGACGCGCCCGAGGTCCTCGGGGTGCACGCGCACCTCGAGCATCTCACCGCGGCGCAGCGACGACGCACGGACGTGGACGTCGTCGGGGTGGTCGACGATGCCCCGCACGAGGTGCTCGAGCGCGTCGGCCAGCATCAGGCCTGCTCGTCCTCGGCGGGAGCCGCGGCGGGCTCCTCCGTGGCGGCGGCCTTCTTCTCCGACGCCTTGGCCTTGACCTTCTCGGCGTCGAGCGCGGCAGCCTCGACGGCGGCCTTCGGGTCGGCCTTGGGGGCCTTCACGCGCAGCGTGCCCTCGGCGCCCGGCAGGCCCTTGAACTTCTGCCAGTCACCGGTGACCTTGAGCAGCGCGAGCACCTGCTCGGTCGGCTGCGCGCCGACGCCCAGCCAGTACTGCGCCCGGTCCGAGGTGATCTCGATGAGCGAGGGCTCCTCGGTGGGGTGGTACTTGCCGATCTCCTCGATCACGCGACCGTCGCGCTTGGTGCGCGAGTCGGCGACGACGATGCGGTAGTACGGCGCGCGGATCTTGCCCATGCGCTTGAGACGGATCTTCGTTGCCACGA
>Ga0233375_1000158_pt1 | contig 40179 bp, 35 predicted proteins | sample ElkDunMinimDraft_10_FD_191539 | JGI IMG/M metagenome (GOLD analysis project Ga0233375, IMG submission 191539) | Fecal eukaryotic communites from dung pellets of Tule Elk in California, USA - Elk Dung E16 | ecosystem: Host-associated > Mammals > Digestive system > Large intestine > Fecal | place...
ATGCTCATACGCCGGGCTGACATAAATCATCTTCTGACTTTCCCAGTCGAACGCCCAGAGCACCGCCTTAACGCTTCCAAGCAAGGTGCTGAACAGATATTCACGCTCGCGCAGGCGCTCCACCTCGGCGCGGGCATGCATAAGTGCCAGCAGACTCTGCGCGTCGCTGGCCTGCGCGATATGGCGGCCCTCGCTTGCGCTGTTGGGATCCTTCAACGACTTCATGGCTGCATTCCAGAGAAACGCCGTACTGGCGCACGTCCGCAGGCTCTTTGGGCGCTATGGCCCGGGATGCAATTCAGAAGGCGCCGGCCGGACAAAGTTCCGACTGTCCAACCAGCCGGCCGTCGTGCCGATCAAAGGTCCGCTAGCGACTCAGGCGACCTGGGGTCGCAGGGAATAGGTCTTCAGGTATCCGGCGAATTCGTGCAGCGATTGGATACCGCTGGCTTCTGCCTCATTGACCCACTGATGGATGGCGGCAAGCAGGTCGTGGCCATTGCTGCTGGTGCGGCTCCAGATCTGCTGTAGCGCCAGGCGCTGCTCGTAAATAATCCGCAGCGTCTGGCTCTGCGTGAGCGCCACCTGAATGTGCGCGTGCTGTTTGTCGTGCAACAAGCTGGGCTCACGGCCCAGCAGACGCTTGGCGCGAAGCAGATGGCGGCGCACCGACGCATCGGCACGGGCCAGCTCCTGACGAACCAACGGCACGATCACCAGCCGGCGATATTGCGCCATGATCTGGAAGCGGTTGTTGAGGATCGCCATGGCGCTATCCATGTCCAGATGGCTCTTGCCCTCGATACGGTGGGCGATGGGCGCGGTGCGCTTGACCTCGGCCAGACCGAGCAGACTGAACAACCGTATCCAGGCCCAGCCCAGGTCGAATTCCCACCATTTGACCGACAGCTTCGCCGAATTGGGATAGGTGTGATGGTTGTTGTGCAACTCTTCGCCGCCGATCAGGATGCCCCAGGGCACCAGATTGGTGGCCGCGTCAGGGCACTCGAAATTGCGATATCCCACCGCATGACCCAAGCCGTTGACCACACCGGCCGCCCATAGCGGAATCCAGATCATTTGTACGGCCCAGACGGTCAGGCCGATGACGCCAAACAGCATCAGGTCGAGCATGAGCATCAACACGATGCCGGTGTTGGGAAAGCGCGCATAGAGGTTGCGCTCGATCCAGTCATCGGGGCAGTTCTTGCCGTAGACGCGCAGCGTCTCGGAGTTCTTGGCTTCTTCCATGTACAGCTCTGCACCTTTGCACAGCACGGTAAGCAATCCCTTTTGCATCGGGCTGTGGGGATCTTCAGGCGTTTCGCACTTGGCGTGGTGCTTGCGGTGAATGGCCGTCCATTCACGGGTGTTCATTGCCGTGGTCAGCCACAGCCAGAAGCGGAAGAAGTGCTTAAGCGCGGGATGCAGCTCCAGCGCGCGGTGCGCAGAATAACGATGCAGATAAACCGTCACGCTGATGATGGTCACATGCGTCAGCGCCAGGGTGACTGCGATGAGCGACCAGATCGATAGGTCCAGGAAACCGGTATGCCACATAACGCTCGTTGCCTCGCGGTGAAAGGATACCCGTCAAAGGGGCACCCGCATTATCTACGTGGAGCCTCACAACGCCAGCGGACATTGGTCGACATGACCACCGGCTGTCGCTACAGACTGATATCATATTGCCACTCATACCGTCTCGCTTTGCTCCTCCCTTCATCCCGAATCTAGCTGCCGCTGGCTAATGGGTAACGTCGGGCGCTGATTGGCAGATGTCCCTACCCCTCGCTCCGCCCGGTGTACATCCTTCCTCATGAATAGCCGCACAATCGCCCGCCTGCCGCGCTGGAGCTTCGTCCTTAGCAGCCTGTTGCTGACGCTGCTGTTCGCCAGGCTGGCGCTTGATGACCACCAAGCGCGAGACAGGGACTGGGAGCACGAACTGGAGAGCCAGGGGCGCCTTCAAACCCAGGTTGTCCAGCGTGCGCAATATGGCGTAGAGCGCAGTGCCAAACTGATCGCCAGCACCCTCGCGAACGACCGCAGGGTGCTTGAACTGGTACGCGCGGCCGATCGCGCAATAGCTGGCGGCGCCTCGCTTGACGACATCACCCTGAACACATTGCGAGGGCAACTGGTGGCCACCCTGAGCCCCGCCTGGAGCGTGTTGCAAGAGGAACAAGGACGCCAGCTACAGCTTTACTGGGGCGGCGCAGGTATCGCCCTGTTGCGCATGCATGACCCAGACGCCTACGGCGACGCGGTGGCGGATCTGCGTCCGATGCTGCATGCCGCGCTGCACAGCGGGCAGCCCGGGCTGGGGCTCGATGTCGGAACGCACGGGCTTGGCAACCGCGCGATAGAGCCGCTGCGGGCCAGCGACGACCCGAACAGCCCGATCATTGGCGCGCTCGAAGTCGGATTCGACATGCTGCCGAAGCTCTCGGTCCTTGCCGAACAGCTCGACGCCGGACTGGCGCTGATTGTAAATCGCGCACGGCTTGAAACGATCCAAAGGCAGAGCCCCACCGGCACTCACCTACCACAGCTCGGCAACTGGCTGCTGGATAACCATAGTGGCTCGCAGATCCTCCGATGGGCCGACCGCCACGAGCTGCCTCGTATCGAAGCGGGTATGGCGTTACGGTTGCTTGCCGCCGACGGCCGGACCTTTCTCCTCAATCAGATTCCGCTGCCAGACATCCGCGCCGAACAAGATCCGACCCGGGCGCCGCTGGCGGCGGCGCTAGTCTGGCGCGATATCACCGACCTGCTCGAGGAACACATCCAGGCAGAGCGATGGTTGTTGCTGAAATGGGCACTCGCCTGGCTGATCGCCGAGGCATTGCTGCTGGCGCTGGCGATCCTGTTTCATCGGCGGATCGCCATCCAGCGCCTGCATCTTTTTAGCCATCAGCGCCAAGTCCTGCAGCGCACGCGCCTGCTCAAGCGTGAACAGAAAATCGCCCGGTTGCTGCCCGGTATGGTCTATCAGCTCAAACGCTTTCGCGACGGTCGTTATCAGTTCCTTTATGTCAGCGAGGGCGTACAGCCGCTGTATGGGCTAAGCCCCGAGCAGTTGCTCGGCGACGCCGAGCTCGCCTTCGCTGCGGTGCACCCCGAAGACCTGTCCGAACTCAATGCAGCCATCGAACGCTCGGCCAACAACCTGGGCGGAGATGTAATCCGCTATCGCATCATCCATCCACACAACGGACCAATTTGGGTCGAAGGGCGTGCCAAAGCCGAACGCCTCGTCGACGGCACAATCCTCTGGCATGGCTTCATCACCGATGTCAGCGAGTTGATGCAGACGACCCGCGCGTTGCAGGAAAGTGAAAGCCGCTTCCGCGACATGGTCAGCAACCTGCCTGGTGTCGTCTACCGCTATCGCAACGACGGCCAGCGCGGCGTAATTTACCTGAGCGATGGAATCCAGCGCCTCACCGGCTACCCTGCCAGGGACTTCATCGGTAACCGGATTCGCCGCTACGCGAGCCTGATTCACCCGGACGATCGTGCCCTGGCCCGCAACATCCCCGAGGGACATGCGCTGTTCGAACGCACCTATCGGCTGATCGATGCCAACGGCGCTACCGTTTGGGTACGCGAAAAGGGTCGCCGGATGGCCGACCCGCAACAGCCCTGGACGGATGGCTTCGTCTGGGATGTGACGCAGCAGGTGCTTGCCGAACAGGCGCTGCACGAAAGCCGGGATCGTCTTGCGGCGCTGTATCGTCTGGCGCCGGTTGGCATCGTCCTGAGTCGTCTGAAAGACGGTCGCTTGCTGGAGTGGAATCCCGAGCTGCGTCAGCTCAGTGGTCATGCCGATGAGCATTTGCGGGGGCTGAGCATCGCCGAACTCTTCGCGACGACAAGAGACGCCGAGCGCGATCCGCGCCAGCAACTCAATTCGCAGGGCATCTATGGCCCGCACGAAACCCAGTTGCTGCGCCACGACGGCAGCCAGGTGCCGGTGCTGCTCAGCGGCGCGCTGACCGTCGCTGCCGACGGCACGCAATTGATCTGGTCGATCATTCAGGACATCACCGAGCGGGTTCGCGCCGAACGGGAAGCCCAGGAGCGCGAATGCTACCTGCGGCTGCTGTTCGCCAACGTGATCGACGCCATCATCATCATCGACCAGCGCGGCATCATCGAGACCTTCAATCATGCAGCTGAACGCATCTTCGGCTACCGCAGCGAAGAGGCGATCGGCCGCAACCTGTCGCTACTGATGCCTGAACCACACCGTTCCGCCCATGACGGTTACCTGCACGCCTACGCCATGCGCGGCGAATCGCACACCCTGGAGCAGAACCGCGAGCTGACCGCCCAGCGCCGCAATGGTGAACTCTTCACCATCGAACTGCGTGTCTCGCAGATCAGCCACCATGGCGAAACACGATTCATTGGTCTGGTGCGTGACATCACCGAACGTAAGCGGGCCGAACAGATGAAGCACGAATTCGTCTCCGTCGTCAGTCACGAGCTGCGCACGCCCCTGACCTCCATCGCTGGCGCGCTGGGTCTGGTCGCTGGCGGCGCGGTTGGCGAGGTGCCGGCAAGCATGCGCCAGATGCTGACCATCGCCCATCAAAACAGCCTGCGACTGGGTCGCCTGATCGACGATCTGTTGGACATGGACAAGCTGATCGCCGGCAAGATGCCTCTGCAGATGCGCACGCAACCGCTTGCACCACTGCTTGAGGACGCCCTGCGGAGCAACCAGAGCTATGCCGAACAGTACGCGGTGCGCTTCGAGAGGGGCGCGCTACCGACGCTCTCGGTCGCCGTGGACGAAAACCGGATGCATCAGGTGCTGGCCAACCTGCTCTCCAACGCGGCGAAATTCTCACCAGCGGGTGAAATCGTCATGCTGATAGCAGAACGCAGAGGAGACTGGGTTCGTGTCAGCATCACCGATAACGGTCCGGGGATTTGCGAAGCATTCCAGATGCGCATCTTCGAGAAGTTTTCCCAGGCTGACTCCTCGGATACGCGCCAGAAGGGCGGCACCGGGTTGGGTCTGGCCATCAGCAAGGAGCTGGTCGAACGCATGAACGGGAGAATGGGTTTCGACACCGAGGCCGGTCTAGGCACCTGCTTCTGGTTCGAGCTGCCTGCCGTGGCCGATGGGTGAACAGACAGTTTTTCGTCGCCGCGGGCGCTCCTCAGCGCAACGAGCTGGCACACTAGGCGCAATTGATGTCGCATCGGTATCCGAGTGCGACCACTGAAGGTCTTTTGACGATGGACTCCCTGTATGACCGAGCTCAGGCGGATTCTGCACGTCGAAGATGACCCGTCCATCCAGGCTGTCGCCAGGGTGGCCCTGGAAGCAATTGGTGGCTATGACGTGCTCTCGTGCTCATCGGGCGCAGAGGCGCTGGCCAACGTGGAGCAGTTCGCGCCACAGTTCATCCTGCTGGATGTAATGATGCCCGGTATGGGTGGGCCGGAAACCCTGGCCAAGCTGCACGAGCGAATCGATCTGAAGGACATCCCGGTCGCCTTCATGACTGCCAAGGTGCAGCCTGGCGAGATTGAACTGTTGCGTGATCTGGGCGCGCGCGAGGTGATCATCAAACCATTCGATCCGATGCGCCTGGCCAGTCAGATTCGGGTTATCTGGGAAGCAAGCCGCCAATAACGATCACATTCTTGCGCTCACAGCGAGACAGAACAGACGATGGAGTCAACGATCCCAACGCAAGCCCCATTCGCCCCGCGTGAACTGTCACGGCTGGCGGCACTGCTGCGCTACGAAATTCTCGATACGGCCGATGAAGGCGACTTTGATGACATCACGCAGCTGGTGGCGCGCTTCTGCGACACGCCCATCGCGCTGATCTCACTGGTCGATGAACATCGCCAGTGGTTCAAGAGCCGGCTTGGGCTGGAAGCCCGAGAAACGCCCCGGCGGATATCCTTCTGTACCTACACCATCGAGGGCGAGGGAATTTTCGAGGTACCCGACGCCTCGCAGGATCCACGTTTTGCCGACAATCCGCTGGTCACCGGCGAGCCAACGATCCGCTTCTACGCGGGCATTCCGCTTACCTCGCCCGATGGTTTCAACCTGGGCACGCTATGCGTGATCGATCGCCGACCACGGCAGCTGACCGCCGAGCAGCGCGATACGCTCGAGCGTCTCGGGCGGCAGGTGACTCGGCTGTTCGAAGAACGCCTGCAGAAGCATCGCCATGCCGAGCAGGCCGCGCTGCAGCAAGCCCTGCTTGACAGCGCCGCCAGCGCAGTGCTGGTTATCCGCCCCGATGGCCGGATCAGCAGCATCAACACAGCAGCCGAACATCTGCTCGGTTATTCCGAGCAGATGCTGGTCGGCCATTCGCTGGCCGCCACGCTGTTTTCCCAAGAAGCACTTGCCCGTCGCGCAGCGATGCTTTCCAGCGAACGCGGCACGCAGATCGAAGCCGGCTTCGACGTGCTGACCGCCCCGTTGCAGGACGGACAACGGACGATGCGCGAATGGCGCCTGCTACACCGGAACGGCAGCGAAGTGCCGGTACTACTGAACATCTCGGCAATCCATGACGAATTCGAGCTGCTGCGCGGCTATATCGTCAGCGCCTACGACCTGGCTCATCAGGAAAACCTGCAACTGCAGTTACAGCAGATCGCCGCGCAGGTGCCGGGCATGCTATTCCAGTTCTGCTGGCGGCCGAACCAGCAAAGCAGCTTTCCCTACCTCAGCGAAGGCGTCGAGGCCATCTATGGTTTGAGCGGGGCACAGATCGCCACCAGCATCGGACCGATCTACAGCGCGGTGTATCCTGACGACCGAGCCCCCTTACTGGCTAGCATCCGCGAGGCCGCCAGCAGCCTTTCGCCCTGGCATTTCGAACACCGCATCAACCATCCCCGCAAGGGCCTGATCTGGGTCGAAGCACGCGCCACACCGCTGCGCCAACCCGACGGCTCGGTACTCTGGCACGGCCTGGTAACCGACATCACCGAGCGCAAGGCCGAGCAGCTGGAACTGGACAAGCAGCAGGAGATGAACCGCCGCCTGCTCGAGGCGCTGTCCGAAGCGGTGATCGCCTGCGACGCCGAAGGTAACCTGACGCTGTTCAACAATACCGCGCGTTTATGGCACGGCCTGGACGCCTGCAAGCTGCCTCCTGAGTGCTGGCCGGAGCATTACGATCTGTGTCAGGCCGACGGCCACACGCCACTACCCTGGGAGCAGACACCGTTAGTACGCGCCCTGCATGGCGAGCATGTTCGCAACGCCGAGATAGCGATACGGCTCGACGGTGTTGCCCGCCATGTAGCAGCCAACGCCGACCCGCTGTTCGGCTCCGATGGCCAACAGAACGGCGCCGTGGTGGTGATGCACGACATCACCGAACGTAAGCGCATCGAGAAGCTGCAGCGCGAGTTCGTTTCAACGGTCAGCCATGAACTGCGCACCCCGCTCACCTCCATCACGGCCTCGCTGACACTTGTGTGCAGCGGGACCATGGGCGCGGTTCCGGAGTATTTACAAGAGCTGCTAGACATCGCCAATCAGAACAGCGGCCGCCTGCGCGCGCTGATCGACGACCTGTTGGATATCGACAAGCTCTATGCGGGCAAGATGCACTTTTCGATGGCCGTGCAGCTGCTGCAGCCCTTGCTTGAGCAAGCGTTGCGAAGCAATCAGGCCTATGCCGGCCGCTACTGTCTCGGGATACAGCTGAGTGAATGCCCCGAGCTGCTAGTGCGGGTCGATGCGCGGCGTCTGCAACAGGTACTGAGCAACCTGCTTTCCAATGCCGCTAAGTTTTCTCCGGCAAATGAACGAATCGAACTCTGGGCCGAACCGGCCCGTGACGGCCGTGTGCGTGTCAGCGTCCGAGACAGAGGGCCCGGAATCGCCGAAAGCTTTCGCGGTCGCATCTTCCAGAAATTTGCCCAGGCCGATTCGTCCGATACGCGCCAGCGGGGCGGAACTGGCCTGGGGCTGGCCATCAGCAAGGAGTTGATCGAGCAGATGGACGGCACAATAGGGTTCGACTCAACGCCAGGCCAGGGCGCCTGCTTCTGGTTCGAGCTGCCGACCTACGGCCGCGGTCATGCAAAGGATGAAGCGCGGACATGAGAGCGTTGAAGCGCATTCTGCACGTCGAGGACGTACCCTCGATCCGGATCGTGACCCGCATAGCACTGGAAAAACTTGGCGGTTTCGAAGTGCTCAGCTGCGCTTCTGCTCAGGCCGCACTTGCCGAAGCACAAGCATTCGCACCGGATCTGATCCTGCTGGACGTAATGCTGCCGGAGATGGACGGCATAGAGCTGCTGCGCCAGCTTGACAAGCTGGTCGACCTGGAGCAAACGCCAGTGGTGTTACTGACGGGCCATCTGGACCAAGCACAAAGCGCCGAGCTGGGGCAGCTCGGCGTCCGCGATATCTTGCAGAAGCCCTTTGACCCGCTGCAACTGCCCACACAACTGCGCACCATATGGAAAGCCGAACATGAGTGATGCAGGCTGCACCGAACTGCAGAGCCAGCTTCAGGCACTGAACGAACGCTTCGTCGAGCGCCTGCAGCAAGAGCTGCCGCAGCTCGCCCGCAGCGCCAGCGAACTGCAGCAGCCCCTCATGCACGAAAGGCTTCGGCAATTGATGCTCGACATCCACGGGCAGTTGCATCGTCTGGCCGGCTCGGCCGGCACGTTCGGGCTCGCCAGGCTCGGTGAACAGGCCAGATCGTTGGAGCTGCACGCCGATCGCTGGCTGGCTGCGACCAAGCCCGGCGCCCAGGCACTGCAGGGCTTTGCCCGAGCGGTGCAGCAATTCGCCACCGAGCCGCTGGAAAGGGCGACGGTCGTGCCGGAGATACAGTACCGCCCCGACTGCCTTATTTATCTGCTGGAACGCGACGCCGACGCTGGCCACGACGTGGCACAAACGCTGGGCAACTTCGGCTACGACGTGCGGCTGTTTACCGAGCTGGCGCACCTCGAAGCGGCGGCTGTCGACGACCTGCCCGATGCCCTGGTAGTCGGTCTGCAGCACAGCGAGGAGCTGTCGGCCGTCGGCGAATTCCAGCAGCGTCTGGCGGCACCCTTGCCGCTGCTGGTGATCGCCGATCAATCCGACTTCGACAGTCTGCTCAAGGCCGTGCGTGCCGGCGGCCAGGGCTACTTCACCCGTCCACTGGACATCACCCAGCTGGAAAACAGCCTTGAGCGCTGCCTCAACCGGCACTTGGGTTCGCCGTTTCGCGTGATGATCGTCGATGACGACGCCGACCTCGCCGCACGCTACAGCCTGGTGCTGCGCAACTCACAGATGCTGGTACAAACGCTACAAGACCCCAGCCTGCTGCCGGAAGCCATGCGCGCGTTCAACCCCGAAGTTCTGCTGCTCGATGTCAACATGCCAGGCTGCTCAGGCCCTGAGCTCGCGCAGATGATCCGTCTGAGCGATGAATGGCTGCGAGTGACCATCATCTACCTCTCCGCCGAAACCGATACCAACCGGCAGATGGAGGCTTTGCTCAAGGCGGGCGATGACTTCATCACCAAGCCGATCAGCGATAGCGCCCTGATCGCCGCTGTGTATTCCCATGCCCAGCGTGCACGCTCGCTGAGCACCGCGCTTTCACGCGACAGCCTCACCGGCCTGCTCAAGCACGCCGATATAAAGGAGCAGCTGGCAATGGAGGTGGAGCGCTCGGCGCGCTCCGGAAAACCCACCAGCGTGGTCATGCTCGACCTCGACCACTTCAAGCGGGTCAATGACACCTACGGCCACGCCGCCGGTGATAATGTGATTCGAGCACTGGCCAACCTGCTGCGCCAGCGCCTGCGGCGCATCGACAGCCTCGGCCGCTACGGCGGCGAAGAGTTCATCGTGGTATTGCCCGAATGTTCGGTCGAGCAGGCCAGCCGTATCATTGATGAAATCCGCTTGCGCTTCTCGGCGATCAGCTTCCGCGCCGGCGCGCACACCTTCACCGTATCGCTCAGTGCCGGCATCAGCGAGACCGATGACCATACCAAGCCCGGCGAGCTGCTGGAGCGCGCCGATCAGGCGCTATATGCCGCAAAGCACAACGGCCGCAACCAGATTCAGATAGAGCGTAGCGGAACTCACTAGTCCCCCTTGCAGGAGAGGGACAGACAAGCGCGAGTGAACCAGCCCTGCAGCTAGTTCAGGCTGTAGCTCATGGCAAAACCCTCATCGCGCTGGTACCGGCGACCTTAAAGCTTGATCCAGGTCGCCTTGAGTTCCGTGTACTTGTCGAAGGCATGCAGTGATTTGTCGCGGCCATTACCCGACTGCTTGAAACCACCGAAAGGCGCGGTCATGTCGCCACCGTCGTACTGGTTGACCCAGACACTACCGGCCCGCAGCGCCTTGGCCGTCAGATGCGCCTTGGACAGGTCTGAGGTCCACACCGCTGCAGCGAGGCCATAGGGAGTGTCGTTGGCGATGGCGATGGCTTCCTGGGGCGTATCGAAAGTGATCACCGAAAGCACCGGACCGAAGATTTCTTCGCGGGCGATCTTCATTGCATTGCTCACACCGTCGAACAGGGTCGGTTCAACGTAAAGTCCGCCGCTTTCTTCCAACGTGCGCTGGCCACCGACGAGCACCTGAGCGCCATCGTTGCGGCCCGCCTCGATGTAGCCGAGCACGGTGTTAAGTTGCTGGGTGTCCACCAGGGCGCCGACGTTGGTTGCCGGATCCAGAGGGTTGCCCGGCTTCCAGCCGTTGAGCGCTTCGATGACCATGGGAAGGAAGCGCTCCTTCACCGAACTTTCCACCAGCAGTCGCGAACCCGCCGTGCAAACCTCGCCCTGGTTGAAGGCGATGGCGCTGGCGGCCGCTTCGGCAGCCGCCTGCAGATCAGGCGCGTCGGCGAAGACGATATTCGGGCTCTTGCCGCCAGCCTCCAGCCAGACGCGCTTCATGTTGGACTCACCGGCATAGATCATCAGCTGCTTGGCGACCCGCGTGGAGCCGGTGAAAACCAGGGTGTCGACGTCCATGTGCAGCGCCAGGGCCTTGCCTACGGTGTGCCCGTAACCCGGCAAGACGTTGAGCACACCGGCTGGGATACCGGCATCGATGGCCAGCTGCGCCATACGGATGGCGCTCAGCGGCGATTTCTCGGACGGCTTGAGCACAACCGAGTTGCCGGTGGCCAGCGCCGGGCCGAGCTTCCAGCAGGCCATCATCAGGGGGAAGTTCCACGGCACGATGGCGGCCACCACGCCCACCGGCTCACGCGTGACCAGCCCGAGTTGATCGTGGGGCGTGGCCGCCACTTCGTCGTAAATCTTGTCGATCGCCTCGCCAGACCAGCGCAGTGCCCGCGCGGCGCCAGGGACATCCACCGCCAGCGCATCGCCGATCGGCTTGCCCATGTCCAGCGTTTCCAGCAACGCGAGTTCCTCAGCGTTAGCTTCGAGCAGGTCGGCGAAACGGATCATCACCGCCTTGCGTTTGGCCGGTGGCAGCCGTGACCAGACGCCTGACTCGAAGGCCATGCGCGCACTGAGCACAGCACGGTCGGCATCGGCGTCATCACAGCTGGCGACCTGTGTCAGCACACGACCGTCGACCGGGCTTATGCATTCGAAACTGGTGCCGGCACTGGAGGCGCTGTAATCGCCCTGTATGAAGGCCCGGCCTTCGATGCGCAGGTCGCGGGCGCGCTGTTGCCAATCGGCGAAAGTCAGGGCGGTCATGGTTTTTCCTCGGTAATGTCCTACGATCAGAAAGGCACCCTAAACCAGCGGCGCCAGCCCTATCAATATTTTTTACGGAAGCCGGATATCCGGCCTTGTTTTGTGTGTTTTATTAAACATAGACTCGGCCAACAGGCTGTGCGTACGGCTGAACCCAGAGCTACCAGCATAGCCTTTAGTTTTTCTAAGAAAGCGTTGCATAACCGGAGCTCCCATGGCCAACGACTCGCGCCCCGCTGTCCCCGTCGATCATTTCTGGATGCCCTTCACCGCCAACCGACAGTTCAAGACAAGCCCGCGGTTGCTGGAAAGCGCTGAAGGGATGTATTACACCGACACCGACGGCCGCCAGGTTATCGACGGTACCGCGGGACTCTGGTGCTGCAACGCCGGCCATGGTCGGCGGGAAATTACCGAGGCGGTCAGCAAACAAATTGCCCGGATGGACTTCGCTCCCACCTTCCAGATGGGTCACCCGCTGCCCTTTGAGCTGGCCGAGCGCCTCGCCGAGATCGCACCGGCAGGGCTGAATCGGGTGTTCTTCACCAACTCCGGATCGGAATCGGCTGACACCGCATTGAAAGTCGCCTTGGCCTACCAGCGCGCGATCGGCCAAGGCAGCCGCACCCGGCTGATCGGCCGCGAACTGGCTTACCATGGGGTCGGTTTTGGAGGCATCTCGGTCGGCGGCATGGGCAACAACCGCAAGGCCTTCAGCAGCTCGCTGATTCCCGGTGTCGATCACCTGCCACACACCCTCGATCTGACGCGCAATGCCTTCACCCGCGGGCTGCCTGAGCACGGTGCGGAGCTGGCAGACGAGCTGGAGCGGCTGGTCACACTGCATGGCGCAGACAACATTGCCGCCGTCATCGTCGAACCCATGTCGGGTTCCGCTGGTGTGATTCTGCCGCCGCAGGGTTACCTCCAGCGGTTGCGCGAGATCACGCGCAAGCACGGCATCCTGCTGATCTTCGACGAGGTGATCACCGGCTTCGGTCGTGTCGGCGAGGCGTTCGCCGCCCAGCGCTGGGGCGTCACCCCGGATATTCTTACCTGCGCCAAGGGCTTGACCAATGGAGCGGTGCCGATGGGCGCGGTGTTCGTCTCCGAGCAGATTCACGAGGCCTTCATGCATGGTCCGGAAAGCGCCATTGAGTTTTTCCATGGCTACACCTACTCGGGACATCCAGTCGCCTGCGCCGCGGCGCTGGCGACCCAGGAAATCTACCAGCGGGAAAACCTGTTCCAGAAAGCCATCGAGCTAGAAGGGTACTGGCAGGACGCGCTGTTCAGCCTGCAGGGCCTGCCCAACGTGACTGACATCCGCACTGTCGGGCTGGTTGCCGGCATCCAGTTTGCCCCCCACGCAGACGGTGTCGGCAAGCGCGGTTATGAGGTGTTCCGCCAGTGCTTCGAGGATGGCTTGCTGGCCCGCGCCAGTGGCGACACCATCGCCCTGTCGCCAGCGCTGATCGTTGAGCGCGAACACATCGACGCCATGGTCGACCGCCTGGCCAATGCAATCCGCAAGAACTGACGAAAACGCAAATGCCAGAAACGAAAAAACCCGCCGATTGGCGGGTTTTTCATCAAGGGCCGATCAATTACTTGATCTTGGCTTCCTTGTAGATCACATGCTTACGCACGACCGGATCGTACTTCTTGATTTCGATCTTGTCGGGAGTGGTGCGCTTGTTCTTGTCGGTGGTGTAGAAGTGGCCGGTACCGGCGCTGGACACCAAACGGATCAGGTCACGCATGATATTTCTCCTTAAACCTTTTCGCCGCGAGCGCGGAGTTCAGCCAGAACGACATCAATGCCGCGCTTGTCGATAACGCGCATGCCTTTGGCAGTCAGGCGCAGACGTACGAAGCGGTTCTCGGACTCGACCCAGAAGCGATGATGCTGCAGGTTCGGCAGAAAACGACGACGGGTTTTGTTGTTCGCGTGGGAAACGTTGTTCCCGGTTACCGGACCCTTACCGGTAACTTGACAGACTCTCGACATGCCTCAGCCCTCTAAAACCACATGCCCAACCCGGCATGGGTTGGCCGCTTGAATTCAATTGTCTTTCGGCGCTCAGCGCCACGTTTCGTTGGGGTCTTACCGGCCACGCTGAAAGCGAAGAAACCGGGCCCCTAGAAAAGAGCGCTGCTTTATATCAGAAAGCCCCCAACGCAACAAGCGCGGATTGATTTTTCTATTCGGCCGCCGGGGCCTGTTTCCAGGCACGCAGGCCGCCACGCATGTGCCTTCCCAGGGTATTCCGTTGGTCGCCTGAGACTGCCAACCAGGCTAGCCACGGTAAGGCGGCGTCGGTTGATTCAGCCCTTGCCTCGCTCAGACAATCGCGTCGATCTGCTATCGTTCGCGCTGCCCACTACCGGAACGACCGTCCCACCATGAGCGACCCAGACGACAACGAGAACGCCAAGGACCGCAAGTTCGTCGAGGCCCTGTCCCGCGGGCTTGATGTGCTGCGCGCCTTCACCCATGGTTCGGTGGTGCTGGGCAACCAGGACATCGCGCGCATCACCGGGCTGCCCAAGCCGACGGTCTCGCGCATGACCTACACCCTGACCCGGCTCGGTTACCTCAGCTACTCGCAGCAGCTGGAAAAATATCAGCTGGATTCCGGCGTATTGGCCCTCGGCTACGCCTATGTCACCAATCTGCGCGTGCGCCAGCTGGCCAAGCCCTACATGGACGAGTTCGCCCGGCGCACCAATACCACGGTGGGCCTGACCTGCCGCGACCGGCTGTCGATGATCTACGTGGAGAACTGCCGACCAGCCGAGGTGACAACCCTGCGCATGGATGCCGGCGTGCGCCTGCCGCTGGCCACCACTGCTGCCGGGCGCGCCTTTCTCGCGGCCACGCCGGAGCAGGAACGCGAACATCTGCTGGCTGCCTTGGCCGACAAGTACGGCGACGAATGGGCGGCAATGAAGGCATCGCTCGAAGCCTCCTTCGAGGAATTCCGTCAGCACGGCTTCTGCCTGTCGCTGGGCGACTGGGATCGCAACGTAATGGCCGCCGGCGTCCCCCTGCACCTGGCCGACGGCAGCATCATGGCCCTGACCTGCGGCGGCCCATCCTTTCAGCTCAGCGAAAATACTCTGAGGTCGTCCCTGGCCCAGCAATTGGACATGCTCGCCCGCGACATCGAAAGCCTCGGCGCCTGAGCCTCAGGCGCGCACGCTGTCCCAGGCGATCTGCGCCAGCAGCTCGCGATACTCAGTGAGCGGTTGCTTGCTGCGCCCGGCCAGCCAATTGCGCGCCATGTCCTGCACCGGGCCGATCACCACCGAAACGAAGCACTCGCCGGGAATCGCCTTGAAGGCCCCCGCTTCGCGATGCCGCCGCAGGATGGCGGCGATGCGCTGGCCGTGTTGCTGGTTGTACTCACGCAGCTGCTCGCCCATTTCCCCCGCCTCGACCCGCCCGCGGTTATGCAGGATGAACCGCGCCCATGCAGGGTTGGCTGCCACCCAATCCACGTAGCCAGTAACGAACAGCTTCACGCAAGCCTCGGGCGCCAGCGAATCCAACAAGCCGGCTTCCAGCATCGCGCCGTAGCCACCCAAGCCCTCCAGATAGAGCGCGGCGATGATCCGCTCGCGATTGCCAAAATGGTGATACAGACTGCCGATGCTGGCCCCCGAACGATCACGGATCATTTCGATGGTGGTGGCTTCCACGCCCACTTCGGTGATGCAGTCCAGGGCCGCCTGAAGAATTTCCTGCTTGCGGTTGGTTCGAGCCATCCGGCCTCCGGCAAGATTAGAATAATTTTCTAGAACAAATTTCTTTCGCTCGTATACTGCACCTCAGACGGCCATCCAAGAAGAGCGGAGAACAAGAAATGCCGACACTGCAACCTCAGGCCAAGGCAATCGACAACGGCAACGGCCACACGCTTGCAAGCCACTGGTATTCGCCGGCCGGCGCGCCATGCGGCGTCGTTCTGATTGCACCGGCGATGGGCGTACCACAACACTTCTATGCCGACTTCGCCACTTGGCTCGCCGAACGCGGGTATCTGGTGGTGACCTTCGACTACCTGGGCATGGGCCGCTCGCGCCAGAAGCCACTGCGCCAACTGAACGTGAATATTCTCGACTGGGCGCGTTACGACTGCAGCGCGATGCTCGCCGCGGCCACCGAGGCGGCCGGGACGTTGCCGCTGTACTGGATCGGCCACAGCGTCGGCGCACAGATCCTGCCGTTGGTCAGCGGCCACGAACGCCTGACCCGCATCATTACCATCGCCGCCGGGAGCGGCTACTGGCGCGAGAACAGCCCACAGATCCGGCGTAAAGCCTGGCTACTCTGGTATGGCCTGGCGCCCGTGCTGACCGCAATGGTCGGATACTTTCCGGGTGGCCGCATTGGTGCCGTCGGCGACCTGCCAGCCGGCGTCATTCGGCAGTGGCGCCGCTGGTGTCTGCATCCGGATTATCTGGTGGGCGTAGAAGGCGAACCCATGCGCCAAGCCTTTGCCGCAGTACGCACACCGCTGACATCGCTATCCTTCACCGACGACGAGATGATGTCGGCACGCAATACCGAATCGCTGCATGGTTTCTATACCACTGCGCCGAAACGCATGCGCCGCATTGCGCCGAAGGAAGTCGGCGCTGATCGCATCGGCCACTTCGGCTTCTTTCGCAACGCCTTCGCCCCGACGCTGTGGTCGAGCTATCTGCTGCCGGAACTCAACGCCGAGGTCGGTCAGGCCGTCGCCTGAGCGCGAACAAGCCTGATTGGAAGTGGGCTTCAATAGAGGCTCGGACGCTGAAACCGCCATGCGCCAATCCGTTTCAAGCGGCATGGATGTAAATAGCGACATCCACCCTACGCACTGCCCAGACAGATGTAGGGTGGAAAACGCCGAAGGCTTTTCCACCGGACGGCAGGGGCAGCACGCCGGTTGTCACCCAACGGGCTGCAACCGGTAAAGCCTTACGCCACCTGCATCAACCCCGCATAGGCCTTCAGATGATGATCATCGTCGCCCAACTCGTGACCGATCATCACCAGGCGCTTGGCATGGTGGGCGAGGTTGTATTCCCAGGTCATGCCGATGCCGCCGTGCAGCTGGATGGCTTCCTCGGCGATCTTGCGCGCGGCGCGGGTGCAGATGTACTTGGCGGCTGCCAGGGTGCGGCTGCGCTCGTCGCTGTCTTCGGCGTCGGCGAAGGTCGCGGCGAGGATCGCCATGCTGGTGGCCTGTTCCAGTTCGGTCTGCATATCCACCATGCGGTGCTGCAGCACCTGGAACTTTCCGATGGGCACGCCGAACTGCTTGCGCGTCTTCAGATAGTCGAGGGTGAGCTTGCAGGCTTCCTGCATGCTGCCCAAGGCATCGGCGCACTGCGCGGCGATGGCGCGGCCCTGCTGGTAGCGCAGCGCGGGCAGCGCATTGCCGATCTCGCCCAGTAGCGCATCGGCGCTGACCTGGACGTCGTCGAGGAATAGTTCGCAGCCCTTGCGCCCGTCAATGGTCGGGTAGACCCGGCGGCTGACGCCCTCGGCGCTCGGATCGACCAGGAACAGGCTGATGCCGGCCTCGTCGCGGCTGTCGCCCGAGGTGCGCGTCGAGACGATGATCTGGCGGGCACTGTGCCCCCCGATCACCACGGCCTTGCGCCCGTTCAGGCGATAACCGCCGTCGACCGCCTCGGCGAGAGTCTGCACGTCATTGAGGTTGTAGTGACTCTGAGGCTCCTCGCAGGCCACTGCCAGCTGCAGCGAACCGGCCGCTACCTGCGGGAGCAACTCCTGCTTCTGCGTCTCACTGCCGAGTTGGGCAAGCAGCCCGCCGCCGAGAATCACCGACTGCAAATAGGGCTCCAGCGTCAGGCCGCGGCCCAGCTCGGTCATCACCAGCATGGTGTCCACGCCGCTGCCGCCGAAGCCGCCGAACTCCTCGGCAAAGGGCACGGCGGTCAGGCCCAGCCCACTCAACTGCGACCAGAACTCGGCGGAGAAGCCCAGCTCCGATTCGCTAAATTTTTCCCGCTGCTCGAACGGATAGGCGTCACGCACCAGGCGCGCCACGGTGTCCTGCAGCATCTGCTGCTCTTCGCTCAGTTTGAAGTCCATGGCATGCCCCCTTAAAGCTCGAGAATCATCTTCGCGACGATGTTCTTCTGGATTTCATTGGAGCCGCCGAAGATCGACAGCTTGCGCATGTTGAAATAGTCGCCGGCCAGTGACGCGCTGTAGTCGGCATGCAGCAGTTCGCCGTCGTAGTCGAGGCTCAGCTCCTCGTCGAGGAACGGCAGCGCGTAAGGGCCGATGACTTTGCGCAACAGATGTGTGATGGCCTGACGGATCTCGGTGCCCTTGACCTTGAGAATCGAGGACTCGGCACCGGGCACGCCGCCCTCCTTGGCCGCGGCGAGAATGCGCAGGGTGCTCATCTCGATGGCCATCAGCTGCATTTCGACCTCCGCCACCTGGGCGCGGAACAGTGGCTCTTCCAGCATCGGCTTGCCGTCGCAGACTTCCTTCATGGCGATGCGCTTGAGGTGCGCCAGCGCCGCCTTCGACGAGCCGATACCGGCCAGGCCTGTGCGCTCGTGGGTCAGCAGGTACTTGGCGCAGGTCCAGCCCTGGTTCTCTACACCCACCAGGTTCCCCACCGACACGCGCACATTGTCGAAGAACACCTCGTTGACCTCGTGGTCGCCGTCGAGGGTGATGATCGGCCGCACGCTGATGCCGGGGCTGGTCATGTCGATCAGCAGGAAGCTGATGCCACGCTGCTGCTGAGCCTCGGGGTCGGTGCGCACCAGGCAGAAAATCATGTTGGCGTACTGCCCGAGGGTGGTCCAGGTCTTCTGGCCGTTGACGATGTAATGATCGCCCTCACGCACCGCACGGGTCTTCAGGCTCGCCAGATCCGAGCCGGCACCCGGCTCTGAATAGCCCTGGCACCACCAGTCCTCACCGGACAGGATGCGCGGCAGGTAGTAGTCGATCTGCTGCGGGGTGCCGAACTTGAGCATCACCGGCGCGACCATGTTGACGCCGAAAGGGATGGTGCGCGGTGCACCGTAAGCGGCACTCTCCTCGTCGAAGATGTGCTTCTCCACGGGGCCCCAGGTGGTGCCGCCCAGCTCGAGTGGCCAGCCGGGGGCATACCAGCCGCGCTTGACCAGAATCTGCTGCCAGCGTTGGTGGTCTTCCTTGCTAAGCTGCTTGCCGAGCTTGGTCTTGGTGGCGATATCCCCCGGCAGCTCGCTTTCCAGAAAGGCGCGCACTTCGTCGCGGAAGGCCAGCTCTTCGGCTGTGTAGTTGACGTTCATGGGTGCATCCTCTGTTCCGTGCAGTTGTGGCAGCGGCTCATTGGCCGGGATGCCAATCCGAGAACCCGCGCCCTTCGGCGGCCAGTTTTTCCAGTAGCGGTGCCGGCTTCCACCAATCGCCGCAGCGCGTGTGCAACTCCTGCACCTTGGCCAGCACCTCGGACAGCCCGACGCTGTCGGCGTAGAACATCGGCCCGCCGCGCCAGGCAGGAAAGCCGTAACCATTAAGGTAGATGATGTCGATATCGCTGGAGCGCTGGGCGATGCCCTCTTGCAGGATCTTCGCCCCTTCGTTGATCAAGGCGTAGAGGGTCCGTTCGACGATGTACTGCTCGCTCAACGCCTGGCGTTCGATGCCTTTTTCCCGCGATGCGGCTTCGAGCATGGCGGTAAGGTCCGGGTTTTCCAGCGGCGTGCGGCTGCCCGGCTGGTAGCGGTAGTAGCCGACGCCGGTCTTCTGCCCGAGCATGCCGGCAGCGCAGAGCCGATCGGCAACCGTGGGAAATTCCAGGTGCGCCGGGAGGATCTCGCGTTGGCGCTTGCGGATCGCCTGGCCGATATCGAGGCCCGCCAGGTCGCGTACGGCGAAGGGCCCCATGGCCATCCCGAAGTTGCGCAGCGCTGCGTCGACCTGCTGCGGCGTGGCGCCCTCTTCCAAAAGAAACTCCGCCTCGCGGCCGTATTGGAAGAGCATGCGGTTGCCGACGAAGCCATCACAGACACCCACGACCACCGCGACCTTCTTCAGCTTGCGACCGATCGCCATGGCGCTGGCCAGCACTGCATGGCTGGTCTGATCGCCACGCACCACTTCCAGCAGGCGCATGACATTGGCCGGGCTGAAGAAATGCAGGCCGACCACATCCTCCGGCCGACGCGTGAACGCGGCGATGGCATCGAGATTCAGCGAGGAGGTGTTGGAAGCGAGAATCGCGCCGGGCTTGCACACTGCGTCCAGGCGCTCGAATACCTGCTGCTTGACGGCCATGTCCTCGAACACGGCTTCGACCACCAGATCCGCGTCCGCCAGCGCCGCGTAGTCGGTGATGCCGTCGATCAGCGCCAGCCGTCGCTGCATGTCCGCTTCGCTCAGACTGCCGCGCTGGACGCTTACCGAGTAGGTATCGCGGGCGCGTTGCAGGGCGCGCTGCAGCGCCTCGCCGCTGACTTCCAGCAACTTCACCGACACACCGGCATTGGCGAAGCACAGGGCGATGCCAACGCCCATGGTGCCGCCGCCGATCACCGCAGCATTGGCGATTTCCCGTGGGCGTATGTCCGCCGGCAGATCGGCGATCTTGCTGGCTTGGCGCTCGGCGAAGAAGGCATGCACCAGCGCCGCGCGCTGGGGTGAATTCAGGCATTCAAGGAAGAGTTCGCGCTCGCGTTTGAGGCCCTCCGTCAACGGCAGACGGGTAGCCGCATCCACCGCAGCTATGCAGCGCAGCGGCGAGAACAGCCCCGGCGTCCGCTTGACCACCTCGGCATGCTTGGCGGCAATCAGGGCCGCGTTGTCTGCGCCTTCCAGCCCGGACCGCTGCTCACCGGTACGGCGCACGCCTCGACCTTCCTGCAACAAGCGCTGCGCAAAGGCGATGCCCGCTTCGCAGAGGTCACCCTCGACCAGCTCATCGACAATGTGGTGCTCACAGGCTTCGCTTGCAAGGATCGGCGCGCCGCTGACAATCATCTCCAAGGCCTTGGCGACACCGGTCAGACGCGGCAAGCGCTGGGTACCACCGGCGCCTGGCAGCAAGCCCAGCTTCACTTCCGGCAACCCGACCTTGGCGTCGGCCTGCGCGATCCGGTAGTGGCAACCCAGCGCCACCTCCAGCCCTCCACCCAGCGCGGTGCCATGAATCACCGCCACGCTTGGCTTGCTGCAGCTCTCGATGACGTCGATCAGCTCCGGCAGGCTCGGCGCCAGCGGTGGCTTGCCGAATTCCTTGATGTCGGCGCCGGCAAAGAAGGTGCTGCCCTCGCAGAGCAGCACCACGGCCTGCACCTGAGAATCCGCGTCGGCCGCCAGGAAGACTTGCAACAGGCCCTCGCGAACCGCCTGGCCCAGCGCGTTGACCGGCGGGTTGTTGACGATGACCAACGCGATCTCGCCACGCTTTTGCAGCCGTACGAGCTCTGACATTCAGACCTCCGCCTATTGGAATTATTGATTTTTACGGAATCTTGTTTCGCAGAGCAGAATAGAAGGCTCACTAAAGCCTGTCGACCCGCCTGATGACGTGACATGAACGCGGGTGATGGGAGCCGCATAGACAGTGACCGCGCATGATGAACGGCTGGGACGAACAGGACGTGACGCGGATGAACGACCGGCTCAGCACTGCCTCCAGCGAGGCAATTGCCGGTGCATATAAAGGCTACGGCCGCATCCGGGGCAAACCCGACGCGGCCGCAAGGGCTGTCAGCCTCACAGGCCGAGGCAGATGTACTTGATCTCGAGGTAGTCCTCGATACCGTACTTGGAGCCTTCACGGCCGAGACCAGATGACTTCACTCCGCCAAAGGGCGCGACCTCGGTGGAGATCATCCCGGTGTTGACGCCGACCATGCCCGACTCCAGTGCCTCGGCCACGCGGAACACCCGCCCCAGGTCGCGAGCGTAAAAATATGCCGCCAGCCCGAACTCGGTGTCGTTGGCCAGGGCAATGGCCTCAGCCTCGTCCTTGAAGCGGAACAGCGGGGCCAACGGGCCGAAGGTTTCCTCCTTGGCCACCTTCGCCGTATGCGGCACGTTGATCATCAGCGTCGGCTCGAAGTAGCTGCCGCCCAGCTTGTGCGCCTTGCCGCCGGTAACCACCTCGGCGCCCTGGGAAACGGCGTCCTCGATATGCTCGCGGACCTTGGCGGCGGCGCGGTCATCAATCAGCGGACCGACATCGACGCCATCGTCCAGACCATTGCCGATCTTCAGCTTCTCCACCGCGGCCTGGAATTTCTGCGCGAAGGCCTCATACACCCCGTCCTGCACGTAGATGCGGTTGACGCACACGCAGGTCTGTCCGGCGTTGCGGTACTTGGACTGCATGGCGCCCTTCACCGCCTCGTCCAGGTCGGCGTCGTCGAACACCAGGAAGGGCGCATTGCCGCCCAGCTCCAGCGAGACCTTCTTGATCCCCGGAGCACACTGCGCCATCAGCTTGGCGCCGACTTCGGTGGAGCCGGTAAAGGTGATCTTGCGCACGATGGGGTTGGCGGTCAGCTCGTTGCCGATGTCGCCGGCCGAACCGGTCACCACGCTGAATACGCCCTTGGGAATGCCGGCACGCTCGGCCAGCTCGGCCAGTGCAAGGGCGGAGAAAGGCGTCTGGCTGGCCGGTTTGAGCACCATGGTGCAACCCGCTGCCAGCGCCGGGCCGGCCTTTCGGGTGATCATCGCCGCCGGGAAATTCCAGGGCGTGATCGCCGCCGTCACACCGATCGGCTGCTTAATGACTATGATGCGCTTGTCTTTCTGATGACCCGGAATGGTATCGCCGTAAACACGCTTCGCTTCCTCGGCGAACCACTCGATGAACGAGGCCGCATAGGCGATTTCGCCGCGGGACTCGGCCAGCGGCTTGCCCTGCTCCAGCGTCATCAGCCGAGCCAGGTCTTCCTGGTTCTGCATGATCAGCTCGAACCAGCGGCGCAGCGTTTGCGAGCGTTCCTTGGCCGTCAGGTCGCGCCAGGCGGGCAATGCCCGCTCGGCCGCCTCGATGGCGCGGCGGGTTTCGGCGGCGCCCATCTTCGGCACCGTTCCAAGAATCTCGCCGCTGGCCGGGTTGTCGACCTTGATGGTTTGCCCACCGTCGGCGTCGAGCCAGGCGCCATCGATATAGGCCTGCTGGCGAAACAGGGACGAATCTTTCAATTGCATGGCGCTCTCTCCTAACGACTAGCTGCTGCGCCCCGCAAGGCGGCTCGCCTCAATGAATGTGCCTACTACTATCTGAACCCTCCCACGCGTGCCCGGTTCAGCCGCCAGCCCGCTGGCAAAGAAACATCCTAGGGCCGTCGTCGGCGGCCGGGCAAGCCCATGGCGCGCGACGTTGTCCGACCATAGACCAACCTGATGTTCACTGTCGCGCAAATGCCCGTTATGCCTTGTTACAGGTCACCGACCGAGAGGCATTGCACAGGGTATAGTCTCGCGCGGCGGCCCCTGGCCTGTTCTCGTCACGATGAAAGGAACAGGCTGCGCCGTCCCTACTGATGGAATCGTTAAGGAGTTACCGTGAAAGCACTGTTGATGGGCGCCATGGCGGCCGCCCTGCTGGCAAGCACTGCTGCGCAAGCGCAAATAAAACCCGAAGAAATGGTCGAAACCCGTCAGGCCGGTTACCAGTTCATGGCGTGGAACATGGGCAAGATCAAGGCTCAGGTCATCGACGGCAAGGAGGCCTACGACCAGGCAAAGGTCGCTGCTGCCGCCAATACCATCGCCGCGATTGCCAACTCCGGCATGGGTGCGCTGTACAGCCCTGATACCACCACCGAGCAGTTGGGCAACAAGACCCGCCTGAAGCCCGAGTTCTTCAAGGACCTGGATAAAGCCGGGCAGATCGGTCGCGACTTCACCGCCGCCGCCAACCAGCTCGCCAGCGTTGCCGCCAATGGCGACCAGGCTGCGATCAAGAAGGCCTTCGGTGACGTCGGCCGCTCCTGCAAATCCTGCCACGACAACTTCCGCGCCGAGCGATAAGCCGAGCGCGAACGCCGGGCAGCCTGCGCCGCCCGGCCCTCGGGTTACCAGTCCAGCGTTGGCGCCGTCGCAGCCGGTGGCGGCGCCATCCAGCCGGCAACCGACTGCACGCCCCATACCGTCCCCAGCGCCAGCGCCACCGCCAACGCGGCGGCAATCAGCGAGCCGCCCTGGGCGTCCTGCTGCGCGGGGTGTTCACGCGTCGTCCGCCCGCCGAGCATCGCGCCAACCAACGGCTTGCGCTTGATCAAGGTGTAATAGGCGATGGCAGCCAGATGCAGCCCGATGACCCCGACCAGCAACCATTTGGCCTGCCGATGCAGCCCGCTCAGCCAACTACTGGTATCACTGGAAGCCAGTGCATACAGCGGCCCCTGGAAAGCGATATCGTCGGTGGCCATCAGCCCGCTGACCACCTGAAAACCCACCAGCCCCAGCATGGCCAGCACTGACAGCGCGCCCAGCGGGTTATGCCCCGCTTGCTGCCAGTTGCCTTGCAGATAACTTCTGATCCCCGCAGCAGCACCCAGGATGCGCGACCAGCGCGCATAGGTGGACCCCACGAAGCCCCACAACAGGCGGAATACCAGCAACCCCAGCACCAGCAACCCCAGGCGTCCGTGCCAGACCATCAGGCCGCCGCCCAGCCAGCCGGTAATCATCGACGCGATCACCGTCGCGCCGAACGTCCAATGGAATACCCGCAGCGGTGCGTCCCACAGTTTGATCTGGCCTGACATCCTCACCCCTTGTTCTTCCAACCTCGGCCCATCGCCGTAACAAACGCGAAGATTAACAGCCGCAACCAGGATTCGCAGCCGGGGCACGCCGGAGCCAGAGCCTCCAGCACGCGCTGCAAGTACCGCCAGACGGCACAACAGCGCCATTTCGAAAGCGCTCTCCAGCATGGACGCCTCCAGCGGACATGCGTATGATTGCGCCCCGCAACGCACCAGTAGCTCAGCTGGATAGAGTACTGCCCTCCGAAGGCAGGGGTCGTGGGTTCGAATCCCGCCTGGTGCGCCAGATCATTGTTTCTAGTTGTCTGCAGATGTCTACGAAACGCCTACAGAGCCCGCCACGTGCGGGCTTTGTTGTTTTCGGTTCAATGTTTGGCATCGCAATCAGCGGCAAACGGCCGTCGCGGTGTTCGTCAGGCTTCGACCACCACCGGCAACAGGGCCGATGCGGCTACCGCACGCAGTGACAGCTGCGCCGCCACGCGTCTGGCGATGCTCTGATAGGTCTGTGCCAGCGCGCCATCCGGCTGTGCGATGGTCACCGGCACACCCCCATCTGCGCCAACGCGAATACTCATATCCAGCGGCAACTCGCCGAGCAGCTCGCTGCCGTATTGATCGGCCATGCGCTGCGCACCGCCGCTACCGAATATGGGCTCCTCATGACCGCATTGGCTGCAGACGTGCAGGCTCATGTTCTCGATGATTCCAAGCACCGGCACGTTGACCCTCTCGAACATGCGCAGGCCCTTGCGCCCCCATGCCAATCTCCAACGGTCAGTAGAAAGCAAGTGTCGTCATCATCAACGCTGGGCCAGTGCCAGCACCCCCATCGCCGCCAGTAGCATCCCGATACTGAGCACTAGCATCAGGAACATCGGTCGCCAGCCCTGCCCCAGGAGGTCGCCAATTTTGGTGCGAATGCCAAGGGCGGCCATGGTCACCAGCAGGCAGATGCCGGACGCCGCGATCAGCACGTCGCGCACTCCGGGCGGTATCCAGCCCAGGCTGTTCAGCCCGAACAGGGCAAGAAAACCCAGCAGAAAGTAGGGAAACTCACTGCGGCCGGAATCGCCTCGACGCAGCAACCACCCCAGCAGCACGATCAGCGGAACCAGCATCGCGACGCGCAGCAATTTGGTCAGGGTGGCGACGTCACCGGCAGTCTCCGACACTAGGTAGCCGGCTCCGGCGGCCTGCGCGACGTCGTGGATGCTGGTGCCCAGGAGCAAGCCCTGCGCTTCATCGCCGTAATGCAAGGCGCTCAGCAGCGGCGGGTAGACCAGCATCGCTAGGGTGCCCAGCGCGGTCACGACCACCACCACGCCGAGCAACCGGCGTTCCTCCAGCCGGCCCGCGGGGATCACCGCCGCCACCGCAATGGCAGCCGAGACGCCACAGATGCCCACCGCCACGCCCGCCACCAGGCTGTGCAACCAGGGTAGCCCCAGCCAGCGGCCCAGCAACAGGGCGGCTCCTATGGTCAGGGGCACACAGACCAGTACCATCACCAACGGAAGGCTGCCCACCTGCAGCAACTGATCGGTCCCGATACGCGCACCCAGCAGCGCTACCCCAATGCGCAGGATGGTCCGGCTACAGAAGGTGACGCCGGCCTGCATCCGCGGATCGTCCCCCTGCGTGGCGAAGCCGAACCCCAGCAGCAGAACCAGCAACAACGCCGGTGCGCCATAGTGTTCGGACAGGAAGCTGCCAGCCAGCGCCAGCACCACGCACAGCGCCGTGCCGGGGTACCGCTGACCAAGCGCCTTGAACGTCGGCGAGATCCATCGTTGGGAAGCGGCGTTCATTGCAGGCACTCGCCGAGCGCCCGCAAATAAGCCCAGGGATACAGCCCGCGATAATGACCATCGCTGAAGTACAGCTGCACACCGCTGATGCCGGACACTTTCAGGCGATCAATGCCAACATCGGCATCGATCAGCGTTAGGCTGCCACTCTGCTGGGCCTGCAGGCACATCGAGCAGGCACAGAATTTGCGCAGCGCCAGGCAACTCAGCTGGCTGCGCAGCCCGTCCGGCCAGGACACTTCGAGTATTTTTTGCGCCTTGCGCAGGCGTAATTCAGTGAGCGGCGCGGGCAGGGTCTGGGCAGACATGGGCGACTCCTCAGCTAATCAGAAACAGGCGATACCAGCGTGACGGGAAGCCGCCCGAAATAATCGGCGCGGGCGCTTCCTGGGTTCTGACGAAGCGGCTCTGGTCCTCCACCGGTCGGGCGTTTCCGCTGAGCGCAGCGCTGCCGATTAATCACGCCAGCAGAACCAACTCGCCATTACAAGTTCCGGCATAGTTCAACGCTCCAGGAACTGCAACTTGTCGCCTCGATCGACCCAGTTGTCGACGTCGGCCAGCGGGCTGTTGGTCTGGGTGATCATGGCGGCCTCGACGAAGGAGTCATCGGTGCCTTCCAGCGCTTCGAGCAGGGGCACGGCGGCGGCCGGGTCCTTGAGGTCGGCCAGCGCATGGACAGGGTCAGGAATCGTTGTAGCGGCAGCGTATCCGCGCGGCCTTCAATCGGTGACAGCCGACCTCATCTTCACGGTCCCTTGCTAAAGCCCATCGCCAAGTGGCAACAGCGGCACCGGCTGCATATCGTGACGTTGCCGGTTGAGCCGCTCCAGCACAGTATTCAGTGCTTGGCGGTCGCGGCGGCTTTCGACATGCGTATCGGCACTGTTGCGCACGGCGTGGATTTCCTCCGTCAGCGCCTCTAGCTGATCTGCGCTGGGGTCGCCGTGCAGGGCGTTTTTCATGCTCTGCAGCAATGCGGCCAGCACATGCGGGTCGCCGCAGCCGTAATTGCGGACAGGTGCCATCACCCACTCGAGAATCCGCTGCATGGCCATCTGTGGGTAATACAACCGTGGCCTGCCCTGATCGAAGCAGCCGACATCGATCGGCGGAACGCCGTTCAGGCGCAGCAGCAGTACGCCCAGCAGGTTGACTGCGCGAATGGCAGTACCGGGATCATTGATCGCCGGGCTGATCGCCTTCACGGCGATCTCCGAGATTTGCCGCATGCCGTAGGAGAGGTTGGCGCTGGCAAACTCATCGTTGTGAAAATCGAAGCAGTCGAGGATCTTCGCCACCGTCTGATCGTCCACCGGCGCACTGAGCCTGATGAGCGGGTGGCCTTCGACCATGAAGAAGCCCGGTTCTGCCTGGATGACCGCAATCAGGTCCTCGCGCCGCAGCAGTTCACCCAGTCGATGTTCGTTGACGTCGCGCAGATAGCCGGGCCGGTCTGCGGCGATGCACCACCAATCGCTGGCGTCCGGCGCTCGCGCTATGCCTGCAAGCCGCTTCTTGCGTTGCCGGAGATTCTCCAGCGCGCCGTTGTACAGCTGGCCGAGCACCCAATCGACCTGTATCGATTGCGAAACCGAACGGATGAACACTACGAACAACGCCAGGCAGAGCATCCCGAACACCAGCCCCAGCAGCAAGCCAAGCGTCGGCAGGCTGGCCGGGTCATCCTGATCCAGGGTGCTGATCAGCATCAGGTAGTACAGGACGCTGCCCAGGTAGATACCCAGAATCACCCGATTGCGCCGGTCGCTGATCAGCCCCGGCAGCACCCGTGGCGTAAGGCGCGCAGCGGCGCCGTTGAGCACCACCATGACCATCGAGAAGCTGAACACCGTCAGCGAGATGATGCTGGTAATCAGGGTGCCGAGCAGTTCCCGGGCATTGTCCGGATCGCTCAGCCCCTCCGGCAGGATGTCGCGCAGGGCGCTGGTGACCGGCCGAGTCTCGAGCGTCAGGACCAACAGGGCGATCAGCGCGTAAAGTCCGGCGATCAGCACCGGGTAGAAGGCGATGCTGTCACGCACACGCCTGAAGATGCGAAAGGAGGCATTGGAGGGAGCGGCCATTGTGCTGGGGTCCGGGTCGACGTAGTTCCCGATAGGACCGCACGTGGGCTGCAAAAGCACCGTCCGGTTGCGCCGGTTCGGTTAACCCTCGCGCCAGCCGTACCGGGCTGGCGGGCAAGCCGGCACGGCTCCGTTTTCCGACAAGGCGCGCCGCGCTGACGCTAGGCTTCAGCCGGCCACGGCGCCAGCATCCCGCGCTCGACGATGAAGTCGATCAGGGTCCGCAATCCGTGGCCGGTCTTCAGGTTGGTGAAGGCCCAGGGGCGCTCGGGGCGCATGCGGTTGGTGTCGCTTTCCATGACTTCCAGCGAGGCGCCGACGTAGGGCGCAAGGTCGATCTTGTTGATCACTAGGAAGTCGGACTTGGTGATGCCGGGGCCGCCCTTGCGCGGGATCTTCTCGCCTTCGGCCACGTCGATCACGTAGATGGTCAGGTCGGCCAGCTCTGGGCTGAAGGTGGCGGACAGGTTGTCGCCGCCGCTCTCGACGAAGACCACTTCCAGATTGCCGAACCGGCGCGCCAGCTCCTCGACTGCCGCCAGGTTCATCGAGGCGTCTTCGCGGATGGCGGTGTGCGGGCAGCCGCCGGTTTCCACGCCGACGATGCGTTCGGGCTCCAGCGCGCCGGCCTCGGTGAGGATGCGCTGGTCTTCCTTGGTGTAGATGTCGTTGGTGACCACGGCGATCTGGTAATGGTCGCGCATGGCCTTGCACAGGGCTTCTAGCAGCGCGGTCTTGCCGGAGCCGACCGGGCCGCCGACACCGATGCGCAGGGGTTGCTTGTAGTCTTGCATGGGGTTTCCTCAGGAACGGAACAGTCGGGAATATTGGGTTTCGTGGCGTGCCGAGGCGATGCTTTGCAGGGGCAGGCCGGCGCCGATGTCGTCATCGGCCAGCGCCAGGGCGCGTTCGAGTGCGACGGGCAGTTCGGCGGCCAGGTCGCGCAGCAGGCTCTGGGCCATCTGCTGGCCAAAGGGCACCAGCTTGACGCCGGCCATCACCGCGCCTTCCAGCCAGCTCCAGGCGATGCCGAGGGCCAATGAGCGCAGCGGAATCTGCCATTGCACCGCCAGCCAGGCGCAGCCGCCAAGCTGGGTCAGGGCAATGCTCGGCTGCCAGTCAGCCTGCTGACCAAGCTGCCAGCCGGCCAGCAGCCGGGCAAAGGCCTGCCCGCGCTGGCGCTCCTCCTGGCGCAGTTCGTGGGTTTCGCGGCTGGCCAGCAGCAGCCGGCTCCAGCGCTCGAAAGCAGCCGCTTCGGAGCGCTCGCAGGCGGCATACAGGCGCGCCAGCAGTGGCCAGTCGAGGTGAACCAGGGTTTCCTCGATCTGCTCGCGCTGCCAGCGGGCAAAGCCTTCGGCGCCCTGCACCCAGCCGGCTTCCACCGCCCACTCCAGACCCTGCGAGTAGGTGTAACCACCCACCGGCAGGCTGGAACTGGCCAGCTGCAACAGGCGCAGCAGTTGCAGGTCGTGGCTCATCAGCCGGCGAACATCACGGCGGCACTGGCGATCAGCGCGGAGCCAGCCACCTTCTGCACGGCTGGCAATCGACGCAGCCACAGCCCGGCACCAAAGCCCGCGGCCAGTAGCAGGCAGCTGACCAGCAGGAAGCCGGCGGCAAAGATGCCGAATGCGGTGCCGTCAGCCTCGACGCCATGGGCCCAGCCATGAGCCAGGGCCAGCGCCGGCAGGAACGCAGCCAGCACACCGCGACCGCGTTTCACCAGTAGGGCGGCACCGGCCACCACCAACGACAGCAGAATCAGTGTCTCCATTCCGACCAGGCCGCCGAGCGCCTGACCCAGCACCGCGCCACCGGCCAGGGCAACGATGGTCGCCAGTGGCAGCGCCAGGGTGCGACCAGTGAGCGCCGCCAGCACGCCGCTGCCCAGCAGCATCAGTAAATGGTCGATACCGGTCAGCGGATGCAGCAGGCCGGCCTGGATCGATTCCAGCCCGTGGCCATGATCATGACCTGGGTGAGCGAATGCCGAGCCGGCGGCCAGCAGCAGAGCGAGGGCAAACAGGTTTTTCATGGGTTTCTCCAAAAGGGATCAATGTGCGTGGTGACCGGGCGCGCGCACGAACGGGTGCGCGTCGTGGCCATGGGAATGGGAGTGCGAGTGGGAATGGCCGTGGCCACCGCTCTGGTAGGCGCCAGCTTCCGGCTCGAACGGCGCCTGCTCGACCTGCGGGTCGAGGCCGAAGCCGCGAAGCATGTCATCCAGCACATGGTCGTGCTGGTAGCGAACGAAGCCGGCGGCGATCTGCAGCGGCACGTGACGATTGCCCAGGTGGTAGCAGGCGCGGGCCAGCTGCAGCGGGTCGCTGCAATAGACGGTGGAGACCGTTTCGGGCGCGGCGATCACCTGCACCACTTCATGGCCTTCGTCGTCGCCCAGCAATTCGCCGCCGCGCAGCAGCTGGCCGCGCTCGAGGAACAGGCCAGCGTCGCGGCCGTCGTCCAGCTGGATACGCACCCGGCTCTTGATGCGGGTGTCGAGATTGAGCGTGGCACTGGCGGTTGCCGTGCTGGCCGCGTCGAGGCGGCGGGTCAATCGAAGCATGGGAACCTCACAACAAGATCAGAACAGGAAATAACGTTGGGCCATCGGCAGCACCTCGGCCGGCTCGCACACCAGCAGCTCGCCATCGGCGCGCACCTGGTAGGTCTGTGAGTCCACCTCGATCTTCGGCAGCAGGCCGTTGTGCACCATGTCGGTCTTGCGCACGCTGCGGCAGCCGCGCACCTCGCCGATCAGGCTGGCCAGCCGCAGCTGCTCCGGCACGCCGGCAGCCAGCGCCGCCTTGGGCAGGAAGGTCATGCGAGTGGCATGCCGCGCCGCGCCGAGCGCACCGAACATCGGTCGGTAGTGCACCGGCTGCGGGGTGGGAATCGAGGCGTTGATGTCGCCCATGGGCGCGGTGGCGATCATTCCGCCCTTGATCACCAGCGCCGGTTTCACACCGAAGAACGCTGGCGACCACAGCACCAGATCGGCCAGCTTGCCGACCTCGACGGAGCCGACCTCATGGGCGATGCCATGGCTGAGCGCCGGGTTGATGGTGTACTTGGCGATGTAGCGCTTGACCCGGAAGTTGTCGCTGTAGGCGGAATCCTGCGCCAGCGGCCCGCGCTGCAGCTTCATCTTGTGCGCGACCTGCCAGGTGCGCAGCACCACCTCACCGACGCGGCCCATCGCCTGCGAGTCCGACGAGGTCATGGAAAAGGCGCCGATGTCATGCAGGATATCTTCGGCGGCGATGGTCTCGCGGCGGATGCGCGACTCGGCGAAGGCCACGTCCTCGGCGATGCTCGGGTCGAGGTGATGGCAGACCATCAGCATGTCCAGGTGCTCGTCCACGGTGTTCACCGTGTAGGGCAGCGTCGGGTTGGTGGACGACGGCAGCACGTTGGCATGGGCACAGGCGGTGATGATGTCCGGCGCGTGGCCGCCACCTGCACCTTCGGTGTGGAAGGTGTGGATGGTGCGGTCGCCGATGGCGTTGAGGGTGTCCTCGACGAAACCGGACTCGTTGAGCGTGTCGGTATGGATCGCCACCTGGGTGTCGGTCTCTTCGGCGACGCCCAGGCAGCAGTCGATGGCGGCCGGCGTCGAGCCCCAATCCTCGTGCAGCTTGAGGCCGATGGCACCGGCGGCGATCTGCTCGCGCAGCGCTTCGGGGCGCGAGACGTTGCCCTTGCCCAACAGCCCGACGTTGACCGGCAGGCTGTCGACGGCCTGCAACATGCGCGCGAGGTACCAGGGGCCCGGCGTGCAGGTGGTGGCGTTGGTGCCAGTGGCCGGCCCGGTACCACCGCCGAGCATGGTGGTGACGCCGGAGACCAGTGCCTCCTCGGCCTGCTGCGGACAGATGAAGTGGATGTGCGCATCGATGCCGCCGGCGGTGACGATCTTGCCTTCGGCGGCGATGACCTCGGTGGCCGGGCCGACCGGGATGGTTACACCGGGCTGGATATCCGGATTGCCCGCCTTGCCGATGGCGGCGATGCGACCGTTCTTGACGCCGATATCGGCCTTGACGATGCCCCAATGGTCGATGATCAGAGCGTTGGTCAGCACCAGGTCGACGCACTCAGCGGCGACCATCTGGCCTTGGCCCATGCCATCGCGAATCACCTTGCCTCCGCCGAACTTCACTTCTTCGCCGTATATCGTGAAGTCCTGCTCGACGTGCACCCACAGCTCGGTATCGGCCAGGCGCACGCGGTCGCCTACGGTGGGGCCAAACATGTCGGCATAGGCCTGCCTGGAAATACGGCTCATGCCTGCACCTCCAGCGGGCCCATCACCGCACCGCGAAAGCCGTAGACCTCGCGCTTGCCGGCCAGCGCCACCAACGTGACGGTGCGCGCCTGGCCGGGCTCGAAGCGCACGGCGGTGCCGGCGGCGATATCGAGGCGGAAACCACGTGCCTGCTCGCGTTCGAACATCAGCATCGGGTTGACCTCGTAGAAGTGGTAATGCGAGCCGACCTGCACCGGCCGGTCACCGTGATTGGCCACCGTCAGCGTCACCCGCTCGCGGCCCTCGTTCAGTTCGATGTCGCCGGCGGCGACCTGGATTTCTCCGGGGATCATCCTGTTCTCCTGTCTTTTCCCGCGCCGTGCGGTGGCCAGTGCCTGCCGCGCGGTTCCTGGTTATGGCTGTGCCTGCGAATCCGGCTCAGATGATCGGGTCATGCACGGTCACCAGCTTGGTGCCGTCAGGGAAGGTCGCCTCGACCTGCACGTCGGGGATCATCTCGGGCACGCCATCCATGACCTGGTCGCGGCTCAGCACCTGGCGGCCCGTTTCCATCAGCTCGGCGACCGTGCGGCCATCGCGGGCGCCCTCCATCACCGTGGCGCTGATCAGCGCCACGGCCTCGGGGTAATTCAATCTCAGCCCGCGGGCCAGGCGGCGCTCGGCGAGCAGCGCCGCGGTGAACAGCAGCAGCTTGTCTTTCTCTCTCGGGGTCAGTTCCATTTTCTTCCCTCAGGTTGCCCAGATGCGCGGTGGGCACGGCGCCAGGCCGGTGACGACCGGGCGCAGGGCGTGCCAGAGCCGCTGCAGGGTGGATTGCAGGCGCTGGTTGTCGTCATCGAGCAGACGCACCACCAGCAGATCTTGGTCGAGCAGCGTCGCGCCCGCCGGGTGCGGCAGGCCTTCGAGCAGCTCACGTGCGGAATCGAGCAGCGCCGCCGTGGCAGGGGCGATACAGAAGGTGCCGAGCAGCGGCAGGCCGCGTAGTTTGTCCAGCTGGCCGCCGTCCAACCGCAGGCGCTCGTGCAACAGCGGCAGGCCGTCGCGCTCCACAGTCAGCAAGCTGTCGAGGCGGCCGTGGTCGAAGGTTTCGCCCATCACCGGTCGGCCCAGGCACAGGGTTTCCCAGGCCAGCAGACGCGCCCCCGGCGCTAGATGAAAACGGCTTTCCAGCCGCGCCTTGGCTCCGGGAAAAAGGATGTTGTCCTGGGGCAGCCACTCCAGCACGGCGTCTTCGCCCACGTGGAAATGCTGCTGCAGCAGCGAAGTGGCACCGGCGCTGCGGTAGAACTTGGTAGCGCCCGGCATCGTCAGCAGCGCATGGCTGCCGGGCTCAAGGGTGATATCCAGCTGCAGGCGATCCCCGCCGACCACCCCGCCAGGGGGGTGCAGCAGGTAGGTGTGGCACGGCGCGCCTTCGGGATAGAACGGTCGCTGTACGGTGAGCGGGCCGTGGTGGCGTCGCCCAGCCAGCACCGTACGTGGCCCGCGCTGCTCGAAACGCAGCGTGAGCTCGGCGCGCCAGCCGTCATCCGGTTCGATACGGGCTTGCATCAGCGCGCGACTCCCATGGCGATGGCCAGCGTGGCGGCGGCAAGGCGAGTCTCCACGCCGAGCTTCACGTAGACGTGCTCCAGGTGCTTGTTCACCGTACGCGGACTGAGGCCGAGGATATCCCCGATGTCGCGGTTGGTCTTGCCGTAAGCCACCCACTCGAGCACTTCCACCTCGCGTGCGGTGAGCTGATAACGCCGGACCAGCGCCTCGCGTACTGCGTCCGCACCGCGTACGGGCGGCTGTTGGCCGGCCAGGCGCGCGTCACGTAACGAACGGGCGGTACGCAGATGCGAGGCCACCCGCGCCAGCACCTGCTCGGGGACGATCGGTTTGGTCACGTAATCCACGCCTCCGGCGGCGAAGCCTTCCAGCACATGCTCGCTCTCGGTGAGTGAAGTCATGAACACCACGGGCACGTCCTCGAATTCGGGGCGAGCCTTGATCCGCCGGCAGGTCTCGAAACCGTCGATCCCCGGCATCAAGGCATCGAGCAGGACGATGTCGGGTTTCAGCCGGGTCATGCGTTCCAGCGCGGTGGTGCCGTTCAGCGCCACCAGCACCATGTGGCCGACCTGCTCCAGGGCGTCGGACAGTAGCGCCAGATTGTCCGGCAGGTCGTCGACGATCATCACGACACTCGGTTCGCAAGGCTCGATGATGTTCAAGGTGACGGCTCCACGGCATGGCTCTCGCTGCGCGGTGTGGCTTGCGCCAGGCAACGCGCCAGTTCGTCCAGTTGAAAGCGCCTGGCCAGCCCGCGCAGCTGCTCGATCACTGCGGCGCAACCCGGTTCTTCGCGCTGCAGCCGATCCAGGCGATCCAGCACGCCGCGGACGTAGCCGAGGGCGACCAGCTCACCCAGCTCGGCCAGGGCCATGGCGGGCAGATCGAGCGCGGCAGGCGCGGGTTCGGCGGGTTCACGGCGTTGCCATTCGAGGCCCAGATGCAGGCGGATCTTTTCCAGCAGCGCTGGGCCATGGACCGGCTTGGCCAGGTAGTCACTGCAGGCAGGATCGAGGCGGTGCTCGCCACCATCTGCGAAGGCATTGGCCGAAACGATGATGATCGGCGCCAGGGAGCCCACCGAATGGCGGATCAGGCGGCTGGTCTGCCAGCCGTCCATGACCGGCATCGACAGGTCCATGAGGATCAGGTCGGGGTTGACCAGCGAGACCTGACTTAACGCCTCCTGGCCACTGGCGGCCATGTGCATTTCGAAGCCCAGCGGCTCCAACAGACCGGCAAGCACCTGCCGATGTTCGAGGTGATCGTCCACCACCAGCACGCGCCGACGCGGCCCCTGGTAGCCAACGATGTCGTGCTCCTGGGCCAGCAGGGCCTGCGGTACGCGCACCGCAGGCAGGTACAGGCGCAGCTGAAAGCGGCTGCCCTGACCCGGCTCGCTGCGCACCGTCAGCTCGCCGCCCATCAGCACGGTGAGCATTCGCGAGATGGTCAGGCCAAGACCCAGGCCGTGGTCGACGCGGCTCGGATCGCCGCGTTCGAAGGGCTGGAACAGCCGCTCCAGCTGCTCGGCCTCCATGCCGATGCCGGTATCGCAGATCTCGAAGGTGGCCGTCTGGCGCAGGTACGCCACGCTCAGGGTCACGGTGCCGCTCTCGGTATAGCGCACAGCATTGCCGAGCAGGTTGATGAGGATCTGCCGCAGCCGTTTCTCGTCGCCGCGCACCACGGCCGGCAAACCGGCACTGCGCTTGAGCTCGAAGCGCAGGCCCTTTTCGAGCGCCTGTGGCGCACACATCTTGCCCAACTGCTCGACGAATTCGGCGAAATCGATTTCGCTGGGTTCGAGGTTGAGCTTGCCGGCCTCGATGCGCGCCACGTCCAGCAAACCGTCGATCAGCGACAGCAGGTGCGCGCCACTGCGGTGGATGGTTGCCAGGCCGTCCTGATGCCGCGCGGGCAGGCTGCTGTCGCGGCGCAATATCTGGCTATAGCCGAGAATACTGTTCAGCGGCGTGCGCAGCTCGTGGGACAGGCCGGTAACGTAGCGACTCTTGGCGGCGCTGGCGGCTTCGGCGGCCTCCTTGGCTTTCTGCAATTCGGCGTCGGTGGCGCGGTGCGCGTCGATTTCCTGCACCAGCAGGTGAGTCTGGCGCCGCGACTCCTCCAATGCCACGTGGCGGCTCTCGCGGTTGAGCACCACCCACCAGGCCAGCACACCGACAAACAGCGCAAGAATCCAGAAGGCCTTGATGAAGCCCTGCTCCAGGGTTTGCACGGCATCTGCGGGGTTGTCGGTCAAGCCGTGGGCAACCTGTCCGTAGACCAGGGCCAGGGCGCCGGCGGTCACCAGAATCATCAAGCCGAACACCAGCAGGTAATGCAGTAGACGCGTCTGCAGGCGTGGCATGGCGACGCCTGGGAACAGCTCACCAATCCGCTGTTCGATCCGCTCGACCAACGAGCGCGGCTGCTTGCAGAGGTCGCCGCAGCGCGCGTCCAGCGAGCAGCACAGCGAGCAGATGGGCGCCGAGTAGGCCGGACAGAACGCCATGTCCGGCATCTCGTAAGCGTTGCCGCAGACGCCGCACTCGACCGTACCCGCCTGCACGTAGGGGTACAGCAATTGCGGCTCGGGCTCGCGCGCAATGTAGTAGCGGCCTTTGGTCCACCATGCCAGCAAGGGCGCCACAACCAGCGCGGTGCCCAGCGCGATCAACGGCGCCAGCGCCTGGGGCAGCGGTCCGAAGGTGCCGGTATAGGCGGTGATCGACAACAGCGAGGCCAGCAACATGGCGCCGACACCCACCGGATTGACGTTGTGCAGATGCGCGCGCTTGAACTCGATCAGGCGTGGCGACAGACCCAGCGGCTTGTTGATCACCAGGTCGGCGGCCATCGCGCCGATCCAGGCGATGGCCACGTTGGCGTAGAGCCCCAGCACCTTGTCGATCGCCTGGACCACGCCCAGCTCCAGCAGCATCAACGCGATACCGACGTTGAATACCAGCCACACCACCCGGCCCGGATGGCTATGGGTGATTCGCGCGAAGAAGTTGGACCAGGCCAGGGAGCCGGCATAGGCGTTGGTGATGTTGATCTTCACCTGCGAAACCACCACCAGCAGCACCATCGCCGCCATCGCCCAGCGCGGATCGACGAACACATGCTCCCAGGCCACCCGATACATCTGCGCCGGTTCTGCTGCATGTTCGGCCGCTACGCCGTATTGCAGAGCGAGCACTGCCAGCAGCGCGCCGCCAAGCATCTTCAGCGCGCCAGGCACTATCCAGCCGGGTCCGGCGAGCAACAACGCGGCCCACCAGCGCCGGCGGTTGGCTGCCGTCTTTTCCGGCAGAAAACGCAGGTAGTCGACCTGCTCGCCCACCTGGGTGACCAGCGCCAGCACCAGGGTGCAGGCCAACCCGAACGACAGCAGATCGAAACTGTTACCGGCCTTTTCGCCACTGAAACCCGCCAGCTCCAACGGAAGCTGCGGATGTGCGATCAACACCGCGACATAGGGAACCAGCAGCAGCACCAGCCACAGCGGCTGCGTCCATGACTGGATCCGGCTGATCTGGGTGATGCCGTAAAGCGCCAGCGGAATCACCACCAATGCGCTGGCGACGTAGGCGAGGCTCAGCGGAATCCCGAAATACATCTCCAGGGCCACCGCCATCACGGCCGCTTCCAGGGCAAAGAACAGGAAGGTGAAACTGGCGTAGATCAGCGAGGTGATGGTCGAGCCGATATAACCGAAGCCGGCGGCGCGGGTCAGCAGGTCCATGTCGATGCCATGACGTGCGGCGTAGTAGCTGATCGGCAGTCCGGTGAGGAAGATCACCAGGCTCATCGAGAGGATCGCCCAGAGGCTGTTGGTGAACCCGTAGTTGAGCACCAGCGTGGCGCCGATCGCCTCCAGCACCAGGAATGACAGGGTGCCCAGCGCCGTATTGGCCACGCGCCCTTCCGACCATTTGCGAAATGCTCGAGGGGTGTAGCGCAAGGCGTAGTCTTCGCGCGTCTCGTCGGCCACCAGCGCGTTGTAGTCGCGGCGGATGTTGACGATGCGCTGGGGTCCGTTGGCGTGCACGGCGGAATCTTCGGGTGCGTGGGCAAGCGCACCTGCAAGGAGCGTGCCCTGCCCCGTTACAGGGCCGGCTTGGGGCGCCCAGACACAGGCGCCAGGCGGCCGGGTGGGGGTCAGAGGTCGAAGGATGCACCAAGATGTCTTCATAAGGCACGAGCATGCACCATAACGGAGCACTGGCCGTATACGTCAAATGACGTACTTATATACGTAAGGGTGCGTATAACCCCCCCAGGCGATGGCCTTCATGCTGTGGTGAACAAATCCCCGATGGAGATTCGCCCGATGAAGCGCCGTCCCTTGCTCAAAACCACCCTTGCCGCCAGTGCGCTGATGCTCAGCGGGCTGTTCCCGTTCACGCTACAGGCCGCCGAAACCATCAAGGTCGGCATCCTGCATTCGCTGTCCGGCACCATGGCCATCTCGGAAACATCCCTGAAGGACATGGCGCTGATGACCATCGACGAGATCAACGCCAAGGGCGGCGTGCTCGGCAAACAGCTCGAACCGGTGGTGGTCGACCCGGCCTCCAATTGGCCGCTGTTCGCCGAGCGCGGGCGCCAGCTGCTGACCCAGGACAAGGTCGCGGTGACCTTCGGCTGCTGGACTTCGGTTTCACGCAAATCGGTGCTGCCGGTCTACGAGGAACTGAACGGCCTGCTGTTCTATCCCGTGCAATATGAAGGCGAGGAGCTGTCGCCCAACGTCTTTTACACCGGCGCGGCACCGAACCAGCAGGCCATCCCGGCCGTCGAGTACCTGATGAGCGAGGACGGCGGTAGCGCCGAGCGCTTCTTCCTGTTGGGCACCGACTACGTCTACCCGCGCACCACCAACAAGATCCTGCGCGCCTTCCTGATCAGCAAGGGCGTGCCGGAGTCGAGCATCGAAGAGGTTTACACGCCATTCGGCCACAGCGATTACCAGACCATCGTCGCCAACATCAAGAAGTTCTCCGCCGGCGGCAAGACCGCCGTGGTCTCGACCATCAACGGCGACTCAAACGTGCCGTTCTACAAGGAACTGGCCAACCAGGGCCTGGACGCCACCGAGGTGCCGGTGGTGGCCTTCTCCGTGGGTGAAGAGGAATTGCGCGGTATCGACACCAAGCCGCTGGTCGGCCATCTGGCGGCCTGGAATTACTTCCAGTCGGTGGAAAACCCGGTCAACAGCAGCTTCGTCGACAAGTGGAAGGCCTACGCCAAAGCCAAGGGCCTGCCGGGCGCCGACAAGGCGGTGACCAACGACCCGATGGAAGCCACCTACGTGGGCATCAACATGTGGGCACAGGCCGTCGAGCAGGCCGGCACCACCGACGTCGACAAGGTGCGCGAGGCCATCTACGGCCAGACCTTCGAAGCGCCGAGCGGCTACACCCTGACCATGGACAAGACCAACCATCACCTGCACAAGCCGGTGATGATCGGCGAGGTCCAGGAGGACGGCCAGTTCTCGGTGGTCTGGGAAACCGAAAGCCCGGTCCGCGCCCAGCCTTGGAGCCCGTACATCCCGGGTAACGACAAGAAGCCGGACTACGCGGTGAGGTCGAACTGACCGATGCGGTTGCGGTGGATGGACGAAGCGCCATCCACCTGGCGACCACTCGGCTTTCGTAGGTGGATCGGGAAGCGGAGTCGACGCTTTTCTAATCCACCTTCCCACGCCACAAGCTCCATCAAGAGAGCACCCGGCGCCCCTTGGGGAATGCAAAGATGAACACTGCCCTCTATCGAATCCTTCTGTTGATCCTGCTGGCCCTGCCCTGGGCAGCCCACGCCGGAGACGCGGCCGACTATGCCAAGGCGAGCCCGGCCAAACAGGCGAAACTGCTGGAAGCCTGGGCCGCCGCGCCCGCACCGCAGCGCCTGCCACTGCTCGAAGCGCTGCGCGCCAACCGCGTCGCCATCGACTCGAACAAGACAC
>Ga0233375_1000160_pt1 | contig 39711 bp, 38 predicted proteins | sample ElkDunMinimDraft_10_FD_191539 | JGI IMG/M metagenome (GOLD analysis project Ga0233375, IMG submission 191539) | Fecal eukaryotic communites from dung pellets of Tule Elk in California, USA - Elk Dung E16 | ecosystem: Host-associated > Mammals > Digestive system > Large intestine > Fecal | place...
TGGGACGAGCTGGGCACGATCGCTCGCGGAACGCCACGAACCTATGGGCAGGTAGTTTCTCTCTGGTTACTGATTGTTGCCAGGATGTTTCTCCGACCTCTCGGCGGTGTAACTCCTGGAAGATGTGCTGCTCAACGCTCCGGCAGCGTTCTTAGAGTGCCAGAAGTCACAGGACGCGTCCCGGCCGGTCCGTCCATCGGACGGGTGAGATGCGAGAGGGCGCCTCCCGGAGAAGGCGCCCTCTCGTCACGATCACCTGATGGCTGCCCGACGGCGCGGGTGGCCGGTCAGCGGCCGCGCATGCCCTTGCGGTCGGGGCGGGCGCGGGTCGGGTCGATGCCCTTGGGGATCGGCAGCTTCATGCCGCCGATGGCCTTGAGCCGCTTGCTGATCTCGGTGACCTCGGCGCGAGTCAGGGTCGACTTGAGCCGGGTGACGGTACGCGCCACCTTGGTCAGCGGCACCTGCCCCTCGGCGTCGCCGCACTGGATGAGGGTGACCGGCACGTTGGACAGGATGCGGCTGACCTTCTTGCGCTCCTGCTCGAGCAGGCGCCCCACACGGTGGGGCGGCCCCTCGGAGACGAGGACCACGCCGGCCTTACCGACGCCCCGGAACACGAAGTCCTGGTTGCGCGCGTCGACCGCGACGGGCTCGTCCTCGAACGTCCAGCCGCCGCGCACGGTGCCGAGTGCCGCACGCGCCGCGCCGGGCTGGCCGGCGATCTGCGTGTACGCGGCCTTCTCGGCGCTGCGCGACAGCACGAACATCGCGGCGAGCACGCCGAACGGCACACCGATGACCAGCGCGTAGACCCACGGGCCCGTCAGGACGCCGATGAGCAGCGCCACCGCGACGACTCCGACGAGCGCTGCGAGCATCCACCAGGTGACCAGCGGGTTCTGCTTGCGGGTCATCTGGTAGACGTCCCACAGCTGGTGATACCAGCGGCGCTTCTTGGGCTTCTTCTGCTTGGAGGCGGACGCGGCTACGTCGTCGCGCGCGTCGCCCCCGGACGAGGTTCGGGCCATGGTCGTCAATTCTAGTGTGCCGTGACTGTCTGGTGTGCCCAGACCGCTTCGGGTGCCGGATCAGCGAGCCAGCAGGCTCGCCGCCTCCTGACGGGAGGTGGTCGGCTGGGCGAGGTGCGAGAGCGCCTCGGGGATCGCGCGACCGTGCTTGGTCATCGCCTGGCCCCACAGCCGGCCCGCGCGGTACGACGAGCGGACGAGCGGGCCGGCCATGACACCGAGGAAGCCGATCTCCTCGGCGGCGTCGGACAGTTCCACGAACTCCTCCGGTCGCACCCAGCGGTCCACCGGGTGGTGGCGCAGGGACGGGCGCAGGTACTGCGTGATCGTGATGATGTCGCAACCGGCGTCGTGCAGGTCCTGGAGGGCCTGCTTGACCTCGTCGATGGTCTCGCCCATGCCGAGGATCAGGTTCGACTTGGTGACCAGACCGGCGTCACGGGCCCGGGTGATCACCGAGAGCGACCGCTCGTAGGTGAACGCCGGGCGGATCTGCTTGAAGATGCGCGGCACGGTCTCGACGTTGTGCGCGAGCACCTCGGGGCGGGACTCGTTGACGGCGTCGAGCAGCTCGGGGATGGCGTTGAAGTCCGGGATCAGCAGCTCGACACCGGTGCCGGGGTTCAGCGCGTGGATCTGGCGGACGGTCTCCGCGTAGAGCCAGGCACCGCCGTCGGCCAGGTCGTCGCGGGCGACGCCGGTGACGGTCGAGTACTTCAGCCCCATCGTCCGCACGGACTCGGCGACGCGGCGCGGCTCGTCCTTGTCGAAGTCGGCGGGCTTGCCGGTGTCGATCTGACAGAAGTCGCAGCGGCGCGTGCACTGGTCACCGCCGATGAGGAAGGTCGCCTCGCGGTCCTCCCAGCACTCGAAGATGTTGGGACAGCCGGCCTCCTCGCAGACCGTGTGCAGGCCCTCGCCCTTGACGAGCGATTTCATGTCCCGGTACTCCGGGCCCATCACCGCCCGGGTCTTGATCCACTCGGGCTTCTTCTCGATGGGTGTGGCCGAGTTGCGCGCTTCGATGCGCAACATGCGTCGGCCTTCGGGTGCGATGGTCACGCTGTTTCCTCTCCCAGGTCAGCGGGGGTGTGCCGAGCCTATGTCGGGGGCGCCCGCGTGTGCGCGGTCATCCCCCTGGCGGTCAGTGGCGTTGGTCACGCTGAGGCGACGGCGACCTCGGCAGGCGCGGCGGACGGCGTCTCCTCGTGCACGAGCAGCGGCCCGAGGCGCTCGATCAGGGCCGCCTCGAGCAGCGGACGGACCTCGTCGACGGTGATCCGCCGGCCGGCCTCTGCGGTCAGCGAGGTGACGTCGGCATCCTCCGCGGGGATGCCGCACGGCACGATGTGGTCGAACGCGGTGAGGTCGGCGTCGCAGTTCAGGGCGAGGCCGTGCATGGTGACGCCCTTGGCCACGCGCGCGCCGATGGCGCAGACCTTGCGCTCCAGCCGCGGCTCCGGGACGTCGGGGGAGTCGGCGGCGACCCACACGCCCGAGCGGCCCTCGACCCGCATGGTCTCGACGCCGAGTGCGGCGCACACGTCCATCACTGCCTGCTCCAGCGTGCGGACGTACTCCACGACGTCGAACGGCTTGGCCAGCGCGACGATGGGGTAGGCCACGATCTGACCCGGGCCGTGCCAGGTGATCTTGCCGCCGCGGTCCACCTTGATGACCTCGGTGCCGTCGGTCGGGTACTCGTTCTTGTTCGTGCGCGCACCCGCCGTGTAGACCGACGCGTGCTCGAGGAAGAAGACCGTGTCGGCCCGCTCCCCGGTACGGACGGACTCGTGCGTGCGGCGCTGCAGGTCCCAGCCCTCGTGGTACTCGACGTGTCCGGTGAGATGGCGGATGTCCATGCCCGCCACCCTACGTCCACGCGAACCGCGAGGGTCGACAAGGCCGCAGGCGACCATCAAGGGGTCAGAGGTGGTCGCCTGCGGCCTTCTCGAGCTGGGTGCGGCTGGGTGCGTCTGCGGATGCGGCTGACGACCGTCACGGACTCGTTGACGGTCGTCCGCCGCCTGCTCGTGAGATGGGCCGCGGGGCGAGACCGGCAGCTACGACGCCGGGAGGGGTTCCGCCGGGCAGCTCGTCAGCACGTCCTCCATCGCATCGTGCTCCGCGGGCGTGACCCACAGCTCGTACTTGGCCTTGACCGCGATCTGCCGCGCCACGTACTCGCAGCGGTACGCCTGGTTCTCGGGCAGCCACTCCGAGGCGTCCTTCGCGCCCTTGCCCATGTTCGCGGGGCCGTCCGAGGCGATGAGGTTGAGCGGATCGTTGGCGATCTGGACCCGCTTGTCCTTGTCCCAGTCTGCCGCGCCGGTGGTCCAGGCGTTCATCAGGGCGACCACGTGGTCGATCTGCACGTCGCCCGAGTTCTTGCCGCGCTTGAAGGCGATGGTCTGGCCCGTGTACGGGTCGTCGAGCGTCCCGGACGCGACCTCGCAGGTCTCACCGGGCGAGAACTCGAAGTTCTCGAGGTCGCGCTGGAGCATGTCGTTGCGCGTGTCGCAGCCGTTCTGGTCGACGTCCTTCCAGGCGCTGCCGAAGTCGGACTCGCGGTCGTAGCCGTCCCTGGTGGCGGCGTCCTGCACCGTGAGCGAGTCGAGCGTCGCGAGCGCGGACCCCTGGGCGCCCTCGGCAGGGGCGACGTCGTCGCCCAGGGACTTGACGACGAAGTTCCCGATGAGCACGAGCGCCGCGACGGCGACGAGCACGAGCTGCACGGTCTTGCGGGTCTGGCTGGACTTGTTGGCTGTGGCGGACACGAGCCCCTCATTCTGGTCGGCCGGCGTGGTCCGGACACACGTGGGCCGGACAGCGGGAAGAACGTGCGAAAAGTAACTCTTGCCCCAGTCTGCCAGAGTTGTGTTACGGCAGTTAACCCGTTGACCAGTGATCTCGCGTCGCCGCGCGCAGCGGGGCACCATGGGGCCATGGCACTTCGGATCGGGATTGTCGGCTACGGGGGTGCGGGCAGGCAAATTCACGCCCGCCTGGCGCGAGCTGCAGGAATGGCGGTAACGGCGGTGGTCGCGCGCGACTCCGGACGGCGGGTGCAGGCGGCCGGTGACTGGCCGGGTGCGCGCCTCTTCAACGACGTGCCGTCGATGCTTGCCGAGCCCGGTCTCTACGACCTCGTGGTCATCGCGAGCCCGTCGTCCCTGCACGCCGAGCATGCCAGTGCCGTCTCCGTCGCGGGTAAACCCTTCGTGCTGGACAAGCCCATCGCGACCACGGCGGCCGAGGCGCGCCGGGTGGTCGCCGCCGCGTCCGCGTCGGGCACGCCCTTCACGGTGTTCCACAACCGGCGCTGGGATCCCGAGCAGCTGACCCTGGCGGCCCTGCTGGACCGGGGCGACCTCGGCACCGTGCACACCTTCGAGCGGCACTGGGAGCGGTGGCGCCCCAAACCCCAGCAGCGCTGGAAGGAGAACGACGCCGTGGGTGGCGGGCTCCTGCTCGACCTCGGTCCCCACCTCGTGGACTCGGCGACCCAGCTGTTCGGCCCCGTCGTGGCGGTCTACGCCGAGACGCGCGCGCTCTCCACCCCCACCGAGGACGACGTCTTCCTGGTGCTGCACCATGCGGCACCGGGCAGTGAGCCGGGCAACCGCCTGGGCTCCGTCCCAGGCCGGGCGACCGGAGCCGACGTGCTGTTCGGCGTGGAGCCGCCCGCCAAGGGCGTGGTCTCCCGGCTGTGGGCCGGATCGCTCGTCGGTGCGCCCGGGCCGCGCACCCGCGTGCTCGGCGACGGCGGCGCCTACCTCGTCAACTCCTTCGAGAGCGACGCCTCACCCTTCGACGTGCTCGACGGCGAACAGCCCGAGGGCACCCACGGCTGGCTGGTGCGCGGCCGCGAGCGGACGCCGGTGCCGCAACCTCGCGGAGGGCACACCGACTTCTACGCGGCGGTCGCCGATTGGCTCTCGGGTGAGGTGGAGACGCCGCCCGTCGACCCCGCGGACGCCGTCCGTACCGCTGAGGTGCTGGACGCCGCCCGGCTCTCGGCCCGCGAGGGGCGGCTCGTCGACGTGTGACTCGCGTGGTGGGGCGCATACCGTAGACCAGGTACTCAGGTCAAGCATCCGGCGAATTCATCCACAGCGTCCTTGATTCGGCAAATCCTGTGGATAAAGGGCGGTCCCTGAGTCACGGGGTTCTCATGAATGCGTGCACTACATCGAATCCGCGGAACTGGTCCGCGTGGCCGTCCCCAAGGAGGCCACGGCGCGCGCCCTCCTGGTGCGCCGTCTAGACACCCTCGCGACACTGGAACACCCCCACCTGGTGCCGCTCATCGCGATCTCGCCGAACGGCCCGGACAACCTCGACGTCCGGCTGTCCCGGACGGGTGCGGTCGACCTGCCCACCGCCGTCGGATCGCGGGGGCCCCTGACCGCCGCGGAAGGCGCCGGCGTCACCGTCGCGATCGCTCAGGCGCTCGCCGCCCTGCACAGCGTGGGCCTGGTCCACGGCGGTGTCCGCGCCACGGACGTGCTGCTGCGCTCCGACGGCAGCGCGATGCTGCGGCCCCGCGTGACGCTCCCGGAGCACAGCGACGACCCGGTCGACGTCACGTCGCTGGCCAACCTCGTCGAGTCCGTGCTGGGCTTCCCCGGCCCGAGCCTGAACTCCGAGGCCGACGAGGCGCTCCGTGCCGTGCTGGCGCGTGCGCGTGCCGAGGACCCGCGCGACCGGCCCGAGCCGGGCACGCTCGCCGCGCTCGCGCACGACGCCGTGACTCCGGAGCCGGTGCGTCTCCCGGAGGGTTCGTCGCTGGTGTCGGCCGCGATCAGCGGCCCCGTGCCGATCGCGGGCCACGTGCCGCTCGGTGCGCAGACGCCGTCGGCGTGGCGCTCGGCGGCCCGGACGCTGACGGGCTCCATCGCGGCGGTGGACGGCAGGGCATGGGCGGCATCGGCCCGACGTCGCGCGACCATGCCGCGCACCGGCGGACCCGCCACGGGCCTGATCGCCCGGGTGGTCCAGCCCCGCACCACCGTGGTCTCGGTGGTGGCGACGGGCATGATCGCCGCGGGTGTCGTCGCGGGCGTCACCGCCGGCGCCATGGCTCTGCCCGGGCTCCTGGGTAGCGAGGAGCCGGCGGCCGCCGCTCCGTCGCCCGACGCGACGGAGCAGCGCTGGGGCGGCATCAGCCCGGTGGCGAACGCCAAGGACCCGGCAGGTGCGGCGGTCGCGCTCACGGAGCGGCGTCTGGCGCTGCTCGCTGGCGCGGTGAACGACATCAGCACCGTCAACATGGAGGGTTCACCGGCCTACGCGGCCGACAAGCAGATCCTCCAGGAGCTCAGGCAGAACGGTGCCCAGGTGGTCGGAGCCTCCGCGGAGGTGGCGTCGACCGAGGTCGTGACCATGGGCCCCGGGGCTGCATCGGCGCTCCAGAGTGCCACGACGACGTCGCGCACCGAGACGGAAGGGACGGGCGCGGCCAACGGGAAGCAGGCGGCCGCCAAGCGCAAGCCCATCGAGGCCGTCGTCCGGATCGACTACACCATCACGGCGCACATGCAGGTCTCGGGCGACGGCGAGACGGCGGTCCCCGCGTCCCAGGAGTCGGCCGACCTGACGCTGGTGTGGACCTCGGGCGGCTGGCGCGTCAGCGAGGTGCGCTGACCTCGTCCTCCTTGGTGACCCAGCGGGCCGCGTCCTGAGGGTTCGTGTGCGACCACACGTAGCCGGTGCGGGCCAGCACCCCGGGCACGACCCGCTGGGAGGCGACGAGGTCGCTCGCGAACTCGCCGAGCGCGACCCGTAGCGCCGCGCGCGGCACGGGCAGCAGCGCAGGGCGGTGCAGCGCCTGCGCGAGCGCGCGGATCACCGCACGGTTCGTGGTGGGCTCCGGGGCCACGACATTGACCGGCCCGTGGACGTCGGCACCGACGACGTGACGGATCGCCGCCACCTCGTCCCGCAGGGCGATCCAGCTCCACCACTGGTGGCCGCTGCCGAGCGGTCCGCCCAGCCCGAGGCGCAGGATCGGCAGCAGCTTGCCGAGCGCTCCGCGCGACGGCGCCAGGACCACGCCGCTGCGCAGCCAGACCACGCGCGCACCTGCCTCGGCGGCGGGGGAGGTGGCGTTCTCCCAGGCCTCGACCAGTCCAGCGAGGAAGTCGTCACCGCGGCCCGAGGCCTCGGTCAGCACCTCGTCCCCCCGGCTCCCGTACGCGCCGATCGCCGAGCCGTTGACCAGCACGGGCCGGGTGTCCGACCGCGCGATCGTGCGGGCGAGCAGGCTCGTGGTGGTCGTGCGGGAGCCGAGGAGCGTCTGCTTGTAGGCCGCCGTCCAGCGATGGTCGCCGATCCCCGCACCCGCCAGGTTCACGACGGCGTCGGCGCCCTCGAGCGCAGCGGGGTCGAGCTCACCGACGCGGGGGTCCCACGGCACGTCCCGGACGCCGGCCGGCCGGGCGGCGGCAGGGCCGGTGGAGCCGGCGGCAGGGTCGGCGGCAGGGTCGGTACCGCGGCGCACCAGACGGCGCACGCTGTCGCCGCGCGCGACGAGGTCCGCGACCAGGGCGGAACCGATCAGACCGTGCGAACCTGCGACCACCACGTCCATGCCGTGAATCTAGCCTGCCGGGAAGGCGGCCGGACCCTGGCAGACGACTGTGGCCGGACCCGAACCCGGGACCGGCCACAGTCGGCGCCCACTACGGACGCGAGCGGAATATCCGCGTCAGAGACCGACCTCGGCCTCGAACGCACCCTCCTCGATCCGGTTCTTGATCGCCGTCAGGAAGCGGGCGGCGTCCGCGCCGTCGACCAGGCGGTGGTCGTAGGACAGGAAGATGTAGGCCATCGAGCGCACCGCGATGCTCTCGTTGCCCTCACCATCGGTCACCACGACCGGGCGCTTGGTGATGGTGCCCGTGCCCAGGATCGCGGCGTGGCCCAGCGGCACGATCGGGGTGTCGATGAGCGACCCGCCCGAGCCCGTGTTGGTGATGTTGAACGTGCTGCCCGACAGCTCGTCCGGCGTGACCTTGTTCGCCCGGGTGCGTGCACCCAGGTCCTGGATCTGGCGCGCGATGCCCGCCAGGTTCAGGTCACCGGCGTTCTTGATGACCGGCACCACGAGCCCACGCTCGGTGTCGACGGCGATGCCGACGTTCTCCGAGCCGTGGTAGGTGATCTCGCCCTTCTCGGTGTCGATGGTGGCGTTGATCTTCGGGTACGCCTTGAGCGCCTCGACCGTGGCCTGCGTGAAGAAGGGCAGGAACGTCAGCTTGGCACCCTCGCGCGCGGCGAAGGACTCCTTGGCCTTGGCCCGGAGCTTCGCGACGCGGGTGACGTCGACCTCCATGACCGTGGTCAGCTGGGCCTGCGTCTGCACCGCCTCGAGCATCCGCTCGGCGACGATCTTGCGCAGCCGCGACATCTTCTCGGTGGTGCCACGCAGCGGCGACACCTCGAGCTTGGTCGGGGCGGACGGCGCCTTGGCGGGTGCTGCGGCGGCGGGAGCTGCCGGGGCGGGTGCGGCCTTGGCCTCGGCGGCGGCGAGCACATCCTCCTTGCGGATCCGGCCACCGACGCCGGTGCCCTTCACCTCGGCGACGTCGACACCCTTCTCCGCGGCGAGCTTGCGAACGAGCGGCGTGAGGTACGAACCGATGGTGCGGCCGCCCGTGGCCGAGGCCGGAGCCTCGGCGGGTGCGGACGCCTGCGCCGGAGCGGCAGCCGGTGCCGCGGGAGCCGGGGCTTCCGGAGCGGGCTCGGGTGCCGCCGGTGCCTCGGGCGCCGGGGTGGCGACCTTGGCGGGCTCCGGGGAGTCCGCCGACGGGTCCGGGACGGGTGTGGAGGGCTCCGCAGGTGCCTCGGCGGGAGCGGAGGACTCTGCGGGAGCCTCGGCGGGCGCGGGTGCCTCGGCGGCGGGTGCGGCAGCACCCGAGCCGACCAGCGCGAGGACGGCGCCGACCTCGACGGTCTCGTCCTCCTGGACCAGGATCTTCTGGAGGGTTCCGGCCACGGGCGACGGGATCTCGGTGTCGACCTTGTCGGTCGACACCTCGAGCAGCGGCTCGTCGACGGCGACGTCGTCACCGACCTCCTTGAGCCAGCGCGTCACGGTGCCCTCGGTCACCGACTCGCCCAGGGCGGGCAGGGGCACCTCGGTGCCCTCTCCGGCGGGAGCGTGGGCCGGGGCGGGAGCCTCGGCGGGCGAGGCCTGGGCGGCAGGTTCCTCGGCGGGTGCGGGCTCGGCCGCCGGCTCCTCGGCCGGCGCCGACTCCTCGGCGGCAGGCTCCTCGGCCGCGGCGGGCTCGTCGGCCGGAGCCTCCGAGGAGGCGCCGGAACCGGAGCCGTCGCCGATGACGGCGAGGGTGGCGCCGACCTCCACGGTGTCGTCCTCCTGGACGAGGATCTGCTCGAGGACGCCGGCGATCGGCGACGGGATCTCGGTGTCGACCTTGTCGGTCGACACCTCGAGCAGCGGCTCGTCGACGGCGACCTCGTCGCCGACAGCCTTGAGCCAACGGGTGACAGTGCCCTCGGTAACGGATTCGCCGAGGGCCGGCAGCTGCACGTTCTCAGACATGACCTGTGAGGTCTCCTTTGTCGTTCTGGTCAGTTGTGGGCGTGCAGAGGCTTGCCGGCCAGCGCCATGTGTGCCTCTCCGATTGCCTCGTTCTGGGTGGGATGTGCGTGCACGAGCGAGGCGACGTCCTCGGGGAACGCCTCCCAGCCCACGATGAGCTGTCCCTCGCCGATCAGCTCGCCCACCCGCGAGCCGATCAGGTGCATGCCGATCACCGGTCCGTCCTTACGGCGCACCAGCTTGGCGAAACCCTGGGTACCCAGGATCTTGCTCTTGCCGTTGCCCGCGAGGTTGTACTCGATGGTCTCGACCTGGTCCGGGCCGTACAGCTCGGCGGCCCGCGCCTCGGTGACGCCCACGGACGCCACCTCCGGCTCGCAGTAGGTGATGCGGGGGATGGTCGTCTCGTCGATCGGCGCGGGCGACTGGCCCGCGATCTGCTCGGCCACGAAGATGCCCTGCGCGAACCCGCGGTGCGCCAGCTGGAGGCCGGGCACGATGTCGCCCACCGCCCAGACCTGGCCGCCCGCGGGGGTGCTGATGCCGGTGCGAAGCAGCTCGTCGGTCAGGACGAACCCGCGGTCCGTGCGCACGCCGGCCGCCTCGTAACCGAGGTCGGCGGTGCGGGGGCCGCGTCCGACGGCGACGAGCAGCAGGTCGGCGTCGAACGTCGTACCCGACTCCAGCTCGACCTGGACGCCGTCCTCCGACTGCTTGACCTGGGCGAAGCGCTCGCCCAGGGAGAACTTGATGCCGCGCTTGCGGAACGCCCGCTCCAGCGCCTTCGACAGGGCGACGTCCTCGTTCGGGACGAGGTGCGGCAGCGCCTCGACGATCTGCACGTCGGCGCCGAACGACTTCCAGACGCTGGCGAACTCGACGCCGATCACGCCGCCGCCGAGCACCACCACCGACTTCGGCACCGTGTCCAGCGTGAGGGCCTGGTCCGATGTGATGACCCGGCCACCCAGCTCCAGGCCCGGCGGCGTGCGTGCGTACGAACCGGTCGCGAGCACAACGTGGGTGCCGGTGTACCGGGCGGTGGAGCCGTCCTCGGCGGTGACCTCGACCGTGTCCGGGGCGACGAGCGTGCCGTGCCCCTCGACGACGGTGATCTTCCGCGAGGCGATCAGACCCTGCAGGCCCTTGTAGAGGCCGGCGACCACCGAGTCCTTGTAGGCGAGCACACCCGCCATGTCGATGCCGTCGAGCGAGGTGCGGACGCCGAACTGCGCGCCGTGGGCGGCGGCGTCGGCCACCTCGGCCGCGTGCAGGAGGGCCTTGGTGGGGACACAGCCGACGTGCAGGCAGGTGCCCCCGAGCTTGTCCTTCTCGACGAGTGCCACGCGCAGACCGAGCTGTGCGGCCCGGAGCGCGGCGGCGTAACCACCACTGCCCCCGCCGAGCACGACGACGTCGAACGTGACCGGGTTGTCAGGCGTAGGCACGTGCTAGCTCCTCGTTGACAGGCTGATGGCACTGTGGATGCCCACGTCGGGTAGACAGTGAGCACCGCATGCCATCTTGACACCTCAGCGGGCGTGGCCCCAATCGTGGACGCGGCTTGTCGGGTGTGACCGTGGCGACATTGACGGGTGAGTGGGGCTGTGAAGGACGGACGGCGGGTGCGAGGGCCGGTGTGACGGCTCGTGTGACGGCTCGTGTGAATCGTTCGGGTGACCGCCGGTGCGCGGGCTGTGACAGGAATGTGGGATTCCCTGGATCTGCGCTGGGTTGCCTAGGCCGGTGCCGGTCTCGCTAGTACTCTCGTTCCATGCCCCGCCAGTCTCGTAGCTCGCTCGCGCGATTCTTCCAGCGACGCTCCTCGCCCGGCAGCGGATCGCGCCCCAGCGGCACCGACGCGCGCCGTGAGACGCTGGCGCACCTCAACGAGTTCATCGCGTCGCGGATCGGTGTCGAGGCCTACGTGGAACCGCCGACCACCGACATCCCCAGCACCATCCTGCTCGTGGCCACCACGGGGGAGTGGACCCGGCGCCGGGTTCCGGACGAGCGCACCGCCTTCGACCTCGCGAACCAGCTCGGGGTGCCGGTGTACAACGTCCGGTTCACCGGGTACCCCCAGCGGATGCGCGACTGGAACAGCGCTCAGCGCCGGGCGAGATAGCGCCGCCGTCGGTCGAGCTCGTCGAGGCTCGGGTCTCGACGAGCTCGACCGACGAGAGGCCTACTTCGCCGTGGCCCGGCCCTCGAGGAAGCTCAGCAGGGTGCGGACGCCCACACCGGTACCGCCTCCGGGCGTGTAGCCGTGCGCGCCGCCGTCGTTGAACGCGGGGCCGGCGATGTCCAGGTGGGCCCACGGGTGGTCGCCCACGAAGGTCTGCAGGAACAGGCCGGCGTTGAGCATGCCGCCCCAGCGCGGTCCGGAGTTCGCGACGTCGGCCACCTTGGACTTGATGTTCGACTTGAGCTCCTCCGGCAGCGGCATGGGCCAGAACAGCTCGCCCGACGTGTCGGCCGCGGCCTTGACCTCGTCGCGTACCTCGTCGGTGCCCATGACGGCGGAGGTGCGGTTGCCGAGCGCGACCATCTGGGCGCCCGTGAGGGTGGCGATGTCGAGCACCACGTCATGGCCGTCCTCGATGGCAGAAACAAGGCCGTCGGCCATCACGACGCGACCCTCCGCGTCCGTGTTCAGCACCTCGACGGTCTTGCCGCCGTAGATGGTGATGACGTCGGCCGGGCGCTGCGCGTTGCCACCCGGCATGTTCTCCGCGAGGCAGAGGTAGCCGGTCACGGCGACCGGCAGGTTCAACCTGGCCGCGGCGACGACCGTGGACAGAACGGCGGCCGCGCCGGCCATGTCCGACTTCATGGCCTCCATGCCGGCGGCCGGCTTGATCGAGATGCCGCCCGAGTCGAACGTGATGCCCTTGCCCACGAGCGCGACCTTCGCGGTCGGCTTGGCCGGGGTGTACGCGACCTTGACGAGGCGGGGGCCACGCGACGAGCCCTGCCCGACGGCCGTGAGGCCGCCGTAGCCGCCCGAGGCGAGCTGCTTGTCGTCCAGCACGGTCACCTTGACCTGCTTGACGTCCTTGGCCGCGGCCTTGGCGGCGTCGGCGAACGTGGCGGGGTACAGCTCGTTCGGCGCCGTGTTGACCAGGTCACGGGCTGCGTGCACGGCCGCGGCGACGACCTGGGCGCGCTCGGCGGCGAGCTTCGCCTTCGCGTTCTTGTGCAGCGGCGTGAGGATCTCGATGCTGCCCACCGGGTCCTTGCTGTTCCGGCCGTCCTTCGCGGCGACCTTGCCCGACTCCTTCGCGGCCGCCTTCGTGGCGGTGCTGCGGTAGCGGTTGAAGGCGTAGGCACCGAGGAGGGCGCCCTCCGTGACGGCGGCGATCTCGTCGTCGTCGGACGCGGGGAGCGCGAGCGCGGCGGACCCGAGGCCCGCGAGCTCACGGGTCGCGGCACCGGCGGCGCGGCGCAGGGTCTCGGTGGCGAAGGTGCCGTCCTCGGCGCGCTCGCCCAGGCCGGTCAGCACCAGCACCTCGGCGGCGAGCTGCGGGCCGGCCGGGATCTTGCGAACCTCGTCGCGCGCGCCCGTGACACCGAGCTGCGGCGCGAGCGACTCGAGCTGCGTCAGCAGGTCCGTGGGCAGCTGGTCGGAGACGACGGCTACGCCGTCCGACGTCTGGGCGGTCGCCACCACGAGCGCTGCGGTCTTCACGGCGGTGGGATTCTTGCTGGAGAGAGTCACGGAGGTCACGAGGCCGATCGTAACCCCCGCCCCTGACACGGGGCCGATGCCTCGAGACGCGCTGCCTCGGCAGTCCCGGGTGCCCGATGGAGGCGCAGGTCACGCGCGATGCGATTGCCGCCCCCTCGGTACCGCCCGGTAGTCTGCGGGACGTGATCCTTGCCCTCCTGCTCATCGTGGCCGCGCTGTGCGTAGCCCTCGCCGGATGGGCCGGCTGGTTCGTGGCCCGCGACCGTGCGGTCATCCTGAACCAGCTCTGGGGCGGTGCCGTCATCGAGGGCGTCGTCATCGTGCAGGGCATCGTCGCGATCGTGCAGGGTGCGACCGGCGCCGGCGCGGACGACCCGCTGCTGTTCTGGGGCTACTACGCCACCACACTGGTGATCCTCCCGATCGCCGCCGCCTGGGCCTTCGCGGAACGCACCCGGTGGAGCTCGGTGGTGCTGCTCGTGGCGTCCCTGACGGTGGCCTTCCTGGAGTGGCGCATGTGGCAGATCTGGATGGGCGTCTGATGGCCGGGCAGGCCACCGGCCGCCGGGCCGGGCGGGGCTTCGGTCGCGTCCTGGTGACGGTGTACGGCATCCTGGCGTTCGCGGCCCTGGGCCGGTCGTCCTACGAGCTGGCGGTGAAGTTCGACGAGGCCCCGGTGGCGTACGCGCTGTCGACGCTCGCCGCCGTCGTCTACGTGGTGGCGACGTTCGCCCTCGCGATCGGCACTCCCGCCTGGCGGGTGACCGCGTGGATCACCGTCAGTATCGAGGCCGTCGGCGTCCTGACCGTCGGCGCGCTGTCACTCGCCGACGAACACGCGTTCGGCGAGTCGACCGTCTGGTCCGGATTCGGGCAGGGCTACGGCTACGTGCCGCTCGTCCTGCCGTTCGTGGGCCTGTGGTGGCTGTGGCGGACGTCGCGCAGCACGTCCGAGGAGAGGACTGCATGAGCCGGCTGTACTCGTTGTTGTTCAACGGCGTCTTCCGTGGCATGGACCCGGAACGTGCGCACGAGCTCGCGTTCTCGCTGATCGAGGGGGCGGGCAAGGTGCCGGTGCTGCGCGACGTGGTGCAGGGTGCGATCGCCCCGTACCTGGGCCAGCGCGCCGGAGGGCCGGGCAGCGTGCGTCTCTTCGGCCGCGTGGTACCCGCGCCGTTCGGCCTCGCCGGGGGCTTCGACAAGAACGCGAGAGCGGTCCAGGGCCTGACGATGCTCGGCTTCGGCTTCGTCGAGATCGGCACCATCACCGCGCACCCCCAGCCGGGCAACGAGAAGCCGCGTATGTGGCGCGAGCTCGACGTGCGCGGCGTGCGCAACCGGATGGGCTTCAACAACGAGGGTGCCGCGGCCGCCGCGGACCGCCTGCGCGCGCTGCGCAGCACCCCGCGGGGCCGCGCGGTCGTCGTCGGTGCCAACATCGGAAAGACCAAGGTGACGCCGCCCGAGGACGCGGCCGCCGACTACGCGACGTCGGCCCGTCTGCTGGCGCCCTGGGCCGACTACCTCGTGGTCAACGTCTCGTCCCCCAACACTCCCGGCCTGCGCGACCTGCAGGCGACCGAGTCGCTGCGGCCCATCCTGCAGGCTGTGCGCGCGGCGGCCGACGAGGCCAACAGCACCGGCTCCCGGGCCGGCGGCCGGCGCATCCCGCTCCTGGTGAAGATCGCCCCCGACCTCGCGGACGACGACGTCGACGCCGTCGCGGACCTCGTGCTCGAGCTCGGGCTGGACGGCGTGGTCGCCGTCAACACGACGATCGGCCACGACCGTGGCCCCGGCGGGCTGTCCGGCCCGCCCCTGCTGGGCCGGGGCCTCGAGGTGGTCGCGCGCCTGCGCGAGCGACTCGGTACGGGTCCCGTCATCATCGGTGTGGGCGGCATCACGCGGGCCGACGACGTCCGTGCCTATCTGCGTGCCGGAGCCGACCTCACCCAGGGCTACACATCGTTCGTCTACGAGGGGCCGTTGTGGGCGTCGCGGATCAACCGCGCACTGACCCGTTCGGCCGGCTCGACGGGAAGTGGGAGATACGAGTGATCCGTCCGCAGTGGGAGTGGGCCCTGGACGACGCCGAGGGGCGTCGCCTGAGCGAGCCCGTCACGCCCGTCTTCACCGCGCAGTACGACGCCGAGCAGTGGCTCGGCGAGCACTGGCGCGCGCTGGCGGAGGCCGGTGCGGTGCGGGTGCGGCTGCTGCACGACGGCACCCCGGCGGCGCCGGCCGTGGAGCTGGGAGCCCTCTGATCCGGGTCCTCCGGGGATGTTCCGGCGGCAGCTCAGTTGGTCGTCTCAGTTGGTCGTCTCAGTTGGTCATCGCTCCAGCCCGCCAGGCGCCTCCGGGGCGCCTATCTGGGGGAGCCGGCCCGGCGCTGCCGTCCGGCGACCCGCCCCCACGCCCGGACCAGTCGGGGTACGGCGTCAGCGAGCTCCGCGGGCGACCGGGTGAAGGTGAGCCGCACCCGCGAGCCGGCACCCGCGTTGTCGGGCGTGAACAGCGGGCCGGCGGCGATCCGGGCACCCTCCGCCGCTGCGGCGGCCGCGAACGCCTGAGCGACCGGGCGGCCCAGGTCGACCCAGCAGAACAGGCCGCCGGGCGGCACCGGGACGTCCCAGGAGGGGAAGGTCTCGCGGAGCCGGCCGACCAGCAGGTCGCGGCGTTCGCGCAGCATGTGACGCCGGCCCGTCATCACCTCGGCGCGGCGGCCGAGCAGCTCGGTCACGGCGAGCTGGTCCAGCACCGCCGTCGCGATGTCCGCGGACTGCCGCGCGCGGGCGAGCTGCGCGATCACCTGCGGGTGCGCCCGGACCCAGCCGACCCGCAGCCCGCCCCAGAAGGCCTTCGACGCCGACCCCACGGACACGACGTGCGGGGACGTGCCGTCTCCGGCGAACGCAGGCGGTGTGGTGTCGTCCGACAGGCCGAGCTCGACCAGCGTCTCGTCCCCCACGACCGTGACGCCGTGCCGTTCGGCGATCTGGCGGACGCGCCGCCCGCTCGTCCGCGGACAGCACGGAGCCGGTGGGGTTCTGGTAGTCGGGCACCAGGTAGACGAGCCGCGGGCGGGCACGGCGCACGGCCGAGTCGAGCTGGTCGACGTCGAGCGGTCCGGTGGGCACCCCGATCACGCGGCCGCCGGCGTCGCGCATCGCCTCCATGGCATGGAAGTAGGTGGGCGTCTCCACGACCGCGTGGTCGCCCGGACGCAGGTGCGTGTGCGCCAGCAGGGCGATCGCCTGCTGCGCGCCCGTGGTGACCAGGATCTCGTCCACCGTGGTCGGTACGCCGCGCTCCCGGTACCGTGCCGCCACCGCCTCGCGCAGCGGTGCCAGGCCGTACAGCTCGTACCCGCCTGAGTCGAGGTAGGCGGGCAGTCCCTCGAGGGCACGGGTGAAGGCGTCGTGCAGCTCGGGGGGCGCGGGCGGCGTCGCCTGCCACAGGTCCAGGTACCCCGGGTCGCCCGGGCCGCCGGCGGGGTCGCCGCCGGGAGCGACGATCCGTACGTCGTCGTCGGCCACGGGGGCGTCCCCGCCCGCCGGGCGGCCCGGCCGCGGACCCACGGCGCGTTGCGGCAGCGTCGTGACGGTGCCCGACCCGACCCGGCTCGCCGCGAAGCCGAGCTCGCGCAGCCGGGCGTACGCGCCGGACGTCGTGGTGCGCGACACGCGAAGCGTGGCGGCGAGCTCCCGCTCGCTGGGCAGCCGGGTGTGCGGTGCGAGCGTCCCGGACAGGACGGCCGAGCGGATCGCGTCGGCGAGCGCCACGTAGGCCGGCCCGCCCGCGTGCCACGTGCCGAGCAGCCGGGCGGCGGACGCGGGGGAGAGCTGGCGCAGCACGGTGGGAGAGGCGGACATAGGTCCACTCTTACCGGATTGGACCTGGAAGACAAGGCCATTGGGTCGCACCATGGGGAGATGACCACGACCACCGGCCGCCCGGCCGAGACGCCGGACGCCGCTTCCGTGCAGACATCCGAACCTGTCCTCATGTCCGTCACGCGCCGCGTGGTCCAGCTCGCGCTGGGGCTCGTGGGCTTCGGCGTCGCCACGGCGCTGATGCTGCACTCGGGTCAGGGCGCCATGCCGTGGGCGGTGCTGGACCAGGGCATCGTGGGGCGCACCGGCCTGGCGTACGGCTGGGTGGTGCTCGGCGTCGGGCTGCTGGTGATGCTGGCGTGGATCCCGCTGCGCCAGCGGCCGGGCATCGGGACGGTCGCCAACATCATCGTGATCAGCCTGGTGATCGACCCGACCCTCTGGGTGCTGCAACGACTGGTCCCAGCGCCGGCCCTGGCCGCCGGTATCGGCCTGGCGGTGGGCGGGATCGTGCTCCTCGGGGTGAGCACCGCCGCGTATGTGGGGGCGCGGCTGGGTCCGGGGCCGCGTGACGGGCTGATGACGGGCCTCGTGCAGGTCACGGGGTGGCCGGTGTGGCTGATCAAGACGGGTATCGAGGTGTCGGTGGTGGTGATCGGCGTGCTGCTGGGCGGGACGTTCGGGTGGGCCACCGTCGTGTTCGCCTTCACGGTGGGTCCGGTGGTGCAGGTCGCCGCGCGCTGGCTGGCGCCGTCAGGCCTCACCGCACGGCACTGAGGACGGCTTGCCCGCCGAGGGCTGTTCGATTCGATTCGATTCAGCATAGGGTGACGGCATGGTCAACTATCGGTACCTCGGTAACAGTGGTCTCAAGATCTCGGAGATCACCTACGGCAACTGGCTCACCCACGCCTCGCAGGTCGAGAACGACGTCGCCGCGGCGTGCGTGCGCGCTGCCCTCGACGCGGGGATCACCACCTTCGACACCGCCGACGCGTACGCCAACACGGCAGCGGAGCAGGTGCTCGGTGACGCGCTGAAGGGTGAGCGTCGCGAGTCGCTGGAGATCTTCACGAAGGTTTACTGGCCCACCGGCCCCAAGGGTCCCAACGACACGGGTCTGTCCCGCAAGCACATCATGGAGTCGATCAACGGCTCCCTGACCCGGCTCGGGACCGACTACGTCGACCTGTACCAGGCGCACCGCTACGACGTGGAGACCCCGCTCGAGGAGACGATGCAGGCGTTCGCCGACGTCGTCCGCCAGGGCAAGGCGCTCTACATCGGCGTCTCGGAGTGGACCGCCGACCAGATCCGCGAGGGCTCCGCCCTGGCCAAGCAGCTCGGCTTCCAGCTCATCTCGTCGCAGCCCCAGTACTCGATGCTGTGGCGCGTCATCGAGGACGAGGTGGTTCCCGCCTCGAAGGAGGCCGGCCTCTCGCAGATCGTGTTCTCCCCCATGGCGCAGGGTGTGCTCTCGGGCAAGTACCTGCCGGGTCAGCCGGCGCCGGCCGGTTCGCGGGCCACCGACGAGAAGGGCGGCGCGCAGACGATCAGCCGCTTCATGAACGACGAGACCCTCGCCGCCGTGCAGAAGCTCAAGCCGGTCGCCGAGGAGCTGGACCTCACGATGGCGCAGCTCGCCGTCGCGTGGGTGCTGCAGAACGACAACGTGGCGGCGGCGCTCGTGGGTGCCTCCCGCCCGGAGCAGGTCGCGGAGAACGTGAAGGCGTCGGGTGTGACCATTCCCGCCGAGCTGCTCCAGCGGATCGACGACGCGCTGGGCGGCGTCGTCGTGCGCGACCCGGCCAGGACGCTCGAGGGCATGCCCAAGACGCGTCCGGTCTGATCCGGTCGAGCGTCCCCGGTCGGGCGCCGGCGGGTTGAGACCACCCCGCCGGCGCCGTCGGGGTGACACGACGAATCCGAGGTCGGTTGCTGCGAGTAGACAACGTCTACCGACAGCAACCGACCTCGGATTTCGTGGTATCTCCCCCAAGCCACGTCGCTCCACGTCGCCCCGTGGCGACCGCGACTGGCACGGGTAGTTCTTACTCCGGGTAGTTGCCGCGCTTCTTGCTCATCGGCTTGGGCAGTCGCGACCGGCGCAGCTGGTAGGCGCGCGTGACCGTGTACATCACGAGCCCGCGCGGCACCTCGCCGAACTTCGCGTTCAGCCGCTTCTTGAGCGACCGCCACAGGAGCCAGGAGTCGATGACCGTCAGGAGCAGGAACCCGTACAGGCCGAGCATCACGATGATGCTGAGCCCCGGATACTGCTGCGTGAAGAACGTCGCGAACAGGAAGATGAACGCGACCGGCAGGAAGAACTCACCCAGGGTCCAGCGCGCGTCCACGAAGTCGCGCACGTACCGGCGCACCGGGCCCTTGTCCTTGGCCGGCATGTACCGCTCGTCGCCCGTCTGCATCGCCTGGTAGGCGCGCTCGCGGTCGATGCGGGACTTCTCGCGCTGCGCCTTCCGGGCGGCCTTGCGGTCGTTGGGGACCAGGGGTCGCTTGTTCGCCGCCTGCGCGACGTTGCGCTTGGGCGTGGGGCGGCCCTTCTTGGGGGCGCCTGCCGGGGTCGTCCCCGACGCGGACGTCACCTCGTCGGGAGAGTCGCCCACGGGGGTCACGCCGTCAGGAGTCGAGGTCTTGCTGCGGGAGAACACAGTCCTAGCCTAATCGCTCGCGACAGTGCCCCGTGGCGAGCCGTTAACGTGGTGCGGTGACCACCGAGACATCTGCGGCCCTTCGCGCCCGCGTCGCCGAGCTGTTCCCCGCCCTGCAGGCCGACCTCGAGGCGCTGGTGCGCATCCCGAGCGTCTCCGCCGCCGCGTTCGACCAGGCGCACGTGGCCGCCAGCGCGGACGCGACCGCACAGCTCCTGCGTGACGCCGGCCTGCCCGACGTCCAGATCCTGTCCGCGCCGCGGCCCGACGGCACGCCGGGCGCACCCGCCGTCGTCGCCCGCCGGCCCGCACCCGAGGGCGCCCCGACCGTGCTCCTGTACGCGCACCACGACGTGCAGCCGCCGGGCGACCCCGCGACCTGGGACACCGACCCGTTCGAGCCCACGCAGGTGGGGGAGCGGCTCTTCGGCCGCGGCGCCGCCGACGACAAGGCGGGCATCGTGGCCCACCTCGGCGCACTGCGTGCCCTGGGTCTGCCGGAGGGTGCGGACCTGCCCGTCGGCGTCACCGTCTTCCTGGAGGGCGAGGAGGAGTCCGGATCGCCGTCGTTCCGCGCCTTCCTGGAGACCTACCGTGACCTCCTCGCGGCCGACGTCATCGTCGTGGCCGACTCCACGAACTGGAAGGTCGGCGTCCCCGCACTCACGACGTCGCTGCGCGGCCTGGTCGACGGCGAGATCGAGCTGCGCGTGCTGGACCACGCCGTGCACTCCGGCATGTTCGGCGGCGCCGTGCTGGACGCCGTCACCCTCATGTCCCGGCTCGTGGCGACGTTCCACGACGAGGCCGGCGACGTCGCGATCGACGGTCTGGTCACCGCGCCGGAGCCCGAGGTCGACTACGCCGAGGCGGAGTTCCGCGCCGACTCGTCACTGCTCGACGGCGTGCGGCTCGCCGGGACGGGCACGCTGTCGGGGCGGCTGTGGTCCAAGCCCGCCCTGTCCGTCATCGGCATGGACGTCACGTCGGTGGCGGAGGCGTCCAACACGATCGCGCCCCGGTGCACCGCGAAGGTCTCGCTGCGGCTCGCGCCGGGCCAGGACCCGGCGGAGGCGGACGCGGCCCTCGCGACGCACGTCGAGCGGCACGCGCCGCTCGGCGCGCAGGTCACGTGGCGTTCCGGCGAGCAGGGCAAGCCGTTCCTCGCCCAGGGCGACACGGCCGCGATGCGTGCGGCGCGCGGCGCCTTCACGGAGGCGTGGGGCGTCGCGCCGGTCGATGTCGGCGTGGGTGGCTCGATCCCGTTCATCGCGGACCTGCTCGAGATCTTCCCCGACGCCGCGATCCTCGTGACCGGCGTCGAGGACCCGGACTCGCGGGCGCACGGCGCGAACGAGTCGGTGCACCTCGGTGAGCTGCAGAAGGTGGTGCTGGCCGAGGCACTCCTGCTGACCAAGGTTGCCGAGGGCCTCTGACCCGACGCCCCGCGCCTCCTCGACGGCCCCGTACCCCCAACGAGACCTCCGCTACTTCGCTTTGAGGCCCCTCAAAGCGAAGTAGCGGAGGTCTCGTTGGCGGGGGAGAGGTTGGCAGGGGAGAGGTCGCCGGCGTCGGAGCGGGAGGTTTGGTCCGGGGGCGTCGACGGGACGCGCGGGGCGACGTCGACCGCGCGGGCCCACGCCGCGACGTCCGCGGGAAGCTCGGGGGAGGGGAGGTCCTCGCCGGTCGCGTCACGGACCACGTCGAACGGGGAGATCCGGTTGCCCTTGCGGTCGAGGAACCGGCTGGCGACGATCCCGCGGGCGCACAGCTTGTCGCCACGGGTGAACACCTGCTCCAGGTAGAACACGCGCTCGTCCCAGCCGAGGATCCGGGTGGTGATCTCGAACCGTTCGAACGGCTGCAGCGAGCGCCGGTACTTCATGGTCGACGCCGCGACCACGGGCGCCCACCCCTTCTCCCGAGCGACCGGGAACATGCCGAGGTCGGCGATCTGATTGTTCCGGGCCACGTCCATCATCTGCAGGTACGTGCCGTTGTTCACGTGCAGGTACGAGTCGAGGTCCAGGAGCCCGACGCGCATGCGGGTCACCGACGGGTCGAGCAGGGTCTGTCCCGGGCGGGGCCTGCGGGGGAAGAGTCCGGTCCAGGTGAGCTGGAACATGCGAGCCATGTGCCGAAGGTTATACCGAGAACCGCAGGTATCAGATACCAGGACCGCCCACCAGGACCGCCCACCGGGAGCGCACGGGCCGTGGCGCCGTCAGGCTTCCGTGTGCTGGATCTCGAACCGCACGGACCGGGCCACCGCCGGTGTCTCCAGGCGTTCGATCAGATGCAGCGCCATGTCGATCCCCGCCGCGACACCCGCGGAGGTGACGATGTCGCCGTCGTCCACGTACCGGGCCTCGGAGTCCACGAGGATGCTCGGGTCCAGCTCGGCGAGCTCGTCGTAGTGGTTGTGGTGGGTGGTGGCGGGCCGGCCGGCGAGCAGCCCGGCCGCCGCGAGGGGCAGCGCGCCCGTACAGACGCTCGCGAGGATCGGGGTCTGCTTGCGGATCTGCCGCAGCCATTCGAGGTGGCGGGGCTCGGCCAACAAGGGCCAGGTGCCCGGCCCACCCGGATAGACCAGTACGTGCAGCGGGCCGATGTCGTCCGCGCCGTGCGACGGCAGGACCCGCAGGCCCTTCGCGAACCGCACCCCGGAACCGTCCCAGGAGAACGTGCTGACCGACGGCCGCAGCTGCGAGTGCGAGCCCCACTCCGCGAACACCTCGAACGGCCCCACGACGTCGAGCTCTTCCGCCCCGTCGAAGACGAAGATCCCGATGCGGAGCCCGCCGTTGCCGCTCATGTGCTCGGACCGGGTCAGATCCCGGGAAGGGCGAGCATCTGGTCGAGCGCCACGCGCGCCCAGTGGGCGTCGTCGGCGTCCACGACGATCTGGTTCACCATGCGTCCCTCCACGAGGGACTCCATGGCCCACACGAGGTGGGGCAGGTCGATGCGGTTCATGGTGGAGCAGAAGCACACCGTCGAGTCGAGGTAGTGCACGTTCTTGTCCGGGTGCGCCTTGGCGACCCGGCGCACCAGGTTCAGCTCGGTGCCGATCGCCCACGAGGAGCCCGGCTCGGCCGCGTCCAGCTGCTTGATGATGTACTCGGTCGAGCCCACGTAGTCGGCCGCCGTGACCACCTCGTGCTTGCACTCGGGGTGCACCATCACGTTGACGCCGGGGACCGCGGCGCGGATGTCGGTGACGTTCTGCTCGGAGAAGCGGCCGTGCACCGAGCAGTGCCCTCGCCACAGGATCATCCGGGCGTCGCGCAGCTCCTGGTCGGTGAGCCCGCCGTTGGGCTTGCGCGGGTCGAAGACCACGCACTCGTCCAGGGACATCGCCAGCTCGAGCACCGCGGTGTTGCGGCCCAGGTGCTGGTCGGGGAGGAACAGCACCTTGCCGGTGCCGTCGACGCCGCCCACCTGGTCGAACGCCCAGCGCAGCGCGACCTCGGCGTTGGAGGAGGTGCAGACCGTGCCGCCGTGCCGCCCGGTGAACGCCTTGATGGCGGCCGAGGAGTTCATGTAGGTGACGGGGATCGTCGAGTCGGCGATCCCGACGTCCTGCAGCACGGCCCAGGCCTCCTCGACCTGGCCGATCGCCGCCATGTCCGCCATGGAGCAGCCGGCCGCGAGGTCGGGCAGCACCACGCGCTGCTGGTCCGAGGTGAGGATGTCCGCGCTCTCGGCCATGAAGTGCACGCCGCAGAACAGGATGAACTCCGCCTCGGGGCGGGCCGCGGCCTCGCGTGCGAGCTTGAACGAGTCACCCGTGACGTCGGCGAAGTCGATCACCTCGTCGCGTTGGTAGTGGTGGCCGAGCACGAACGCGCGGCTGCCCAGTGCGGCGCGCGCTGCACGAGCCCGCTCGACGAGGTTCGGGTCGCTCGGTGCGGGCAGCTCGCCCACACACTCGACGCCACGCTCGGAGGCCAGGTCACGGCCCTGGCCGAGCAGCAGCAGCGGGGACGGGGCGGGCTCGGAGAAACCGGGGTGTTCAGCCAGCAGGGTGCTCACGGGCACCATCATGACACGCGGTGGTGACAGCCTGGCAGGACGGTGTCACGATGCGTGCGTGCACGTGCTGCTGCTTGCCGAGACCCTGCCCGACGCCGAGCGACTCGCCTCCGCGTGGCACGACGCCGCGCCCCACACCACCATCGTGGCCCGCGAGGTGCGCCTCCCCGGCCCCGCCCGGGTGCCCGCCACGGGGCCGACCCTCGGCGCGGCGCAGGGATCCGAGCCCGGACACGGCGTGGGTGGCGGGGGAGTGCTGCTGGCCGGCGCCGCGATCCCCGTGGGCCCGCCCGCCGCCGTCGGGCCCACGGACGTCGGGCCGGCCGTTCCCGGTCCGAGCGCCCCCGGGCCCGCGCCGTCCGCCCTGCCACGGGGCGACGGCGCCGCGCTCACCGAAGCTGCTGGGCGGGCCGACGTCGTCGTGGCGTACGTCACGCGGCTCGACGGCGAGGAGCTGCACCGCGGCGTGGTCGTGGAGGCTGCGGCCGCCGCGGCACCGCACGCCGTGCCGGTCGTGGTGGTCACGGGGCGCAGCGAGGTGAGCAGGCGCGAGTGGTCGACAGCAGGGCTGAGCGGGGTGCACGAGGTGACCGACGGCGACGTCGTCCGCGTGGCCAGGACCTGGACGCCGGCCTGGACGCGCTGAACCCGGGCAGGAAGCGAGCCCCGAGGGCTGGTGGGCGTACGATCGTCAGAACAGACCGGCGACGGGAACAGACGGGCGGCCCGATGGGTTGGCACCGCTGAGACATCGACTACCGGTATGTCGAACACGATCGGGAGATGACATGACCGACACGACCACGGACATCGGGACCCACGGCGTCAACGTCACCGACGTCGCCGCGGGCAAGGTCCGTAGCCTGCTCGAGCAGGAGGGCCGCGACGACCTGCGCCTCCGCGTGGCGGTGCAGCCTGGCGGCTGTTCCGGGCTGATCTATCAGCTGTACTTCGACGAGCGTGTGCTCGACGGGGACGCGCTGCGTGACTACGACGGCGTCGAGGTCGTCGTGGACAAGATGAGCGTGCCGTACCTCGAGGGCGCCACGATCGACTTCAAGGACACCATCGAGCAGCAGGGCTTCACGATCGACAACCCGAACGCAGGCAGCGCGTGCGCCTGCGGCGGGTCGTTCTCCTGACCGAAGCTCTGCGCACGACGGGAAGGGCCGTTCACCCCACGGGGTGACCGGCCCTTTCTGCGTCTGTCCCCGCTATTCCCGCGCGGCCCGGCGGCGCCTCAGGCGAGGCGGACCGTGACGGACCAGCCGGTCCAGTCGTCGCTGTGCTCCCGTGTGGCCACGTGCACGTGACCGCGCATCCGGCACCAGGCAGGGACGTCGTGCCGGGCGGCGGGATCGGTGGACAGCACCGTCAGCTCGGTGCCGGCGGGCAGCCCTTTCGCGGCGGCCGCGAGCCGGATCACGGGCAAGGGGCAGCGCAGCCCCCGGGCGTCCACCAACGTGTCAGGCACACGGTTCACTCTAATGCCCTGAGGCTCTGACACGGCGCGACGTCACAGACCACCCACGCCCAGCATGTCGCGCACTCGTGCCACCGCCGCGGGGAGCACTGCGGTGAAGCGGTCGACCTCGTCGGCCGTGGTGGTCCGGTCGAGGGCGATCCGCACGTTGCCGTGCGTGAGCACCCCCATCGCGGCCAGCACGTGCGACGGCTCGAGCGTGCTCGCCGTGCACGCCGACCCGGACCCCACCGCGAAGCCGTGCCGGTCCAGCTCGGTGACGAGCGCCTCGCCGTCCACGTAGAGGAACGAGAAGGTGGCGACGTGCGGGAGCCGGCCCTCCGGGTCGCCCACGACCTCGACGTCCGGGATGCGGGCCACCTCCGCGCGCAGCCGGTCCACGAGGGCCCGGCGTCGTGCCTCCTGCGCGGCGCGGTCGGACTCGACCGCCTGCAGCGCCACCGCGGCGGCGAACGCGAGCGGCACGCTCACGCCGCCGGGCGCCCACGGGTCCTCGTCCTCCGGGCCGACGGCGGCCGTGCGGACCCGCTGTCGCACGGCCAGCACACCGACGCCGGCGGGGCCGCCCCAGTCTGCCGGGTCGGCGGCCAGGACGTCCCAGCTCTGCGGCGCGGCCACGTGGCCGACGCTCGCGCCCGCGTCGACCAGCAGGGGCACGCCGGCCGCGCGGGCGGCGTCGTGCACCGACTCGACGGGCTGGAGCGTCCCGACCTCCCCGTTCGCGTGCTGGAGAGCGGCCAGCGCGACCCCGGGAGCCCGGACGGCGGCGACCATCGCGTCGGTGTCGACCCGCCCCGCCCGGTCCACGGGCACCGTGACGAGCTCGCCGGCCGGTCCGGCGGCCTGGAGCACCGCGGCGCGCTCCACCGCGCTCGCGACGACCGTGCCGCCCGCCCGCCGGCGGGCCGCGGACACCGACGCGACCGCCGCGTGCAGCGAGGCGGTGTGGCTCGGCGTGAGGTGGACCTCTTGCGTGCGGGCGCCCAGCACCTCGGCGATCGCCTCGCGGGCGCCGTCGAGCAGGCGTGCCGCACGGCGACCCTCGGCGTGCAGCCGGCGCGGGTCCGCCCAGCCGTCGGCGAGGGCCTGCTCGAACGCCTGCCGGGCGAGCGGGTGCCACGGGGCGCGCCCTCCGTTGTCGAGGTGCACCCGGTCGGGGGTGCCCGGGGTGGCGTGGCTCACACGTCCTCCTGCTGCTGGTCCGGCTCGGGGGTGTCCGGGCGGGGATCCGGCGGCCCCGTCGAGGGCACGAGACCGGGCGTCGCCGCCGTCGTCCTCCTGATCCTCGCACCCGCGACACGCAGGTGCCGGCACCATCGTTCTGACACGACTCGGGTGCGTGTCCTGAACAGGGTCGATGGACGCGCCCGGTGCGGAGTGCGTCACGTTCCCAGGGCCCCTTCCGGGCATCACCAGGCCCCGGAGCGCGCTAGGCTGCATCCCATCGAGGACGAAGGTTCTGCGTGGAGCTCGGGAGGAAACCGGTGCGACGCGCCGGACGAGACGTGAAAGGCCTCCCTTGCACTCGAAGCCCCCTACCCGCACCCGGCGGGCCATCCTGCGTACGTCGGCTCTGGCCGTCGCAGTCGCAGTCCTGGCTACCGGCTGCGCAAGCGAATCCGTCCAGCGCGGATACCTGCCCGGCTACAGCGACGGGGAGGTGACAAACCAGACTGCGCGCATCACCGACCTGTGGGTGGGCTCGTGGATCGCGGCCCTCCTGGTGGGTGTAGTGACCTGGGGCCTGATGCTGTGGTGCATCGCGGCCTACCGGAAGCGCAAGGACGACCACCAGCTCCCGGTGCAGACGCGGTACCACCTGCCGCTCGAGCTCATGTACACGGCCGTGCCGATCATCATGGTCCTGGTCCTGTTCTATTACACGGACCGCGACGTGTCGGAGATCAACCGCGTCGACGGCACCGCGACCGAGCACATCCAGGTCATCGGCAAGCAGTGGAGCTGGGACTTCAACTACCTCGACGCCGACGTCTACGACTACGGCGAGCACGAGGAGGACCCCGGCAGCGTCACCGCCGAGGACGAGCTCGACGGCGCCGCCGGCACCTCGACGTCCTTCCCGACGCTCTACCTGCCGGTGAACGAGACCGTGGAGTTCACCCTCGACTCGCGCGACGTCATCCACTCCTTCTGGATCCCTGCGTTCCTGTACAAGCAGGACATGATCCCGCAGCGGACCAACAAGTTCCAGGTGACCCCCACGCGTGAGGGCACCTACGCCGGCAAGTGCGCCGAGCTCTGCGGCGAGTTCCACTCCGGCATGCTCTTCAACGTGAAGGTCGTCTCGGCGGAGGAGTACGACGCCCACATGGCGGAGCTCGCAGCCAAGGGCCAGACCGGCACGCTGGGCATGGACCTCGCCCGTACGCCCGGTGTGGTCGAGACGATCGAGGAAGAACAGGAGGCTGGGCACTGATGGCCGCAGCAACCACGACCGAGCTGATCCCGGGCCTCGCGCCCGGACGCCAGACGCTCGGCCGGACCATCATCAAGTGGATCACCTCCACTGACCACAAGACGATCGGGTACCTGTACCTGATCTCGTCGTTCCTGTTCTTCTGCATCGGCGGCCTCATGGCCCTGCTGATCCGCGCGGAGCTCTTCGAGCCGGGCATCCAGATCGTGCAGAGCAAGGAGCAGTACAACCAGCTCTTCACGATGCACGGCACCGTGATGCTGCTGCTGTTCGCCACCCCGCTGTTCGCGGGCTTCGCGAACGTGATCATGCCGCTCCAGATCGGTGCGCCCGACGTCGCGTTCCCGCGCCTGAACATGTTCGCCTACTGGCTGTACCTGTTCGGCGGTCTCATCACGGTGGCGGGCTTCCTGACGCCGCAGGGCGCCGCGTCGTTCGGCTGGTTCGCGTACGCGCCGCTGTCGACCACCACCTACAGTCCAGGGCTCGGTGGTGACCTCTGGGTCTTCGGCCTCGCGCTGGCTGGTTTCGGGACGATCCTGGGTGCGGTCAACTTCATCACCACGATCATCACGATGCGTGCGCCGGGCATGACGATGTTCCGGATGCCGATCTTCACGTGGAACACGCTGATCACCAGCCTGCTCGTGCTGATGGCCTTCCCGCCGCTGGCGGCTGCGCTGTTCGCGCTCGGTGCCGACCGACGGCTGGGCGCCCAGGTCTTCAATCCGGAGAACGGCGGCGCCATCCTCTGGCAGCACCTGTTCTGGTTCTTCGGGCACCCCGAGGTGTACATCATCGCGCTGCCGTTCTTCGGCATCGTGTCCGAGATCCTCCCGGTGTTCAGCCGCAAGCCGATCTTCGGGTACACCGGTCTGGTCTACGCGACCATCGCCATCGCCGCGCTGTCGGTGACGGTGTGGGCGCACCACATGTACGTGACGGGCGCGGTCATGCTGCCGTTCTTCGCGTTCATGACGATGCTCATCGCGGTGCCCACGGGCGTGAAGTTCTTCAACTGGATCGGCACGCTCTGGAGAGGCAAGCTCACCTTCGAGACGCCGATGCTCTGGTCGATCGGCTTCCTGGTGACGTTCCTCTTCGGTGGCCTGACGGGCATCATCCTGTCGAGCCCGGCCCTGGACTTCCAGCTGTCCGACTCGTACTTCGTGGTGGCGCACTTCCACTACGTGGTGTTCGGCACCGTGGTGTTCGCGATGTTCGCGGGCTTCTACTTCTGGTGGCCCAAGTTCACCGGCAGGATGCTGAGCGAGCGCCTGGGCAAGTGGCACTTCTGGCTGCTGTTCATCGGCTTCCACACCACGTTCCTCATCCAGCACTGGCTGGGTGTCGAGGGCATGCCGCGTCGGTACGCGGACTACATGCCCCAGGAGGGCTTCACCTGGGAGAACCAGGTCTCCACGATCGGGTCCTTCATCCTGGCGGCCTCCACGCTGCCGTTCCTCTGGAACGTGGTCGTGACGGCCCGCAAGGCGCCGCGTGTCACGGTCGACGACCCGTGGGGCTACGGCCGTTCGCTGGAGTGGGCGACGTCCTGCCCGCCCCCACGGCACAACTTCGCGTCGCTGCCGCGCATCCGTTCCGAGTCCCCGGCTTTCGACCTGCACCACCCCGAGGTCGTCGCCATGGAGCACCCGGACTACGCACGTGACCGTGGTGTGCTCGAGAACATCTACGGCGAGGCCGACCGCCGGGGCCAGGAGAAGCAGGGCCGGGAGCGCGCCTCGCATGACGGCGGCACGCCCGAGCAGAGCAGCACGACGATCGTCGACAACCCGGACGAGGGGACCAGCAAGTGAAGATCGAGGCCCGGCTGTTCCTCTGGGGCACGCCCTTCTTTGTCCTGGCCGGCGTCGTCTACGGTTTCATGACGGACTGGTCCGAGCCCGTTGGCTTCCTCAGCATGCCGCTCGTCGGTGGCCTCGTGGCGATGATCGGTGCGTACCTCACGCTGACGGCCCGGCGTATCGACGCCCGTCCCGAGGACGACCCGAACGGCAACATCGAGGACGCCGCGGGCGACCAGGGTGTGTACGCGCCCTGGAGCTGGTGGCCGCTCGCGATCGCCGGTTCCGCGGCGATCTGCTTCCTCGGCCTGGCCGTGGGCTGGTGGGTCTTCTACATCGGCTTCTGCGTCGCGGTCATCGCTCTCGTGGGCTGGGTCTTCGAGTACTCGCGCGGGATCCACGCGCACTGATCGGTCACTGATCCGTACCGTCTGGTCGAACGTCCCGTCACACCTCGTGTGGCGGGACGTTCTGCGTTCCGAGGATTCACCCGACGATTCACCCGGTCTTTCACCCGTTGATGACGGGCCCTCCGGGTGCGCCCCGTGGTGAGATCGAAGCTCCGCCGACCGGTTCCCGAGCGCATGGTGTGCGCCAGCCGGTAAGGGTGGCAGAGAGGCAACAGTGCGTTCTTCGAGGATGACGGCCCTGATGGCGGCGGGTGTGCTCGCCCTGGGTCTCAGCGGTTGTGGTGGTGCGGCCGACGACGGCGCCGGCGAGGCGCCCGACGCCGCGCGGGCGCCGCAGGCGTCGGAGCTGACCGAGGTCTCGTTCGTCGAGGAGCTGGCCGCCGCGCAGAGCGAGGCCGGTACGGTCCACATCTCCATGACGTACTCCGGGGCCGGTGCCGAGGACGCGGGCCTCGTGGGGGTGCCGCTGGAGGCGGACGTGGACATCTCCGACCCGAAGAACCCGGCGATGGCGATGCAGATGGAGATGGACGGCGAGACCGCCGACCTGATCCTGGCGGGGGGCGACTTCTACATGAACATGGGGGAGTCGACGTCCGGCAAGTTCCTGAGCATGGCCGAGGCCGCCGAGAGCGACAACCCGATGGGTGCGCTCTTCAAAGGCATGGGCGACCTGATGGAGGGCAGCCTCCAGGGCATGGACCCGGCGGCGCAGCTCCAGGGCATGGACGGCGCCATCACGTCGTTCGAGGAGTCCGGCTCCGAGACCGTCGACGGCGTGGAGACCACCGTCTACACGATCGTCGTCGACCCGACGAAGATGTCCGGTCCCCAGGCCGAGAGCCTTCCGAAGGAGGTGCTGGAGCAGGCGGGTGACATGGAGATCGTCTACCGCGTGGACGAGGAGAACCTGCCGCGCACGTTCGACCTCACGATGGAGGCCGACGGCAAGGAGCTGGTGATGAGCAGCACCTTCTCCGACTGGGGCAAGCCCGTCGACGTCACGGCGCCGAGCGGAGACCAGCTGATCACCCTCGACGAGATGATGGATGCCGCGATGGGCTGATCCCGGCTGATCCCACGTGGGTGAGGCACCGCGACGGTGCCTCACCCCACGTCAGCGGCTGGCGGCGATCCAGCGGTCGAGGGTCTGCTGTGCCGCGCCCGAGTCCACGGCCTGTGCCGCGAGGCCGAACGCCGCGGTCAGGCGCTCCACGAGCGTGCCGCTGCCCGTGCCCGGGAGCGTGCCGTCGGCCACGAGCCCGGAGGCCGCGTTGAGCAGCACCGTCTCGCGGACGGGACCGTCCTCGCCGGCCAGCACCGCGCGGGCGACGCCGGCGTTGTAGGCGGCGTCGTGCCCCCGCAGGTCCTCCACCTTGATCCGTGTGAGCCCCAGGTCGGCGGCGGGGTCGAGGCGGTGCTCGGTCACCTGTCCGTCCGCGACCTCCCAGACGGTGGCGCCGGCCGTGGCGGCGAGCTCGTCCAGCCCTTCGTCGCCGCGGAACACGAGCGCCGACTTGCCCCGTTCGGCGAACACGCCCGCCATCAGCGGCGCCATTCGTGCGTCGGCGCAGCCGACCGCGGCCGCGCGCGGCTGGGCCGGGTTGGTGAGCGGGCCCAGGAAGTTGAAGGCCGTCGGCACACCGAGCTCCCGGCGGGTGACGCCCGCGTGGCGCATCGACGGGTGGAAGGCGGCGGCGAAGCAGAACGTGATCCCCGCCGTGCGCGCGATCTGCGCCACCCGCTCGGGCGTGTGGTCCAGCCGGATGCCCAGTTCCTCCAGCACGTCCGCGCTGCCCGACGACGACGACGCGGCCCGGTTGCCGTGCTTCACCACGCGCAGGCCGGCTCCCGCGATGACCACCGACGCCATCGTGGAGATGTTCACGGTGTGGGCGCGGTCTCCGCCGGTGCCCACGATGTCCACGGAGGGGCCGGGCACGTCGATGCGGGTCGCGTGGCGCACCATCGAGTCGGTCAGTCCCGCGAGCTCCTCGACGGTCTCGCCCTTGGCGCGCAGCGCCACCAGGAACCCGCCGAGCTGGACGGGGGAGACCTCGCCGGTCATCACCCGGTCCATGGCCCAGGCGGCCTCCTCCTGGCTCAGGTCGCTACCGGTGATGAGCCCGGCCAGCAGGCCGGACCACGTCGGTGCCTCGAGCTTCACGCGCTGCCCGCCCCGGTGAGCAGCTTGGCCACAGCCTCCTGGACCGCGATGGCGTCCAGCGGGCGGGACACCACGCCGTCGGCCAGGGACCAGGTCGCGAGCCACGCGTCCTGGGGGCGGCCGGTGAGCACGAGCACCGGTGGGCACTCGTAGATCTCGTTCTTGAGCTGGCGGCACAGGCCCATGCCACCGGTCTGGTCGGCCTCACCGTCGAGGACGAGCAGGTCCCACGTCTCGTTGTCCGCCTTGTCGACCACGGCGGCGGGGGTCGCGACCTCGATCCACTCGATCGCGGGCGCGCCCGCCTTCAGGCGCGGTCCGACGGCGAGGCGTACCTGCTCGCGCACCGTGCGGTCGTCGCTGTACAGGAGGACTCGCGGGTTCGACGTCGCTCCACCGGACTCGATACCGCTCGTACCTGCGCTGGTCACATCCGTCGTCATGCCGGTCATGCGTCGATCGTGGCACAGACCCGACCTCGACGGCAGATGTGTCCGCCGCCTTTTCATGGCACTCTGCCGAATCGCGTCAGCAAGTGAGGGCGTGGACAGGGTAATGAGGGGACTTTGTGAGATTCGACGCGAGGCACCGTGGCGCTTCGGCGTTCGGGACGCTCCAACGTCGGCCATAATGGCTGTCGTGTCGACCGCAACGGCTGCAGCCACCCCCACGCACCAGCACGTGACAGTCAATCGTCCGAACCCGGTCTCGGTCGGAACGATCGTCTGGCTCGCGAGCGAGCTCATGTTCTTCGCAGCGCTCTTCGCGATGTACTTCACGGTCCGGCAGACCATGCCGGCCGAGGAGTGGTCACTGCAGGCGGACAAGCTCAACCTCACCTTCTCGACGATCAACACGATCGTCCTGGTGCTGTCCTCCTTCACCTGCCAGTGGGCGGTCTTCAAGGCGGAGCAGTTCAAGCCGTCCCGGTCGGGCAAGCTCTACCAGTTCTGGACGTGGGGCATGAACGAGTGGCTCACGATGACCTACCTGATGGGCGCGTTCTTCATCGGTGGCCAGATCTTCGAGTACACCGAGCTGGTCCACGCAGGCCTGACGATCTCGTCCAGCGCGTACGGCTCGGTCTTCTACCTGACCACCGGTTTCCACGGTCTGCACGTGACCGGCGGCCTGATCGCATTCCTCTTCGTGCTCGGCCGCTCGTTCGCCGCCAAGCGCTTCGGTCACCACGAGGCCACCACCACGATCGTCACGTCCTACTACTGGCACTTCGTCGACGTGGTGTGGATCGCGCTGTTCGCGGTGATCTACCTGCTGCGCTGACCCCGCGGCACCGGCGCCCGACGGCGTCGGCGCACCAGGACCGTGCGGTGGCACAGGTTCAAGACAGAGAAGCTCAAACACTTAACTCGAGACGAGGACATTTTCGTGAAGGCACTCGCCGCCCGCAGGCACCACCGGTTCGCACCGGTCGTGCTCCTGCTGCTGGCGCTGCTGACCACGGGTGGCATCTACGCCGCCCTGGCTCCGAGCACGGCTAACGCCGAGACCGTCAGCACCGCGGACATCGAGACCGGTAAGAAGCTGTTCCAGGCCAACTGCGCGACGTGCCACGGGGCGAACGCCGAGGGCAGGGACGGCGTGCCGTCCCTGGTGGGCGTCGGTGCCGCCGCCGTCGACTTCCAGGTGTCGACCGGCCGTATGCCCATGCAGATGAACGGCCCGCAGGCGTTGGAGAAGCCGCGGCAGATGAACGAGGAGCAGACCGCGGCCCTCGCCGCCTACGTCGCCTCGCTGGGCGCCGGACCGGCCATCCCCACCGACGAGCAGGTCGACGCCACGAAGGGTGACGCCTCCAACGGCATGGCCCTGTTCCGCACCAACTGCGCGATGTGTCACAACGCCGTAGGCGCGGGTGGCGCACTCTCGGAGGGCAAGTTCGCCCCCGCGCTGTGGGAGACGTCGGAGCGGAACATCTACCAGGCGATGCTCACCGGCCCGCAGTCGATGCCGGTGTTCAACGACGCGAACATCACGCCGGACGAGAAGCGCGACATCGTCGCCTTCCTCGTCGAGCAGCGCGAGGGTTCGGCCGGCGGTAACGCCCTCGGCTCCCTCGGACCGGTGTCCGAGGGCCTGTGGGCCTTCGTGATCGGCCTCGGTCTGCTCATCGGCGCCGCAGTGTGGATCGGAGCGAAGTCCTCGTGAGCGACAACCAGAACCCCCCGGCCGGCGCCTCGCACGAGGTGACGGCCGCCCCCGAGGCGGGCACCGCCGTCGGCCCCGCCGAGCGGTTCACGGACCCCGGCGTCCCGGAGCACAAGAAGCGCCTCACCGACACGGACCCCCGCGCGGCCAAGCGCGCCGAGCGCACGGTGACGATCCTGTTCCTGCTCTCGATCCTGGGCACCATCGGCTCGATCGTCGCCTACGTGCTGGTCCCGCCGGACGGCACGACGGCGGGTGTCCGGCTGTCGACCCTGCTGATCGGTCTCGGTCTCGCGGTGTCGCTGCTGGGCATCGGCATCGCAGGCATCCACTGGGCCAAGACCCTCATGGGCGACCGTGAGTTCGTGCAGGAGCGGCACACGCTCGCGACGCAGGGCGAGGACCGCGAGACGGCGATCAAGGACCTGAACGAGGGTCTTGAGGACTCGGGTGTCGTGGGCCGCCGTGGCGTGCTCAAGGGCGCGTTCTTCGGCGCCCTGGCGCTGTTCCCGCTCGCGATCGCGGTGCCGCTGATCGGGTCCGTGGGCGGCGACTGGAACATCTCCCAGTTCAAGCACACGATGTGGAAGCGCGGTATGCGCCTGGCGATCGACCCGTCGGGCCGTCCGATCAGGGCCTCCGACGTCACCGTCGGCTCCGTGTTCCACGTGGTCCCGGAGACGACCGAGGAATACCGCCAGACCCACGACTGGATCACGGAGAAGTCCAAGGCCGTCGTGCTGATGGTTCGCCTCAACCCGGAGGACCTCCGGACCGACCAGTCGCCCGAGGGCGAGACCTGGTCCCACGAGGGCATCGTCGCCTACTCGAAGATCTGCACGCACGTGGGCTGCCCCGTGGCCCTCTACGAGCAGCAGACCCACCACCTCCTGTGCCCGTGCCACCAGTCGACGTTCGACATCGCGGACAGCGCGAAGGTCGTCTTCGGCCCGGCCAACCGCCGGCTGCCGCAGCTGCCGATCACCGTCGACGACGAGGGCTACCTCGTGGCGCAGGACGACTTCGCCGAGCCCATCGGCCCGAGCTTCTGGGAGCGCCTGAAGTGAGCACCGCGACCCACGACACCAAGCGCGAGGCACCGGCCAAGCCGACGACGACCGTCGGCAAGGCGGCGGACTACCTCGACCAGCGCACCTCCATCGGCGTCGCCGTCAAGGAGTTCGCCCGCAAGGTCTTCCCGGACCACTGGTCCTTCATGCTGGGCGAGATCGCCCTGTTCTCGTTCGTCGCGCTGATCATCTCGGGCATCTTCCTGACGATGTTCTTCGAGCCGTCGATGGCACTCGAGACCTACGAGGGTGAGCACCCGGCCAACATGCACGGGCAGCTCATGTCCGTCGCGTTCGCCTCGACGCTCGACATGTCGTTCGAGGTGCGTGGCGGCCTGCTCATGCGGCAGATCCACCACTGGTCGGCCCTGATCTTCATGGCCTCGATCGTCGTGCACATGATGCGCGTGTTCTTCACCGGCGCGTTCCGCAAGCCGCGTGAGATCAACTGGATCGTCGGCCTGCTGCTGATGATCCTGGGCCTGGCGGCCGGCTTCACCGGCTACTCGCTGCCCGACGACGTGCTGTCCGGCAACGGCCTGCGCATCACCGACGGTGTGGTCAAGTCGATCCCGGTGATCGGCTCGTTCATGTCGTACATGATCTTCGGCGGCGAGTTCCCGGGGCACCACATCGTGCCGCGCCTGTTCACGCTCCACATCCTGGTGGTGCCGGGCATCCTGCTGGCGCTGATCGCGCTGCACCTGTTCCTCATGGTGCTGCAGAAGCACACCCAGTACCCGGGCGGCGGCCGTACCGACAAGAACGTCGTCGGCTACCCGGCGCTGCCGGTGTACGTCGCCAAGATGACCGGTAACTTCTTCATCGTGTTCGGTGTGCTGGCGCTCATGGGTGCCACCATGTCGATCAACAACGTGTGGAACTACGGTCCGTTCGACCCGTCGCCGGTCTCCGCCGGCGCACAGCCGGACTGGTACATGCTGTTCCTGGAGGGCTCGCTGCGACTGATGCCTGGCCAGGGCACGGAGTGGGTCATCTTCGGGTACACGCTCCCGTTGAACGTGCTGATCCCTGCCGTGGTGGTCCCGGGCATCCTGTTCACGTTCCTGTTCGTCTACCCGTTCCTCGAGGCGAAGGTCACGCAAGACGACGACGAGCACCACGTGCTGGACCGGCCGCGCAACAAGCCGGCCCGCACCGGGCTGGGCGTCGCGTTCCTGACGGCGTTCATCATCCTGGCCCTGGCCGGGTCGAACGACCTCATCGCCACGCACTTCCATCTGTCGATCAACTCGATCACCTGGGTCTTCCGGGCCTTGTTCTTCCTGGCGCCGGTCTTCGCGTACGTCATCACCAAGCGCATCTGCCTGGGGCTGCAGCGCAAGGACCGCGAGCTGGTGCTGCACGGCCACGAGTCGGGCCGCATCGTGCGGTTCGCCAACGGCGAGTACATCGAGGTGCACACCCCGCTGAACGAGCAGGAGCGTTGGCTGCGCGTGAACTACGACGCGCCGGCACCGCTCGAGATCGCCCCGAAGACGGACGCACGCGGTGTGAAGCGCAAGGGCTACGCCTCCGACAAGCGGTGGCAAGGGCTGTCCCGGTTCTTCTACGAGGACCGCGTCTCGCCCGTCACACCGGCGGAGGTCGAGGCCGCGCACTCGCACGGCGAGCACGACCAGCTGAACGGGTCCGAGCGTCAGGCCGTCGAGGCCGGCGCAGGAACCGGATCGCGGGAGCACTGAGCGACCTGCGACACCAAGCGATGGCCTGCGTCTCCTGGTCCGCATCTGCGGCCGGGGACGCAGGCCATTGCCGTCCCGGCGGGCACCACATCGGCGCACGACCAGGACGGCGTCCCACCCCGCGCACCGTCCGGTGTGCGGACCGATCCTGGAGGTACCTCAGCAATGGCTGTTTACACGCTCCCTGACCTGACCTACGACTACGCCGCGCTCGAGCCGCACATCTCGGGCAAGATCATGGAGCTGCACCACTCCAAGCACCACGCGACGTACGTCAAGGGCGCCAACACTGCCCTGGAGCAGCTCGAGGAGGCCCGCGAGACGGGCAACCTGGCGAACGTGAACAAGATCGAGAAGGACCTCGCGTTCAACCTCGGTGGTCACATCAACCACTCGATCTTCTGGACCAACATGGCGCCGGAGGCCGGTGGCGAGCCGACCGGTGACATCGCCGCGGCGATCGACGAGCACTTCGGCTCGTTCGAGAAGTTCAAGGCACACTTCACGGCCGTCGCCGCCGGCGTGCAGGGCTCCGGCTGGGCCGTGCTGGCCTGGGACTCGGTGGGCCAGAAGCTGGTCGTGGTGCAGCTGTTCGACCAGCAGGGCAACATCCCCTTCGCGCTCACGCCGGTCCTCATGCTGGACTGCTGGGAGCACGCGTACTACATCGACTACCTGAACGTGCGCCCGGACTACATCAAGGCGTGGTGGAACCTGGTGTCGTGGAGCAACGTCTCCGAGCGCCTCGCGCGCGCGAAGACGCAGACGGCAGGCCTCGTCGTCGCCTCGGCGTGACCGCTTCGGCCTGACGCCTGACCCCAGATCCGGCGCACCTCGGGACCAGTTCCCGGCAGGTGCGCCGGATCTGTCATGTCACGAACCGCCCGGCTGTTTCGTCGTCACGAGTGGAAGGCAGCGCCCGGCCCGGTGTCTACTAGAAGGGCATGGGGGTGGACAGATGCGTAACTTCTGACCTCTGGGGTGACGACGTGGCAGAGCAGCAGCGTCCTACCGGCATCGGCAAGGCGGCCGACTACCTGGACCAGCGCACGAGTATCGGCCTGGCCGTCAAGGAGTTCGCACGCAAGGTCTTCCCTGACCACTGGTCCTTCATGCTGGGCGAGATCGCCCTGTTCTCGTTCGTCGTCCTGGTCGCGTCAGGGTTCTTCCTGACGATGTTCTTCGAACCTTCCATGGCCCTGGTGCACTTCGAGGGCGAGCACCCAGCGTCGATGCGGGGACAGGTGATGTCGGCCGCGTTCAGCTCCACGGTCGAGATGTCGTACGGCGTGCGGGGCGGCCTGCTGATGCGGCAGATCCACCACTGGTCGGCGCTGATCTTCGTCGGCTCGATCGTGATACACATGTTCCGGGTCTTCTTCACGGGAGCGTTCCGCAAGCCGCGTGAGATCAACTGGCTCGTCGGCCTGATCATGCTGATCCTGGCTCTGGCGGCCGGCTTCTCGGGATACTCGCTGCCCGACGACGTGCTGAGCGGGAACGGTCTGCGGATCATCGACGGTGTGGTCAAGGCGATCCCGCTGATCGGCGCGTATCTCTCGTTCCTGGTGTTCGGGGGCGAGTTCCCGGGGGAGCACATCATCCCGCGGCTGTTCACGCTGCACATCTTCGTGATCCCAGGGCTCCTGCTGGTGCTGATCGCGCTGCACCTGTTCCTCATGGTGCTGCAGAAGCACACCCAGTACCCGGGGGGTGGCCGTACCGACAAGAACGTGGTGGGCTACCCGGCACTGCCCGTGTACCTCGCCAAGATGACCGGCAACTTCTTCATCGTCGCCGGTGTGCTGACGGTGATGGGCGCCACGATGGCGATCAACAACGTCTGGAACTACGGGCCTTACGACCCGTCGCCGGTGTCGGCGGGTACACAGCCGGACTGGTACATCCTCTTCGTCGACGGCGCTCTCCGGCTCATGCCGGGGCCAGGCTGGGAGTGGGTCATCGGGGGCTACACCCTGAGCCTGAACGTGCTGATCCCGGCGGTGATCGTGCCTGGAATCCTGTTCACGCTGCTCTTCGCCTGGCCGTTCCTGGAGGCGCGCGTCACCGGGGACCACAGGGAGCACCACGTGCTCGACCGGCCTCGCAACCGGCCGGTGCGCACCGCAGTGGGCGTCGCACTGTTCGTCGCGTTCCTGGTGTGTGCGCTCGCCGCCACGAACGACCTGATCGCCACCCACTTCTCGCTCAGCATCTTCGCGATCACCTGGCTGCTACGGGTGTTGCTGTTCGTGGGCCCCGTCGCGGCGTTCTTGGTGACCAAACGTATGTGCCTGGGGCTCCAGCGCAAGGACCGCGAGATCGTGCTGCACGGCCACGAGTCGGGCCGCATCGTGCGGTTCGCCAACGGAGAGTACGTCGAGGTGCATACGCCTCTCGACGAGCAGGAGCGCTGGCTGCGGGTCAACTACGACGCGCCGGCGCCGCTGGAGATCGCGCCGCTCACCGACTCTCGAGGTGTACGCCGCAAGGGCTACAAGTCCGACCGCCGCTGGCAGCGGGTGTCCCAGTTCTTCTACGAGGACCGCGTGGAGCCGGTCACGCCCGCCGAGGTGGCAGCCGCGCACTCCCACGGGGACCACGACGCAGTGGAGGCAGCGGAGCCGACGGCG
>Ga0233375_1000161_pt1 | contig 39610 bp, 33 predicted proteins | sample ElkDunMinimDraft_10_FD_191539 | JGI IMG/M metagenome (GOLD analysis project Ga0233375, IMG submission 191539) | Fecal eukaryotic communites from dung pellets of Tule Elk in California, USA - Elk Dung E16 | ecosystem: Host-associated > Mammals > Digestive system > Large intestine > Fecal | place...
GAGGTTGGCGCGTCTGCGGGTGGGCAGACGCGCTACGCGATGATGCGGCGGTACGAGGCGTGAGGTGTCACGGGCGCCATCTTGCCACACGAGCCTCGGGAGCGGGCCCGACACGCTGCCGCGCGCGCTCGGGGCCGCCAACGGGTCGTCGGCGGCCCCGAGCCTGACGCGAGCCGAGCCTCAGAGCAGGCGGCGCAGCCAGCCGTGCCGGTCGGCGGCGCGCCCGTACTGGATGTCGGTGAGCTCGGCGCGGACGCTCGACGTCACCGGTCCGGCCTCCCCATCGGCCACGGTGAGGTCGAACCCGGCCCCGCCGAGGCGCCCGATGGGGGTCACCACCGCGGCCGTGCCGCAGGCGAACACCTCGGTCACCGAGCCGTCTTCGAGGCCCGCGCGGAGCTCCGCGAGCGGGATCGGGCGCTCGCGCACCTCGTGCCCGGCGTCCCGCACGAGCTGGAGGATGGACGAGCGCGTGACGCCCTCGAGGATCGAGCCGGACAACTCGGGGGTCGACACGCTGCCGTCGGCGTGCACGACGAACACGTTCATGCCGCCGAGCTCCTCGACGAGCGTGTTCGTCGACGAGTCGAGGAAGCACACCTGGTCGAAGCCCAGGGCCTGGGCCTGCTGCTGGGGCAGCAGGCTCGCCGCGTAGTTGCCGCCGCACTTGGCGGCGCCGGTGCCCCCCGCGCCGGCGCGGTGGTAGTCCTCGGCCACCCAGATGGACACGGGCCGCACGCCGCTGGCGAAGTACGGGCCCACGGGCGACGCGATGACCAGGTACTCGGCGGCCGCCGAGGGCCGCACCCCGAGGAACACCTCGGACGCGTACATGAACGGCCGCAGGTACAGGCTCGTCTCCTCGCCCGACGGGATCCACGCGGAGTCGGTGGCGACGAGCGCGGCCAGCGAGTCGAGGAAGTCCTGCTCGGACAGCACCGGCAGCGCGAGACGGTGCGCCGAGCGGGCGAACCGCTGGGCGTTCGCCTCGGGCCGGAAGGTCCACACCGAGCCGTCCTCGTGCCGGTAGGCCTTCAGCCCTTCGAAGATCTCCTGCGCGTAGTGCAGCACGGCCGTGGCGGGGTCGAGCTGCAGCGGGCCGTACGCCTCGACGCGCCGGTCGTGCCACCCCTGCTCGGCGGTCCAGGAGATCCGGGCCATGTGGTCGGTGAACGCCGTGCCGAACCGGGGCGCGGCGAGCGCTGCGGCGCGGTCCTCGTCCGAGGTGGGCGTGGCGGTGGGGCGGATCTCGAAGTTGGCGAGAGAGGTGGGGGACGTCGTGCTCATGGTTTGGCCTTTCACCAGGTTCTGCTCTGACGTTACCGGGTGAGGACGGCCGTGGGGACAGGTGCGCGGTCAGCCGGCGATGCGGTCGGCCAGGTCCTTGCCCACCTCGGCCGTCGACCGTACTCGCCCGCCGAGCGACGCGCGCTCGGCGATGTCGGCCGCGACCGCGGCCTCGACCGTCGCGGACGCGTCGGGCAGGCCCAGGTGGTCCAGCAGCATCGCGACGGACAGCACCGTGGCCGTCGGGTCGGCCTTGCCCTGGCCCGCGATGTCGGGGGCGGAGCCGTGCACCGGCTCGAACATGCTGGGGGTGGTGCGCTCGGGGTTGATGTTCGCCGAGGCCGCGAGCCCGATGCCGCCGGTGATCGCGGCGGCGAGGTCGGTGATGATGTCGCCGAACAGGTTGTCGGTGACGATCACGTCGAACCGCGACGGGTTGGTGACCATGAAGATCGTGGCGGCGTCGACGTGCAGGTAGTCCACCGTGACGTCGGGGAACTCCGCGTTGACGGCCTCGACCGTGCGGCGCCACAGGTGCCCGGCGTGCACCAGCACGTTGTGCTTGTGCACGAGGGTGAGCTTCTTGCGCGGGCGGGCCGCGGCCCGGGCGAAGGCGTCGCGGACCACGCGCTCGACGCCGAAGGCGGTGTTCACGCTGACCTCGTTGGCGACCTCGGCGGGGGTGCCCACCCGGATCGCGCCGCCGTTGCCGACGTAGGGGCCCTCGGTGCCCTCGCGGACGACCACGAAGTCGATGTCGCCCGGGTTCCCGAGCGGTGACGCCACGCCGGGGTACAGGCGGCTGGGCCGCAGGTTGACGTAGTGGTCGAGCGCGAAGCGCAGCTTGAGCAGCAGGCCCCGCTCGAGCACCCCGGACGGCACCGTCGGGTCGCCGATGGCGCCCAGCAGGATCGCGTCGTGGGCGCGGATCGCGTCGAGGTCCGTGTCGGTGAGGGTCTCCCCCGTGGCGTGCCAGCGCCGGGCGCCGAGGTCGAAGTCCGTGGTGCTGACGCGCACGTCCGTGCCGGTCAGGGCCGCCTCGAGGGCCAGCAGGCCCTGCTCGACGACCTCGGTGCCGATCCCGTCGCCCGCCACGACGGCGAGGCGGACATCCCGTGCTGCGTTGTTCTCGACCATGGGTGCAGGCTACCGCTCCGTCTCACGAGTCGGGACCTGCATCTCATTTTCCGGAACGGCCGCCTGGCGGTACAGGACCTCGAACTCCTCGAGCAGCACCGGCATCTCGGCGGAGAACGGCTGGCCGCCCTCCGTCTGCGCGAGCCGGCGCCAGTAGGCCTCGTGCTCGCGGCGCCACGACTCGAGAGACCCGTCGTCCTCGCCCTCGGCGGCCGCGAACTCCGCGTCGACGTCGCAGAACCGCTCGACGCGCACCGCCGTGGTGCGGATCAGCGCGCGCGGCCGGCCCGCGCCGTCCAGCACGATCGACAGGTCCCCCGCGCTGGGCCGCGGCTCCTCGCCCAGCTCGAACTCCCACAGCGCGGTGGCGGTGGCGCGCTTCTGCCCGGACAGCACCAGGTCGAGCAGCGCGTCAGCCAGCGCGGGCGAGTCCCCGAAGGACCACGCAGGCGGGGCGACGGCGCCGAGCGCCGAGGCGCCCACCACCACCCCGATGCGGTCGATTCCCGCGCGCACCCGCGCGACCTCCCAGAACTGGGCGAGCGCGCCCTCGTCGGGCAGGCGGTGGTCGGTCGAGGTCATCTCGCCCTCCTGGGAATGAGTGGGGTGGCGATCGAGTCTCGCAGGTCACACGCGCGACGCGCGCGGGAAGCGGGACGGCCCGGGACCCGACAGCGGTCGGGTCCCGGGCCGGGCACGTCAGGTCAGCGAGCCGCGCTGCCCTCGACGTAGTCGCTCTCGGACGGCTTGACCCAGGCGAACATCTTGCGCAGGTCGCGGCCGGTGGCCTCGATCGGGTGCGCCTCGCCCTTCGCGCGGAGCTCGGCGAACTCGGGGGCGCCCGCGTCCTGGTCCTCGATGAAGCGCTTCGCGAACGCGCCGTTCTGGATGTCGGCGAGGACGGCCTTCATGTTCTCCTTCACGCTCGGGTCGATGACCCGCGGCCCGGAGACGTAGTCGCCGTACTCGGCCGTGTCGGAGACGCTCCAGCGCTGCTTGGCGATGCCGCCCTCGACCATCAGGTCGACGATGAGCTTGAGCTCGTGCAGCACCTCGAAGTACGCGACCTCAGGCTGGTAGCCCGCCTCGGTCAGCGTCTCGAAGCCGTACTGGACCAGCTGAGAGGCGCCGCCGCAGAGCACGGCCTGCTCGCCGAACAGGTCGGTCTCGGTCTCCTCGGTGAAGGTCGTCTTGATGCCGGCGGCGCGCAGCCCGCCGATCGCCTTCGCGTAGGACAGCGCGAGCTCCCATGCCTGGCCCGACGCGTCCTGCTCGACCGCGACGATCACCGGCACGCCACGGCCGTCGACGTACTCGCGGCGCACCAGGTGGCCCGGGCCCTTGGGGGCGACCATGACGACGTCGTGGTCGGCCTCGGGCTTGATGTAGCCGAAGCGGATGTTGAAGCCGTGCCCGAAGACCAGCGCGGCGCCCTCGTTCAGGTTCGGGGCGATCTCGTCGCGGTACACGTGACGCTGGACCTGGTCCGGCGCGAGGATCACGACGACGTCGGCCTCCTTGACCGCGTCCACGACGGAGAGCACGCGCAGGCCCTCGTTCTCGGCCTTGGCCCGCGACGCGGAGCCCTCACGCAGGCCGACGCGCACGTCGACGCCGGAGTCGCGCAGGTTCAGCGCGTGCGCGTGGCCCTGGCTGCCGTAGCCGATGACCGCGACCTTCTTGGAGGCGATGATGGACAGGTCGGCGTCGTCGTCGTAGAACAGCTCAGCCACGGTGGTTCTCCTTGTGTATTCGGTGGTGATGGACGTCTGTGGTCGCTCGCGCGGGGCGGTCAGGCGGACCGGCTGACCCGCTCGAGCGCGCGGTCGGTGATGGAGCGGGAGCCGCGGCCGATCGCGACCGTGCCTGACTGCACGATCTCACGCACGCCGAACGGCTCGAGCGCCGCGAGCAGCGCGGCGAGCTTGTCCGGGCCGCCCGTCGCCTCGATGGTCACCGTGTCCGGCACCACGTCGACGACGTGCGCGCGGAACAGCTGGACGACCTCGAGCACGTGGGTGCGCTGGGCGGCCTCGGCGCGGACCTTGACCAGCAGCAGCTCGCGCTGCACCGAGGCGCTGTCCTCGAGCTCGACGATCTTGATGACGTTGATCAGCTTGTTGAGCTGCTTCGTCACCTGCTCGAGCGGCAGCTCGGCGACGTCGACGACCACCGTGATGCGCGAGATCTCCTCGCGCTCCGTCGGGCCGACCGCGAGCGAGTGGATGTTGAACGAGCGCCGGGCGAACAGCCCCGCGACCCGGGTGAGGACACCCGGCTTGTTCTCCACCAGCACTGAGAGCGTGTGCCTGGTCATGCTGCACCTTCTTCCAGGGACGAGGCCTGCGGCGCGAGGGCCGCGTCGAGGAGGGCGTGGACGTGCAGGGCCGTGCTGTCGAGCACGGGCACGGGGCTGTGCGCGGGGTCGTCGGGCGAGATGAGCATCGACAGCTCGGTGCACCCGAGCACGACGGCCTGCGCGCCCTGCTCCACGAGCCGGCCGATGATCGCGACGTAGGCCGCGCGGGAGGAGTCGAGCACCTGGCCGAGCGCGAGCTCCTCGTAGATCACCCGGTCGACCTCGGCGGCGTCGGCGCCCGTGGGCATCAGGGTCGCCACGCCGCGCGCGGCGAGGCGGGCCGGGTACAGGTCCGAGGCCATCGTGAACCGGGTGCCGAGCACCCCCACGCGCTCGACGCCCAGGGCCTCGACCGCGTCCGCGACCACGTCGACCACGTGCACCACCGGCAGCCCTGAGCCGCGCGCGACCTGGTCGTGGAGGAGGTGCATGGTGTTCGCCAGGATGCCCACCAGCTCGGCGCCTGCCGCGCGGAGCTGCTCGGCCTCGCGCTCGTACCGCTCACCGAGCGCCGCCCAGTCGCCGGCGCGCTGCAGCGCCTCGATCTCGGCGAACTCCACGGAGCGCAGCACCAGGTCGGCCGAGTGCAGCCCGCCCAGGCGGGCCTGGACGCCCTCGTTGAGCTGGGCGTAGTAGTGCGCCGACGACTGCCAGGACGTGCCGCCGAGCAGCCCGATCCGTCGCACTCAGTCCTCCCGGTCCCACGCGGGCGTGATGCCCCGCGCGTACAGGATGTCGTCGTTGCTGACACCGGACGGCACCATCGGCCACACCATCGAGTCCCGCGAGACGGTGAAGTCCACGACCACGGGCTGGTCGTCGATCTCCATCGCGCGCTTGATCGTGGCGTCGACGTCCGCCTGGGTCTCGCAGCGCAGCCCGACGCAGCCGTACGCGTCGGCGAGCTTGACGAAGTCCGGGATGCGGCGCGTGCCGTGGCCGGTGTGCAGGTCGGTGTTCGAGTAGCGGGACTCGTAGAACAGCGTCTGCCACTGGCGCACCATGCCGAGCGACGAGTTGTTGATGACCGCGACCTTGATCGGGATCTCGTTGATCGCGCAGGTGGCGAGCTCCTGGTTGGTCATCTGGAAGCAGCCGTCGCCGTCGATCGCCCACACCGTGCGGCCCGGCTCCCCCACCTTGGCGCCCATGGCGGCGGGCACCGCGAACCCCATGGTGCCCAGGCCGCCGGAGTTGAGCCACGAGTTGGGGCGCTCGTAGCGGATGAACTGCGAGGCCCACATCTGGTGCTGGCCGACGCCCGCGACGAAGATCGAGTCCGGGCCGGAGATGGCGCCGATGCGCGAGATGACGTGCTGCGGGGCGAGGTGGCCGTCGCTGGGCTCGTCGTACCCGAGCGGGAACGTCTCGCGCAGCTTGTCGAGCTCGCTCCACCAGGCGCCCAGGTCGGGGCGGCCGTGCTGCGTGTGCTCGCGGGCGAGCTCGGGCAGCAGGTCGGCGATGACCTCGCGCAGGTCGCCGACGATCGGCACGTCCACGGCGCGGTTCTTGCCGATCTCCGCCGGGTCGATGTCGGCGTGCACGATGGTCGCGTTCGGCGCGAAGCTCGACAGCTTGCCGGTGACGCGGTCGTCGAACCGCGCGCCCAGGCTGACCACCAGGTCGGCCTTCTGCAGGGCGGCGACCGCCGCGACGGTGCCGTGCATGCCGGGCATCCCCAGGTGCTGCGGGTGCGAGTCGGGCAGGGCTCCGCGCGCCATCAGCGTGGTCACCGCCGCGGCGCCCGAGGCGTCGACGAGCTGGCGCAGCTCGGCGGACGCGCCCGAGCGGATCGCGCCGCCGCCGATGTACAGCACCGGTCGGCGCGCGGTGGCGAGCAGGCGCGCGGCCTCGCGGATCTGCTTGGCGTGCGGCTTCGTGACCGGGTGGTAGCCGGGCAGGTCGAGCTCCTGGGGCCACGAGAACGTGGTCTGGGTCTGCATGGCCGACTTCGCGATGTCCACGAGCACCGGCCCGGGCCGGCCCGTCGAGGCGATGTGGAAGGCCTCGGCGATGACCCGCGGGATGTCGGCTGGGTCGGTCACCAGGAAGTTGTGCTTGGTGATCGGCAGCGTGATGCCGACGATGTCGGCCTCCTGGAACGCGTCCGTGCCGATCAGCGACGCGCCGACCTGGCCTGTGATCGCCACCATCGGGATCGAGTCCATGTTGGCGTCGGCGATGGGCGTCACCAGGTTGGTGGCGCCGGGGCCGGACGTCGCCATGCAGACCCCGACCCGTCCCGTGGCGTGGGCGTAGCCCGACGCGGCGTGCCCGGCGCCCTGCTCGTGCCGCACCAGGATGTGGCGGAGCTTGGTCGAGTCCATCAGGGGGTCGTAGGTCGGCAGGATCGCGCCGCCCGGGATCCCGAAGACGACCTCGACCCCGGCCTCCTCGAGCGACCGGACGATCGACTGGGCGCCCGTCACCTGCTCCGGCGCGACCGTCCCCTGCGGGACGGGCTGGTGCGCGCTGGCGAGCCGCGGCTCGACCGTGGCGCGCACCGAGGCGGGCGTGGCGGCCGTCGTGCGCTGAGGTGCGGGGTGGGTGCCCTGGACCATGGTTTCTCCCTGGCGTCGGTGCTGGAGCTGGGTGCTGCTGGTCGATCGTGGCGCCGCACGGTGTGGCCCCGTGCGGCTGGCATAGAAAAACCCCTCGGCCCTAGAGGGCTGGACGAGGGGTGCGCGCGCGGACGAGGTTCCGGGGAGGTGGCCTCAGCCTGCGCGCCCAGGAAGTACTACAACGAGGATCGTCTGCACGGACAGGACTGTACGCCGGTCGCTTGGGGAATGTCACGCCCTCCGCCGCTTGTCTCACATCGTGGTGCACGCGTCCATTTATCGGACGTGTCTCACGTCCCACCTGGGCTGACGCCCCGCCGGCTCACCCGAGCACGGCCCCCACCGAGGCGGACCGCACCAGTTTCACGTACTTGCCGAGCACCCCGCGCGTGTGCCGCGGCGGCAACGGCTCCCAGCCCGCGGCGCGCGCCGCGAGCTCCTCGGCCGGCACCAGCAGGTCCAGCGTCGCGTTCGCCACGTCGAGGCGGATCCGGTCGCCGTCCCGGACGAACGCGATCGGCCCGGCGTCGACCGCCTCCGGCGCCACGTGGCCGACGCACAGGCCCGTCGTCCCGCCCGAGAACCTCCCGTCGGTGAGCAGGAGCACGTCCTTGCCCAGCCCGGCGCCCTTGATCGCGCCCGTGATCGCCAGCATCTCCCGCATGCCCGGGCCGCCCTTGGGGCCCTCGTACCGGATCACCACCACGTCGCCCCCGGTGATGGTGCCGTCCTCGAGCGCGTCCATCGCCGCCCGCTCACGGTCGAACACCCGGGCCGTGCCCTCGAACACGTCCGAGTCGAACCCCGCCGACTTCACCACGGCGCCCTCCGGGGCGAGCGAGCCGCGCAGGATCGTGATCCCGCCCGACCGGTGGATCGGATCGCCCATCGCCCGCAGGATCTTGCCGTCCGGGTCCGGTGGGGCGACGTCCGCCAGGTTCTCCGCGACCGTCCGGCCCGTGACCGTCAGGCAGTCGCCGTGCAGCAGGCCCGCGTCGAGCAGGGCCTTCATCACCACCGGCACCCCGCCGACCCGGTCCACGTCGGTCATCACGTACCGCCCGAACGGCTTGAGGTCCCCCAGGTGCGGCACGCGGGCGGCGACCCGCGCGAAGTCGTCGAGCGTCAGGTCGACCTCGGCCTCGTGCGCGATCGCGAGCAGGTGCAGCACGGCGTTCGTCGAGCCGCCGAAGGCCATCACCACCGCGATCGCGTTCTCGAAAGCCTGCTTGGTCATGATCTGCCGGGCGGTGATCCCGCGGCGCAGCAGCTCCACGACGGCCTCGCCGGACTGCCGCGCGTAGACGTCGCGGCGCCGGTCGACCGCCGGTGGCGCCGCCGAGCCCGGCAGCGACATCCCCATCGCCTCGGCCACCGACGCCATCGTGTTCGCGGTGTACATCCCGCCGCACGCGCCCTCCCCGGGGCAGATCGCGCGCTCGATGCGGCCCACGTCCTCGCGGCTCATGATGCCGCGCGCGCAGGCGCCGACGGCCTCGAAGGCGTCGATGATCGTGACCTCCTTCTCGGTGCCGTCCTCGAGGGTCACGAACCCGGGGAGCGTCGACCCCGCGTAGAGGAACACGCTGGCCAGGTCGAGGCGGGCGGCCGCCATCAGCATGCCCGGCAGGGACTTGTCACAGCCCGCCAGCAGGACCGAGCCGTCCAGGCGCTCGGCCTGCATCACCACCTCGACCGAGTCCGCGATGACGTCGCGGCTCACCAGCGAGAAGTGCATGCCCTCGTGGCCCATGGAGATGCCGTCCGAGACGGAGATGGTGCCGAACTCGAGCGGGAACCCGCCGGCCTCGTGCACGCCCTCCTTGACGGCCGTCGCCAGGCGGGCCAGGGAGAGGTTGCACGGGGTGATCTCGTTCCACGAGCTCGCGACGCCGATCTGCGGCTTGGCGAAGTCCTCGTCGCCGAGGCCGACAGCGCGCAGCATCCCCCGCGCGGCGGTGGCCTCGAGGCCGTCCGTGACCTGCCGCGACCGGGGTTTGACGTCGACCCCGGGAACCGTCGACCCCGCCTGGCTCTCCGCGTCAGTGGCCATGCCTCGGAGTCTAGGACCGGGCGTCAACGGCACGTCAGTCCCGGGCCTGCCACGTGCAGACGCACACCTCGTTGCCCTCCGGGTCGGCGAGCACCCAGAACGCGGGAGCGCGGTCGCCGCTCACCAGGCGCCCTCCGGCGGCGATGGCCTCCGCCACCCGCTGCTCGGCCACGTCGTGCGGGACCGTCACGTCGAGGTGGATCCGGTTGCGCTGCGGGCGCGGCGCGTCCATTTGCTGGAACCAGATGGAGGGGCCGATGCCCGCCGGGTCCTCGAGCGCGTCCTGCGTGGTCGCGTCGTCGCGGTAGGCGAACACGGCCCGCCAGAACGGCAGGACGGCCGGGATGTCGAGCGCGTCGACCGCGATCTCCGTGACGCCGAGCACCGGCACCTCCGACTCGATGCCCAGCTCGTCCGCGATCTGCGAGATGACGGCCGCGAGCGCGATGTCGCGGTCGGTCACGCCGTGGACGTCGTGGCTGGTGAGGCGCACGCGCAGGCGGTCGTACGTCAGGTGCAGGTCCGGGTGGTGCTGCACGGCCTCGGCGGCGATGGTGATGCGCTGGGCCAGGAGGAAGCCGCGGGTGAACGTCTCGGTGCGGAACGAGGCGTGGATCGTGTTGAGGAGCACGCGCCAGTGGCGTGCGTCCGTGCGGGCTGTCACGTCGGCGTGCGTCAGCAGATCGCTCATGGGCACAGCGTGGCGCCGGGCGCCGACATCTGCCTGTCGGGCCCGGCGCCACCCCCGCGGCCTCAGCGCGCCGAGACCGCCGTCCACCGGTCGCCGCCCGAGTCGACCCGGTGCACCGGCCCGGTGAGCGTCGTCCGCGCCTCCGTCTCCCGCACCGCGCACGAGGGCCCGACCCACAGCTCGAGCTCCCCCGGCTCCACGACGCGGCGCATCTCCCGGTCGGTGAAGGCGAGCCGCGCGGGCGGGGCCGAGAAGGACACCACGACGGACTCCCCCGGCTCGAGGCGGACCCGGTGGTAGCCGATGAGCTGCGCGACCGGCCGGGTCACCGAGGCCACGACGTCGCGCGCGTAGAGCTGCACCACGTCGTCGCCCGCCCGCTCCCCCGTGTTCGCCACGCGCACCGAGACCTCGACCGGGGCGTCCGTGGCCACCTGCGCGGGCGCCTGCAGGCCGGTGTGGGTGAACGTGGTGTACGACAGCCCGTGGCCGAACGGCAGCGCGGGCGTGGTGCGCAGGTTCGTGACGTCCCCGTCCCCGCCCAGCGGCGGGTGCAGGTAGGAGTACGGCTGCGCGCCGGCCGACCGCGGGATGCTCACCGGCAGCCGGCCCGACGGGTTCACCCGCCCCGACAGCACCCCCGCGATCGCCGGGGCGCCCTCCTCCCCGGGGAAGAACGCCTGCACGACCGCCGCACAGCGCCCGAGAGCCCAGTCGATCGCGTACGGCCTGCCGGTGAGCAGCACCAGGACCACCGGCGTCCCCGTCTCCAGGACGGCCTCCACCAGCTCGCGCTGCACGCCGGGGAGCTCGAGGTCGTCCCGGTCGCACCCCTCGCCCACGGTGCCGCGGCCGAACAGGCCCGCGTGGTCTCCCACCACCAGCACGGCGACCTCGGCGTTGGCCGCCGCCGAGGTCGCCGCGGCGAAGCCCGAGCGGTCGTCGTCGTCGATCGCGCAGCCGAGGGCTGTGACGACCTCCGCGCCGGGGAGCTCGGAGCGGAGCGCCTCGACCACCGTCGGGATCTCGATCCCCACCTCGACTCCCGGGTGGTGCGCGAGCACGTGGTTGAGGAACGAGTAGCACCCGAACAGGGCCGCGACCCGGTCGGCGTTGGGGCCCGCCACCGCGATGCGGGCCGGCGCCCTGAGCGGCAGCGTGCCGTCGTTGGCGAGGAGCACCACCGACTCCTCCGCGAGCCGTGCCGCGATCCGCCGGTGCTCGGGGCTGTCCAGGTCGACCGCGGTGGGCGGCTCGTCCTCGAAGGTCGCGTCGAGCAGCCCCAGCGCCTCCTTCTGCTCGAGCGCCCGCAGCACCGCGCGGTCCACCAGCGCCTCGTCGACCCGCCCGGACCGCACTGCCGCGGCGAGCGGCCCCAGGTACGCGTCGCCGGTCGGCAGCTCGATGTCGACCCCCGCGGCGAGGGCCAGGCCGGCGGCCTCGCCCAGGTCGGCGGCGACGGCGTGCAGCAGGTGCAGGAACGCCACGCCGAAGTAGTCCGCGACGACGGGCCCCTCGAAGCCCCACCGCTCGCGCAGCACGCCGGTGAGCAGCTCGGGGCTGGCTGCGACCGGCACGCCGTCGATCTCGGCGTAGGAGCTCATGACCGAGCGCGCCCCGCCGTCCAGCAGCGCCATCTCGAACGGCGGCAGCAGCACGTCCTCCACCTCGCGCCGGCCGGCGCGCACGGGCGCGAAGTTCCGCCCCGCCTGCGAGGCCGAGTACCCGGCGAAGTGCTTGAGGGTGGCGTGCACGCCGGCCGACTGCAGGCCGCGCACGTACGCCGTGCCGAGGGTGCCCACCACGTACGGGTCCTCGGCGATGCACTCGTCGACCCGGCCCCACCGGGGGTCGCGGATCACGTCGAGCACCGGCGCCAGGCCCTGGTGGACCCCGAGCTGGCGCATCGAGCCGCCGATCGCCGCGCCCATCTCGGCCACGAGCCCCGGGTCGAACGAGGCGCCCCAGGCCAGCGGCGTCGGGAAGGTCGCGGCCTGCCACGCGGTGAGCCCGGTCAGGCACTCCTCGTGCACCAGCGCGGGGATGCCCAGCCGGGTGTCGCGCACGAGGGACCGCTGCTGCGCCCACAGCCAGCGGGCCCGCTCCACCGGGTCGACCGGCCGAGTGCCGTACACCCGGGTGAGGTGGCCCAGGCCGTGGCGGGTCGCCTCGGCGAGGCCGAGGTCGTGGGTGAAGTCCCCTTGCAGGGGCGCCACGGCCTCGCCGTCGGCCTTCTCCCAGAACCCGGTGATCTGCGCGAGCTTCTCCTCGAGGGTCATCTGCGCGAGCAGCGCCCGCGGGCGGGCGCCGGCCTCCGACCCCAGCGGCTGGGCGGCCGGCACCGGGGCGGCCCCCTCGTCGTGTCCTGTCGGCATGGTCCGGGCCGGAGCGTCGGCGCTCGCCCGCGGGGCGGCGCTCATCCCTTGACCGCGCCCTGGAGGCCGTTGACGATCCGCTTCTGCATGGCGAGGAAGAACACCAGCGCGGGGATCATGGCCAGCGAGGTGAACGCGAACACGCCCGCCGTGTCGGAGGAGTACTCGGAGGAGTAGTCGGCGACGCCCAGGGGCAGGGTCTTCATCCCTCCCTGCAGCAGGAGCAGCGGCAGCAGGTACGCGTTCCACGAGCCGACGAACGCGAGCACGCCCACCGTCACCATGCCCGGGCCGGAGAGCGGCACGAGGATGCGCCAGAAGAACCCGACGCGGGAGGCGCCGTCGAGCAGCGCCGCCTCCTCGAGCTCGTCGGGCAGCGCCTGCAGGAACGGCCGCAGGATGATCACCGTGGTCGGCAGCGCGAACGCCGCCTGCGGCAGCGCCACCCCCCACCAGGTGTTGCCCAGCTGCAGGTCCTTGGTGATGAGGATGAACAGCGGGATGATCGCGACCGTCGCGGGGAACAGCAGTCCCGCGACGAACACCAGGAACAGCTGCTCGCGCCCACGGAACCGGTACCGGGCGAGCGGGTAGGCGGCCATCATGCCGAAGACGACCACGATGGCGGTGGTCACCAGGGCGATCACCGTGGAGTTGAGCGTGTAGCGCCAGAAGTCCGGGTTGGTGAGCACGCCCGAGTAGTTGCTCAGCACCCACGGGCTCGGCAGGCCCGCGGGCGTCTCGGCGAGCTGGGCGTTAGAGCGGAAGCCGCCCAGCACGCCGTAGAGCACGGGGCCCACGGTGAGCGCGACGACGACCAGGGCGAGGCCGTAGACGAGCGGCGAGCCGCCGCCCGGGCGCTTGACGCCGCGCCGCCGCCCGGTCGCCCTCGGAGGCTGCCCGGTCGACGGTGGCGTGAGGGTGCCGGCGCTCATCGGTGTGCCTTCTTTCGCGGGGCCGGGTCCTGGGTGTCACGACGCATCACGAACCGCTGGTAGAGCAGCGCGAAGGTCAGGGCGACCACGAAGAGGATCACCGAGGCGGCCGACGCGATGCCGAAGTTCTGCCGTTTGGTGCCCTCCGTGACCAAGAAGGTCACCATGGTCGTGGTGGCGTTGGCGGGGCCGCCCTTGGTCAGGATCCAGACCATGTCGAAGAGCTGCAGCGAGCCGATCATCGACAGGAAGGCCCACGTGCGGACTGTCGGGCCGAGCAGCGGGATGGTGATCCTGCGCTGCGTCTGCCACCAGCTGGCGCCGTCGAGCTGCGAGGCCTCGTACAGCTCCTCGGGGACGCCCTGGAGGCCGGCCAGGAAGAGGATGACGGCCAGGCCCAGGTACTTCCAGGTGAGCACCGCGATCACGGCGATCATCGCCTTGTCGGGGGTGCCGAGCCAGCCCTGCGGCGGCCCCTCGAGGCCGACCACGCCCAGGACCGCGTCGATCACCCCGTACTGGGGCTGCAGGAGCTGGAACCACACGACGCCGGCGATGACCTCCGCCAGCACGTAGGGCACGAAGATGATGGTCCGCAGCACTCCCTGGCCCCACAGCCGGCGGTTGAGCAGCAGCGCGATGGCCAGGCCCAGCGGGAGCTGGATGAGGATCGAGCAGACCACGATGGTGAGGTTGTGCTGGAGCGCGTCGGTGAAGACGTCGTTCTGGAGCACGCTCACGTAGTTCCTGAGGCCGACGAAGTCGACGAGCGGGCCGAACCCCTTCCAGCGGTACAGCGAGAACTGCACAGCCTTGACGATGGGCCAGACCACGAAGAACAGGAACAGCAGGAGCGCGGGCGCGACGAAGAAGGCGATCTCCGCGCGCTTGCGCCAGGCGGGGCCCGGCCCACGGCGTCCGCCCGCGACCCGGGCCGTCGGCCGCGCTGTGGCGCGACCGACGACCGGGGCCTGGGTGGTGGACGTCGCAGGCGAGACGGTGGCGCCCCGGGGGGCGGTCGTGTCGTCTGCCACGTCGGTCACTTCTCCGCGTCAGCCGCCGACTGGGTGGCGTCCACGATGTCCTGCGCGGACCCGCTCGAGGCGAAGACCAGCGCGATCGCGTCGTTCATCGCGCCACCGACCGACGTGCCGAACGCCGTGTCGAAGTAGAGCTGGACGAACGGGGAGCTGTCGCGCACCTCGAGCAGCGCCGCGAGCGCCGGGTCCTTGACGAACTCGACGGCCGCGGGGTTGGTCGGCAGGCCCATGTCCTGCTCGGCGAAGCCCTGCTGGACCTCGTCGGACAGCAGGTACTTGACGAAGTCGACGGCCGCGTCAGGCGCGCCCTCGGACACCGCCCACGCGTCGCCGCCGCCGAGCACGGCGGCCGGGTCGCCCTTGCCCCCGGTCACGGCCGGGAACGGGAACCAGCCGGTGTCCTCGCCCAGGCCCTGCTTGTCCTCGGTGAGTCCCTGCATGACGCCGGGCTCCCAGTGGCCCGCGAGCTCCATGGCGACCTTGCCGGTGGCCAGCAGCGCCGAGGCGCTCGTGGGGCCCTTCTGCGCGGGGGTCGACAGGAACCCGGCGTTGAACGGCTCGGCCGCGACGAGCTTCTCCAGGTCCTCGCCGGCCTTGACGAAGCACGGGTCGGAGAAGTCGAGGCTGCTGACGCCGTCCTGCAAGACCTTCTGCGAGCACTCGCGGAGCGCGAAGTAGTACCAGTAGTGCGCTGCCGGCCACTTCTCGCCGACCCCCACCGAGATGGGCTCGACACCGGCGGCCTTGAGCTTGTCGATCACGGCGTAGAACTCGTCCCACGTGGCCGGGGCCTCGGTGACGCCGGCCTGCTCGAAGATCGCCTTGTTGTACCAGAAGCCGACGACGCCCATCGAGAACGGCAGGCCGTAGGTCTGCCCGTCGATCTGCCAGCCCGCGACCGAGCTGCCGAGCGTGGAGATGGTGTCCGCCGCCACCTCGGAGAGGTCCTTGGTCAGGCCGGCCTCGACGTGGGCCTGCATCTCGCCGCCGCCGCGCTCCATGTAGACGTCGGGCGCGTCGCCGCTCTGGAACGCCGCGTCCAGCTTGGTCACCATGTCGTCGTGCTGCATGGCGCTGACTTCGATCCGCACGCCGGGGTTGGCCTCGGAGAAGTCGGCCGCGACCTTCTCGTAGTAGTCCTTGCCGGGCGCGGTGTTGGAGTTGTGCCACCAGGTGATGGTGGTGCTGTCCCCGGTGTCCCCGGAGGTCTCCTCAGCCTCGCCCGTACCGCCCGAGCTGCAGGCGGTCGCGAGCAATGCCACGCCGAGCCCCAGGCTCAGGGTGCGCACTGCGGCTGTCCTGGTCTTCGTCTTCATCGTCGAATCTCCTCGTCGTCACTGACAGGGCCGGACGGCGCCAGGCTGCCAGTAAAGAGGACAATCGAGTCAAACGTTGTCGATATCGTTATCGAACTGATGCTCTATGCTTCCCACGTGGACACGACCCCGCGGGTGAAGATGGCTGACGTAGCCCGCACCGCGGGCGTCTCCGTGGCCACCGTGTCCAAGGTCGTCAACGGGCGCTACGGCGTCGCGCAGAGCACCCTCGCGCGGGTCCAGGAGGTCATCGACGACCTGGGCTACGAGGCCAGCCTCGGCGCCCGGTCGCTGCGGCGGCACCGCACCAACGTGCTCGGCATACTCGTCGCGGAGTTCGAGCCGTTCAGCACCGAGCTCCTCAAGGGGGCGTCGGCCGCGGTGGCCGCCACGGGGTACGAGCTGCTCGCCTACTCGGGCGGCGGCCGTGGCGGCGACGTCGGCTGGGAGCGCCGGTACCTCTCGCGCCTGTCGGGAACCCTCATCGACGGCGCCATCATCGTCACGCCCACCGTGGTCGCCGCCAACCACGGCGTGCCCGTCGTGGCCGTCGACCCGCACACCGGCCCGTCCGGCACCCCGACCATCGACTCCGACAACCGCGCCGGCGCCGTCCTGGCCACCGAGAGCCTCATCGCGCTCGGCCACCGGCGCATCGGGTTCCTCGGAGGGCGCGTGGACCTCGACTCCGCGCAGCAGCGTGAGGACGGGTTCCGCCACGCGATGGCCGCCGCCGGCATAGCCGTCGACGAGTCGCTCGTGGCCATCGGCGGCTACCGCCCCGAGACGGCCGACGGCCCCGCCCGCGCCCTGCTTGACCGCCCGGAGCCGCCCACCGCGGTCTTCGCCGCGAACGACCTCTCGGCCATCCAGGTGATGACCGTCGCACGCGGGCTCGGCATGACCCTGCCCGACGACCTCTCGGTGATCGGGTTCGACAACGTGCCCGAGTCCGCGCTGGCCTTCCCCCCGCTCACCACGATCAACCAGCCTCTGCAGCAGATGGGCGCCGAGGCCCTCCGCATGCTGGTCGACCTGATCGACGGGCGCGAGCGCCCCTCGCACGTGCGGCTGTCCACCGAGCTCGTCGTCCGCGCGTCCTGCGCCCCGCCGCGCGCCTGACCGCCCAGGCGGCCCCGCGCGTGGCGCGCGGGACCGCCCCCGGCCTCACTCCTGGATCGCGGCCTCCCGGGTGCTCTCCGCCCCCGCCTTGATGTGCCGCGTCACCCACGGCGACAGCGCGAACATGGCGACCGCCGGGATCAGCGCGATCGCGCCGATCCACCCGAAGTAGGCCGTCTCGCTCACCCCCGTGGTGGCCGTCAGGACCTGCGCGGTGATCGCGTTCCCCGCGGCCGGCGCCAGGAACCACAGGGCCATCGCCTGGCTGCGGAACGCCTCGGGCGCCAGCAGGGTCGTCGCCGCGAGGCCGATCGGGGACAGGCACAGCTCCCCCAGCGTCTGGAGCACGTAGGTGGCCACGAGCACCCACGCCGGGGTCTTCGCGTCCCCGGCCAGCGCCGACGCGCCCGACAAGAACAGGAAGCTCGCCGCGGCCAGCGTCAGGCCGATGGCGAACTTCACCGCGGTGGGCGGGCGGTTGTTGGTCTTGAGCCACAGCCACGCGAAGACGGGCGACAGCAGCACGATGCCCGCCGGGTTGACCGACTGGAAGACCTCCGGGGCCAGGGTGAACCCGAGCAGGGACAGGTCCGTGCGGTTCTCCGCGTAGGCCGCCATGGTGCTGGCGGCCTGCTCGAAGATCATCCAGAACACCATGGCCGTGATGAACAGCGGCACGTACGCCGCCAGCCGCGACCGCTCGTGCGAGGTCACCCGGGGCGACCGGAACATCACCACGAAGTACACGATCGGCGCCGCGAACGCCAGGTACGACAGCGCGTCGATCATGGTGCCGATGCCGGTCGCGTCCGAGGTCCACGACGCCACGAGCACGGCGACGGCCACGGCCGCGACCACCAGCAGCCCGGTGCGGGCCACCGACGGGCCGTCGGAGCGGGTCAGCGGGTTGCCCGGCTGGTCGCCGGCCTTGCCCAGCAGCGGGCGGCCCACGACGAAGAAGGCCAGCGCGATCGCCATGCCGACGGCCGCGACCGCGAAGCCGGCGTGGAACCCGCCCCACGCGCGCGCGGCGCCCACCACGAACGGCGCCGCGAGGGAGCCGATGTTGATGCCCATGTAGAAGATCGAGAACGCGGAGCTGCGGCGCGAGTCCTCGCGGTCGTAGAGCTCGCCCACCATCGTCGAGACGTTGGGCTTGAGGAGCCCCGTGCCCATCGCGACGCACGCGATCCCCGCGAAGGAGAAGGCCGCCGTGGGGATGGTCAGCAGCACGTGCCCCGCGGCGATCACGATGCCGCCGTACAGGGTGGCCCGGCGGGCGCCGATGACCCGGTCGGCCAACCAGCCGCCGACCACCGAGAGCAGGTACACCGCGGTGCCGTAGATGGCGACGAGGGCCGCGCCGGTGCCGCTGCTGATGCCCAGGCCGCCGTCCCGCGTGGCGGCCGTCAAGTAGTACAGCAGGATGGCGCGCATCCCGTAGTAGCTGAACCGCTCCCACAGCTCAGTGTTGAAAAGGGTGAAGAGGCCCAACGGGTGCCCGAAGAAGGCACGGTCGCGGGGCACGGGCGGCTGGTGTTCAGACCGGGGCTCGGCCTGGGAGCTGCTACTCATCCCCATATCGTGCAACGACTCGCTGGAACCGGCGCAGGCTCATGGTCCTGTCACCAGGACGAACGGCCCACACCTCGTGACGTGGCACGGCCCATCCTGGTGCGAGCCGGACGCCCCGCCTGGTCAGGGCCACCAGTCCCCGACGACGCACGGCGCACCGGCTGCGGACCACCAGTCCGCCTGCTGACGCCTGGCCCTGCTGATCCTTGGTCAGGTACCCCCAGCCGGGCTGCCTGCCTCGTCGCTCGACACGACCGGCAGGCGGCCCGGCGCCGGGGCGGCGGCCATCGGCCGATCCCCGCGTGGACGGCACGCTCGGGGGGTCAGTCGAGTTGTGCGGCCCGGAACTCGTCCTCGAGCAGGCCCATCACCAGGCCGTCGCACCACCGTTCGCCGTCGCGGTACGCGTCCCGCAGCCGGCCCTCGACCCGGAAGCCCAGGTTCTCGTACAACGAGCGCGCCCGGGGGTTGATGCTCAGCACGTCCATCTCGACGCGGTGCAGGCCCAGGCCGTCGAACGCCATCCCCAGCATGAGCTGGATCGCCTCGGTGCCGTAGCCGCGACCCCTGTAGGCCGGGCGCATCACGAGGCGCAGGTTGCCGCTGCGCACCACCTCGTCGATGTCGTTGAGCACGATCTCGCCCAGGTACTCGTCAGACCCGTTGGCGGTGATCGCCAGGTCGACGCGGCCGTCCTCCTCCGCGATCGTCGCGCACCAGGCGTCGATCTGCGGGCGGGTGAACACGGTGGTCGTGCCGGTCAGGCGGGCGCTCTCCGGGTCCTGGACCATCTCCCACATGGCGTCCGCGTCATCCGCGCGGACCGGGCGCAGCCGGATCATCTCCCCCTCGAGGGTCGGCTTCTTCATGGCGCTCCTCCGATCACGCCTCCGAGCCTACGTGCCCGCCATGTCGCCGACGTTTCCGAGGCGCTCCTCGCGGCTAGCGTGGCGAGGTGACCGCCATCCACTGGTTCCGCCGCGACCTGCGCCTCGCGGACAACCCCGCGCTGCTCGCCGCGGGCGCCGGCGGCGACGTGGTCGGCGTGTTCGTGCTCGACGACAGGCTGTGGCACGCCGCCGGGGAGCCGCGCCGCGCCTACCTGCTGCGCAGCCTGGCGGCGCTCGACAGCAGCATGGACGGCCGGCTCCTGGTGCTGCGCGGCTCCCCCGTCGAGGCCATCCCCCGGCTGGCGCGCGACCTCGGGACCGACGCCGTGCACGTCTCGGCGTCCCACGAGCCGTACGGCCGGCGGCGCGACCGGGCCGTCGAGCAGGCGCTCACGGGCGCCGGGGCGCGCCTGACGGCCACCGGCTCGGCCTACGCCGTCGAGCCCGGCCTGCTGCGCACCCGCTCAGGGGACCCCTTCCAGGTCTTCACCCCGTTCCGGGCGGCGTGGCTCGAGCACGGCTGGCCGGGCCCGGCGGGCGACGCCTCGCCCACCCGGTGGCTGGACGCCGGCCGGGGGGACCCGCTCCCCGCCGAGCCCGACCTGGGCGGGCTCCGGCTGCCCGCCGCCGGGGAGGACGCGGCGCGGGCACGCTGGGCGGCGACCCTCGCCGACGTCGTGCCGGGCTATGCCGAGGAGCGCGACCGCCCTGACCGCGAGGGCACGTCGCGGATGTCGGCCGCCCTCCGCTGGGGCGAGGCGCACCCGCGCACGCTGCTCGCGGACCTCGGGCGGCTCGCCGGCCCCGGTCCGGCGATGTTCCGCAGCGAGCTCGCGTGGCGCGAGTTCCATGCGGACGTGCTGCACCACGTGCCGTCGGCCCGCGCGGAGTCGTTGCGGCCCGTGGCGCCCGAGGACGCCTGGGCCTCGGGCGAGCAGGAGCGCGCAGGCCTCCGGGCGTGGCAGGACGGGCGCACCGGCTACCCCTTCGTCGACGCGGGCATGCGCCAGCTGCGGGCCGAGGGCTGGATGCACGGACGGCTGCGCATGGTGGTCGCGTCGTTCCTGGTCAAGGATCTGCACATCCGGTGGCAGCGAGGCGCCGAGCACTTCATGCAGTGGCTGGTGGACGCCGATGTGAGCCAGAACCAGCTGAACTGGCAGTGGGCCGCCGGCACCGGCCGCGACGCCGCGCCGTTCTTCCGGGTGTTCAACCCGGTGGCGCAGGGCCTGCGGTTCGACCCCGAGGGCGACTACGTGCGCCGGTGGGTCCCCGAGCTGCGCGGGATCGCGGGCGCCGCGGCCCACGAGCCGTGGCTGCTGCCCGCCGGGGCGGCGCCCGGCTACCCGGAACGGGTCGTCGACCACGCGGTCGAGCGGCGCGTCGCGCTGGCCGACAACAAGCGCGCCCGGGCGGCGCGATGACGGGCTTGCGCTTGACGTAGCGTCAACTTCTAGCGTCGTCCTCGACGGCGGAGAGCCCGCCGCCCGGAGGGACGACACAGCGGGAGGCAGGCCATGCCGGGACGCGGACCGCGGCCGGAGCGCGACGAGACGTGGACCATCGACGAGGTGGCCCGCCTGTCGGGGACCACGTCACGCGCCCTGCGGCACTACGACGCGATCGGCGTGCTGGCGCCCCGGGGCACGGCGGCCGGCGGACGGCGCCTCTACGGGCGCGCCGAGCTGGTGCGGCTGCAGCAGATCCTCGTGCTGCGCGAGCTCGGGGTCGACCTCGCCACGATCGGCGACGTGCTGCGCGCCGAGGACGCCGCCGGCCCCGAGGCGGCGCGTCGGGCCCGGCTCGACCTGCTCCGCGAGCACCGGGAACGGCTGCTCGCGGAGAGCGACCGCTTCGCACGGCTCGCCGCCACCGTCACCTCCACCCTCGAGTCCCTGGAAGGGGGCAGTCCCATGGAAGCCCGAGACCTGTACGCCGGGTTCGACAACAGCCAGTACGACGCCGAGGCGCGCGAGCGCTGGGGCGACGCGGCGGTGGACCGCAGCAACGACTCCTGGACGCGGCTCGGCGAGGACGGCCAGGCCCGGCACCTCGCGGAGCAGGACGCCGTCAGCCGCGGACTAGCCGAGTGCCTGGCCGCGGGCGTGCCCGTGGACGACGACCGCGTGCAGGCGCTCGTCGCGCGGCACTACGCGGGGATCTGCGTGTCCTGGACCCCCGGGAGGGAGTCCTACGCGGGCCTCGGCGACATGTACGTGGAGGACGCGCGCTTCACCGCCGTCTACGACAAGTACGCGCCAGGGCTCGCGGTGTACCTGCGCGACGCGATGCGGGTGTACGCCCAGGCCGTCCTCCGCTGACGGCACAGCGGGGCGCGACCGACAGGCCGCGCCCCGCTGTGCGTCGCTGTGCGCGGAGAGCGCACGGCGATCGGTCAGCCCTCGCTGAGCCGCTCCAGCACGAGCTCGCGGACCCGGCCGGCGTCGGCCTGGCCGCGCGTGGCCTTCATCACCGCGCCGATGATCGCGCCGATGGGGCCCTGGTTGCCGGAGCGGATCTTCTCGGCCAGGTCCGGCTGGGCGGCGAGGGTCGCGTCGATGGCCTCGAGCAGCGGGCCGTCGTCCGAGACGACCTCGAGCCCACGCGCGACGACGACCTGCTCGGGGTCGCCCTCCCCCGCCAGGACGCCCTCGAGCACCTGGCGCGCCAGCTTGTCGTTGATCCGGCCCGAGTCGACGAGCGCCTGCAGCTGCCCGATCTGCGCGGGCGTGATCGGCAGGTCGCCGAGCTCGACCTCCTGCGTCTTCGCGGTGCGGGCCAGCTCGCCCATCCACCACTTGCGCGCGGCGGCCGGGGACGCGCCCGCGGCCACCGTCGCCTCGATCAGCTCGATGGCGCCCGCGTTGACCACGTCGCGCATCTCAGCGTCGGCGAAGCCCCAGACGCCCTGCAGGCGGCGACGGCGCGCAGCCGGCAGCTCGGGCAGCGTGGCGCGGATCTCCTCGACCCACTCGCGGCTCGGGTTCACCGGGACCAGGTCGGGCTCCGGGAAGTACCGGTAGTCCTCGGCGTCGGACTTCACGCGCCCCGCCGTGGTGATGCCGGTGTCCTCGTGCCAGTGCCGGGTCTCCTGCGTCACCGTGTCGCCCGCGTCGAGGACGGCCGCCTGGCGCGACACCTCGTAGCGCACCGCGCGCTCGACCGAGCGGAACGAGTTCACGTTCTTGGTCTCGGTGCGGGTGCCGAGCACCGACTCAGGCGTCGGGCGCAGCGACAGGTTCACGTCGGCGCGCACGTTCCCGCGCTCCATGCGGGCCTCCGAGACGCCGAGCGCCCGGAAGATGTCCCGCAGGGTCTGGACGTAGGCGCGCGCCACCTCGGGCGCCCGCTCCCCCGCGCCCTCGATGGGGCGCGTGACGATCTCCACCAGCGGGATGCCGGCGCGGTTGTAGTCGACCAGCGAGTACTCGGCGCCCTGGATGCGGCCCGTGGAGCCGCCGACGTGGGTGTTCTTGCCCGCGTCCTCCTCCATGTGGGCGCGCTCGATCTGCACGCGGAAGATCTCCCCGTCGTCGAGCTCGACGTCGAGGTAGCCGTCGAAGGCGATCGGCTCGTCGTACTGCGACGTCTGGAAGTTCTTCGGGACGTCCGGGTAGAAGTAGTTCTTCCGGGCGAAGCGGCAGGACTCGGCGATCTGGCAGTTGAGCGCCAGGCCGATCCGGATCGCGTACTCCACCGCCGTGCCGTTGACCACGGGCAGCGCGCCCGGCAGGCCGAGCGAGACCGGCGACACGGACGTGTTGGGCTCCTCGCCGAACACGGCCGGCGCCGGGCAGAACATCTTGGTGGCGGTGCCCAGCTCGACGTGCACCTCGATGCCGATCACCGGGTCGTACCGGCGCACGGCCTCGTCGTAGTCGACCAGGTCCACGGTCTGCGTGCTCACTTGCCCACCTCCAGCTCGGGCGCGCGGTCCAGGAGCGGGCCGCCCCACTGTGCTTCCAGCAGCGCCTCGAGCGCGGCGCCCACGCGGTACAGCCGGTCGTCCGCCTTCGCGGGCGCCAGCACCTGGAACCCGACCGGCAGGCCGTCGTCCGACAGGCCGTTCGGCACGGACAGCCCCGGCACGCCCGCGAGGTTCGCGGGGATGGTCGCGACGTCGTTCAGGTACATCGCCAGCGGGTCGTCGAGCTTCTCGCCCAGCTTGAACGCCGTGGTCGGCGCCGTCGGGGAGACCAGCACGTCGGCCTGCTCGAACGCGGCCGCGAAGTCCCGCTGGATCAGGGTGCGGACCTTCTGCGCGCTGCCGTAGTAGGCGTCGTAGTAACCCGCGGACAGCGCGTACGTGCCCAGGATGATCCGGCGCTTGACCTCGTCGCCGAAGCCGGCGCCGCGCGTGGCGCCCATGACGCGCTCGGCGGTGGCCGGGCCGTCCTCGGGCTCGACCCGCAGGCCGAAGCGCATGCCGTCGAATTTCGCGAGGTTGCTCGACGCCTCGCTCGGCAGGATCAGGTAGTACGCGCCGAGCGCGTACCCGAAGTGCGGGCACGAGACCTCGACGATCTCGGCGCCCGCCTGGCGCAGCAGGTCGAGCGACTCCTCGAACCGCGCGAGGACGCCGGGCTGGTAGCCCTCGCCCTGCAGCTCGCGGACCACGCCGACGCGCACGCCGGCCAGGTCGCCGGTGGCGCCCTGGCGGGCCGCGGCGACCAGGCCCGGCAGCGGCTCGTCGATCGAGGTCGAGTCGCGCGGGTCGTGCCCGCCGATCAGCTCGTGCAGCAGCGCCGAGTCGAGCACGGTGCGGGTGACCGGGCCGGCCTGGTCGAGGCTGGACGCCAGCGCGATGAGGCCGTAGCGGGACACCGAGCCGTAGGTCGGCTTCACGCCGACGGTGCCGGTGACCGCGCCGGGCTGCCGGATCGAGCCGCCGGTGTCGGTGCCGATGGCCAACGGGGCCTCGTACGCCGCGACCGCCGCGGCGGACCCGCCGCCGGAGCCGCCGGGGATCCGGTCCAGGTCCCACGGGTTGTGGGTGTTGCCGTAGGCCGAGTGCTCGGTGCTGGACCCCATGGCGAACTCGTCCATGTTGGTCTTGCCGAGGATCGGCAGGCCGGCGTCCTTGATCCGGGACACGAGCGTCGCGTCGTACGGCGGCACCCAGCCCTCGAGGATCCTCGACCCGGCCGTCGTGGGCAGGCCCTTCGTGACGATGATGTCCTTGACCGCGATCGGCACCCCGGCGAGCGTGTGCAGTTCCTCGCCGGCGGCGCGGCGGGCGTCGACGTCGCGGGCCGTCGCCAGCGCCTCGTCAGCGCTCACGTGCAGGAACGCGTGCACCGCGGGCTCGACGGCCGCGATGCGGTCCAGGTGCGCCTGGGTGGCCTCGACGCTCGACACGTCGCCGGCGGCGAGCTTGTCGGCCAGGTCTGCGGCGCTCAGCCGCGTCAGGTCGGTCATCAGTCCTCCTCCATGATCTGCGGGACGAGGAACTTGCCGTCCTGCGTCGCGGGGGCGCCCGCGAGCGCGTCCGCCACGGGGAGGGGCGGCTCGGGGACGTCCGCCCGGAAGACGTTCGTCAGGGGCAGCGGGTGGCTGGTGGCAGGCACGTCGGGCGTGGCGACCTCGCTGACCCGGGCGACCGACTCGACGATCACGTCGAGCTCGCCCGCCAGGCGGTCGAGCTCGGTGGGCGTCAGGTCGATCCGGGCCAGGGCTGCCACGCGCGCGACCTCGTCGCGGGAGAGGGTGGACATGCCTCGAAGTCTAGGCGTTCGACCATGGGCGCAGCGACGACCGCCGGCGTCAGGGCACCCGGTCCACGGCCGCCGCGACCAGGGCGAGCAGGGCGTCCGCGTACACGTCGGGCACCGTCGGCGCGCGGAACGACTGCTCGGGGCGGCCGGGCAGCTCGACCACCACCTGGTAGTCGTCGATGCCGCGGGACAGGCTGCGGAAGGTGCCGCCCAGCATCTCGCGGAGCTGGCCCTCGCTCGGCAGCCACAGCGCGTCCTCCTGGGACACCGAGTCCAGCGCCCACTCGGTCGTCCCGTTGAAGCCGAGCACCGTGCCGGTGGGGTACTCGTGCGCCTCGATCATCATGTCCGAGATCGTGAAGACCTCGCCCGACAGCCCGGGCTGCAGGATCGTGAACTGGTCCCCGGCACGCGGACGCCAGCTCATCCCGGCGGCCCGGAGCCGCAACGCGCGATCGACGGAGACCATGCGCCCAGTATCGGACCGGTCCGCTGGTCGGGCACGTCGGCGCCGCTCAGCGCTGGAGGTACCCGTACCGGTCGGCGGGCTGGAAGCCGAGGCCCGCGTAGAGCGCCGCGGCGCCGGTGTTGTGAGCCTCGACCTGGAGGAACACCCGCGCGGCCCCATGCCCGCGCGCCGCGTCCAGCGCCGCCGCGGTCAGCGCGCTGCCGAGCCCGCGCCGACGGGCCCGCGGCTCGACCACCAGGCACGACAGCCCGACCCAGTCCTCGGCGAACGCCGCCCGCATGACGCCGGAGACCCCCGCGCCGTCACGGGCGGTGAGGTACACGGCCGGCGCGCCCTCGAGGATCGCCCGGGCGAGGCTGTGGTCCGCCCCTCCGCCGGTCTTGACCCCGAGCCAGCACGCCAGCCAGTCGTCGGCGGGCGCGGCAGAGACGTCGATCCGCGTGCCGTCGGGGCCCGGCCCGTGCGGCTCCTGGCCACGGGCGGGGTCGGCGGCGTCGCGCACCAGCACGTCCGTGACTGCGACCCGCGTGTACCCCCGCGCCTCGAGCACCGCCCCCAGCCCCGCCGGCCGGCTCTCGCCGCCCACGCGCACCACCGTGGGCAGGCCCACGGCCCTGTACCTGCGCTCGACCTCGACGACCGTCGCGAGCACGTCGGCCGGCTCGGCGAGCGGCAGGGCGCTGTTGGCCCTGCGGGTGAGCCCGCCCGAGAAGCCCAGGCGCCACCCGTCCACCTGCTCGACCTCGAGGGGCGGCCAGGTCGCCACCTCGACCGCCACGCCCGGCGCCGGGACCGCGATGGGCGGCTCGACCGGCGAGGCCTGCGCCGCGCCGCGCCGCTCCCTCGTCATCGGGCGTCTGCCGCCGCGTCGCCAGCGGCGTCCGCCGGCTCGCCGAGGTCCGCCGGCTCCCCGAGGTCCGCCGCCTCCTGGGGATCCACGTCGTCGAACGCCGCGGGCCCTCCGGCGAGCAGCTGGACGAACCCGGCCTCGTCGAGGATCCGCAGGCCCAGCTCGCGCGCCTTGGCCTCCTTGGTCCCGGCGTTCTCCCCCACGACGACGAAGTCCGTCTTCTTCGACACGCTGCCCGAGGCCTTGCCCCCGCGCGAGATGATCGCCTCCTTCGCGCCGTCCCGGCTGAAGCCCTCGAGGCCGCCCGTCACCACGACCGTGACGCCCTCGAGCGTGCGCGGGGCGGACTCGTCGCGCGCGTCGGCCATCGCGACGCCCGCCGCCCGCCAGCGGTCCACGATCTCGTTGTGCCAGTCGGCGCCCTCCCCGTGGAACCACTCCTGCACCGCGGCGGCGATCGTGGGCCCCACCCCGTCCACAGCGGCGAGGGCCGTGGCGTCCGCGTCGCGGATCGCGTCGAGCGAGCCGAAGGCGCCCGCCAGCGCCCGCGCGGCCGTCGGCCCCACGTGCCGGATGGACAGGGCCACGAGCACCCGCCACAGCGGCTTCGACTTCGCGAGCTCGAGCTGCTCGATGAGCTTGTGGGTGGTCGCCGTGGGAGCAGACGGCTTCTTCGCGGTGGGCCGCGAGTAGAAGTACGGGATCTGCTCCCACACCCCGGTGCCGACGCCGGCCTTCTTCTTCTCGCGCCACACCCGCACGTCGGCGAGGTCCTCGGCGCGCAGGTCGAAGAGGCCCGCCTCGGTGCTGAGCACGGGGGTCTGCGGCTCGCCCTCCGCGCCCTCGGGCCGGTTGAACTCGGGATCGACCAGGGCGATCGCGGCCTCCCAGCCCAGCGCCTCGATGTCGAGGCCGCCGCGCGAGCCGATCCCGAACACCCGCTCGCGGAGCTGCGACGGGCAGGACCGCGCGTTGGGGCAGCGGATGTCGATGTCGCCCTCCTTCGCGGGCGCGAGCGGGGTGCCGCACGAGGGGCACTCGGTCGGCATCTCGAAGGCCCGCTCGGTGCCGTCCCGCAGCTCGACGACAGGCCCCACGATCTCCGGGATCACGTCGCCGGCCTTGCGGAGCACCACGGTGTCGCCGATGAGCACGCCCTTGCGTGCGACCTCGCTGGCGTTGTGCAGCGTCGCCATCTCCACCGTCGAGCCCGAGACGCGCACCGGCTCCATCACGCCGAACGGGGTCACCCGGCCGGTGCGCCCGACGTTCACGCGGATGTCCAGGAGCGTGGTGTTCACCTCCTCCGGCGGGTACTTGTACGCGATCGCCCACCGGGGGGCCCTGCTCGTGGAGCCGAGCCGTCGCTGCAGCGCGATCTCGTCGACCTTGATGACGATGCCGTCGATCTCGTGCTCGACGTCGTGCCGGTGCTCGCCGTAGTGGTCGATCATCTGCTGCACCTCGGGCAGCCCGGACGCGACCCGGCTGTGCGACGAGACCGGCACCCCCCACCCCTCGAGCAGCTCGTACACCTGCGACTGGCGCTCGAGGCCCTCGCCGCCCGAGCCGTCGCCCCACCGCAGGGCGCCGATCCCGTGGGCGTACATGCGCAGCGGCCGGGACGCGGTGACCCGCGGGTCCTTCTGCCGCAACGACCCGGCCGCCGCGTTGCGCGGGTTGGCGAACGGCGCCTTGCCCGCCTCGACCTGCGCGGCGTTCAGCTCGGCGAACGCCTCGACGGGCAGGAACACCTCGCCGCGCACCTCGATCAGCTCGGGGTGGCCCGCGGGGTCGCCGGCCAGCACCTGCGGGATCGTCGAGATGGTCCGCACGTTCAGGGTGACGTCCTCGCCGGTGCGCCCGTCGCCGCGCGTGGCCGCGCGCACGAGCCGGCCCCGCTCGTAGAGCAGCGCGATCGCCAGGCCGTCGATCTTGAGCTCGGTGAGGTAGTGCATCCCGCCCGGGCTCGCGCCCACGTCCCGGGCCACCCGCTCGGCCCACGCGGCGACGTCCTCGGCCGAGAACGCGTTGTCGAGCGAGAGCATCCGCTCGACGTGGTCCACCGCGGTGAACTCGGTCGAGAACGTGCCGCCCACCGTCTGGGTGGGCGACTCCGGCGTGCGCAGCACCGGGAACGCGTCCTCGAGCGCCTCCAGGCGGCGCATCGTCACGTCGTACTCGGCGTCGCTGGCCAGCGGGGCGTCGCGCACGTAGTACGCGAACTGCAGGTCGCGGACGCGCTCGGCGAGGTCCGTCCACAGGTGGCGGGCGCCGACCTCGTCGAGGTCGGCCGGGAGCGTCGTTCCGTCGGGCGTGGCGGTCGGCGCGGTGACGGGATCAGGTGCAGTGCTCACGGGCACATCATCGCGTGTCCCGCCCACAGGCGCCTCGCGCCCCCGCCGCGCGGGCGGGCTCCCGCGCGACGCTGTCAGGCCACCGACGGCACGCGCCGGCGCCGCGTGAGGAGGCCCACCGCGACCGTCGCTCCGGCGCCGAGCACCGCCGCGGTCATCCCGGCCGCGAACGCGGCAGGCGACATCTCCCCGACGACCACCTCGTCGCCGCTCTCGTCCCAGGCGCACACGGCGCGCGGCGGGAAACCGGTGAACTGCACGGTCGCCTGCTCCTGGTCGTAGGCGACCAGGCACGGGTCGTCGCTCGTGGCAGCGGAGCCCAGCGTGGTGACGCCCAGTCCGATCCAGCCTGCGACGAGGATCCCGAGCCCGACCAGGGCCACCCCCGAGCCGGCCAGCAGCGCGAGCAGCTGCCCCCGGGTCCGTCCTGCCATGCGTGCCATCGATCAGCCTTCCGCTCGTTCGGCGACCAGCTCGGCCGCCCGCACCGCCGCGGCGAGCGCCGCGCGTGCGTGATCAGGGGTCGCCGACCTGTCCGGGGGCGGCGGGAGGAGCGTGACGCGGCCCAGCGCGGCCGCCGGCAGGCCCACCCGGCGCCAGGGCACGGTCAGGGCGTCCGCCTGCGCCCGCAGGTCGGGCCCGGCGCACTGGGACGAGGTCAAGGGCGGCAGCTCCCCCCACAGGGACGCGCCGTCCTCGACCGCCCCGGCGACGGCCTCCCACGCGCGCTCGTCGAGCGCGGTGAGCGCGAGCCCGACGCCGTCCGCGCCCGAGCCCACGATGGGCCGCAGCGTCGTCCACGCGGCTCCGCCGTGCACGACGACCTGTGCTGCGCCCGGCCGCACGCCGCGCACCACCACGCCGAGCAGCTCGGTGGCGACGGGCGCCGGGACCGCGCGCAGCGCGCTGTAGCCGGAGAAGCTGGGCAGCACCCCGGCGACGGCCTGCGCGAGAAGCGGCTCGTGCAGCAGGAGGACGGGCTCGGCCCCCGGCGCCAGCCGCCGCACGTCGGCCAGGTGCTCGGCCACGCCGGCGGCGAGCGACCAGGCGAGCTCGTCGAGCGCGCCGCGATCCGCCAGGACGCGGTCCCCGCGTGCCAGGTAGAGCCGCGCCGCGAGCGTGAGCGGCCCGGTCACGGGGACCACGAGCGGGCCGGTGTACCCGTGCGCGGCGACGGCGAGCGCGTCGAGGTCCTCGCGGCGCATCGCCTGAGCCCGCGCGAGGTCGCCCCCGGGCCGGTCCGCGAGCTTCCAGCCGTGCGGGCCGAGCTCGGTGGGCAGGTCCGCCAGCAGCACCGCGGCGGTCCCGGTCGGCCCGCCCCACGGACCGCGCTGCGGAAGCCGCACGGCGAAGGGCATGCCCGTGACGCCGTCGGGGGTGTCGGCGAGGTCGCCGACCACGACGGTCTGCGCCTCCAGGACGTCGTCACCGGGCCACGGCCCCGGTCCCGTCACCCCGGTCACGGCCGGGCCGCCGGGCTCGTGGCGCGGACGGTGGCCTGGGCGAGCACCCGCGTGCCGTCGTAGAGCACGAGCGACTGGCCGGGCGCCACACCGTGCAGGGTGGGCGCCGCGGGGTCGAGCCGGACCTCGATCTCGTCGCCCGTCGCCCGGGCCTGGGCCGTGACGGCCTCGCCGTGCGCGCGCACTTGGACCGCGCACGCGAACCAGGCGTCGTCGGCGGGAGGGGCGAGCCACACGGCGGCCTCGCCGCGGATGCCGCCGACCCGGAGGTCCTCCGAGGACCCCACGACCACGGTGTTGCTCACCGGCTCGATCGAGAGGACGTAGCGCGGCTTCCCGTCCGCGGCGGGGCGCCCGAGGGCCAGCCCCTTGCGCTGCCCGACGGTGTACGCGTAGGCGCCCTCGTGCGCGCCCACCACGGCGCCCGTGGTGTCCACCACGTCGCCGGGCCGCGTGCCGAGCCGCTCGCGCAGGAAGCCCTGGGTGTCGCCGTCGGCCACGAAGCAGATGTCGTACGAGTCGGGCTTGGCCGACACGGACAGCCCACGGGCTGCCGCCTCGGCGCGCACCTCGTCCTTCGAGGCGACGTCGCCGAGCGGGAACATCGACCGCGCCAGGCGATCGGGCCCCATCACCGCGAGCACGTAGGACTGGTCCTTGGCCGCCTCCCGCGCCCGGTGCAGCTCGGGCGCGCCGTCGGGGCCCCCGGGCCGCTCGACGCGGGCGTAGTGGCCGGTGCAGACCGCGTCGAAGCCGAGTGCCAGGGCCTTGTCCATCAGCGCCTCGAACTTGATGTGCTCGTTGCAGCGCACGCACGGGTTGGGGGTGCGCCCCGCGGAGTACTCGGCGAGGAAGTCCGCGATGACGGTGTCCTCGAACCGCTCCGACAGGTCCCACACGTAGTACGGGATGCCCAGCACGTCGGCGGCGCGGCGGGCGTCGCCCGCGTCCTCGATCGAGCAGCAGCCGCGGGACCCGGTGCGCAGCTGCGCACGGGACCGGGACAGCGCCATGTGCACGCCGACGACCTCGTGGCCGGCGTCGACCGCGCGCGCCGCGGCGACGGCGGAGTCCACGCCACCGGACAGGGCTGCGAGGACGCGCATCAGCGGGCCCCGGCCCGCTGGCGGCCGGACAGCCCGGCGGCGTGCGCCCGCTCGACGGCGCCCGGGAGCACCGCGACCAGGGCCTCGACATCGGCCGGGGTGGACGTGTGGCCCAGGGTGAAGCGCAGGGCGCCGCGCGCCTCGTCCTCACCGGCCCCCATCGCGAGCAGCACGTGGCTGGGCTGCGGCACGCCCGCCTGGCAGGCGGAGCCGGTGGAGCACTCCACGCCGGCCGAGTCGAGCAGGTACAGCAGCGAGTCCCCCTCGCAGCCCGGGAACGTGAAGTGGGCGTTGGCGGGCAGCCGCAGCGCGGGGTCCGCGGGGCCGCGCAGCACGGCGTCCGGGACGACGCGGCGCACCTCGGCGATCAGCCGGTCCCGCAGGGCGGCGATCCTCGGGGCGGTGGTGGGCAGCGCCCCGACCGCGGTCTCGACCGCCACGGCGAACGCCGCCGCCGAGGGCGTGTCCAGCGTGCCGGAGCGCACCCCGCGCTCCTGGCCACCGCCGTGCAGCACCGGTGTCAGGTCGAGCCCGCGCCGGGCGAGGAGGGCGCCCACGCCCATCGGGCCGCCCACCTTGTGCCCGCTGACGGTCAGGGCGTCCAGGCCCGAGGCGGCGAAGTCCACGGGCGCCTGCCCCACGGCCTGCACCGCGTCGGCGTGCACGGGCACGCCGTGCCGACGTGCGAGCGCCACCACCTCCGCGAGCGGCTGCAGCGCGCCCACCTCGTTGTTGGCCCACATCACCGAGAGCAGGGCCGCCGCGTCGCCGTGCGCCTCGAGCTCGGCCGCGAGCGCGTCCACGCGCAGCACGCCGTCCGAGTCGACGGGCAGCAGCACGATCTCGGCGCCCGCGTGCTCGGCCATCCAGAAGGCCGGGTCCAGCACCGCGTGGTGCTCGACCGCCGAGACGAGGATGCGACGGCGGGCGGGCTCCTGCGCGCGGCGCGCCCAGAACAGCCCCTTGACGGCCAGGTTGTCGGCCTCGGTGCCGCCCGCGGTGAGGACCACCTCGCTGGGCCGGGCCCCGAGCGCGGCGGCCAACCGCTCGCGCGCCTCCTCGACGGTGCGGCGGGCCGCGCGGCCGGACGTGTGCAGGGACGAGGGGTTGCCGGTCCGGACCAGGGCCTCGGTGAAGGCGCTGACGGCTTCGGGGAGCATCGGCGTGGTCGCCGCATGGTCCAGATAGACACTCACCGCGTCATCCTACGAACCCGCACTGGCAAGATAGGCACGTGAGTGCCGACGACGTCATGGGATCCCCGCTCGCCTTCAGCGGGCAGCGCCTGGACTGGCGCGACCTCCCGCGCGCCGTCCGGACCCGCATCGCGGCCCTCGCCGGCGCCCAGGTGACCGCGGAGATCAGCGCCAACACCGGGTTCAGCCCCGGGTTCGCGGCTGTCCTGGAGCTGTCCGACGGCCGCGGCGTGTTCGTCAAGGCCGTCTCCCCCGACCAGAACCCCGTCTCCCCCGAGCTCGCGCGCGCGGAGATCCGCGTCGCCGCGTCGCTCCCGCCGCAGGTGCCCGCCCCGCGGCTGCTGTGGTCGGACGACGACGGGGAGTGGGTGCTGCTGGGCTTCGAGGTCGCCCATGGCCGTCCGCCGGAGACGCCGTGGCGCCCGGCCGACCTCGACCTCGCGCTCGACGCGCTGGCGGTGCTGGCGGACGCCGCGCCGATGCCCGGCCACCAGCTCCCCAGCACCGACGTGTCCCTCGCCGCCGACTTCACCGGCTGGCGCACGATGCTCGCGGCGGCCCCCGGGGTCCGCATGGAGGCCGCCGAGCGCGCTGGCGAGCTCGGCCTGTGGGCGCTCGAGAACCTCGAGCAGCTCGTCCGCTGGGAGCAGGACTCGCTGCGGGTGAGCGCCGGGACCTCCCTGGTGCACGGCGACCTGCGCGCGGACAACATGCTCATCGACCACGAGCACGCCAAGGTCGCGCTGATCGACTGGCCGCACGCGAGCATCGGCGCGCCCTGGCTGGACCTGGCGTTCATGCTGCCGAGCGTGTCCATGCAGGGCGGCGGCGACCCGCAGCGCCTGTTCTGGTCGCACCCCGTCTCGGACGGGCTGCCGGTGGACCACCTGCGGGCGGCGCTCACCGGGATGTCGGGGTTCCTCGCCTACGCCTCGATGCAGCCCTCGCCGCAGGGCATCCCGAACCTGCGCCGGTTCCAGCGCGCGCAGGCCGAGGCGGCGCTGCGCTGGCTGCGCGAGATGGCCTGACGCCTGGCCCAGCGGCCGGGCGCCAAGCCTGCCTGCCTCAGCCCTGAGCGGCCTTGATCCGCCGCAGCTCCTGCGTGGCCTGCGGCAGCACGGTGAAGAGGTCTCCGACGATGCCCAGGTCCGCGATCTCGAAGATCGGGGACTCCGGGTCGGAGTTGACCGCCACGATGACCCCGGACGCCTGCATGCCGCCGCGGTGGTGCACCGCGCCCGAGACGCCGGCGCCGATGTACAGCCGCGGGGAGATGGTCACGCCCGTCTGGCCGATCTGGGCGTCGTGCCCGATCCAGCCCTCGTCCGTCGCGACCCGGGTGGCCCCCACGGCGCCGCCCAGCACGTCGGCGAGCTCCTCGACCGCGGAGAAGTCCCCGTCGGTGCCCCGCCCTCCGACGACGACGACCTGCGCCTCGCCGAGCGCGGGACGGTCGGACGGGGTGCGCTCCTGGTGCTCGACGACCACGGCCTGCCGGGCGTCCTCCGCGATCGTCACGGGGTGGGCGACCACGGCGGGCTGGGTGGCCGAGGCCGCCGGCTCGGGCTGCACGGAGTTGGCCTTGAGCGCCACGACCGCGAACGGCGTGCGCACCGCGCAGCTCGTGGTCCAGGTCCCTGCCAGGACGGTCTTGTCCGCGACGACACGCCCGTCCACGACGCGCGCGTCGGAGGCGTCGACCACCACGCCGCCGCCCGACCGCACGCCCAGGCGGCCCGCGACCTCCTTGTTGTCGAACGACGAGGTCAGCAGCAGCGCCGCCGCGCCGAGGGCGGCGGCGAGGTCCGCGAGCGCGTCCGCGACGACCGGGGTGAGTCGCGCGTCGGCGCCGCCCAGGTCGAGCGCGTCCACGACGTCGACGCCGTAGGCGCCCAGCGCGGAGAGCACGTCCCCGCCGGGGCCGTCGGCGCCCAGCCAGACGCCGTGCACCGAGCCGAGTCGGCGGCCGAGGGTCAGGAGCTCGAAGACGGGGGCGCGCAGCGTGCCGTCCGGGGCGTGGTCGAGCAGCACCAGCACGGGGCCGGCCAGGTGGTTCGTCATCGTCAAGGTCCTCCGGTCGCTGCGCTCAGACGAGCTTGTTCTCGACGAGGTAGGCCGCCAGCCGCAGGCCCGCCTCACCGTCGTCCGTGACCAGCACGCGGTCCTCGCGCGGTGGCCGCGCCGCCGCCTCCAGGACCTCGGTGCGGGCTCCCGCGGCGCCCACGGCCTGGGGCTCGATGCCCAGGTCCGCCAGCGTGAGGACGTCGACGGGCTTCTTGCGGGCGGCCATGATGCCCTTGAAGTTCGGGTAGCGCGGCTCGTTCGCCTGGTCGGTGACGGAGACGAGCGCGGGCAGCGGGGCCTCGAGCACCTCGGTGGCGTGGTCCAGCTCGCGGCGCACCCGCACGGCGCCGTCCTCGACGCCGACCTCGGCGGCGAGCGCCAGCAGCGGCAGGCCCAGCTCGGCCGCCAACGCGGACGGCAGCAGCGACGTCAGGCCGTCGAGCCCCGCCATGCCGGTCACGACCAGGTCGACCGGCTCCTGCTCGCCCAGGCGCCGCACCACGGCGGCGAGCACGGTGGCCGTGCCGAACACGTCGGATCCGGCGATCGCGTCGTCGAGCACGTGGACGGCCTGCTCGGCGCCCATCTGCAGGGCCCGCCGTGCCGCGTCCACCGCGTCGTCCGGGCCGACCGTCACCGCGACCACCTCGCCGCCGTGCTCCTCGACGAGTGCGAGGGCGGCCTCGACGGCGTTCTCGTCCAGCTCGTTGAGCGTGCCGTCACCGCCGTCGCGGACCATGCGCCCGTCCGCCTGGAGGGAGCGCTCTGACTGGATGTCCGGCACGTGCTTGACGCACACCACGATTCTCACCCGCGGAACGTTACCGTCCGCCGCGCCCGGCACCCAGCCCGTGCTCGTTTTTCGCGCGGGGCCCCTCCCCACCCGCGGCCCGCTCCCGCGCGCCCCGGCGCCGCCCCGGGCCCCGCTGCTGGCCACGGGGCGGCGCCGCCGTCGCTGGGTGGGACGGGGCCGTGCCGCGCCCCGGATCAGGTGAGAATGGCTGGGTGAATCCGGGCGACGCGCAGCAACGAGTGCCAGACCTCGGCGTCCGCGTGACCGACGCGGGCATCGAGGCGGCCGTCCTCGCGTCGCACGCGAACGCGGTGGACCTGTGCCTGCTCGACCCGGGCCCGCCGGGGCCCGACGGCCCGACGTGGGTCGAGCGCCGCATCCCGATGCACGGCCCGCACCTGGGCGTGTTCTGGGCCGAGGCTCCCGGCGTGCGCCCTGGGCAGCACTACGGCTTCCGCGCCCACGGGGAGTGGGATCCCGCCGGGGGCCTGCGCTACAACCCGGCCAAGCTGCTGGTCGACCCGTACGCGCGCGGCCTGGACGGCGACCTCGAGCTGCGGCCCGAGGTGTTCGGGCAGGTGGTCGACGACGAGCTCCACGGCGACCCGTACGGCCCGGCCGACGGCCGCGACTCCGCCGCGCACGTGCCGCACTCCGTGGTGGTGGACACCCGGGCGCACGGCGGGGCGCCGGCTCCCGCCGCGAACCGCCCGCGCACCCCGTGGTCGCGCACGGTCGTCTACGAGGCGCACGTGCGCGGACTCACCCAACGGATGCCGGACCTGCCCGAGGCGCTGCGCGGCACCTACGCCGGGCTGGCCCACCCCGCGACGATCCGCCATCTCCGCACGCTCGGGGTGACGGCCCTCGAGCTGCTGCCCGTGCACGCCTCCGCCTCGGAGCTCCACCTCGCCCGCCACGGGCTGTCCAACTACTGGGGCTACAACACGCTGGGGTTCTTCGCCCCGCACGCCGCCTACGCGACCCGCGAGGCGCAGGCGCAGGGTCCCGCGGCGGTGCTCGCCGAAGTCAAGGCAGCGGTGCGCGCGCTGCACGCCGCCGGGATCGAGGTGCTGCTCGACGTGGTGCTCAACCACACGTGCGAGGGCGGGATCGGCGGCCCGCAGATCGGCTGGCGCGGCCTCGACCCGAGCGTGTACTACGCGCACGACGGCGGCTACCCGGCAGGGCTGGCCGACTTCACCGGGACCGGGAACGCGCTCGACTACCGGCGCACGCCCGTCATCCGGATGGCCCTGGACTCGCTGCGCTACTGGGCCGACGAGGTGGGCGTCGACGGGTTCCGCTTCGACCTGGCGGTGACCCTGGGCCGCGGCCCGGCCGGCTTCGACCCCCACCACCCGTTCCTGGTCGCGCTCGCCACCGACCCGAGCCTGCGGGACCTCAAGCTCATCGCCGAGCCGTGGGACGTGGGCCCCGGCGGCTGGCAGACCGGGCAGTTCCCCCCGCCCTTCGCGGAGTGGAACGACAAGTTCCGCAACGCCGTGCGCTCGTTCTGGCTGGCCGACCCAGGACGCGCGGCGCACGGCCTGCCCGGGCACCGGGTGCGCGAGCTCGCCACCCGCCTGGCCGGCTCCGCCGACCTGTTCGGGCACACGGACCCGCCGCTCATGCGCGGGCCGCTGGCCTCGGTCAACTACGTCACGGCGCACGACGGCTTCACGATGGCCGACCTGGTCGCCTACGACCACAAGCACAACTCCGCGAACTGCGAGGACAACCGCGACGGCACCAACGACAACCGCTCGTGGAACCACGGCGTCGAGGGGCCGCTCGAGGGGGACTCGATCGCCGCGCCCATCGTCCCGCTGCGGCGCCGGTCGATCCGCAACCTGTTCGCGATGCTGCTGCTGTCGGCCGGCACCCCGATGATCACCGCGGGCGACGAGATGGGCCGCACGCAGCGCGGCAACAACAACGCCTACTGCCAGGACAACGAGACGTCGTGGGTGTCGTGGGAGCTGTCGCCATGGCGTGCGGACCTGCTGGCCACCGTGCAGCACCTGCTGCGGCTGCGACGCGAGCACCCCGCGCTGCGCAGCCAGCGCTTCTTCACCGGGAGCCCGGCGGCCCCCGGCGCGCGTCCCGACCTCGCCTGGTACGGCCCCGACGGCGTCGCGTTCGACCACGGGCGGTGGCACGACCCGGACATCCGCACCCTGCAGATGGTGCGCTCGCTGCCCTCGGAGGGCGGCCCGGCTGGCCCAGGCGGCGCGGAGCCCGCCGATGACACGGTCATGCTCCTGGTCAACGGCGCCCTGGACCAGGTCGAGGTCGTGCTCGCGGCCGACCGCCCCACGGTGTGGGAGCTGGCGTGGGACTCGACGTGGGAGAGCCCGCGCGAGCTGCGGGCCGCGGCGATGAGCTCGGCGCTGCGCACGGCGTCCGGGGAGCGCACCGTCGTGGCGCCGCTGAGCACCCGGGTCTATATCGCGCGCTGACGCGCCGCTACAGTGCGGCCATGACCGACAGCGCCGTCAGTCCGCAGCAGGTCCCGCCGCACGCCACCGACGTGATCGTCGTCGGGGCGGGCCTCGCCGGCCTCGTCACCGCCGCCGAGCTCACCGCGGCGGGACGGCACGTGACCCTCGTCGACGCCGAGGGGCCGGCCGCGCTCGGCGGCCAGGCCTGGTGGTCGTTCGGAGGGCTGTTCCTGGTGGACTCGCCCGAGCAGCGCCGGCTCGGCGTCAAGGACTCCGCCGACCTGGCCCTGGCCGACTGGCTGGGCTCGGCCGACTTCGACGGCGGCGGCGCGCCGGGCAGCGGCGACGAGTGGTCGCGCGCCTGGGCCGAGGCCTTCATCGACTTCGCGGCCGGCGAGATGCGCCCGTGGCTGCACGCGCAGGGCGTGCGCTGGTTCCCGCTGGTGCAGTGGGCCGAGCGTGGCGGCTACCTGGCCGACGGCCACGGCAACTCGGTGCCCCGGTTCCACGTCACGTGGGGCACCGGGCCCGGCGTCCTCGAGCCGTTCGTGCGGGCGCTGCTCACCGCGCGGGCGGCGGGCCTCCTCACCGGGCTCTTCCGCCGGCGGGTGACCGGGCTGGTGCTGACCGACGGCCGTGTCACGGGCGTGCGCGGCGACGTGCTCGCCGCCGACGGCGCGGCGCGCGGGGCGCCGAGCTCCCGGGAGGCCGTCGGGCAGTTCGAGCTCTCCGCGAGCGCCGTGGTGCTGGCCACCGGCGGCATCGGGGCGAACCACGACCTGGTGCGCGCCACCTGGCCCGCGCCGGCGGGACGCATGCCGGACCGGATGCTCTCGGGGGTGCCGGACCACGTCGACGGCTCGGGCATCGAGGCGGCGCGGGGCGCGGGGGCCGCCGTGGTCCACGAGGACCGGATGTGGCACTACCCCGAGGGCGTGGCCAACCACTCGCCGGTGTGGGGGCGGCACGGCATCCGCATCCTGGCCGGGCCGAGCTCGCTGTGGCTCGACGCGGACGGCCACCGGCTGCCCGCGCCGCTGTTCCCCGGCTTCGACTCGCTGGGCGCGCTGCAGCACATCACCCGGCGCGGCGACGACCACTCGTGGTTCGTGCTGGACAAGACCATCCTGGGCTCGGAGTTCGCGTTGTCCGGCTCGGAGCAGAACCCGGACCTGACCGGCAAGGACCTCGGGCTGCTGCTCCAGCGGGTGCGCTCCGGGGCGGTGGGCCCGGTCGAGGCGTTCGCGGAGCTGTCCGACGAGTTCCTGTGGGCCGAGACCCCCGCCGGGCTGGCGGCCCGGATGAACTCCCTGAGCGGCGAGGATCGCATCGACGCCGGTGCGCTCGAGCGCACCATCCGGGACCGCGACCGACAGGTGCGCACCGGGCTCGGCAAGGACCTGCAGGTCACGGCGACGGCGATGGCCCGCCGGTACGTGGTCGACCGGCTGATCCGGGTGGCCGCGCCGCACGAGCTGCTGGACCCGGCGCACGGGCCCCTCCTCGCGGTGCGCCTGTCGGTGCTGACCCGCAAGACGCTGGGCGGGCTGCTCACCGACACCGACGGCCGGGTGCTGCGGCCGGGCGGCGGGACCCTGCCCGGGCTGTTCGCGGTGGGCGAGGCCGCGGGCTTCGGCGGCGGCGGAGCGCACGGGCGGCGCGCGCTCGAGGGCACGTTCCTCGGCGGGTGCCTGTTCACCGGGCGCACCACCGGCCGGGCGCTCGCCGACCAGCTGGGCGGCTGACCGCGCGCCAGGGCTGGCAGCACGACGGGGGCGGCGCGCCATCGGCGCGCCGCCCCCGTCGTCGGTCG
>Ga0233375_1000166_pt1 | contig 39245 bp, 41 predicted proteins | sample ElkDunMinimDraft_10_FD_191539 | JGI IMG/M metagenome (GOLD analysis project Ga0233375, IMG submission 191539) | Fecal eukaryotic communites from dung pellets of Tule Elk in California, USA - Elk Dung E16 | ecosystem: Host-associated > Mammals > Digestive system > Large intestine > Fecal | place...
CTCTCCACGGCTCAGCGCGCTCAGCGCAGCCAGGGCAGGCGGCGGACCAGCGGCAGGGAGGCCCACCAGCGGCCGAGGCCCCAGGTGTCGCCCGCGTACAGCACGGCGCTGAGGATCAGCACCAGCGCGTAGATGACGTGGTAGTCGATGATCGGGTTGGTGGAGCCCTCCAGGGGCGGCCACTCGGCAGCCCACATGGCCATCATCAGCACCGTCCCGGCCACCGCGGCGATCCGCAGGGCGACCCCCGCCATGACGGCCACGCCGAGGCCCAGCAGGGCGGCCATGAACAGCCAGTCGGTGACGGGGCCGGCGATCGACGCGTAGAAGTCCTTCAGCGGCCCGACGGTGGCGAACTTCATGAAGCCCTGGCTGGGGGTCCCGCCGTCGATCCATGCCAGCGAGGGCTCGCCCTCGGCGACCGGGGCCCCGGTGCTGTAGTGCAGCCCGAAGGTCTTGTCGAGGAACGCCCACAGGAAGATGAAGCCGGTCGCTAGCCGGGTGACGGCCAGCCACTGCCGGCCCGACCGCGAGGTGACCACATGGTCTTGCACCGCGGTGGTGGTGGTCGCGGCGCCTGCCGCGGATCGTGTGCTCGACATGATGTGCCCCCTGAGTCGACCCGGAACATCCGATTGCTCCGATTTCATCTTCACCCTCGCCCCGCGATCTCGCTGCCCACAGGGGCCAAGGTCCCGGGCGGCGGCCGTGTGCGGCCGGGGAGCGCGGCGTCGAGGGGTCGGCCGGGACGTCGGTCCCAGGCGCGGGCGGGGCGCGGGCCGGTGGGACCGGTCCGCCTGCGACCTCAGGCATGATCGGGGGCATGGGTGTGCGACGACGGACCGATCCGGCCGAGGGGCGCGTGGCCGTCGGGCAGTGGCGGGACGCCGCGGGAGACGTGCCGGTGGCTGTGCGGCGCACGGCGGTGCGGTTCACGCTCGAGGAGCTGGCTGACGTCGCCCCCGGGCGCTCGGTCGAGGTCAGGGTGCCGCCCGACGGCGCCGTGCAAGCCGTCGAGGGGCCGCGGCACACCCGCGGCACCCCGCCCAACGTGGTGGAGACCGACCCGGAGACCTGGCTCGGCCTCGCGACGGGGATGGTCGCCTGGGACGAGGCCGTCCGCGCGGGCAAGGTGTCGGCCTCCGGGGAGCGGGCCGATCTCACGGCCTGGCTGCCGCTCCAGGCCACCCGCCGGCGCGCGTGACCGACACCCGTCCCGGTGTCCGCGTGGTGACGCGAGGATGGCCGCTGGGCAAAACGTGACCGACCGGTACGTTCCGGGGTAGCGGCGGGTGATTCGTCGGGTTTAGCGTGCGAGCACGCCAGGTGCCACCGCACCGACGGCATGGCTCGGCCAAGGAGGACCGTCCCGATGCACACCCCACGGCGCCACACCCGGCGCCTCCTGCTTCCCGTCTCCACCCTGAGCGCCCTGGCCCTCGTGGTCGGGGCGCTTCCCGCATCCGCCGAGCCAGGCTCTGCCGAGCCGCCCACCGCCACGGAGGGCGCGGCGGCCGCGGCGACGCACGCCATCGCGGAGGTGCAGGGCACGGGCGCCGCCTCACCGCTGGTCGGCCAGGAGGTCACCGTCGAAGGCGTCGTGACGGCCGACCACCGCGACTCGGGCTACCGCGGCGTGTACGTGCAGACCGCCGGATCGGGCGGCGACGAGGACGCCACCCCCGGCGCCTCGGACGGGGTCTTCGTCTTCCTGCGGGACGGGACCACCGACGCGGCCGTGGGCGACGCCGTGAGCGTCACCGGGACGGTCTCCGAGTACTTCGGGCTCACCCAGATCGGCACGTCCGCCGTCGGCGCCACCGTCGCCGTCGTCGAGGGCGACACCACGCCGCCGCTGCCCACCGCGCTGCCCGCCACGCTGCTGGGCACCGATCGCGAGCAGCTCGAGGGCATGCTCGTCGCCCCTGCGGGCGACTACCGGGTGACGTCCACCCACCAGCTGCTGAACTTCGGGACGGTGTGGCTCGCCGCCGGTGACACGCTGCCCGTCAAGGCCACCGACGTGCTGCGGCCCGGGCCCGAGGCGCAGGCGCTCACCGCCCAGAACCTCGCTCGCCGGATCCTGCTCGACGACGGGCGCAACGTCACTCTCAGCGACCCCGCCGTGCAGCCGTACGCCACGCCCGACGCGCCCGTCCGCAACGGCGCGGCGGTCGCGTGGCCCGACGCCCCGTACGTGCTGGGCTACGGCTTCGACGACTGGCGGCTGCACCCGACGCTGCCGATCGACGCCAGCACCCCGGCCGCCCAGAAGCCGGCCTTCACCGGCGCCGAGCGCCCCGCCGCGCCCGACGCGGTGGGCGGGGACCTGCAGGTGGGCGCGTTCAACGTGCTCAACTACTTCACCACGCTGACCTCCGATGACCCGGACGCGCGTGGAGCCGCCACCGCCGCGCAGCTCGCGGTGCAGCGCTCCAAGATCGTCGCCGCGATCACCGGGCTGGGCGCTGACGTGGTCGCGCTGCAGGAGATCGAGAACTCCACGCAGTTCGGCGACGGCGCCCCGGACGTGGCGCTCGCGGACCTCGTGGCCGGGCTGAACGATGCCGCGGGAGCCGAGGAGTGGGCCTTCGTGCCGACGCCCAAGGCCCTGGTGGGGCCGGACGCCCCCGCGACCGACGTCATCCAGAACGCGATCATCTACCGGCCGGCCGCCGCGACCCCGGTGGGCGACAGCGCCACCCACGTCGACGAGACGGTGTGGGACAACGCGCGCGAGCCCATCGCGCAGACGTTCGCCCCCACGGCAGGGGGCGTCCCGTTCACGGTGATCGCCAACCACTTCAAGTCCAAGAGCGGGTCCGGGACCCAGCCGGCCGACGGGCAGGGCTTCTTCAACGCGGACCGCGTCGCGCAGGCGCAGGCCGTCGTCGCGTTCGCCGACGAGCTGCGCGCCACCAGCGGCTCCGACGACGTGGTGGTGCTCGGAGACCTGAACTCCTACGGGCAGGAGGACCCGGTGCGGGTCTTCGCCGACGCCGGGTGGGTCGACCTGGTCGCGACGCTCGCGCCCGGCGAGTCGACCTACACCTTCGACGGCGAGGTCGGGTCGCTCGACCACGCGCTCGCCACGCCGTCGTTCGCGGACCGGGTGACCGGGGCGGACGTGTGGGCCGTCAACGCGCCCGAGTGGTTGGGCCTGGAGTACACCCGGCCGTGGGCCGACCCGTCCTCAGTGGTCCGCTCCTCCGACCACGACCCCGTGCTGCTCGGCCTCGACGCCGGGGACGGGCCGGCCACCGGCACGGCGACCATCGACCTGCTGACCTTCAACGACTTCCACGGCCGGCTCGAGCCCGGTGGTGGGACGAGCCCGGTCGCCGGGGCCGCGGTCCTCGCGGGCGCCGTGGCCGCGTTCCGCGCGCAGAACCCGGCCACGCTGGTGGCCTCCGCCGGCGACTCGATCGGCGCGTCGACCTTCACCTCGTTCGTGCAGCAGGACACGCCCACGCTCGACCTGCTGGACCTGATCGGCCTGGACGCCTCGGCGATCGGCAACCACGAGCTCGACCAGGGCCGCGCGGACCTCGACGACAGGGTCATCCCGACCACGGACTTCCCGTGGCTGGCCGCGAACCTCTACGACCGGGACACCGGCCTCCCGGCCTTCGACGAGTACGCGCTGAGCGAGGTCGACGGCGTGACCGTGGGGTTCATCGGCGCCATGACCGAGGACCTGCCCACGCTGGTCACCCCGGCAGGCATCGCCTCGCTCGAGGTGCGGCCAGTCGTCGCCGAGGTGAACCGCGTCGCCGCCGGGCTCACGGACGGCGACCCGGCGAACGGGGAGGCCGACGTGATCGTGCTGCTCGTCCACGAGGGCGCCGCTGGGACCGACCTGGCTGACGTCACCGACGACTCGGCGTTCGGCCGGATCGCCACGCAGGTCGGCGCCGAGGTGGACGCCATCGTGGGCGGCCACACGCACCAGCGGTACCTGCACCGGCTCCCGGTGGAGGGCTGGGCGGAGGGCCTGACCCGCCCGGTGATCCAGTCCAGCCAGTACGGCGAGGCGCTGGGCCACCTGACGTTCACCGTGGACCGCGCCACCGGCGAGGTCACCGCAATCGACGCGGAGAACGTCGACCTGGCGCCCGCAGGGGTCGCGGCCTTCCCGGCCGACCCGGAGGCCACCGCCCTCGTCGCGGAGGCGGTCGCCGCGGCCGACGAGCTGGGCTCGCGGTCGCTCGGCACGATCGCCGGGGACTTCAACCGGGCCCGGGACACCCCGACCGCCGCGAACGCGGCCGGCCCGGAGAACCGTGGCGGGGAGTCGACCCTCGGCAACCTGGTCGCGGACGTGCAGCTCTGGTCCACCCGTGAGCTGGGGGCGCAGATCGCGTTCATGAACCCGGGGGGCCTGCGGGCCGATCTGCGCTACGCGTCGAGCGGCGCCGGTGACCCGGACGGCAACGTGACGTACCGGGAGGCGGCGACGGTCCAGCCGTTCGCGAACACCCTGGTGACCACGCAGCTCACCGGCGCCCAGGTGCGGCAGGTGCTCGAGGAGCAGTGGCAGCCCGCCGGGTCCAGCAGGCCCTTCCTCAAGCTGGGCGTCTCCGCGGGGCTGCGGTACGTGTACGACCCGACGGCGCCCGCGGGGCAGCACGTCACGCAGGTCACGCTCGACGGCGTCCCGCTCGACCCGGCGGCTGCCTACACCGTGGTGGTCAACTCGTTCCTCGCGTCGGGCGGCGACAACTTCGCCACCCTCGCGCAGGGCACGGGCGCCCGTGACTCCGGGCGGGTCGACCTGCAGGCGTTCGTGGACTACCTCGCGGCGTCCTCGCCGGTCGGGCCGGACCTCGCCCAGCGCGCAGTGGGCGCACGGGTGACGAGCGCCCCGTCCGGGGGCGCCTACGCGCCGGGCGACACCGTCACGGCCGAGCTGTCGTCGCTGCTGTTCAGCGGCGGGGAGACTCAGGCGCAGACGGTGGAGGTGGCCGTCGGCGGCGAGCCGGCGGGCACGTTCCCGATCGACCCGGCACGGGTGGACGGCACCGACGAGGTCGGCCGAGCGTCGATCTCCGTGGTGGTGCCGGCCGCGGCGGGCGCCGGGCCGCAAGACATCACCGCCACCGTTCCCGGGACGGGCACCAGCGTGACCCTCACCGTGCAGGTCGAGGCCGCGCCGGCGCCGCGCTGCACGGTGGACTACTGGAAGGCGGGGGTGTGGCCCGGAGGCTTCATCGCGCTGGTCACCCTGACGAACGACTCGGACGTCACGCTCGACGGGTGGGAGCTCGGCTGGGCGTTCACGAAGGGCGAGCGCGTCTACGACGCCTGGAACGGCAGGCTCACCCAGAACGGCGCCTCGGTGACCGTGCGCAACGAGCACTGGAACGGCGCCGTCCGCCCGGGCCGATCGGTGAGCTTCGGCTTCCTCGCGTCGGCGCCGCGCACCGGGCCGGGGACTCCGTCCGGGTTCACGCTGGGAGGGGTTCCCTGCACGGTGTCGTGACGGCGGCGCCGGCCTGAGACGGCTCTCCCTCGGCGGCCCCGGACCACGGTCCGGGGCCGCCGCGGGCTGACCTACGATCGATGGGTGTCAGACCAGGATCCCCAGCAGGACCAGCCGCAGGCCCCCACGCCGGCCGAGCCCGAGCAGCGCGCGGACGCCGTGCCCAGCGAGGCCGAGCTCCAGCGGGTCGCGACCCCGGCGACGGTGCGCCGGGCGCCCAAGTTGAGCGTCTTCATGACGGTCGGCGCTCTGCTCGGGATCCTGATCGCGCTGGTGCTAGTGCAGGTCACAGCCTCCGACGGCGCCCGCGGCTCGGACGGGGCCGGGTTCATCTCCGTCTTCGACGGGCTGGGCTCGGTGCGGTTCCTGGTGGGCCTGGCGCTCGGCGTGTTCGGCGCCCTGGCGGGCGGCGCGGTCGCCGTGGTGCTCGATCGGCGTAGTGCCCGCAAGCGCTGACATCCGCACCCCGGATCGTCGTGCCGGGCAGCCGGGCACTTGTGCAACCATGGTGACGTGGCCCCTCGCGGAGACGGACTTCTGACCCACGACCTGCTACCGGATGAGAAGGGCCCCCAGGACGCTTGCGGCGTCTTCGGGGTCTGGGCTCCGGGTGAAGAGGTCGCCAAGCTCACCTACTTCGGGCTCTACGCCCTGCAGCACCGCGGCCAGGAATCGGCGGGCATCGCCACCTCCAACGGCGAGCAGCTGCTGGTCTACAAGGACATGGGCCTCGTCTCGCAGGTCTTCGACGAGACCGCGCTGAACGCCCTGACCGGGCACCTGGCCATCGGGCACGCCCGGTACTCGACCACCGGCGGCAGCACGTGGGAGAACGCGCAGCCCACGCTCGGCGCCACGGCGGCCGGCACCATCGCCCTGGGCCACAACGGGAACCTCACGAACAGCGCCGAGCTGGTCGACCTGGTCGCCGAGCGGTACGGCGCGCAGCGGCGCGGCGAGCTGGCCCGCGGCAACACCACGGACACCGCGCTCATCACCGCGCTGCTCGCCGGGGACCCGGACAACACCCTCGAGGCCACGGCGCTCGAGGTGCTGCCGCGCCTGCGGGGCGCGTTCAGCCTGGTGTTCATGGACGAGCACACCCTGTACGCCGCCCGCGACCCGCAGGGCGTCCGGCCCCTCGTGCTGGGCCGCCTCGAACGGGGTTGGGTGGTCGCCAGCGAGACGTCCGCCCTGGACATCGTGGGCGCCTCCTTCGTGCGGGAGGTCGAGCCCGGCGAGTTCGTCGCGATCGACGCCGACGGGCTGCGCACCCAGCGCTTCGCCCCGGTGGACCGCGCCGGGTGCGTCTTCGAGTACGTGTACCTGGCCCGGCCCGACACGACCATCGCGGGTCGCTCGGTGCACGCCGCCCGCGTCGAGATGGGCCGTCGGCTCGCCCAGGAGCACCCGGCCGAGGCTGACCTGGTCATCCCCGTGCCGGAGTCCGGCACCCCGGCAGCCGTGGGCTACGCGGCCGCCTCGGGCATCCCGTTCGGCCAAGGCCTGACCAAGAACGCGTACGTGGGCCGCACGTTCATCCAGCCGTCGCAGACGCTGCGCCAGCTCGGCATCCGCCTCAAGCTCAACCCGCTGCGCGAGGTGATCCGCGGCAAGCGGCTCGTGGTGGTGGACGACTCGATCGTCCGCGGCAACACACAGCGCGCGCTGATCCGCATGCTCCGCGAGGCCGGGGCCGCCGAGGTGCACGTCCGGATCAGCTCGCCGCCGGTCAAGTGGCCGTGCTTCTACGGCATCGACTTCGCGTCGCGGGCAGAGCTGATCGCCAACGGCCTCAGCGCCGACGAGATCGGCGCGTCGCTGGGCGCGGACTCCCTCGGGTACATCTCCCAGGAGGGGATGATCGAGGCGACCGAGCAGCCCGCGTCCCAGCTCTGCACCGCGTGCTTCAGCGGTCAGTACCCCATCGAGCTGCCGCCCGAGTCTCGGCTCGGCAAGCACCTGCTCGAGCAGAACGAGCTCCCCCTGGGAGCCCCAGAGGACGGACTGTCGACGTTGTTGAGCACCTCGGGCGGCGCGACCGCTCTGGAACAGCCGTGAGCGCCGCGCAGGGCCCCGGCGTCACGTACGCCGAGGCCGGGGTGGACACGCACGCCGGCGACAAGGCCGTCGAGCTCATGAAGGACGCGGTGCGCGCGACGCACGGACCGCAGGTGCTGGGCGGCTTCGGCGGGTTCGCCGGCCTGTACGACGCCTCGGCGCTGGTCGGCTACCGCCGCCCGCTGCTGGCGACGTCCACCGACGGGGTCGGCACCAAGGTCGCGATCGCCCAGGCGATGGACATCCACGACACGATCGGGTTCGACCTGGTGGGCATGGTCGTGGACGACATCGTCGTGGTGGGCGCCAAGCCGCTGTTCATGACGGACTACATCGCCTGCGGCCGCGTGGTCCCCGAGCGGATCGCGGACATCGTGCGCGGGATCGCCGCGGCCTGCGAGGTCGCGGGCACGGCGTTGGTGGGCGGCGAGACCGCCGAGCACCCCGGGCTGCTGGGCCCGGAGGAGTACGACGTGGCGGGCGCCGCGACGGGCGTGGTCGAGGCCGATGAGGTGCTCGGGCCCGACCGGGTGCGCGCTGGCGACGTGCTGGTGGCGCTGGGCTCTAGCGGCCTGCACTCCAACGGCTACTCGCTGGTCCGCAAGGTGATCGAGGTCGCCGGGTGGGGGCTCGAGCGGCACGTGCCGGAACTGGGCCGCACCCTCGGCGAGGAGCTGCTGGTGCCGACGCGCGTCTACGCGTCCGACTGCCTGGCGCTGGTCGAGCGCGCCGCGGGTGGTGTGCACGCGTTCTCGCATGTCACGGGTGGTGGCTTGGCGGCCAACGTGGCCCGGGTCCTGCCCGCCGGCCTCGTGGCGGAGGTGGCGCGTGGCAGCTGGCTGCTGCCGCCGGTCTTCGACCTGGTCCGGACCCTCGGCGGGGTGCCGTGGGGCGACCTGGAGAACACCCTTAACCTGGGCGTGGGGATGGTCGCGATCGTGGCGCCCGAGTCGGTCGACGGCGTCGTGGCCCACGCCGCCGAGCTCGGCCTGCCCGCGTGGGAGCTGGGCGTGGTGGGCGACCTGAGCGGGCTGGACGCGCCGGGCGCCGAGCTGGTCTCCGGCACCAAGGGCGTGCAGGCGGGAGCCGTGCGGATGACGGGGGAGTACCGGACGTCCTGAGCGGGGTCCGCCGCGGCAGGCCCGAGGAGCAGGCGCAGGTCCGCCCTCGGGTTGCTTGTGCGACCCGGGGCCCGTGGCTGGGCTATGCCGGGGCGTGAGAACGACCCGCTCGTCCTGGCGTCGGTGGAATCTCCTCAGAGGGGGCGGCGGGGCCGCGATCCCGCCAGCACGGTGTGCTCGAGGGATCGCGGCGTGCCCACGCGCTGACGCTGGGAGGCGTCAGCGCTCGTCTGCCCACGGGCGGTAGTCGCCCGCCCCGTCCGCATCGTCGTCTGTGTCCACAGCACGACGGCTGTCGGTCACGACATCGTTATGGCCTCGCGACGTGAGCTCTTGCTCGAGTGCTCGGTAGTTGGTCTCCGGGCTGAAGTACTTCAGCTCCCGGGCAACCTTCGTCTGCTTAGCCTTCTGACGGCCGCGCCCCATGGCATCGACCCCCTCTTACGTGGATGCGGGGCGGCACCGTGCTTGCACGTGCGGCCCCGGGGTGCTGAATCGTCTCTTCGTGGGGCAACGGTACATGCTCCGCTGCTATTCCGACCACTTGCGTCAGGTGGGCCGGTTGCGTCTCTTGTCACAACGTCTCACGGATGGGCCCTCGGGCTGCACCGACCGGACGGTAGGGATTACTCTAGTTGGGACCGATACGCACCGTCTGGATGAGACGTTCGTGAGAAAGCGTCCCACAGACATCGAACGTTATGCGGCTTTCGACCGGGTACGCCATGCTAGGACGAGCGCTGCAGGGGGCAGGCAACACCGGAGGTCCGCATGTGGGCCAGTCGGTGGCGCCTCGGTTGGAACCACAACACTGAGACTGCGCGGCTGGGGCCAAAGGGCAACCTCGTCCACAGACCGTGCGCCACCTGGAGGCAGTCGATGTCCGCACACCCCGCAGAGTCTGAGGCCCTGCTCACCCCGTCCGAGGTCGCGACCCTGTTCCGGGTCGACCCGAAGACCGTGACCCGGTGGGCGAAGGCGGGCAAGCTCTCCTCGATCCGCACGCTGGGCGGGCACCGCCGGTACCGGGAGTCCGAGGTCCGCGAGCTCCTCAACGGCGTCCCGCAGCCGCGCGAGGGCAAGGCCTGAGCCTGACGCCGACGGCGGCCCTGGATTCCCTGGGCCGCCTGATGACTGGGCCCACAACTGGTCCACCAACACCGCCGACTCTCGTCCGCCGGATGGGATGGGCGTGAACACCATGTGGACCGTCCCGCGTCGATCGATCGCCCGTCTCGACCGACGCTCTCCGCGATTCCTGCTCTGACCGGCACCGATGCTGCTCGGACGCCGCTGAGGAGTCGCCAGCCCTTCGACGCGGCGTCCTGGTACCGGCACGTGAGACGCCGCCGTGCCGAGCGGGCTTCCCACGGCGGACCACGCAGACGCCATGCAGCGGCTGCGCCGGTGGCTCGACCTCGACACCGACCCGGCTGCCCTCTCTGAGGCCTTCGACCCTGGCCCGTCCATGGTCGTGCCCGGCCGGGCCCGCGCGACGCTGGAGCCCGTGGCGGGCGTACGCGGCGCAGCACCTCTGGTCGGCGTGGTCCGGCCGAGCGGGCGGGCGTTAGTGGCGGCGGATGGCCCCGGCGACGATCAGGCCCACCACGGCGCCTGCCGCGCCCAGGATGATCCGGGCCCGCTTGCGCGCCTCGGGGTCCGCCTGCGGGTCGCTGCCGACCGCGTCCCGGACCAGGCGGCGGCCGTTGTCGACGGCCTCGGACGCCTGACGCCGTGGGTCCAGCCGCGTGCTGAGCTCGTCGACCGTCGCGGCCAGCTGCGCGCGGGTCGCGACGAGCTCCGACTCCAGCGCCGCGATCTTGGGGTCGGTCATGACCGGATTCCTCCCTTGACTGCCTCGACGTCGAGCTTCACGTTCTCCTTGGCCGCCTCGGGTGTGGGCGGCATCCCCGACTGCAACCGGTTCTTGCCCAGCAGCCCGAGGATCGCCGTGATGATGAGCAGCACCACGGCGACGATGAGCGCGGCGAGCCATGCGTCCACCGCGTTGGACAGGCCGAGCACCGCCGTGGCGATCAGCGTGGCGAAGGCGAAGAACCCGAAGAGCCCGGCCCCGACGAGCAGGCCGATCCCGATGCCCGCCTGCTTGGCGCGGGCGGCCATCTCCGCCTTGGCGAGATCGATCTCTGCGCGCACCAGTCGCGCTCCCTGCTCGCTCAGCTGACTCACCAGCCGTCCGAGCGAGTGGCGTTCGTCCGTCCCGCGATCCGGTCCCGTCACCATGACCTCACCCTCCATTCGCACCGAGCGTGCGTGCCATGCCCCAGTCTGCTGGTCACAGGCCCGACGTGCGCGTTCAGCGCGCCGCTCAGGTCAGTCGGCCCACGGGTGCACGTGCTCATCGACCCCCGGCTCGGGCGCCAGCGGCGTGACGCGCACCGGCTGGGGCAGGTTGTGGCGGCCCCACGCGGCGAGGCCGGCGGCGAGCAGGATGACCGCCGCGCCGACCAGGAGGAACGACAACCACCACCACACCACGTGCGCGAGGCCCACGACGGCGCCACCGAGGAGCAGGGCGACGCCGAGCACCGTGAGGAGTGCGGCGGCGGCGAACGCGAGGGCGCTGGGCCGGACCTCGACGGCCTTGGCCCTGACGGCACGGGACACGGTGTCGATCTCCGCCTGCACCGAGGCGCGCACCTTGTCCTCGACCTGCCCGATCTTGTCGCGGGCCATTTCGGCGATCGGATCGGTGAATCGGTCGAAGAATCGGCCTGAGCGGGTGCGCTCCGGGCCGGGGAACTCGCTCACGGGGGCCTCCGCCGTCGCCATGGTGTGCGCCGGCGTCGTCGCCGCGCGCGCGACAGCCTAGGCCCGCCGACCACCCCCACGGAGGGAGAACACGCAGGTAAGACGCCGATGTCCAGGAGCCGGGACGTGAGCGGCCCGCTGGGCGCGGGTGGCCGTGACCGCTCTGGGCGGGTTCGCCGGTTGCAGGGGATGCCGGGGCGACTTGAACTGGGGGCAGAGGCGTTATCCCAACGACCTCACCGACTGCGATGGAGCATCGTCATGGCACTCGACAGCTACGTGATCATCATCAACTCGTACGACAACGTGGATGACGCCCTCGCCGACTACGACGCCGCGCGGGAGCTCTACGAGGACTGGGACCTGGGCGACACCTACGACGCCGCCGTCGTGACGCACCGCGAGGACGGCAAGGTCCGGATCGTCAAGCGGCACGAGCAGCCGGTGGTCCAGGGCGGCGTCGCCGGGCTCGGTATCGGCCTGGCGGTGGGCGCCCTGAGCGCGCTGTTCCCCGCGGTCGCCATCGGCGCCGGGCTGGCGTGGGGCGCGGGTGGCGGGCTGGTGCTCGGGGCCGTCACCGGGCACATCGTCGGCGGTGTCAGCCGCAAGGACCTCAAGGAGCTCGGGGAGGAGCTCGACGACGGTCACAGCGCCGTCCTGATCGTCGCCGCGGAGGACGTCCAGGCGCGGGTGGACGCGGCGTTGACCCGGGGGAACAAGATCGTGAAGAAGCAGCTCAAGGCCGACAGCAAGGAACTCGAGGCGGCGATCGCGGAGGCGAACTCGACCTCTGCGGCCTGAGCACCCCGCCGGGTGGCGGGTGACACACCGCCGCCAGGACGATCGTCCTGGCGGCGGCCTCGCCCGGCGCTGGTTGCATCGGGGGATGCGACAGACCCCGCTCTACTACTACTCGAGCGCGAGCGGACTCGTCCGGTCGTTCGCCGAGCGGCTGGAGCGTCCCGTGTTCAACCTCGCCGAGCGTGAGCACCGCGCGAGCGAGGCGGACGGTCCGTGGGTGCTCCTCACGCCGTCGTACAAGACGGGCAACGACAGCAACGACACGATCCCGGAGGCGGTGCGGCGGTTCCTGCGCTCGGACGTCAACCGGCGCCGGCTGGTCGGCGTCATGGGCTCGGGGAACCGGAACTTCGGGCGGCACTACCAGATGGCGGCTCGGGAGATCGCCCGGAGGTCCGGCAGGCCCATGCTCTTCGAGTTCGAGCTGGCGGGCACCCCGTGGGACGTCGCCGAGGGGCGCGCCATCCTCGAGGAGCTCGACGCTGCCCTCGCCGCAGGCGCGCCGCCGGTGGAGTAGCGGCTGACACCCGCCGGGGGCGGTCACGCCCGGACGACCCCGCCCTCTGCGGTGATCTCGTCGGCCTCGGCGTCGTCGAACCAGTGCCCGTGCGCGCCGAGGTACCGGAACCGGACGGTCGAGCCCGCCGGCACCGTCACCGACGCGCTGGCGGTCCCGTTGGAGCGCCGACGCAGGGGGTGCGCCCCCGGCGTCCAGTCGTTGAAGGTGCCGACCACGCTCACCGGGCCGCCGAGGCTGGCCGTGGGGAGCGCGAACGTGAGCGTGCAGGTGGACGACGCGGCGGAGCGGGACTTCTTGAGCACAGGCGGACCACTTTCCCTCGGGCGGGCGACGCGGACCCGGGCATCGTGGCGCGCCGATGTTTCCGGCGGCCGTCGGGACGGTGATCGCCAGGTGACACGCAAGCGAGGCCCAGGCGCGCACCCGCTGGGCCTCGGGCTCAGCGGGCGGTCAGCGCCACCCCGGCGTGGTCGAACGTCGCGGGCAGGGGCGCCCGGGCGAGGTACCGCGATCGCGAGTAGTCCAGGTCCTCCTCGGCCAGGCGGGCCAGCAGGTGGCTCGCGACCAGCAGCACCACGTTGCGCCCAGGGCAGGACACCGGCCCCCCGCTGAACGGGACGAGCGACCAGTCGGCGTCCGCCGATCCGTCGAGCCAGGCGTCGGGTACGAAGTCGTGCGCGAAGGGCAGCCGATCGCCGTCTCGGTGGAAGAACGCCGAGACGATCGCGAAGCTGGTCCCCGCCGGCAGGTCGGCCTCGCCCCACGTCGTGGTGGACGTCGAGTCCCGCAGGATCACCAGGGTGGTCGGCCACAGCCGCACCGACTCCAGGACGCATCCCCGCGCGTAGGGGAGCGAGGGGTCGCCGGCGGCCGACTCCGCCCGAAGCCGGTCCCGCACGTCGGGGCGGGAGGCCACCACGGCGAGCGCCCGGATGACGGCGGCGCCCGCGGCGTCGAAGGCGAACAGCCACTGGGGCGCCTGCCCGCGCGGGTCGACATCGGTGGCGTCCGCCGCGGTGGCCGCCGATGCCATCAGGCTGCCCGGCTCGGCCAGGTCGACGTAGTGGTCGAGCAGCCGGTCGAACTCCTCCCGCAGACGCGGTCGTCGCGGGCGCAGGTAGGCCCAGTTCGCCGTGCCGCGCAGCCGGGCGAGCACCTCGGTGAGGTGCTCGTCGTCCCGGGCGCTCGTGCCGAGCACCACGGTGCGCACCGCGCGCCAGAACGCGGGGGCGAAGACCGACCAGTCGAGCGTGCCGCGGCGCCGGGACACGGCCACCAGGGCGTCTGCCTCCCGGGTGACGGCCGCCACCAGGGCCTCGGCCTCGGCGTGCACGGGCTCCTTGGTGTCCAGGGCGCCCTCGTTGAAGGCTCGCCGAGGCGGGCGCCGGCTCGCGGGCGAGATGAGCACCGAGTCCGGCTCGAAGTGCCGCAGGGCAGCGCGCTTCTCCCGGCTGGCGGGGGAGAACGGTTCCGGGGACCCGCGCAGGAGCGCGCCGACGTCGTCGGGATGGACCGGCACCACGACGCGGCGCGGGCCCATCGGGACGAGGAGCGGCGCCGCGGCGTGCCGCTCCCGCAGCGTGCCGAGCACGGAGGCGGCCGCCCGGTCGGTCTGGCGCCGCTCCGCCCACGCCGTGACCCGTGGGCGACGCAGGATGGCCCCTTGGGCCACGAGGGGCAGCAGCACCTTGCCGGCCACGGCAGCCGACTCGGAGGGGCTGAGGCGTATCGGCGTGCGCGGGCTGGTGCGGCCAGTGTCCGTCAGCCCCTCCGTGTCGGCGGCCATGGTCAGAAGACCGGCTTTCCGCCCGTGACGCCGAGCACGGTCCCGGAGACGTAGGACGCGTCCCCTGTCGAGGCGAGGAACACGAAGGCGGGAGCCACCTCGGCGGGCTGCCCGGCGCGCCCCAGCGGGGTGTCCGATCCGAACTGCTCGATCTTCTCGGGTGGCTGCGTGGCCGGCTGGAGCGGCGTCCAGATGGGGCCGGGCGCCACGGCGTTGACCCGGATGCCGCGGGCCCCGAGCTCGGCGGCGAGGTTCACCGTGAAGTTGTTGATCGCCGCCTTCGTGGCCGCGTAGTCGATCAGGCCCGTGGAGGGCTGGTACGCCTGGATGGACGACGTGTTGATGATGGAGGCGCCGTCGGACAGGTGCTCGAGCGCCGCCTGGGTCAGCCAGAACATCGCGTACAGGTTGGTGCGCAGCACACGGTCCAGGTCCTCGGTGGTGACATCGGCCATCGACTCCCGGCGCGCCATCTGGTAGCCGGCGTTGTTCACCAGCACGTCCAGCCCGCCCAGCTCGGCGACGGCGCGGTCCACGAGGCCGCGCGCCTCGTCCTCCTCGCGCAGGTCGGCCGCGAGCAGCACCGCCTGGCGTCCGGCCTCGGTGATCCAGCGGGCCGTCTCCTCGGCGTCCTGCTGCTCCTCGGGCAGGTAGGCGATGGCCACGTCCGCGCCCTCCCGGGCGAAGGCGATCGCGGCGGCCCGGCCGATCCCCGAGTCGCCGCCGGTGATCAGCGCCTTGCGCCCGGCGAGCCGCCCGCTGCCGCGGTAGCTGTGCTCGCCGTGGTCGGGGGTCGGGTCCATCGGCGCGGTGTGGCCCGGGGGCTCCTGCTGCTGGGCGGGGAACCCCGCCTGGTCCTGGCTCATGATCCTCCATCCGGGGAAGCCCGGTGCTTCCCCTCGGTCATCGGTTGGCGTGGGCTGTCGTGCGGGGAGTCGTCCTGGCGGGCGTGGTCCGCCTGGCCGGTGGTGGCGCGGCGGCGCGTGCGGCCGCCCCTGGCCGCACGGAGCGGCGGGCTGCCCGCGCCGGCGCCCGCGGCAATGCCCGAGAGCAGGTCCGCGAGGGCCTGGACGCCGCTGCGCCGGGGGCGCAGCCCCAGCTCGTGGTGCGCCCGGGTGGTGTTGAGCAGTGGCGCCGACATGGCCATGTCGAGCCACCCCGGGCCCACGGGCACCGCGCGCGCACGCCACCCCGCGGTGACCGCCGCACGGGCGAGCGGCACGGGCGCCTCGAGCCATCGGCCCTGCGAGAGCAGCTCGGCGACGTCCTGCGCGCGGATCACGCCGGGCCCCGCGATGTTGACCGCCCCGCCGGTGCGCCGCACCAGCACCTCCCGGTAGGCGTCGGCCAGGTCGTCGGCGTGCACGGCCTGCAGCCGCAGACCTCGTGGCCAGGGCAGCACGGGGAGCCGCCCGCGGAGCGCTGCCCGGGGCACCAGGGGCCCGAGGAAGTACCGCTCGATCTCATGGCCGGCGTCGTGCTGGAACACGAGCGCTGGACGCACCCGGGTGATCGTGAGCTCCGGGAAGCGGCGCTCCGCGTCGTCCAGCACCCGCTCGACCTGGGCCTTGTCCACGCTGTACGAGGACGAGGGGATGCCCTCGGTGGGCCAGTCCTCCGACCGCGGGACGTCGTCGTCCACGGGGCTGTAGGCGCCCACCGACGACGCCGCGACCAGGTGCGGCACACCCGCCGCGGCCGTGGCCGCCACGATGCGCTGGGCGCCCACGACGTTCGTGCGGCGCAGCCGGTCCCGGTCGTGGCTGGGCTGGATGGCCCACGCCAGGTTCACCACGGCGTCGGCCCCCGCGAACACCCGCGCCAGCCGGTCGACGATCGGGCCGTCGGCCCCCTGCGCCCCGACATCGCAGGACGTCCACTCGGCGACGTCGTAGGGCGGGACCGGGGTGCTGGCCGGCGTGCGGCGGGCCACCGCTGCCACCGACGTGATCACCTGGTCTCCGGCCAGCCGGCGCAGCAGCGCCGTGCCGACGTTCCCGCTGCCCCCGACGACGACGACCCTCATGACGTCGTCCGCCGGGGGTGCGTCGCGACGCGCAGCGCGTGCCTGGTGCGCCGGCCGCGCACCCGCATCGCTTGCCAGCCCCGGGGCGGCCACGTGTTCCTCCGCATGCGGTCCCTCCTGGATCGGCGTCGTCGGTGAGCCAGTTCGTCGAGCGGGCGCCCGGGCTACCCGGCGGGCGGGTAGGGGGCCGACCGCAGCAGCCGGGCGAGGTGCGCCCCGTTCGCCGCGGCCGTGGCGGTCGTGGTGGCGACCTCGGAGGGGGTCTCGTCGAGGTCCTGGTAGTCGACCGACCCCATGGCCGGTCCCACCCAGTAGGTGACGGCGCCCGCGGGGAGGGTGAACCCGACGTCGTCGAGCGCCTGGAAGAGCTCCGCGCTGACGTGGTGGGCGCCGTCCTCGTTGCCGACCACCGCGACCAGCGCGACCTTGCCGTACGTCAGCAGCCGCCCTTGGTCGTCCTTCTCGGACAGCTCGGCGTCGAGGCGTTCGAGGGCCCGCTTGGTGACGCTGGACGGCTGGCCCAGCCAGATCGGCGTGGCGAGCACCAGGATGTCGGCGGCGAGCACCTGGTCGCGGATCGACGGCCACGCGTCGCCCTCGCCCATGTCCACCTGGACGCCTGGCCGCACGTCGTGGTCGACCAGCCGCACGATCGAGCCGGTGACCCCGTGCGGCTCGAGGGCGGTCAGCACCTGCCGGGCCAGCAGCTCGCTGCTCGACGGCGCGGGCGAGGGCGTCAAGGTGCCGACGAGGGCGACGGCGGTCAGCGTCGGCACGGGCGCGTTCGTCATCGCCCCATGGTGGGACGGGCCGTCGGGGCTCGCCACCGCAGACGACGAAGCCCCGCTCCGGATGCCGGGCGGGGCTCGTGCTGTGGTGACTCGTGCTGGTGGTGATCTGTGGCCACTGGCAGGGTCGAACTGCCGACCTTTCGATTTTCAGTCGAACGCTCTACCAACTGAGCTAAGTGGCCGAACCGACAACACCCGGCCAGATGACCGGGTGTTGATCGAGCGACCCCGACGGGACTTGAACCCGCGACCTCCGCCGTGACAGGGCGGCGCGCTAACCAACTGCGCTACGGGGCCTTGTGGTGAGACAAGGTTCCTGCAGTACTGCTCGTACCCCCAACGGGATTCGAACCCGTGCTACCGCCGTGAAAGGGCGGGGTCCTAGGCCGCTAGACGATGGGGGCGGGACTGCCCCTGACGTCGAGGCGTCTTCAGACCGGTGTTAACCATACGGTCTGCCAGCCCAGAACACCAAAACAGCAGGTCAGACCGGTTTTTGGCGGTGAACCGCCGCGAACCGTGGATCAGCATAACCGAGGCAGGATGGGTCCATGGTGCAGATGTCGCGCGAGGACTTCGAGCTGGCGGTGAGCGACGCGCTCGACCTGATCCCGCCCGAGCTCGCGGCGCAGATCGACAACGTCGTGGTGCTGGTCGAGGACGACCCGCCCGAGGGGGAGCCGGACCTGCTGGGCGTGTACGACGGCACGCCGCTCACCGAGCGCGGTGAGTGGTGGGCGATGGGCTCGCTGCCCGACCGCATCACGATCTTCCGCAACCCGACGCTCGCGATCTGCGAGGACCGCGACGAGGTGGTCGAGGAGGTCGCCGTCACCGTGGTCCACGAGATCGCCCACCACTTCGGCATCGACGACGCCCGCCTGCACGACCTGGGCTGGGCCTGACAGGCCCGCGCCGAGGCCGGCCCGGCCGCCTCGGCGCGCCGGTCGCCGCTACCGTGACCGGATGAGCGAACAGGTGCGCATCGGCGTGGTGCTGCTGCCGCAGGACCGGTGGAGCGTGGCGCGCGAGCGCTGGCAGCGCGCGGAGGACTACGGGTTCGACCACGCGTGGACCTACGACCACCTGGCGTGGCGGTCGCTCGCGGACGAGCCGTGGTTCGCGACCGTGCCGCTGCTCGCTGCGGCGGCCGCGGTGACCGACCGGATCGGGCTGGGCACCTGGGTGGCGTCGCCGAACTTCCGCCACCCGGTGCCGTTCGCGAAGGACGTGCTGGGACTGGACGACATCAGCGGCGGCCGGTTCCTGCTCGGGCTGGGCGCCGGCGGGGAGGGGTTCGACGCGTCGGTGCTGGGCCCGCCGCCCGCTCGCGGCGTGCGGACCCGGCGGTTCGAGGAGTTCGTCGGCCTGCTCGACGGGCTGCTCACGCACCCGGTGACCGAGCATGCCGGGGAGTTCTACGAGGCGCACGACGCCCGGATGCTGCCCGGCACCCTGGCCCGCCCCCGGGTCCCGTTCGTCGTGGCGGCCAACGGCCCCCGCACCATGCGGCTCGCCGCGCGGCACGGCCAGGGCTGGGCCACGTACGGCCCGTCGTTCGGGCCGGAGGACGCCGACCTGCCCCCGGCCCGGGCGCAGGAGCGCTGGTGGGCCGGCTTGGCGGGCATGGCCGCCGACTTCGACGACGTGCTGGCGGCCGTGCGGGCCGAGGAGGGCCCTGACGTGGGGCCGCGGCGCCGCTACCTGAGCCTGGACGGCGCCCCGCTCTACTCGCTGGGCTCGCTGGACCTGCTGATCGAGGGGGTGCAGCGGGCGTCGGCCCTCGGGTTCACCGACGTGGTGGTGCACTGGCCGCGCCAGAGCGGCATCTACGCCGGCTCGGAGCGCGTGCTGGAGCAGGTCGCCGGGCGGCTCCCCGAGCTGCGCAGGTAGCGCCGGTCAGCGGGCGCGCGCCTCCCAGGCGGACTGGACCATGTCGGCGAGGGTGTGGCGCATCTTCCAGTCGAGGTCCCGGGCGGCCAGCGCCCCGGACGCGACGATCCGCGCGGGGTCCCCGGGGCGGCGCGGCGCCACCTCGGGGGTGAACGGGATGCCGGTGGCGTCGGCCATGGCCGTCATGATCTGCCGCACCGAGACGCCGTCGCCGCTGCCCAGGTTGTAGACGGGCTCCAGGTCGCGGCCCGCGGCCAGGGCCTGCGCGGCGGACACGTGGGAGATGGCCAGATCGGCCACGTGGACGTAATCGCGCACGCAGGTGCCGTCCGGGGTCGGGTAGTCGTCGCCGTTGATGCGGGGGGTGCGCCCGGCGACGAGGGCGTCCAGCACCAGCGGGAACAGGTTGTGCGGGCTCGAGTCGAACAGCGCGGGGGAGCCGGAGCCCACCACGTTGAAGTACCGCAACGAGGTGTGGCGCAGGCCGGTGGCGCGGCCCTGGTCGCGCAGCAGCCACTCACCGATCAGCTTGGACTCGCCGTAGGGGGACTCGGGGGCGGTGGCCGTCTGCTCGGTCACCAGGTCGGTGTCGGGCGTGCCGTAGACGGCCGCGCTCGAGGAGAACACGATCTTGTCCACGCCCGCCGCGGCCATCCCGGCGAGGAGTCGGCCGGTGCCGGTGACGTTCTGCTCGTAGGTGTGCAGGGGGCGGTCGACCGAGACCCCGGCGTACTTGAACCCCGCGAGGTGCACCACCCCGGTGACGCGGTGCTCGGCGAGCGTCGCGGCGACCAGGTCGGTGTCGAGGATGGAGCCGCGGACCAGGGGCACGTCGTCCGGCACGAACTCGGCGTGGCCGCTGGAGAGGTCGTCGAGGACCACCACCCCGAGGCCGACGCCCTGGAATGCCTGGACGATGTGCGACCCGATGTACCCGGCGCCGCCGGTGACCAGCCAGTTCATCTCTGCAGCGTACTCGTGGACATTCCGGACCTGCCGAGGAAGCGCGCAGGTGGGAGCCTGGAGGACGCGGCTAGCGTTCCGGATGGTCCTCAGTATGCTGAGCATCTTGGAACCGGGAGAGGGGGACCGTGAACGAACAGGTCAGCACCGCTGATGCCCTGACCCGGGATGACGCGAGGGCCGAGCGAGCGGCCTTCGCCAGCCAGGTCGACACCGCGATGGCGGCGACCACTGCCGCGCTCCGCCGGTACCTCGCCGCACGCGTCGAACGGGCCGGCCACGTCGCCACCCCCTACGCCCAGCTCTGGGAGGCCCTGGGCGAGCAGGTGGGCGGCAAGCTCATGCGGCCCCGGCTCACCGTCGCGGCCTACCTCGGATGGGGCGGCGCCGACGTCGAGGCGGTGGCCAGCGTCGCCGCCGCGCAAGAGCTCCTGCACACCGCGATGCTCACCCACGACGACCTCATCGACCACGACGAGGTGCGCCGAGGCCGCCCGAACCTCGCCGGCAGCCACCGCGCCGCGCTCGCGCGGGCAGGCGTCACCGGTCGCGCCGCCGACGACCAGGTGGCCGCCACCGGGCTGCTCGGCGGGGACCTCGCCCTGGCGTCGGCGTTCGAGCTGGTCGCCTCGGCCCCCGTCGACCCCGCTCTGCGGGTGGCCGTCGTCGGGCTGATGGCCCGGTCCATCGGCACCACGGTGGCCGGCGAGCTGCTCGACGTGGGCGCGGAGCTGCGCAGCCCGTCCGCCGTCGACGCCCTGAGGATCGCGGAGCTCAAGACCGCCGCCTACTCGTGCATCGGGCCGCTCACCGCAGGGGCCGTCCTGGCGCAGGCCCCGCCCTCCGCGCACGTGCGCCTCGAGCGGTTCGGCCGCTCGCTGGGCATCGCGTTCCAGCTCGTCGACGACGACCTCGGCGTGTTCGGGGACCCCGAGCGGACCGGCAAGTCGACGCTCTCCGACCTGCGCGAGGGCAAGCGCACCGAGCTGCTGCGCCTCACGTACCTCCTCGCGGACGACCCCGGCCGCGCGCTGCTGGACCGCCTGGTGGGCGACCCGTCCCTCGACGAGGCGGGCGCCGCCCAGGTGCGCGCGGTGATGACGGCGTCCGGAGCCCGCGACCGGACGACGGCCCTGGCCGGCGGCGCCGCGCGCGCCGCACGGGAGTGCGCGGTGCGGACCCTGCCCCAGCCGCTCGCCGGGTACCTCGCCGCGCTGGTCGACGAGCTGGACGGACGGGGGAGCTGATGCAGGAGGCAGCCACGCTGTACGACCGGACTGCCGCGCGGGCCTCCGGGGTGGTGCTGGCCGGGTACTCGACCTCCTTCGGGCTCGGCTCGAGGCTGCTCGGCAGGCGCGCGCGCCGGGACATCGAGGCGGTCTACGCGCTGGTCCGGATCGCCGACGAGGTGGTCGACACGCACCGCGGCGCGGACGCCGGCACGCTGCTCGACGAGCTCGAGGCCCAGACGGCCCGCGCCCTGGTGTCGGGGTACTCCACGAACCTCGTGGTGCACGCGTTCGCCGGCGCGGCCGCGCACGCGGGCATCGGCCACGCCGAGATCGACCCGTTCTTCGCGTCGATGCGCGCCGACCTGACCGTGCGGGTCCACGACCGGGAGAGCTACGAGCGGTACGTCTACGGCTCCGCCGAGGTGGTGGGGCTCATGTGCCTGGCGGTGTTCCTCAACGCCGACCGGGCGCCGGGGGAGCCGGTGCGCCGCGCCGACGCGGGGCTGGTGCTCGGCGCGCGGGCGCTGGGCGCCGCGTTCCAGAAGATCAACTTCCTGCGCGACCTGGGAGCGGACGCCGGCGACCTCGGCAGGTGCTACTTCCCGGGGGTGCAGCCCGGCGCCCTCGACCGGCGCCAGCTCGGGGAGATCCTCGCCGAGATCGAGCACGACCTGCGGGTGGCCCGCGGCGCCCTGCCTCGGCTGCCCCGCCGCGCGCGGCTCGCCGTCGCCGCGACCCTGGGCCTCTACGACACGCTGCTGGCGCGGCTCGCGGACACGCCGCCCGAGGAGCTGCTGGACCGCCGGCTGCGCCTGGGCGGGGCCCGCAAGCTCGCCGTCGTGCTGCGATCTGTGGCGGGCGAGGCGCGCCTGGGCGGGCACGGCTCCCCGGCGCCCGGCGTGAGGGCAGACGCATGAGCCGTCGCGTCGTGGTGGTCGGGGGCGGCGTCGGAGGGCTCGCCACGGCGGCGCTGCTCGCCCGCGGCGGGGCGCAGGTGACGCTGCTCGAGCGGCACGCGACCCTCGGCGGACGCGTCGGCGCCGCGTCGTTCGACGGGTTCCGGTTCGACACGGGGCCCTCCTGGTACTTCATGCCGGAGGTCGTCGAGCACCTGTTCGCGCTGCTCGGGGAGCGGGTCGAGGACCACCTCGACCTGGTGCGGCTGGACCCCGCCTACCGCGTCTTCCCCGAGCCGGCCGGGTCCGCGCCGTCCGCGATGCTCGAGGTGACGGGCGACCCCGAGCTCAACTGGAAGGCCTTCGACGCGCTCGAGCCGGGCGCCGGCGAGGCCATGCGGGCCTACGCGGCGGAGTCGAGCGAGGCCTACCGGACCGCCCTCGACCATTTCCTCTACACGACCTTCCAGCGCCCCGACCGCGCCCTCTCCGCCAGCGTGCTGCGGCGCGCCGGGACGCTGGCCGGCCTGCTCACCCGGCCGCTGGCCGACAAGGTGGCGGGCGCCGTGGAGCACCCGGTGCTGCGCCAGGTCCTCGGCTACCACGCCGTGTTCCTCGGCTCGTCGCCGTACCGCGTGCCCGCCCTGTACTCGCTGATGAGCCACCTCGACCTGGTGGACGGCGTGCGCTACCCGCGCGGGGGCATGTACACGCTGATCGAGGCGCTGGAGCGCATCGCCCGCGGCCACGGCGTGCGGATCCGCACGAACGCCGACGTCGCCGCGATCGAGGTCGAGCCCGCGCCGCGCACCCTGCGGCATCCGCGCCGCACCGGACAGGCCCGCGGCGTGCGCCTGGCCACCGGTGAGGTGGTCGCGGCCGACGTGGTCGTCTCCGGGGCGGACCGGCACCACACCGAGACCGCGCTGCTCGGCGCGGCCCACCGCTCGCTGCCCGAGAAGTGGTGGCGCGACCGCGGGCCCGGGATCTCCGCGATGCTGGTCATGGCCGGCGTCCGCGGCGAGCTGCCCGAGCTGGCCCACCACTCGTTGTTCTTCACGCGCGACTGGACCGGGAACTTCGCGGACATCCTGGGCGACGGACGCGCCGCGGACCCCTCGACGCTGCGCGTCCCGCAGGTCGCCTCGGCCTACGTCTCCCGGACCACCGCCACCGACCCGGGCGCGGCCCCGCCCGGCCACGAGAACCTGTTCCTGCTCGTCCCGTTCCCCGCCGACGCGGCGCTGGGCGCGGACGCGGCCTCCCGTGCGGAGCTCGAGGCCCACGCCGACCGGTTCCTCGACCAGGTGGGCGCCTGGGCGGGAGTGCCCGGCCTGCGCGAGCGGGTCGTCACCCGGCGGGTGGTCGGGCCCGCGGACTTCGCGCGCGACTTCTCCGCATGGCGGGGCACCGCGCTCGGCATGGAGCACACCCTGCGCCAGTCGGCGATGTTCCGGCCCGGGGACGCGTCGCCGCGCGTCCCCAACCTGCTGCACGTGGGAGGTGGCACGATCCCCGGCGTGGGCCTGCCGATGTGCCTGATCAGCGCGGAGCTGGTGGTCAAGCGCCTGCTCGGCGAGACGTCGCCGCGCCCGCTGCCCACGCCGCTGCGCCACGGCTTCCTCGACGCAGCCCTGCCGGGCGGCCTGTGGTCGCGCCCGGGGCGAGGCGCAGACGTGCCCGGTGGGCGCCGGTGATAGGCCTCGCGTACCTCGCCGCCCTGCTCGTCTCGCTCGGCGGCCTCGCGCTGCTGGACCGCGCCCACCGGCTGGCGTTCTGGTCGGACTGGCGGCGCAGCGCGCTGTGCGTGGGCATCGGGGTCGTGGCCTTCCTGGCGTGGGACGGCGCGGGGCTCGCGCTCGGCATCTTCGCCCGCGGCGACAGCCCGCACATGACCGGGCTGCTGCTGGCGCCCGAGCTGCCCGTCGAGGAGGCGTTCTTCCTGGCGCTGCTCTGCTACCTCGCGCTGCTCGCGTGGCGCTGGTTCGAGCGGACGGCTGAGGGGCGGGAGCAGGCCCGATGACGAACGCCGTGCTCAACGTCGCCGTGCTCGGCGTCCTCCTCCTGGTGTGCGCGCCGGTGCTGCGCCGCCTGCGCGGGTGGCCCGTGGTCTGGACGGTGGTGCACCTGCTGGTCCTCACCCTGGTGTTCGACACCCTGATGATCGAGGTGGGCCTGTACGCCTACGCGCCCTCGAAGATCCTGGGCGTGTACCTGTGGGGCGCGCCCATCGAGGACTTCGCCTACCCGATCGCGGCGGGCATCGGGATGCCCGTGCTGTGGACGGTGCTGGGCCGCCGCCGGCGCTCCGCCGAGGGGGGCGGCTCGCGGCACGGCGCCAGCGCGACGGGGAGCGCCGCCGACGAGGTCGACGAGTGAGGCAGGTGCTCGCCGCCTCCCGGCCGTTCTCGTGGATCAACACCGCGTACCCGTTCGCCGCCGGGTACCTGGTCGCGACCAGCGGCCGGGTCGACGCGCTGCTGGTGGTCGGCACGCTGTTCTTCCTGGCCCCGTACAACCTGCTGATGTATGGCGTCAACGACGTCTTCGACTACGAGTCCGACCTGCGCAACCCCCGCAAGGGCGGCATCGAGGGGGCGCTCGCGGACCCGGCCGTGGCGCGGACCGTGCACCGCCGCATCCTGTGGTCGTGCGTCGTGACGACCGTGCCGTTCGTCGTGTGGCTGCTCGCCCAGGGCTCGGCGGGCGCCGGGGCCACGCTGCTGGTGGTGCTGTTCCTCGTCGTGGCGTACTCGGCCCCCGGGCTGCGGTTCAAGGAGCGCCCGGTGCTCGACTCGTTCACCTCCGCGATGCACTTCGTCGGGCCGCTGCTGTACGCGCTGGTGCTGGTGGGCGCCGACCTGGCCGCCCGTGACGTGTGGCCGGTGCTGGTGGCGTTCGTGCTGTGGGGCATGGCCTCGCACGCGTTCGGGGCGGTGCAGGACGTCCGGGCGGACAGGGAGGGCGGCATCGCCTCGGTGGCCACCGTCCGGGGTGCCCACGCGACGGTCGTGGCCGCCACCGTGGGGTACCTGCTGGCCGCGGCGACGCTGGTCGCGCTGCCGTGGCCGGGCTGGCTCGCCGCCGTGCTGCCCCTGCCGTACGCGCTCAACGCCGCCCGCTTCTGGTCGGTGCGCGATGCGGACTGCGAGCGGGCCAACCAGGGCTGGCGCCGGTTCCTGTGGCTCAACCTGGTGACGGGGTTCCTGGTGACGATGCTGCTGATCGCCGACGCCCTCGCGTGAGAGCCCGGCCGCGGCTGACGTCAGCCCGGAGGCCACGTCCCGACATCGGGCAGGGCTGCGGTGTCGTCCGAGGTGGGTGGGTTGACCACGGTGAGGGTGGCCCAGCCCTTGGCGAGGAGCGCGGAGTCGGTGTCGTCGTCCGGGGACGCGTCGGGCTGCGAGTAGGTGACCACCACGTCGCCCTCGTCGCCCACTTCGACGTGCGCCTGGGCTGATCCGAAGGGCGCCAGCCGGGCGCGGCGGATCCCCAGCACCTGGTCGGCGGGGAGGTCGGGGACGTTGAGGTTGAGCACCCGGCCGCCCACCGGCGTGGCGACGAGCCCGCGCAGCACCGCCAGGGCGCAGTGCTCCGCCGTGGCCCAGTGCTCCGGCCGCGGCGAGGCGAGGGACACGGCCAGGCCCTCGATGCCGTGCGTCGCCGCCGTGAACGCCGCCCCCACGGTGCCCGAGTGCACGACGGCCCGGCCCAGGTTGGGCCCCCGGTTCACGCCCGAGAGCACCAGGTCGGGGGGCAGGCCCAGTCGGCCGCGGGCCGCGGCGAGGACGATCAACCCGGGCGTGGCGTCCATGGCCAGGCACCGGACCTCGTCCGGGACGTCCGGCGCGCGGACGTCCTTCCCGACCAGCCGGTCGTGCCACTCCGCGCCGACGAGCGAGGCGCTCGACCCGCTCTGGTCATCGCTCGGGGCCGCGACCAGGACCTCCGCTCCGACCGCGAGGGCCGCCCGCGCCAGCAGCGCGAGCCCAGGCGAGGCGATCCCGTCATCATTGGTCACCAGCACCCGCATCGCGGACCCCCTCGTTCGGCGATTTACCCGCACCACGCTGGCCTGCCGCCAGCCCTCCCGCACCCCGGAGCGTGATCTTGACAGACGTCCAGGTGGATTTCTTAGCGTGGATCCATGCCTGAGGAGACGATCGTCGACAACGCAGGAGGGGCGCTGGTCCTCGTCCTGGCCCTGGTGGCAGCCGTTGTGGTCGCCTTCGTGGCCGCGGGGATCGTGTCTGTGCTCACCCGGACCGCGGTGCGGCGCCATGGCGGCCCACCCGAGCTCACCCGCAAGCTCCGCAAGCCCCTGCGCGCCAACTTCCTCGTCATGGCGCTGTGGACGGGGCTGCGCCTGGCGACCGAGCCCGCCCGGTGGACCGCCATCACCGAGCACGTCCTGCTCGTCACCTTCATCGCCACGCTCGCCTGGATCGTCGGAGCCCTGGCGTTCGTCGCCGAGGACGTGGCGATGCGCCGGTTCCGGGTCGACGTGCCCGACAACCGCACCGCCCGACGCGTGCGCACCCAGGTGGCCCTGCTGCGCCGGCTCACGGTGGTGGTGCTCGTGCTGTGCGCCGCCGCGGGGATCTTGATGACCTTCCCCGGCGCCCGCGGGTTCGGGGCCAGCCTGCTGGCCTCCGCCGGGCTGCTGTCCATCGTCGCCGGCCTCGCGGCCCAGAGCTCGCTCGCGAACCTGTTCGCGGGGGTCCAGCTCGCCTTCACCAACGCCATCCGGGTCGACGACGTGGTGGTCGTCGCCGGGGAGTGGGGACGCATCGAGGAGATCACGCTGTCCTACGTCGTCGTCCACGTGTGGGACGACCGCCGGCTCATCATCCCGTCGACCCACTTCACCACCACGCCCTTCGAGAACTGGACCCGGCGCGCCACCGACCTGGTCGGGGTGGTCGAGCTCGACCTCGACTGGGAGGCGCCCATCGACGAGATGCGCGGCGAGCTGGCCCGGATCCTGGCCGGCACCGACCTGTGGGACAAGCGGGTCGGCGTGCTGCAGGTGACCGACGCGACCCAGGGCAACGTGCGCGTCCGGGTGCTGGCCAGCGCCGTCGACGCCCCCACGCTGTTCGACCTGCGGTGCCACGTGCGGGAGCGGCTCGTCGCCTGGCTGCAGCGGGAGGCTCCGCAAGGGCTGCCGCGCAGCCGCACCGCCTCCGTGGTGCGGATGGACGAGGGCGACCGCGGCCAGATCCTCCCGATGGCCGCAGGGCAGTCCGGCGCCGCTGCGCCGCAGCCCGCGCACGTCCCACCGCCCCCGGGCCACCCGGCGGCTGACGAGGCAGAAGCCGACCCCGGCGTGTTCCGGCACACCGTCCGGCTGGGCGGGCGCGACGGCGGCGAGCCCGCCAGGGCGGACCTCGACGAGACCCAGGTGCTGTCGCCGGCCAGCGAGGCGAACCTGTTCACCGGAAGCCTCGAGGCGCTCGGGCGCTCGCGGGCGTTCTCCGGGCCGGGCGAGGCCGCCGACGCGGAGCGCGTGCGGCGGAAGGAGGCCAGGGCCGCGGAGGCCGAGGCCCGGGCCGCGGAGCCCGACGCCGACGTCGACGCCGACGATGCCGGCACCGGGCTGGACGAGACCGCCGTGATCGACCTGGTCGAGGCCGACGGGCGCGGAGGCGCGGGCGCGGGCTCCCATCGCTGACGCCCACGACGTCTCGCCCATCGGACGCCCAGTTGCGGGCCCGCGCAGGCCTCGGGACGGTGGAAGGGTCCGAAGTCGCCCCCCGCCCTTCGCGCACCCGTCGCAGAGATACTGCGCCGCGAACCACAGGGTCGGGTGGCGTCCTCACCGGAGATCGAGAGGAGCACCCGTGCTCACCCTGACCGAGAACGCCCGCAGTGCCGTTGCCGACCTCACCACCAAGGCGGGCCTGCCCGACTCGGGCGGTCTGCGGATCGCGGAGTCGCCGGACCAGATCGGCAGCTTCGAGCTCTCGCTCGTCACCGAGCCCGCACCCGGCGACGACGTGATCCTGGAGGGTCCGGCGCACGTGTTCGTCTCGCCGGAGACGTCGACGACCCTCGCCGACCAGGAGCTCGACGTGGAAGACGCGTCGGGCGGCGCCGGCTTCAAGCTCAGCCCGCAGGCCTGAGGCCCAGCGCAACCACGCTTCACCGAGGGGCGGCGTCCGATCGGGGCGCCGCCCCTCGGCGCGTCCGGGCGCGGACTCCCCTCATGGGCGGCGGCGTTGGACAACGAGCGCCGCGAACGGTACTGAAGAGGCATGCCTCTCATCGGTGAGTACGAGCCCAGCCCTTCCTCCAGGGCCGCCAAGCAGGTCGAGCAGTACGAGAGCTCCGGCGGCACGGAGGGGACGACGATGCGCGGGATGCCCGTCGTCATCCTCACCACCCGCGGCGCCCGGAGCGGCAAGCTCCGCAAGACGCCGCTGATGCGCGTCGAGCACGACGGCGAGTACGCGGTCGTCGCGTCCCTCGGCGGAGCCCCCAAGAACCCCGTCTGGTACTACAACGTCGTCGCCGACCCGCACGTCGAGCTGCAGGACGGGCCGCAGAAGTGGGACATGGTCGCCCACGAGGCCACCGGCGACGAGCGGGCGCTGTGGTGGGAGCGCGCGGTCGAGGCCTACCCCGACTACGCGGACTACCAGACCAAGACCGACCGCGAGATCCCCGTCTTCGTGCTCGAGCGCGCCACCGACTGAGGCGCGGACCCGCGCCACGGAGCGCCGGGAGCCCACACCTGGGCTCCGGCGCTCCGCTACGGTCGGCCGGATGCAGACCCTCGCGGCCGTCACCGCCTGCGTGCTCCTCGCCGCCCTCGGCGTGTTCCAGGTGTGCCTGGCGTGCGGAGCGCCCTGGGGCCGGTTCGCGTGGGGCGGCCAGCATCGGCAGGTGCTCCCGGCACGACTGCGCGTCGGCAGCGCGATCTCGGTGCTCCTGTACGCCGCGTTCGCGATCGTGCTGCTCGACCGCGCCGACCTGATCGACGTGCTCCCGGCCGGCTTCTCCCGACCCGCCGCCTGGGTGCTCACCGCCTACCTGGCGATCGGCATGGTCATGAACGGGATCTCGCGGAGCAGGTCCGAGCGGGCCGTCATGACACCCGTGACGCTGGTGCTCGCCGTGTGCTCCCTCATCGTGAGCCGGGGGCTGGCGGGCTGACGGGTGTGAAGGTCGTGGCATGACTGCGCCCCCGGACCCGTCGAGTCCGAGGGCGCGTCGCCACAGGTGATCAGGCGTCCGTGGCCTGGGCGTCGATGCGGTGGCGCTCGTCGTGGATGGCCGCGCCCGACTCGACGAGACCCGGCTCGAAGTCCCGGAAGTGGTGGCCGCAGAACAGAAGAGCCAGGCCGTCGGCGGACGGGATCGTCGCGCGGACGTAGGCCTGCGCGCCACAACGGTCGCAGCGGTCACCGCGGGTCAGCGCGGTGGCGGTGGGGGCGGGCGCCTCGAGGGTGGGAGCTGTCATCGGGTGGTACCTCGTCTCGGTGCGGTGATCGGCCGTGCGACCGGAATCGCGACATCGGCCCTAACTGCCAGCCGGCCGTGGGCATTCCGGTGAGGGGGAGAGTTCGCCCACCGGGGAATCGAGGGGGCGAAATGCTCCCGGCGGGCGTCGAAAGACGGTAGACAGGAGGGCCTATAGCCCGAATTGTCCGACTTGCCGCCACGACGCCCAACGGAGGACCTCGTGCACTTACGGCGTGTCCCGCTGTCCCAGGTGACGGAATCCGATGCCCAGGCCTGGCGGCGACTCGCCGACCTGGCTGTCGAGCCCAACATGTTCCTGGACCCGCGCTTCCTCATCCCCTCTCGCGCGCGCCCCGAGGCCGACGGCCTGCAGATCGTCGTGGTGGAGGAGGGGGGCCAATGGCTCGCGGCCCTGGCCGTCACCACCAAGGAGGTCGCGAACGGCGCCCTGATGCGCGCGGCCACCACCGGCGGGCCGTTCATGACCCCCCACGCCGACCGCCACCACCCCCTCGTGCGGCGGGGTTACGTCGTCGCGGCGCTCACCGCCCTGCTGCGCGGGATGACGTCCGTGGGGTTGCCAGGCCTCATCCAGCTCCAGCGGTTCCCCGCCGAGGGGCCGCTCGCGGAGGCGCTCGCCGAGACCGTGGAGCAGACCTCCATGCTGGTCCACGAGCGGCGTCGCGAGGTCACCGCGTTCGCGCACCGCGGCAGCGTGACCGGCCCGCACGCCGACTCCGCCCCAGCCCCGGCCGCCGGCCTCGTGCTCGCCACCAGCCACCTGAGCAAGAGCGGGCGCAAGCTGACCGGGAGATCCGTGCGAGGCCTCGAACGGGCCACCGGCGGGCCGCTCGAGGTGCGCGACCGGAGCTCCGACCCCGACGTCGACGAGGAGTTCCTCGACCTGCAGGTCTCGGGCTGGAAGGGGGACCACGAGCAAGGCGGCGCGGCCCTGCGGCTGGACCCCCGGCACGAGCAGTGGTTCCGGGAGGTCGCCTCCCGGTTCCGGCAGACCGGGGACCTGCTCGTCACCGAGCTCACCGGAGGAGGCAAGACGCTGTTCCTCGGCTACGTCCTGCGATCGGGCGGCGCGTGCTTCGGGTTCCTCGACGCCTACGCCCAGGACCACGCCCGGCACAGCCCCGGGACGATCGGCCGCAACGTCGAGCTGACGCAGGTCTTCCGCGCCACCGACGCGCCGTTCTACGACCCGGCCTTCGATGCGCGATACGCCACTGCCGCGCGGACCTATCCCGACCGGCGCACCCAGGTCGACCTGCTCATCGCCACCCGAGGACTGACCGCGCGCACCGTCCTGCGTGCGGCGCCCCTCGCTCGCCGATGGAGGTCCAGCGGCGCGCGGCGGCACACACCCGGCATCGGCGTCGTCCTCACCTGACGGCGGCGGGCGCGCACCCACGGGAGCCCGTCGCGCCGGTCAGGCGCGGGACTCCCGCCCGGCCGGCCCGCCCGCTCGGTTGGAGACGCGCGACCGGACCAGCCCATCACGGTGGGCCCCGTGGGGCTCGAACCCACGACCCGCGGATTAAAAGTCCGCTGCTCTGCCAACTGAGCTAGAGGCCCGGGTGGTGAGTGGATTAGTTCGTGGAACCCACCGGAGAACACCCGTGTCGTTCGCCGGGGCGGTGGGGCCGCCCTGGTGCCGACGGGATCCAAGGTACCGCCTTGTCAGGGGACTGTTCTGCTGGCGTGGGCGCGCCGGGGGCTGGTCGTGGCGGGTCAGTGGAACCCTCCGGATAACTGCGGTGTAGTTCGGGGGTGTCCGGTGCGGAGTTGCGTCGCGGTGAGGGGTCGGGGCTGGCGTGGCGCGGACGCTTCGGGCGACCGCTGGTCGGCGCTGACGGGTCCGTGGAACCCTGAACCGCCCCGGGCTTCCATGGAGGCTCTCAACCCACGGAGGATGAGAGCCATGGCAGCACCGAGGAAGTACCCGGACGAGCTTCGGGACCCCTCCGGAGGACGGGGCGCCCACAAGCGTGTTGGAGCGGTTGCCGGGCTGGGTGCGTCGGCCAAGCATCGCTCTGACGTGATCCGCGCCATCGAGCGGTTGCAGGAGCGAATTCCGCGCTAGCGCAGTGGCGGCCACAGCGGACCGACAAGCCTGCGTCGGACCGCATTTGACGGCCGCTACGGAGCGATCCGCCGCCGCGCGTCGACAGCAGCTCTTGCGGGCGTGGCCAGGACACGCCGCCGATCACGGAATCGGGCCCGCCACACGAGCCACGCTCCCGCCAGGAAAGCAACCGTCCACCCGAGGGAGGCGTACGCGCCGAAAGCCCATGACAAACCGAGGTGGGGCGGGGCGTACACCGAGCTGTACCTGCCCGCGACGAAGGTCAACGCGTCCAGAAGCGCGGCCTGGGCTGTACCCGGGATATACGGCGAGACCCAGAACGCCTCCACGATCAACCAGGCGACGCCGATCACCGAGCCAACGAACATGGACTTCGCCACAGAACCGATGAAGAAGCCCATCGCCGCCCACATGCACAACCCCGCAAGCACCGAGAGCAGGCCCACGCTCAACTCGGCAGGATCGGCTCGGACTGGCTCCACGAGCGACACGCTGTCCGGGATTGAGCGCGCCACAGCCACCGTCACGATCGTTGCGCACATCGCGCAGACCAGCAGGACAGTGGCCGTCACTGCAGCCACTGCCACGGCGATCAACGCGAACTTCGCCGCGATGAGTCTCCGCCAGCCGCCACTGGCGACGATCGACGTCTCGATGGTGTTCGGGCGGAACTCCTTAGCTCCCAAAGCCACTCCCAGGAGGAGTCCGACGAAAGGGCTGGTGGTCCCGAGAAGAGTCAGCCCATACATCGCGCTGTTCGGCAGGCCAATAGCGACCGACCCCGTCCCCACCGCTCCGGCTCTCGCGTCAGCGAGCAAGAACCCCGCCGGGATCGCGTACACCGCGACCGCGCCGACGATGAGCAACAAGAAGGCGACCTTCAAGGCCGCACGGTGTTTGAGGAGCTCAGCTCGCATATGGACCACTAGACATCTCCGCGGTTCGCGCCGGAAGCGATGCAGCGACCCATGTCACGAGCACAGCCGTGGGACTGGCCGTGTGGGCCGTGCGCAGAAGCTGGGAGATCCCCCAAGTGAGAGTCCAAGCTCGCGGTGGACACTATGCCACCTGCCCACGAGGCTGACGGCAGCGCCAGCACCATCCCGATCAACGTGCGGCGATCGGGTAGGCGAGGGGGGCGCGGCACTGCTTGACTCCAGGCATGTCTCTGTCGGAGCTTCGCTCGCTCCTCGAGCGCCATGCCCAGAACGGCATCACCCGCACGCCCATCCCCGGCGTGCTCGTCGCCCGAACGGACGGGCCCGGTGCTGAGGACGAGGCGACGACCGGCACCGTCCTCGCGGTCGTCGCGCAGGGGTTCAAGCGGCTCGCGGTCGGCGCGACGGTGCACGACTACGGCCCCGGTGACTACCTCGTCGCGTCGGTGGACCTCCCCGTGACCGGCCAGTTCATGGACGCGTCGCCCGAGCATCCGGCTCTCGGGTTCGGGCTCGAGCTGCGCCCCGAGGTCGTCGCGGAGCTGATGCTCAGCGCTGCGGCATCCGACCTCAGGCGTCCGGCGCGCGGAGAGTCGTCGCCGCCGGCGGTCGCGGTCGGCGTCGCCTCTGCGCGCCTGCTCGACGCCGTCGTGAGGATGCTGCGGCTTCTGGACCATCCGCGCGACATCCAGGTCCTGGCGCCGCTGATCGAACGAGAGATCCTGTGGCTCGTCATGTCGGGTGAGCAGGGCGCGACGGTCAGGCAGCTGGGGGTCGCCGACAGCAACGTCAGCCGTGTGCGGCACGTGGTCGGCTGGATGCGCGAGCGCTACGCCGAGCCGATGCGCGTCGAGGACCTCGCCGACCTGGCGAGCATGAGCCCCTCCGCGTTCCATCGCGCGTTCCACGCCGTCACCGCGATGAGTCCCATCCAGTACCAGAAGAGCATTCGTCTCCAGGAGGCGAGGCTGCGCCTCCTCGCGAACCCCGGGGACGTCGCGGGCGCCGCGTATGCCGTCGGCTACGAGAGCCCCTCCCAGTTCAGCCGGGAGTACCGCCGCGAGTACGGCGCCCCACCGAGCCGCGACGTCGCGCGGCTGCGGGAGACGGTCGGTCCTCGTCCTCTGTCGGCCGTTCTCTGACCCGATTCTTCCCATGTCCATTCCTGTCGTCCTCGGCAGGATCAGGCAAGTTTCGCGGCGGAATGGTCTAGGGGTATTTCCGTGCCCTCTGGCTGGATAGACACATGAACACCACCACTGCGAACTACGGCTTCTCCGCCACGATGACCGCCAAGCAGGGCCGGGGCGACGACCTCCTCGCCGTGCTCCTGTCCGCCCTCGACGCGGGCAATCCGGCAACGAGCGAGCACTGCCTCGTCTACCTCGTCAGCCGCTCGGCGTCGAATCCCGACGTCGCGCACCTCATCGAAGGGTGGACCTCCGAGGAGGACCACCATCGGGTGTTCGCCAGCGATGCCGCGAAGGCCATCGTGGCGCAAGTCGCCGAGCTCATCGAGGGCGACTCGGACTATGGCGATCTGATCCCCGTCGGTGGAGAGGCGAAGCTGTGAGCGACGCGCAGCAGGTCCAGGAGCCGGCCGCGCGGCCCGGGGTGGACCCGGAGATCGCCGCGATGCTGGCGGCACTGCCTCCGATGGGCGCGCTCAGCGCGGAGACCTTGCCGCTGATGCGTCCGTATGCGATCGCGCCGCTGGAACCCCTGCTCGAGGGGCGCTCCGTGCGTCGCCGCGAGGAGACGATCCGCTCCCAGGACGGCGCCGAGCTCGCCCTCACGGTGCTCGCGCCCGAGGGCTCCGTGGGCCTGGCGCCGGGAGTCCTGTGGCTCCATGGCGGCGGGATGGTGATGGGGGACCGCTTCTCCCAGATCGACATCCCGCTCGAGTGGCTCGACCAGCTGGGTGCGGTCGTCGTGACGGTCGACTACCGCCTCGCCCCCGACGCCACGGGAACGGCGCTGGTCGAGGACGGCTACGCCGGACTCCTCTGGCTGGCGGAGCACGCCGAGGAGCTGGGCGTGGACCCCGCGCGCCTCGTCGTCGCCGGAACCAGCGCCGGCGGCGGCATCGCGGCCGGGGTGGCCCTCCTGGCCCGCGACCGCGCGACGCCGTCAGTCGCCGCGCAGGTCCTCATCTGCCCGATGCTCGACCACCGCGGCGGCACGGTCTCCACCCGGCAGTACCCCGCGCCGAACGTCTGGTCCCGGGAGTCGAGCGCGTTCGCCTGGGACGCGTTGCTCGCCGGAACCGCCCCTGACGCGGTCTCCCCGTACGTGTCCCCGGCCGTCGCAGAGGACCTCTCCGGCCTTCCGACGGCGTTCATCGACGTCGGGTCGGCCGAGGTGTTCCGCGACGAGGCCCAGGCGTACGCCGCCCGCATCTGGGCCGCCGGGGGGCAGGCGGAGCTGCATGTGTGGGCAGGCGGCACTCACGGGTTCGACGCCATGGCTCCACACACGACGCTCGGCCGCACGGCACGTCACACCCGCACGGCATGGATGCGCCGCGTGATCGGCGCCTCTCAGGCGGACGCGGAGGCGACACGGCTCTGGCCCCAAGCGGCTGACGCCTGACAGCCTGCGTAGGCTCGAAACGTGCGATGCCCGCGCGATCTGCCCCCGTTCGCCGCCTGGCGGTTCGTCGGCGCGGTCGATGGGTTCGAGGTGGTCTACCTCGCGTCGGGGAGCCTCCGCGGGCACACCTCCGCCGTCGAGGACGGGCGCGCGCACGCCGTCGCGTACGAGATCACGCTCGACGGGTGGGTCACCCGGGAGGTGCGCGTCCGCTCGGACACCGTGGACGGGCCCCGCGCCACCGTCCTGGTCAGCGACGGGCACGGCAGGTGGACGGTCGACGGCGTCCCCGCGCCGCAGCTGGAAGGGCTCGTCGACGTCGACCTCGAGGCGTCGGCGTGCACGAACACCCTGCCCGTCCACCGACTGACGATGCCCGTCGGGGAGGTCGTCGCCGCCGCCGCCGTCTACGTGCAGGCGGCCGACCTCGTCGTGCGGCGGCTCGACCAGACCTACCGGCGTCTCGACGATCACCGGTTCGCGTACACGTCGGAGGGCGGGTTCGAGGCGGTCCTCACCTACGACGACGCCGCGCTCGTGCTCGACTACCCCGGGATCGCGGCGCGGTTCGCCTAGCGGGGCGCCGTGGTGGTGGCAGCGCGAGGACGGCCGAGACTCCACCCGCGATGACGGCGAGGAGGGCCTCCATCGAAGGATGGAACCTCCGGAGGGCGTCCTTCCGGGGCTCGATGGGCGCCCGTCCCGGTTCCTAAGTTCGAGATCGACAGCACGATCTCGACCAGGGGAGCACATCATGGCCACGCCCATCACGGTTGAGGCGACCGGCACCGCGGTCCGCCTCGTCGACATCCACAAGACCTACCCGGGCCGCGAGCCCGTCCACGCCCTGCGCGGGGTGTCACTGGAGCTGCTCGCCGGCTCCGTGACCGCCGTCGTCGGCCAGTCCGGCTCGGGCAAGTCGACCCTGCTGAACTGCGCGGCGGGGCTCGACACCCCCAGCCAGGGCTCGGTCGTCGTCGGGGGGCACGACCTCACGACCCTGCGACCCGACGACCTCACCCGGTTCCGCCGCGAGCACGTCGGCTTCGTCTTCCAGGCGTACAACCTCATCGGCCACCTGACGGCCGGCGAGAACGTGCGGCTGCCGCTCGTGCTCGCCGGCCGCCCGGTCGACCCGGCGTGGGAGTCGGCGCTGCTGGAGTTCCTCGGCGTGCCGCACCTCATGGACCGGCTGCCGGGCGAGCTGTCCGGCGGCCAGGCCCAGCGCGTCGCGATCGCCCGGGCGCTCGTCACGCGGCCCGCCGTCGTCTTCGCCGACGAGCCCACGGGCGCTCTGGACTCCCGGACCGGGGCCGCGGTGCTCCAGGTGCTGCGGGACACGGCCCGCGAGCTCGGGCAGACCGTCGTCATCGTGACGCACGACGCGGGGGTCGCCGCGGCGGCAGAGCGCGTCGTCGTCCTCGCGGACGGGCTGGTCGTCGACCAGCTCGAGCAGCCCACCGCTGAGCGGGTCACCGCCAGCCTCCTCCTCACGAAGGGCCGGTGAGCACGATGTGGCAGCTCGCGTCCTCGGGCGTCCGCGCCCACCGCGGGGCCTTCGCCGGCACCGCCGTCGTCCTGGCCGTCGCCGCGGCCGTCCTCGCCATCACGGGCGTGCTCTTCGAGTCCGGCCTGCGCCTGCAGGGCGAGGGGGACGCGTCCGCCGGAGGCCTCCTGGTCTCACTCTCGACCTCCTATGCCGGCACGCTGATCGTCGTCGTGGTGATGGTCGTCGCGGCGACCGTCAGCCTCGCGCTGCGCAGCCGTCGCCGTGAGTTCGCGCTGCTGCGCGCGGTGGGCGCCACCCCGTCGCAGGTGCGGCGTTCCGTCACCCTCGAGGTGGCCGTCGTGTCGCTCGTCGCCGCCCCGCTGGGCGCGGTCGCCGGGCTGTTCGGCGCCCGGCTCCTCGACCCGGTGCTCGTCCGCAGCGGGATGGTCGCGCCCGACTTCGCGTCGCACCTCTCGCCGCTGCCCGTCCTGGCCGCCGTCGCGCTGATCGCGGTCACCGCGGTGCCCGTGGGCCGGCTCGGCGCCCGGGAGGCCGCAGGCATCGCACCGACCGCGGCGCTCCAGCAGAGCGCCGTCGAGGACCGCCACGTGGGGCTCGGCCGCCGGATCACCGCCCTGGTGATGACCCTCGGCGGCCTGGCCATGGCGTTCAGCCCGCTGTGGATCCCTGGCACGACCGGGAGCGCGGCGGCGTCGCTGTCGGCGTTCCTGCTCATCGGCGCCGCGGCGCTCGCGGGGCCCGTCCTCGTCGGGTGGATCTTCGACCGCGTGGCTCGGGCGCACCCGTCCGGTGGCCGCCCGGCCACGATGCTCGCGGTCCGCAATGTGCGCGGCTTCTCCCGGCGGCTCACGACCGTCGTCGTGCCGCTCGCGCTGGTCGTCTCCGCGGCCACCATCCAGACCAGCGTGGACCGGGCGATGACGACCGCCATCGAGCAGGAGTTCGTCGCGGCCGTCGCCACGGACCTCGTCGTCACACCGACCGAGGACGCCACGCAGGACCTGGCCGCGCAGGTCGCCGCCGCGCCCGGCGTCGAGGCGGCCGTCCCGCTCGGGACCCTCCCGGGAGAGGTCCGCAGCGTGGACGACGGCGCGGAGACCTGGGAGGCGGCTGCTCTGCGGGTCGTGCCCGCCGACACCGCTGCGCTCGACCCCGGCGTGGAGAAGGGCTCCCTCGCCGACATCGACGCCCCGGACACGGTGGCCGTCAGCAGCGACACGGCGTACACGAGCGGCTCCGACCTGGGCGAGACGCTCACGATCCGGCTCGGCGACGAGGTCGTCGACGCCACCGTCGTCGCGGTGTACTCCCGCGGCCTCGGGATCGGGGGGATCGTCACCGGTGCGGCGACGGCCGAGGCGCACGGGTTCCCCGTGGTGGCCGACACCCTGCTGGTCGACGTGGCCGACGGCGCCGACGTGGCGGACGCCACAGCCGCGATCACCGCACTGGGCGCCACCGCGGCCGACCCGAGGTCCCACATCACCGCGACGGTCCAGGCCGGGGGCGACAACGCGGTCGGGAACGCGCTCCTCATGCTGCTCCTCGCCGTCGTCGCGGTCGGCGCCGCGAGCACGCTGGCCATGACCACGGTGGCGCGCCGCGACGAGCTCGCGCTGCTGCACCGCACCGGCACCACCCGCCGCCAGCTCCTGGGCATGACCACCGTCGAGGCCGCGATCACCGGCGTGACGGCATGGGTGGTGGGAACGGTTGCGGTGGCGCCCGCGGTGATCGGCGTGAGCGCGGGGATGCTCGAGGGGCTGCCCGTGGTGGCCGTGCCGGCGTACGTCATCGTCAGTGCGGCTGTGGTCGCCTTCGCCCTCGCCGCGACCGCGCTCGCGGCACGCCCGACGACCCGGGTCGCGACTGCCGTCGCATAGGCCGGTCGCCGGCGAGCAGGCACAGCACTCGACCCCGCACCCACGGTGCGGGGTCGAGTGCTGTGCGGGGCCCGCTCGTCGGACGTCGGTATTCGGGGCGGAATTCCCGGGGTGGGCGCCGGAGAAATGCGCGGCGCTCGTTACCTGAATGGGATGACCGCGTGACCATCACGTGCTGGTGCGCGCCCACTTCTGCCGCGAGGCTTCAGTCCTCGACAATGGAGGCAGCTCATGCGCATTCGGACATTAGGCATCGCCCTTGATGCACCCTCCCGCGCGAAGACGCGAAACCGCGCGATCGCCGCTGTGGCTGTGGTCGCCGTTGTCGGATTGGTCGGCTCCTGCACCGCCGGCGGCATGTCGGACGGCTCCGCGGCGCATGACATGGCCTACGAGGACTCCGTCGCGCCTGAGGC
>Ga0233375_1000168_pt1 | contig 39000 bp, 38 predicted proteins | sample ElkDunMinimDraft_10_FD_191539 | JGI IMG/M metagenome (GOLD analysis project Ga0233375, IMG submission 191539) | Fecal eukaryotic communites from dung pellets of Tule Elk in California, USA - Elk Dung E16 | ecosystem: Host-associated > Mammals > Digestive system > Large intestine > Fecal | place...
GCTACGGACTCGGTGACGGCGACTTCGACCGCATCAAGCGCCAGCAGAACTTCATCCGGTTGCTCCTCAAGAAGATGATGAGCTCCGAGAACATCAGCAACCCCATCTCGCTCCAGAAGACCGTCTCCTCGGTGGCTAAGCACCTGACGATCGATGAGGAGTTCAGCGTCTCGACGATCACCGACCTCGCCTGGAACATGAAGGGCCTCAACGTCGACGAGGTCGACTTCATGACTGTGCCACTCGCCGCGGCCCGGTTCGGCAAGGACGCGAACGGCCAGAGCATCGTCAACCTCGACGAGGAGAAGGGCAAGGAGCTCTGGCGGATGGTGCGCAACGACCGGGTCAAGCGATACCTCCGCCTCAACCCCGACGTCACCAAGCTCGGCAGCGAGACCGAGGTCAGCTGACCGTCCCTCGCCGGTCGAGTAGCCCGAGCCGTCCTCCGCCGGTCGAGTAGCCCGAGCCGTCCTCCGCCGGTCGAGTAGCCCGAGCCCCCAGGGCGAGGGCGAATCGAGACCCCGCACGACACACGAAGCCCCCGCCCGGAGAACCGGACGGGGGCTTCGTCGTCGGACGAGCAGTCTGGTCAGACCGTCTCGAGCGTCACCTCGACGTCGACCGCGCTGCCGCGCTGGGCCTGCACCCGCCGGTCGACCGGCTGGACCCGCGGCGCGAGGGTGCGCAGCGTCCACTGGCCGGGGGCCGCGAAGAACCGGAACTGCCCCGTCGCCGACGTGGGTACCTCGGCCGTGAACTCACCGGTGGAGTCGAGGAGACGGACGTACGCGTTGCCGACCGGCTCACCCTCCTTCGTCACGATGCCCTGGATGACGGACTGCTTGTCGAGGTCGACCCCGTCCAGGCTCGGGCCACCACGCGTCGCGCCGCACATGCTCAGGCCTCGCCGGGCTCGTCGCCGAGCGCGACAGGCACGCCGATGAGCGAGCCGTACTCGGTCCAGGAGCCGTCGTAGTTCTTGACGTTCGGAATCTCGAGGAGCTCCTGCAGCACGAACCACGTGTGCGACGAGCGCTCGCCGATACGGCAGTACGCGATGGTGTCCTTGCTGCGGTCGAGGCCCGCCTCGGCGTACAGCGCCTCGAGCTCGTCGTTGCTCTTGAAGGTGCCGTCGTCGTTGGCTGCCTTGCTCCACGGAACGTTGCCGGCCGTCGGGATGTGGCCGCCGCGCTGGGCAGCCTCCTGCGGCAGGTGCGCCGGGGCGAGCAGACGCCCGGCGAACTCGTCGGGGCTCCGGACGTCGATGAGGTTCTGGACACCGATGGCTGCGACGACCTCGTCACGGAACGCGCGGATCGAGGTGTCCTGCTCCTGGGCGGTGTAGGAGGTGGTCGCACGAGTGGGGACCTCCTCGACGAGCTCACGGCTGTCGAGCTCCCACTTCTTGCGGCCGCCGTCGAGGAGCTTGACGTCCTGGTGGCCGTAGAGCTTGAAGTACCAGTAGGCGTACGCGGCGAACCAGTTGTTGTTGCCGCCGTAGAGCACGACGGTGTCGTCGTTGCTCACGCCACGCTCGGAGAGGAGCGCCTCGAACTGCTCCTTGCTGACGAAGTCGCGGCGGACGGGGTCCTGGAGGTCGTTCTTCCAGTCGAGCTTGATCGCCCCGGCGATGTGGCCCTTGTCGTAGGCGGTCGTGTCCTCGTCGACCTCGACGAGCACGATGCCGTCCTCGCCGAGATGCTCTTCGACCCAGTCGGCGGTGACGAGCGCGGATTCGCGGCTCATGGGATTACCTCCACGGTTGTTGTGACTCTGAGTGAGTGGTGCATGTGTGGTGCTGTGGGTAGGGCGGTGGTGAGATCAGGCCCGCTGCGGCGCAGCGCGACGGACGAGCAGGTACATCTCGCAGCCGAGGCAGAAGCCGGTGGCGGCGTTGAGCAGGGCAGCCGCGAGGGCGAAGCCGACGGCGACGGCCGCGACCACGGTGAGACCGGCGAGCGACGCCCCGAGGCCGACGAGGGCGAACACCGCGCCGACGGCCTGGGCGAAGCGCGGCGGACGTGCGTCCTCGGTCTCCGCCGGCGCGCCGATCCGCGGACGGACGAAGCCGGCGAACAGCTGCGCGTACGGGGTCCGTGCCGGGCCCGCCAGGACGCCGACGGCGAAGACCACCAGCTGCGCGGCGATCAGGACCGTGGCGAACGTCGTGCCGATCGTCACGAGGGCGGTGGCCAGGACGACCGTCGTGAGGGTGGCAGCGAACCGCTGACCACGCGGATCGACGCGGTCACCAGCGCCGGCAGGGCGCACGACAGGACGAAGGCTTGCAGACATCAGAGACTCCAGGCGCAGAACGATGCCGCGACGAATGGCGGCGGGCTGTGTCGCAGCGGAGCGGCGACGGGGGCGGGTTCGTTCAGCGCATTCGACACAGCGCCGAGCGCACGCGGCAGTGGTCCACTGCGCGTCGCTTGGTCAGAAGTGTCGTACGGGGCATGTGGGCAAGCGTAGGCGGCAACACCGGGCTGGTCACGTTCGGGTCTCGTATATCGAGACGGCTATCCAGCATCCGAGACGGCAGAGTGTGTGACAGCAGCCAGGACAGCCTCGATCTCCGGCATCCGCGGCACACCGCTCGCGCGAGCGACGACCGCTCCGGCGCTGTCCAGGACGAGCACGGTGGGCGTGCGCATCACGTCGAGGCGACGCACGAGGTCCAGGTGGGACTCGGCGTCGACGTCCACATAGGCCACGTCGTCGCGCTCGTCGGCAACCCTGGACAGCAGCACCCGCGTCGCCCGGCAGGGTGCGCAGAACGCGCTCGACACCTGCACGAGGGTCGCCCCGCTCCCGAGCGCGGCCCCGATGTCGGTCGAGGTCAGCACCTCGCGGTCCGGGCGGGACGACTGCGCATCACCTGCGGGCTCGCCGGGCACGGTCCGGACGCGACCGTCGGAGCGCCTGCGGGCGAGCGCGAACGCACCGGTCGCCAGGAGCACGACGAGAAGGACGGAGACACCGAGGGGCACACCCCCAGAGTACGGGGGCGGGAGTACGGGCCCGGGTCAGACGCCTGCCCAGATCAGGGCCGCGACGAAGACGACGGGGCCCGCGAGCGCGATCGGCGCCACCACCTCCATCGGCCACCGCGCCGGCGGCAGCGGCCGCCACCACTGGCCGACGCGCAGGCCCGCGATCGCCGATCCTGCGATCGCGACCGCGGCGACACCACCCACCACGACGCTCACGCCCTCCCAGGCCGCGAGCACGATGCCGATGACGGCACAGGCCGCGAACGCCCAGACCTGGACGACCGCACGGGCGCGCCGCGCGCGGTCCGCGACGACCGCGATCACGATCACGAGGGCCGCGACGACGACCGCCAGGCGTCCGGAGGGGGAGGCTGCCGCGGCGATCCATCCCGTGGCCAGGAGCGCGACGAACCCGGTCGAGACCACGTCGCCCAGCGCGGTGACGATGTCGGTACGTGGTGCGGGTCGGCGTACCTGCCCCACCAGCGCCGCGAGCACGAGGACGGGCAGCGCCAGGCCGATGCCGGCCAGTGATCCGCTCGCGACCGTCGCTCCGTCCAGCACCGACGTACCCGGTGCACCTGTGGTCGTCGACGGCCACACGGTGACGACCGCCGCCACGAGGCCGGCGGCCGCGATCGGGACGAGCTTGGGCGCACGGACCGGTGCACGCTGGATCCCTGGCATCGACGGGGACAGCGCCAGCAGCATCTGCACCAGGAGCACGGCAGCCGCCATCACGACGACCTCTCGCTGCGAGGCGATCGCCAGCAGCGCGACGAGAGCGGCGGTCACCACACCCGGCGCGACGGCGGTGAGCCCGAGGGGCGAGCGCGCCTCCTCGCGGACGCGGCTCACGTCTCGGCTCGTCGCCCGTGTCCCCCGACCGACAGGTTCTGGTGCGTCTCCCGAGACCCTCCCGCGAACGGCGGCAGCAGCTCCAGCTGGCCGCCTGCGGGGACAGTCACGCCGGTGGGATCGGCGCCACCGAGCGGCTCCTCGCCCACGAGCACCGAGCAGATCTCGAGCACGCGCATGAACCGTTCGTTGCCGTCGTGCAACGCCCTCACGGCGTCCAGCACGTCGGCGACCGACCCTGGAGCGACGTGATCGACCTCGCGTCCTGCGGCGGCCCTGGCAGCGGCCCAATAGCGCACGGTGACGGTCGCGCTGCGTTCGACGTCACGGTTACCGGTGGTTGATGCGTCCGTCACGTGGACTATTGTGAGGCAAGCAACGAAGCCCTGGGCAGAGCCCTGGGCTTTCTTTGTATCCGCAGAAGGGTTCCGCGATGTCCACCTTGCTCCTGCTGACGCCGAGTACGCAGTCGTCCATCGAAGTACTGCCTGCCCTCGCGCTCCTTCCTCATCACGTCAAGATCCTTCCTCCGGATGCCAGCGCCCTCCTGGACGCCCCCTCGTGCGACGTCGTCCTCGTCGACGGGCGACAGGACCTCGCCCAGGCTCGAGGACTCACGCGGCTGCTGCGCACGACCGGCCTCGACGCGCCCCTGGTCCTGATCGTCACCGAGGGTGGTCTCGCCGTCGTGGCTGCCGACTGGGGCATGGACGACGTCCTCCTCACCGCAGCGACCCCGGCCGAGGTCGAGGCACGGCTGCGCCTCGCGATCGGCCGTGTTTCCGCCCAGGCCGGCGCCGATCCCGAGGCCCACGTCATCAGGTCCGGCGGCCTCACCGTCGACGACGTCACCTACACCGCACGTCTCGACGGCCGCTCGCTCGATCTCACCTTCAAGGAGTTCGAGCTCCTCAAGTTCCTCGCCCAGCACCCCGGCCGCGTCTTCACGCGCCAGCAGCTGTTGCAGGAGGTCTGGGGATACGACTACTTCGGCGGCACCCGTACGGTCGACGTCCACGTCCGGCGCCTTCGTGCCAAGCTCGGCCCGGACAACGAGACGCTCATCGGCACCGTCCGCAACGTCGGTTACCGCTTCGTCGCCCAGTCACGCGACCGACGGGAGGCTGCGGGGACCACCGAGGAGGCCGACGACTCGGAGCGTGCTCGGGCGGGGAACGCCTCCTCACGCCGCTGACGGCTGTGCTTGGATCGGAGCAACCGATCCGCCAGGCCGAGAGGACCGTCCATGAGCGCCCGCCGTACGGCGTCCGACCTGATCGAGCACGTCCTCGACGCTGACTCCTTCGTCTCGTGGGACGAGCCGATCGACGTGACCCGTTGGCCGGAGAGCTATCGGCGCGAGCTGGCACGGGCCGCCGAACGATCGGGCCGCGACGAGTCGGTGATCACCGGCCGCGCCACCGTACGAGGACGCCCCGTGGCGGTGGTCGCCAGCGAGTTCCGCTTCCTCGCGGGCTCGATCGGCGAGGACGCCGCCCGACGGATCGTCACCGCCGTACGACGCGCGACCGCGGAGCGCATCCCGGTCCTCGCGACGACGGCCTCCGGCGGGACCCGGATGCAGGAGGGCACCCCGGCGTTCGTCCGCATGGTCGACATCTCGCGCGCGATCATGGCGCACAAGGCGGCCGGGCTGCCGTACCTCGTGCATCTCGGTCACCCGACCACCGGTGGTGTGTACGCCTCGTGGGGATCCCTCGGCCACGTCACGGTCGCCGAGCCCGGCGCGCTCGTCGGGTTCCTCGGCCCGAAGGTGTACGAGGTGCTCAACCACCGCCCGTTCCCCGAGGGTGTGCAGACCGCCGAGAACCTCGTCGCGCACGGGATCATCGACGCCGTCGTCTCGGCGGAGGACCTCCCCGCGCTCGTCGACAGGACGCTCGGCATCCTCGTCGACCCGCCGAAGCCCTCGACCCTCACGCGCCGCGAACCCGCCGACGGCGCCGACCTCTCGACGTGGGAGGCGATCGAGCGGACGCGCACGCCTGACCGCGTCGGCGTCCGTGACGTCCTGCGGGTCGGCGGCGAGGACACCATCCGCCTCCAGGGGACCGACGAGGGCGAGCACGACAGCGCGATGATCGTCGCTCTCACGCGCCTCGACGGCGAGCCGTGCGTCGTCGTCGGGCAGGACCGCAGGGCGCAGGCGCGCTCGCCCATGGGACCCGCGGCGCTGCGCGAGGCGCGCCGCGGCATGCGCCTGGCCAACGAGCTCGGGCTCCCCCTGGTCTCTGTCATCGACACTCCCGGGGCCGAGCTCTCGCCCGCGGCTGAGGAGGGAGCGCTCGCCGGGGAGATCGCCCGCTGCATCGCCTCCATGTCGACGATGTCCGTCCCGACCGTCGCGGTGCTCCTCGGCCAGGGCTGCGGTGGTGGCGCGCTGGCCCTCTTCCCGGCCGACGTCGTCGTCGCCGCCCAGAACGCCTGGCTGTCACCGCTGCCCCCGGAGGGGGCCTCAGCGATCGTCCACGGCGACGCCGACCACGCTGCGGAGATGGCCGCAGCCCAGCGCGTGTCGGCGGCCGACCTGCTTCTCGCGGGTCACGTGCACGTCCTCGTGCCCGAGGAGGACGCCGACATCCTCGAACCCGTGGGCCTCGCGCGGGCCGTCGCCGCGGAGGCTGCCACCCAGATCCGACGTCTCCGTACGGAGTCGTCGAAGGAAGGTGCACGATGACCGAGTCCGACCCTCGCCTCTCCCTCGCCGGTCGTGCCGCCCGCGCCGACGGCGTCTCGCCGCTCAACGAGGCGAGCCGGATCGCCATCACGGCGGGCGAGCCACCGCGTGTCGACCGCACCGTCGAACGCGAGGGCGGCCTCGTCGCCACCGCGTACGCCGTCGGGGACGCGCCCGTCGAGCTCTTCGTGGACCCCTCGTTCCGGCGTGCCGGGCTGGGGCGCGGCCTGCTCGACGCCGTGCTCGACGACGGCGAGACGCGCTTCTGGGCGCACGGCGACCTCCCTGGGGCGAAGCACCTCGCCGTGGCCGCCGACCTGCAGGCCGTCCGTACGCTGCTCGTCCTCTCGCGCGACGCCCTCGTGCCGCTGCCCGACGAGCGTCCGGTCGAGGGCATCACGCTGCGGACCTGGCGCGACGAGGACGCGGAGGCGCTGGTCGCCGTCAACGCCCGGGCGTTCGCCTCGCACCCGGAGCAGGGAGCGATGGACGGAGCGGACCTGCGGGCCCGGATGGCGCAGCCGTGGTTCGACCCGGAGGGCCTCTTCATCGCCGAACGTGACGGGACCGTCGTCGGGTTCCACTGGACCAAGCGCGAGGGCGACGTCGGCGAGGTGTACGTCGTCGGCGTCGACCCGTCCGCGCAAGGTCTCGGCCTCGGCAAGGCGCTCACTCTGCGCGGGCTCCACCACCTGGTGGCGGCCGGCGTGACGCAGATCGACCTGTACGTCGAGGGCGACAACGTCCCCGCCCTCGCCACGTACGAAGGGCTCGGCTTCACCGAGAGCGCACGCGACGTGATGTACGCGCGCTCCTGACCCGGTCAGCCCGCGCGACCGACCCAGAGGGTGTGACCGGCGCCGACGTCGACGGACCCGACGGCGACGAACCCGGCTGCCCTGAGCACGTCGACCCGGTCGGGGTCGAGGCTCGCGGCCGCGGCGACGCCGTCGAGCGCATCGAGCGCGGGCACGATCGTGGCGTGCAGCAGCTCAGCCGCGTCGGCGGCCGGGACGTGCGGCGCGACGCCCAACGCGCCCAGGACCTGCTCGGGGCCGATCGTCTCGAGGAGAGCGGCCACCTCCGGTGACGCGTCGGCCAACGCCGCGCGGACCTCGACACCCGGGTCGAGCGCCGCTGCCAACGAGGGGCCGTGGAGCTCGCGGACCAGGACGTCGCGGAGCCCGTCCCCCGCTCCCGAACCGGCAGCCGGCATCCAGACCGACGCCGCCTCGAGCACACCGTCGCGCTCCGCGACCCAGAGCTGGCCGTGCGGGAGGACGACGTGGCTCAGCGCCATCCGGGTCACGGACGCCGCGACCTCCGGGTCGGCCGGACCGTCCGGCACCCCGTCACCGTCGAGGTCGATCTCAGGTGCCGAGGACTCGAGCAGGCGGGCCGTGACCGTGATGTCCACGAGCCCCGCAGGGCGCACGATCACGGACGGGGAGGTGCAGGTGGTCATGCCTCCAAGGGTGTCAGCGCGGGCCAAACCTGCTCAGCTTCCGTGGAGGCCGCGCCGGAGCGCCCGCGCCGCGCGCCGCATCGCCGCGGGAGCGACGGTCCCGAGCGCCACCATGTTGGCGAAGGAGTGGATGAGCCCGTCCTCGCAGACGTACGTCACCTCGACACCGGCCGCGCGCATCGCCTCGGCGTACGCCTCGCCCTCGTCGAGCAACGGGTCGAACCCGGCGGTGACGACGTACGCCGGCGGCAGCCCTTCGAGCTTGCCGTACAGCGGCGACAGCAGCGGGTCCGCGGGGTCCGGGCCCGAGGCGGTGTAGCAGTCGGACGCGAGGTCGACGAAGTCCCCGGTCAGGAAGAAGCCGGTCGCCATCTCCGTCCGGCTCGGCCGCGTCTCGACGAAGTCGACGACGGGGTAGATCAGCAGCTGGTACGCGGGCGGGACGACCCCGGCCGGCTGCTCCGTGCGGGCGACCACCTGCTGGGCGACGACGGTGGCGAGGTTGCCACCCGCGGAGTCTCCGCCGACCGCGACGCGGTGGCGGTCGATCCCGAGCGCGTCGGCGTGCGCGAGCACCCAGTCGTACGCCGCGAGGCAGTCCTCGTGCGCCGCGGGGAACGGGTGCTCGGGCGCGAGGCGGTAGTCGACCGCGACCACGCGGACGCCCGCCTGCTCGGCGAGGAAGCGGCAGGTTGCGTCGTGGCTCTCGAGGTCGCCGTAGATCCACCCGCCTCCGTGGAAGAACACGAGCGCGGGGGCCGTACCGGTCACCCCTCGCGGCGCGTAGACGCGCAGCGGCAGCGGACCTCCTGGCCCGTCGATCGTCCGGTCGTGCACGGACCCGATCGGGAGCCTCCCTCCCACGGCAGCCGCGCCGTCGCGGATGATGCGCCGCCCCTGGGGGATCGGCACCGACTCGGCGGCGGGGCCCTCCAGCGCCTGGAGGGTGAGCAGCAGCCGCATCTGCGGGTCGAGCGTCCGGTGGCGGCGCGTGACAGGGGCACCCGCGAGGCGGGCGAGCGCCGGCGGCGGGAGGCGGAAGAGCGCGCGCAGCGCGGATCCCTTGAGGGCTGTGGTGGAGGTCACGCCGGTACGGTAGCCGATCGCCGCGACGCCGGGCGGACGTCTGCACGACACCCGCCGGTCGCATTCCCGTGGCACGATGCCGTCATGGCCGAAGAGCTCGCCACAGGTGTCGCGACCGCGACCGCGGAGGCTCCGCGTTCACCGGACTCCTTCGACGTCGACCCGCCGTACGAGGCCGCGACCGGCGACCTGCCGGAGGACAGGTTCAGCGACCGGGAGCTGTCCTGGCTCGCGTTCAACGAGCGTGTGCTCGAGCTCGCCGAGGACCCGACGGTGCCGCTTCTCGAGCGCATCCGCTTCACCGCGATCTTCTCCGGCAACCTCGACGAGTTCTTCATGGTCCGCATCGCCGGGCTCAAGCGGCGCCTCGCGGCCGGCCTCGCGTCACGCCGTGCCAGCGGGATCCAGCCCCGGGAGGTCTGGCTCGCCAGCCTGGAGACGAGCCGCGCGCTCATGCTCCGGCAGGGTGCACTGCTGACGGACACGCTTCGGGGTGCCCTCGACGCACAGGGCATCGCGCTGCTGCACTGGGGCGACCTCGACGCTGACGAACAGGCCGTCGTCGGACGGGCCTTCCGCGAACGCGTGTTCCCCGTCCTCACCCCGCTGGCGGTCGACCCCGCGCACCCCTTCCCGTACATCTCGGGGCTCTCGCTCAACCTCGCCGTCGTGATGCGCAACCCGGCCACGGGCAAGTCGCACTTCGCGCGGGTGAAGGTGCCACCGATCTTCGACCGCTGGCTCGAGGTCGCGCCGCAGCGCTTCGTCCCGCTCGAGGAGGTGATCGCGGCGCACCTCGACGCACTCTTCCCCGGGATGGAGATTCTCGCCCACCACTCGTTCCGGGTGACCCGCAACGAGGACCTCGAGGTGGAGGAGGACGACGCCGAGAACCTTCTCAAAGCACTCGAGCAGGAGCTGCTGCGCCGCAAGTTCGGTCCGCCCGTACGCCTCGAGGTCGAGGACACGATGGACGAGCACGTACGCGAGCTGCTGGTCACCGAGCTCGACATCAGCGCCGACGAGGTCTTCGCGCTGCCGGCCCCGCTCGACCTCGCGAGCCTCCACGAGATCGCCGACCTCGACCGGCCGGAGCTCCACTTCGAGCCGTTCGTCCCGATGACGCACCCCGACCTCGCCGAGGTGGAGTCGGCGAGCCCTGTCGACATGTTCGCGGCTCTGCGCGAGAAGGACGTGCTGCTCCACCACCCGTACGACTCGTTCGCGACCAGCGTGCAGCGCTTCGTCGAGCAGGCGGCCTCGGACCCGCAGGTGCTCGCGATCAAGCAGACCCTCTACCGGACGTCCGGCGACTCTCCGATCATCGACTCCCTCGTCGACGCCGCTCGCGCCGGCAAGCAGGTGCTGGTCCTGGTGGAGATCAAGGCGCGCTTCGACGAGCAGGCCAACATCCGCTGGGCCCGCAAGCTCGAGCGCGCGGGCTGCCACGTCGTGTACGGGCTGCTCGGGCTCAAGACCCACTGCAAGCTCTGCCTGGTCGTGCGCGACGAGCCGGACGGGCTGCGCCGCTACGCCCACATCGGCACCGGCAACTACAACCCCAAGACGGCGCGCCTGTACGAGGACTACGGCCTGCTCACGACCGACCCCCGGATCGCCGACGACCTGACCGACCTCTTCAACAACCTCTCGGGGTACTCCCGCCGCGAGTCGTACGGACAGCTGCTGGTCGCACCGGCCGGCCTCCGTCCGGGGATCATCGAGCGCATCGAGCGCGAGGTCGCGCACCACCGCGCCGGCCGCCCTGCGGGGGTCCGGATCAAGGTCAACTCGATCGTCGACGAAGAGATCATCGACGCGCTGTACAGGGCGTCGCAGGCGGGTGTGCCGGTGCAGATGCTCGTACGCGGGATCTGCGCGCTGAGGCCAGGGGTGCCCGGGATGAGCGACCACATCGTCGTCAGGAGCGTGCTCGGGCGGTTCCTCGAGCACAGCCGCGTCTACTGGTTCGGCGGCGGGGGCGAACCCGAGGTGTGGATCGGGTCCGCCGACCTGATGCACCGCAACCTCGACCGGCGCGTCGAGGTGCTCGTCAGGCTCGACCGCCCCGAGCACATCGCGGAGATCGGGGCGATGCTCGAGCTCTCGATGGACCCGGGCATCGACGCGTGGAACCTGGGACCGGACGGCACGTGGACCCGCCAGCAGAGCTCCGGTGCCCCGTTGCGCGACCTCCAGCAGGTGACGATCGACCGCACGCGCGCCCGGCGTGCCCGCGCACGAGCCGAGGCAAAGGACCGTCCGGCGGTCGGCGGGTTCGCGTGAGCCGGCCGGTCCGCCGAGCGGCGGGCGCCCTGGTGTGGCGTCCGGCGCCGGGCGGTGCGCCCACCGACCTCCAGGTCCTGCTGGTGCACCGCACGCGCCACGACGACTGGACCGTACCGAAGGGGAAGATGGAGAGGGGCGAGCTGCGTCCGGTCACCGCCGTGCGGGAGGTCGAGGAGGAGACCGGCGTGACCGCACGACTCGGGGTCCCGCTGCTGGAGCTCGAGTACGAGTACACCGCCGGCCGGATGAAGAACGTCGCGTACTGGGCGGCCACCCCCGTGCGCGGGGACGCCGACGCGTACGAGCCGAACAAGGAGATCGACGGCGTGGAGTGGCTCACGGTCGCCAAGGCGCACCGCCGCCTGTCGTACGACTCGGACCGCGGTGTCCTGGACGCGTTCACGGAGAGGGTCGCGACGGGGGCGCTCGAGACGCGGACCCTCCTCGTCGTGCGCCATGCGACCGCCCGGCCGCGTCAGCGCTGGCGCAGGGAGCCGCTCGCCCGTCCGCTCAGCGCCCGAGGCAAGGACGAGGCGCGGCGACTGCGTCCCGCGCTGGGGGCGTACGGGGTGCACCACCTCCGGTCGAGCGCCGCACTTCGATGCGCCCAGACCCTGAGCCCGTACGCCGACGCCCTGCGCCGTCCCATCCTGCTCGACCACCGCCTCGACGAGCCCCGCGAAGGCGGTCCGGAGAAGCGGCGACCGGTTGCCGAGGCGATGGAGGAGGCGATGGCGCACAAGCGCCCGGTCGCCGTGTGCGGCCATCGCCCGGTGCTGCCCCGCATGCTCGACGCGGTCGGCGTCGACGCTTCCGCGGTGGACGCCGATCCACTCCCGGCCGCAGGCCTCGTCGTCGTCCACCACCGCAAGGGCGAGATCCACGCGATCGAGCGCCACGACGCGCACTGAGCGGGCGGCGCGCGGTGCTCGCCTGCCGGCGGTGCGCTGGCGTCCACCCGAATGCGCAGCGTGGACGCCCAGACACCAACACCCACACCAGCCCTCTCCGGCGGTGCGCTGGCGTCCACCCAAACCCACGACGTGGACGCCCAGACACCAACACCCACACCAGCCCTCTCCGGCGGTGCGCTGGCGTCCACCCAAACCCACGACGTGGACGCCCAGACCCCAACACCCACCCCCGGCGGTGGCTCAGCGGCCACCCGAACGTACGGCGCTGACCACGAGGCCGATCGCGGCGCCCGTCATCATCGCTGCCGCGACCGGGGCGAGGACGTCGACGCCGCGGTTCTCCAGCAGCCACGCTCCGGAGGCAGCGCCGGCGGCGATCCCGAGATTGAGGGCGGTGACGACGACCGCCCCGGCGGCACCGCGTGCGGCCGGAGAGGCGATCCGCATGACCGTCGCCTGGAAGACCGGCGGGAACAGCCCGATCATCGTTCCCCAGACCGCGATGACCGCGAGAGCGACCGCGGTGCGCGTGCCGAGCGCCGTGAGCGCGAGCACGGTGAGCGCGAACGCGACCGCGGTCCCCGGGAGGGCCGCCCTCGGGAACCGGTCCGACAGCGGCCCGGCGATCGCGAGCCCGAGCGCCCCTGCGACACCGAACAGCGCGAGCACGCCGCCGAGTGCCGCGGAGTCCATGCCCGCCACGCGCGTCACCAGCGGACCGACGTAGGTGAACACCTGGAAGTGGCCGACGAGCAGCAGCGCGCCGAAGGTCGCGGTGACGCCCACGCGAACGAGGGAGCGGTCGTGGCCTGCCGACGCTGTCCCCGTGGGCTCGTCCCTCGCGGCGCGGGCGATATCACGAGGAAGCACCTTCGCGAGCGCGAGCGAGGCGACAGCGAGGAGGATGCCCGCACCCACGAGCACCGCCCGCCAACCGAAGAGCTCGGCCACCGCCGTACCGAGCGGCACGCCGACGACCCCCGCCGCGGTCGGCCCGACGAGCACGACCGACACCGCCTTGCCGAGGTGCCGGTCGTCGACGAGCGACGCCGCGTACGGCACGAGCAGAGCCCACAGCAGACCGTGCGCACCCGCAGCAACGACGCGGGCCGCGACCAGCAGCCCGTACGCGGGCGACACCGCCGCAAGGAGAGCCGCGCCGGCACTCACCAGCACCGCGCCGAGCATCACCCCGCGGCGAGGGAGCCGCCGGGTTGCCCGCTCCAGCGGCAGGCTGAGGGCCGCGACGGTGAGCGCCCAGGCCGTGACGAGCAGACCGACCTGGCCCCGCGAGACCTCGAGGTCGTGGGCCATCGAGGGCAGCAGCCCGGCGGGGAGCAGCTCGACCGTCACGGTCGCGAAGGCCGCGCCGGCGAGGGTGAGCAGCGCTGCCCAGGTCTGGCGGGTCATGCCCGGCTGACTGATCGTGGTCTGTGTCATGCTGGGAACGTAGACCTTCACATCTGTGTCAAGGTCAAGCCGACGGTGAAGGGGATCACGGATGCGCGTCGGAGAGCTCGCTGAAGCCACGGGGGTCGCTCCCCGGATGCTTCGCTACTACGAGGAGCAGGGCTTGCTCACCTCGCACCGCGAGCCCAACGGCTACCGGTCGTACGACGACGCAGCCGTTGAGCGGGTCCGGACCGTGAAGAGCCTCATCGCCTCCGGCCTGCCGACCCGGCTCGTACGGGTCGTCCTCGACGTCGAGGCCCTGGCCGACGACGAACGCTCACCGTCGTGCAGCCGCGAGTTCGCGGAGATGCTGGCTGCCGAACGCGCCTCGTTGGAGGACAAGATCGCCTGCCTGAGCAAGAGCCGCGACACGGTCACGCGCTACCTCGAGCGCACCCGGCACGGTGACCTCGCGCGCGACCCGCACCCCGCCTGACCACGGCGTACGTCACCGCCGCGCGCCGACTCGTCGGCCACCGTTCACCTGCGGTTCACCTGCGTCCGGCTGCTGCTTCACCTGTGCTCCCTAACGTCATCGTCGACACCAAGAGATCGACATGACTTCCCAGAGAGGGAACGCACGTGAACCGCAACAAGCTCCGCGTGGCCACTCCGCTGGCACTGGCCGCCGTCGCCGCCCTCGCCCTGTCCGCCTGTGGTGCGGGCAACGAGGCGGGCGCGACCGACGAGGGCACGACCAGCGCGCTGGGCGGCACGCTCAACGGCGCCGGCGCCAGCTCGCAGGAGGCGGCCGTCGCCTCGTGGAAGCAGGGCTTCCAGACGGCGAACCCTGACGTGACCGTCAACTACGACCCGGCCGGCTCCGGTGCAGGCCGCGAGCAGTTCATCGCCGGCGGCACCGACTTCGCCGGGTCCGACGCCTACCTCGACGACGACGAGCTGGCCTCCGCCGAGAAGCGGTGCTCCTCCGACGTGATCGAGATCCCGACGTACGTCAGCCCGATCGCCGTCATCTACAACCTGCCGGGCGTCGACGGGCTGCGACTGTCGCCTGAGACGCTCGGCAAGATCTTCGCCGGCACCCTCTCGACGTGGGACGACCCGGCGATCAAGGCGGACAACCCGGACGCCACCCTGCCGTCGTCCAAGATCACCCCGGTCCACCGTTCGGACGACTCCGGGACGACCGAGAACTTCACCGCCTACATGGCCGCAGCAGCACCGCAGGGTTGGACCGAGGGTGAGGTCGAGACCTGGCCGATCAAGGGCGGTGAGGGCGCGCAGGGCACCTCCGGCGTCGTCGCGACCGTCAAGGGCGGCGAGGGGACGATCGGGTACGCCGACGCCAGCCAGGCCGGCGACCTCGGCGTCGCGTCGCTGAAGGTCGGCGAGGAGTACGTCGGCCCGAGCCCGGAGGCCGCCGCCAAGATCCTCGAGGCGTCGAAGCAGAAGGCAGGCCGCGGCGACACCCACCTCGTGATGGACATCGACCACACCACGACCGCGTCGGGGGTCTACCCCGCTGTGCTGCTGTCTTACCAGATCGCGTGCCTGACGTACGAGGACGAGGCCAAGGCCGACCTCGTCAAGGGATGGCTGACCTACGTCGCCAGCTCCGAGGGCCAGCAGTCCGCCGCGAAGGGAGCCGGGTCCGCTCCGCTGACGAGTGCGCTCGAGGAGCGCATCACCGACATCGTCGACGGGATCTCGGCGAAGTGATGCCCCTGCGGGTGGCCGTCCGTACCGGGGGATCGGACGGCTGCCCGCAGGTCACTTCCCACCGTCTCCACCAGAGGACCTCTTCGTGACCGACACCTCCACACCGTCCCCGCCACGGGACTCCGCCGAAACGGTCCCTTCCAAGGGCAGGTTCGGCGACCGCATGTTCCTCGGCCTCTCGAGGGGCGCCGCGCTGACGATCCTCGTCATCCTGGCGGGCGTCGCGGTCTTCCTCACCGCCGAAGGCATCCCGGGGATCACCGCCTCGCCCGACGAGGTCAAGAGCGGCAAGACGTTCCTGGCCTTCGTGCTCCCGCTCGTCTTCGGGACGCTCTGGAGCGCGACGCTGGCCCTCCTGATCGCCGTTCCGCTCGCCGTCGCTGTGGCGCTGTTCGTCACCTACTACGTCCCTCGTCGACTCGGGCACACGCTCGGGTACGTCATCGACCTGCTCGCCGCCGTGCCCTCGGTGGTCTTCGGTCTGTGGGGCATGCGGGTGCTCGCCGGCCAACTGGTGGGCCCGTACGCGTGGCTCGAGGCGAACCTCGGGTTCCTCCCGTTCTTCGGCGGTCCGGCGTCGGCGACCGGGCGCACCATCCTCACCGCGGCCATCGTGCTCGCCGTGATGATCCTCCCGATCGTCACCGCCATCGCGCGTGAGGTATTCCGCCAGACCCCGGTCCTCCTCGAGGAGGCCGCACTCGCGCTCGGTGCAACCCGCTGGGAGATGATCCGCACGGTCGTCCTCCCGCACGGCCGCTCCGGGATGATCGGTGGCGCGATGCTCGGCCTCGGGCGTGCGCTCGGCGAGACGATGGCCGTCGCGATGGTCCTCTCGGCTTCCGGCGTCATCTCCTTCAACCTCATCAGCTCGTCGAACCCGAGCACGATCCCGGCCAACATCGCGCTGCAGTTCAACGAGGCCTCCGGGCTGACGGTCAACGCACTGATCGCGTCCGGCCTCGTGCTCTTCGTCATCACCTTCGCCGTCAACCTCGCGGCCCGCGCCATCGTGAACCGGCGCAAGGAGTTCTCGGGAGCGCGCGCATGACCACGACTGCTCCTCCGCGCCCTCAGCGCGACGACACCCCCGTACGAGGCCGCGGCTGGCAGCAGCCCCAGCTGCCTCGGGGCACCAGCTGGTATGCCCTGGCGCTCGCCGTCGTCGTCACCTCCGGGCTCCACGCCGGTCTGGCGATCGCGCTTCTCCCCGCTCTCCTCGCGGGGTGGGCCGTCATCGGGATCGGGTACCCCGTCGTCTCGTACGCCATCGAAGGCCGTCGCAAGGCGCTCGACCGGCTCGTCACGATCGTGGTCGCGAGCGCGTTCGCAATGGCGATGGTGCCGCTGGTCTCGATCCTGTGGACCGTCGTCAAGAACGGCCTGCCGGTTCTCTCCGCGGAGTTCTTCACCTACTCGATGCGCAACGTCGTCGGTGAGGGCGGCGGCATCTACCACGCGATCTGGGGAACGGTCCTCATCACGGCCGCAGCGGCCGCGATGGCCGTGCCGCTCGGTCTGCTCACGGCGATCTTCCTCGTCGAGTACGGCGGCGACGGGCGCCTCGCGAAGGTCGTCCGCTTCCTCGTCGACGTGATGACCGGGATCCCCTCGATCGTCGCGGGCCTCTTCGCGTACGCGCTGTTCGTCGTCGCCTTCGGGCCTGGTGTCCGGATGGGGTTCGCCGGCGCCGTCGCACTCACGGTCCTCATGACGCCGGTCGTCGTCCGTTCGTCCGAGGAGATGCTGCAGCTCGTGCCGCACGAGCTGCGCGAGGCGGCGTACGCGCTGGGTGTCCCCCGGTGGCGGACGATCGTGAAGGTGGTCCTGCCGACCGCTCTCGCGGGACTCGTCACGGGGATCACGCTCGCCGTCGCGCGTGTGATCGGCGAGACCGCGCCCCTCCTCATCACGGTCGGGATCACCGACTCGACCAACTTCAACCTGTCGGACGGGCGCATGGCGACCCTGCCCGTCTTCACCTACAGCTCCATCATGAGCCCCGGCGTACCGCCGGAGCCGTCCATCGCACGGGCCTGGGGTGCCGCACTCGTGCTGATGCTGATCGTGATGGTGCTCAACCTCGTGGCCCGCCTCGTGACCCACTTCTTCTCCCCCAAGGACAAGCGATGAGCATGCGATCCGTACTCCGCGCCCCCGCCACGTCGTCCGCACCGGTGACGTCGGCGGCCGGCACCTCCCCACGACCCGCCGCGATCGGCATCGACGTGGAGGACCTCGACATCTACTACGGGGACGTCCACGCCGTCCGCGGCGTGACGCTCGCCATCCCCGCCCAGTCGGTGACGGCGGTGATCGGCCCGTCGGGCTGCGGGAAGTCGACGTTCCTGCGCTCGCTGAACCGGATGCACGAGGTCGCCCCCAGCGCCCGGGTCGAGGGCAGGGTCCGCGTCGACGGACGCGACCTGTACGCGCCCGGCGTGGATCCGGTGCTCGTACGACGTGAGATCGGCATGGTCTTCCAGCGGCCCAACCCCTTCCCGACGATGTCGATCCGCGACAACGTCCTGGCGGGCGTCCGCCTCAACGGCGGCCGGCTCAAGAAGGACGATGCCGAGGCCCTCGTCGAGCGCTCGCTGCGCGGCGCGAACCTCTGGGACGAGGTGAAGGACCGCCTCCACCGACCCGGCGCCGGCCTGTCCGGCGGCCAGCAGCAACGGCTCTGCATCGCGCGCGCCATCGCCGTCGAGCCGCAGGTCCTCCTCATGGACGAGCCGTGCTCGGCGCTCGACCCGATCTCGACGAGCGCGATCGAGGACCTGATCGGCCAGCTCAAGGACGCCTACACGATCGTCATCGTCACCCACAACATGCAGCAGGCGGCCCGGGTCTCCGACGAGACCGCCTTCTTCAACCTCGCGGGGGTCGGGGAGCCCGGCGAGCTGATCGAGTCCGGACCGACGACCAAGATCTTCTCGAACCCGGAGAACCCGTCGACGGAGGCCTACATCACGGGCCGGTTCGGCTAGACACACGCCGGCACCACGACGAAGGGCGCCTGCTGACCTCGAGGTCAGCAGGCGCCCTTCGTGTGTCGTACGAGTCGGCGGATCGCACCTTACGGAAGGAACATGGCGCAGAACCAGTAGGTGAGCGCAGCGACGAGCGCCGCGGCCGGGATGGTGACGATCCACGCCGTCACGATGCCTCGGGCGACGCCCCACCGGACGGCGCTGAACCGTTTGGTGGCACCGGCGCCCATGATCGACGAGGTGATCGTGTGCGTGGTCGAGACCGGCGCGTGGAGGCCGATCGCCATCACGTACAGGACCGCCGCAGCCGTCGCCTCTGCCGCGAAACCGCGTGCAGGGTCGAGATGGATGATGCGACGGCCGAGCGTCCGCATGATGCGCCATCCGCCCGAGTACGTCCCGAGCGAGATCGCGGCGGCAGCGCCGACCTTGACCCACAGCGGGATGCCGTCGTCGGCGGCGACGTACCCGCCGGCGAGCAGCGCGAGGAACATGACGCCCATCGTCTTCTGCGCGTCCTGCAGACCGTGACCGAGCGCCATCGCGGCCGCCGAGACGGTCTGGGCGAGGCGGAAGCCTCGCATCGTGCGCTGCGGGTTGCGGTGCCTGAAGATCCACATGATCGCGAGCATCAGCAGGAACGCGCCGCCGAAGCCGACGACCGGCGAGACGACCATCGGGATCGCGACCTTGTCGAGCACCGTCTGCCACTCGACGGTGCTGGCCGAGGCCACGCCGGCGCCGACCAGGCCGCCGATCAGCGCGTGGGACGAGGACGACGGAAGCCCGAAGTACCACGTGATGAGGTTCCAGACGATCGCGCCGACGAGGGCTGCGAACACGACGGTGAGGCCGTGGTTGCCCTCACCCTCGACACCTTCGGCGATGATGCTGCCGACCGTGTCTGCGACCTCGGTCCCGAGGAACGCTCCGATGAAGTTCATGATCGCGGCCATGATCAGTGCGATCCGCGGTGTCAGCGCCCGGGTGGAGACCGAGGTAGCGATCGCGTTGGCTGCGTCGTGGAAACCGTTGGTGTAGTCGAAGATCAGCGCAACGCTGATGACCAGGACCACCATGGCCAGGGTGAGGTCCACCCTCAGGACTCCTTGACGGCGATCTGCTCGACCGTGTTGGCCACGGACTCGAGCGCGTCGACGGCATCCTCGAGGGACTCGAGGACGTCCTTGAGCTTGAGGACCTCGAGCGCCTTGTACTCGCCGGAGAACAGCTTGGCCAGGATGCGGCGGTAGTCGCGGTCTGCCTGGTTCTCAAGACGGTTGATCTCGATCCAGTACTCCGACAGGTCCGTCATCGTCCGCAGCCGCGGCATCGCCTCGGCGGTGAGCTCGCAGCCGCGCTGGATCACCTCGACCATCGACGCCATCCGCGACGGCAGGGAGTCCAGGTCGTACAGGACGACCAGGTCACCGGCCTCGTCGATGAAGTCCATGACGTCGTCGAGGCTGCTCGCGAGCTTGTAGATGTCCTCGCGGTCGAACGGCGTCACGAAGGTCTGGTTGACGCGGTTGATGATCGCGTGGGTCGTGTCGTCTGCAGCGTGCTCGACCTCGACGAGCTGCTTGGCCACCGCATCACGGTCGGCGGAGGAGTCGAGCATCTTCGCCAGAAGGTTCGCGCCGTCCACAAGGTGGTTCGCGAGCTCAGCGAAGAGATCGTAGAAAGATGTTTCAGTCGGTCGGATACGCAACCGCACGACAAGCTCCCGTCAGGGTGGGGTAAGGCCGCATCAATGGTAGATCCTGCGCCTGAAGACTACGCCGGACGCCCTGGGATAAGCGCGCGGGCGCGTCAGGCGCAGCCCCGATGGGGCCGAACACCAAGGATCTCGTCGACCATCTGCTGGCTCAACGGGCCGGGCGTCTCCGACGCGGCGATCATCAGGTTGCTCGTCATCTCGATCTCGTCGAGCGCATCCTGGTCGCGTAGACGCACGTCCAAGGGCTCCGGTGTCGCCACAACGGCCTCCTCCGCACCAGGTCGACGGCTGTACCGGTTCAAGGCTACGTGCTCGGCGACGAGTGGGTGCGGCGGATCCGACAATCGGTGGAAAATCAACCGACCTCGCATCTGAAGGGCTGGTGAGGCAGCGCGGATCGGCACTCGGGGTCGAAATCACCACTGGTTCCGTCGCTGTCGGGGTGTCAAGACGTGACATCCGCCGAAGGAAGTGGTGGGCCCCGTGGGGATCGAACCCACAACCCACGGATTAAAAGTCCGTTGCTCTACCGATTGAGCTAGAGGCCCGAGGGATCAGGGTCTCGCCGAACCACGGTTCTTCGCCGGCGAGGGGGTCCTGATTCCTGGCGGTCAGTATGCCGCATCACCGACGGACGGACTGTGTGGTGCCATCTCGTCCTGAAGGCATGGTCCCTCACGGTCCGTCGTGTCGAGCATCGCCACGCGGACACCGTGCGGGTAGACCTCCACGGTGACCCGGGCGGCCGATACTCCCTCGTCGGCGCGACGCCGGATCGACGCAGGTAGCTCGCGACTCTCGAAGGACGTCGAGCCATGCCACGCTCCGTCACAGTCTGGGGAAGCACCCCACCCTGCTCAGGTTCGGACGCCAACGTGACGTGCCTTCACGAACCGGCGGCTCACCGGCGCGCGTCGTCCTCAGCCGGCGGTGACGGCGGTGACGTTGAGGTGGTTCGAGATCGACGCGTAGCGCTCGGCGAACACCCGGACACCCCGCGTGTCGAACGCGACGACGATGCCGCGGATCGAGGCGCGCGGCAGCGTGCTGTTGCGCTGGTAGACGGGCCCTCCGCTGTCGCCGTTGCGCGCAACGACCTTGTCGTCGTCACGCCGCCCTCGCATGAGGTACGTGGTGCAGGTCGACTGGTTGCCCGGGATGTCGCAGTACGTCGCCGTCAGGCTCTTGATCTTGATCCCGCAGATGGATCGTGTGACCGTCCCCGAGGCGCAGACCGAGTCACCGACGGCGCCGTCGTTCGCACCGGTGACGACCCGCGACGTGAAGTTGTCGAGGCCGTCGGTGTAGATGTTCGGGGAGTAGCTGGAGCCCCCGAGACGCGCCTGGTCGTAGCTCGGATATCCGGACCGGCCGGCGGTCGTCCCGTAAAAGTGGGATCCGGAGTTCCACCGCGTCCCGTTCGGTCCGCAGTGGGCGGCCGTGACGGAGTAGTAGGCGCCGGACGACCGTCCGCGCGCCGTGAAGCCAGCGGTGCAGAACGTTCCGCCGGACTTCGTGATCTTGGCGGCACCCCAGTGGGGCGCGGAGTCGCTCGTCCTGGAGGCGCGCCCTGACGCGCCGCCGTACTGGACGACGACCGCTCCGGCGTCCACGCCCTGCAGCGGCTGCCGGAGGGTATCGAGACGGTCGGTCGGCGGCGCCTCGGAGCCGATGACGACGACCACTGCCTCGAGCTCTGGATCGAGGTCGACCGAGTAGCCCGTCTCGGGCTCCGGGGTGAGGGTGCGCCAACGCTGCTCCCAGACGGCAGCCCACGCCTCGCGGAGCTCAGCCGCGGACCGCTCGGAGACCCGGACGTCCAGGGCCTTCCTCGCCTCCTCCGGCAAGCCCGCCGTGAGTGACGACACGAGTGCCTTGCCGTCGGTCTCCTTGGTGACGACCAGCGTGTATCCGGCAGCGGGACTTCCGATGACACCGATCAACCCTTGGTCGAGGCTCACCGGGGCCCCGTCAGCGGGCTTCTCGCCCTTCGGCGTCAGGAGTGCGCTGAGCCGGTCGGCGACCTCCCGCTGGACCTTGGTCGCGCGTGGTCCGTCGGCCGCCCGTGGATCGGGCCCCAGCGTGTCGTCGTCCGCGCGAGGTGCGGTCTTCTCTGCTGCCAGCTGGACGACCTCGCCCTGGGTGGCTGGACCTTCGGTGGTGAGGAGAGCGAGGCCGCAGAGCACGGCGGCGGCGGGGACGGCGATACGCGAGCGTCTGAACACGAGGGTTCCTTCTGTCGCATGGCTTGTCTTCGCGAGGATAGCGACAATCCGTCACCTCGGCAGAGCTCGTCCCCCGTGCTGGGGACGGACGGTCGCCCGAACCGCCGGCGTGACGCCGGCACGGCAAGGTGTGGCGGAGGACACCTTCGGGCCTATTGTGCTCTCACCTATCAGAGGGAGAACCGATCGTGTCCATCGCTCACAAGGTCGCCGCGCTCGTCGCGGCGAGCGGCTTGACGCTCAGCGGCCTCGCGGCAGCCTCGCCCGCGCTCGCCGACGAGCCCGCCCCGACGTACTACGTCTCGCTGGGAGACTCGCTCGCGACCGGCTGGCAGCCGGACACCAAGACGAACGACACCGAGACCGCCTACACCAACCGGCTGTACCAGCAGCTCAAGAAGACCCACCCGAACCTCCAGCACGAGCCGTTCGGCTGTGCCGGAGCGACCGCCCGCTCGGTCCTCACCGGGAGCCACGCGAACGGCACCCCCGGTGCGTGCACCTACGACGAGGGCACGCAGCTCGCCGCGGCGGTGGCCTTCATCAAGGATCACCCCGGCCAGGTCGCGTACGTCTCGGTCGGCATCGGCGCGAACGACGTCCACCCCTGCGTGCCGGGCGGGGCCGATGGCGACAACATGCTGATCTGCCTGAGCAAGCGCATCCAGTCGGTCGGAGTCGACGTGTCCGCCATCGACGCCGCACTCCGTCAGGCCGGCGGCTCGACACCCCGCTACGTCGGGATGACGTACTACAACCCGTTCCTGGCGGGCTGGCTCACGACGGAGGGCAAGCCGCTCGCCGACCTGTCGATCGGCGTGGCTCAGCAGCTCAACGACACCCTCACGAGCGCGAACACGAAGAACGGCTTCGCGACCGCAGACGTGGCCGGAGCCTTCTCCTCCAACGCGACGACGCCGCTGGTGACGATCGACGTTCCCGGGGGCCAGGCGGAGGTCCCGCTCAACGTCGCCCGCATCTGCCAGTGGACGTGGATGTGCTCCGCAGCGGACATCCATGCCAACGACACAGGGCACCAGAAGATCGCCGACGCCTTCGTGGCGGCGCTCGCGCCCAGGCCCACGCCGCCGAAGCCCACACCCCCCAAGCCTGCCCCGGTCGTGAAGGTCGCGACCACGACGAGCGCGAAGCTCGTCGGCAAGCACCGCATCACGACGAAGAAGCGTGCCGCCGTACGCGTCCGGGTCCGCGCCGCACGCGGCGTGAAGCCGGGCGGTGTGCTCGTCGTCAAGGACGGCAGGCGCACGCTCAAGAAGGTGCGTGTCGGTGCCAGCGGGATCAAGCGCGTCACGCTCCCCCGCCTCAAGAAGGGGAAGCACCGCATCACCGTGACGTACAAGGGGTCCAGGACGACGAAGCCCAGCCGGTCGAAGCCGATCCGGATCACGGTGGTCAAGCGCCGCCGCTGAGGTCGCACATGACGATGCGGTCGGTCGGTGCTCGTGCGGAGCACCGACCGACCGCACCTCCGCCCCTACTCCTTCGTGCTGAACGCCGCGTCGAAGGCGGCGTCGGGCGCGTCGAAGAGGTTCGCCTTCACGAACGCCAACGCCTCCGGAGCTCCGACAAGGCGGTCCATCCCCGCGTCCTCCCACTCGACCGACACAGGCCCGTCGTAGCCGATCGAGCTGAGCATCCGGAAGCACGCTTCCCAAGGAACGTCGCCCCGCCCCGTCGACACGAAGTCCCACCCGCGGCGCGGATCCGCCCACGGAAGGTGCGATCCCAGACGACCGTTGCGCCCGTTGCCGACCTGCTTCTTCGCGTCCTTGCAGTCGACGTGGTAGATCCGGTCCTTGAAGTCCCACAGGAACCCGAGCGGGTCGAGGTCCTGCCAGACGAAGTGCGACGGGTCCCAGTTGAGGCCGAACGCCTCCCTGTGACCGATCGCCTCGAGGGTGCGGACGGTCGTCCAGTAGTCGTACGCGATCTCGCTCGGGTGCACCTCGTGAGCGAACCGCACGCCCTCCGCGTCGAAGACGTCGAGGATCGGGTTCCACCGGTTCGCGAAGTCCTCGTACCCTGCGTCGACGAGGGCCTCCGACGCCGGCGGGAACATGGCGACGTACTTCCAGATCGACGAGCCGGTGAACCCGACGACCGTGTCGACGCCGAGGAGGCGGGCAGCCCGAGCGGTGTTCTTCATCTCCTCGGCGGCACGCTGACGAACCCCCTCGGGGTCACCGTCTCCCCAGATCCGGTCGGGAAGGATGTCGCGGTGCCGGGCGTCGATGGGGTCGTCGCAGACCGCCTGGCCCTTGAGGTGGTTCGAGATGGCGTAGACCTCGAGACCGTACCGGTCCAGCACGTCGCGCTTGGCCCGCACGTAGCCGGGGTCCTCGACCGCGGCCCACGGGTCGAAGTGGTCGCCCCAGCAGGCGATCTCCAGGCCGTCGTAGCCCCACCCGGAGGCCAGCCGTGCGACCTCCTCGAACGGCAGGTCGGCCCACTGACCGGTGAAGAGGGTGATCGGTCGCGTCATGTCGGGTCTCCTTCTTGCCCGGCGTGCGGGCCCTCGGCGGTGCGCACGTCCTGCGGCACCGTGTGACGGCGGGAGTCGTCCTCCGCGCTGGTCTCCACCGCGGCGAGCACCCGCTGCACCGACAGGCCGTCGGCGAACGACGGTCTCGGCTGCTCGCCTGCGGCGATCGCGTCGACGAGGTCGACGACCTGGTGGGTGAAGCCGTGCTCGTAGCCGAGGCCGTGGCCCGGAGGCCACCACGCTCCGGTGTACGGGTGGGTCGGTTCGGTGACGACGATCCGCCGGAAACCGGCGGTCTCCGCAGGCTCTGTGGCGTCGTAGAACTGGAGGAGGTTCATCTCCTCGAAGTCGAACGCCAGCGCACCGTCGGAGCCGCTGATCTCGAGGCGCATCGCGTTCTTGCGGCCCGTCGCGAAGCGGGTCGCCTCGAAGACGCCGAGGGCGCCGTTGGCGAAGCTCGCGGTGAAGGCCGCCGCGTCGTCCACGGTCACCGGGCCACGTTCCGCGTCGGCGCTCCCGCTCCCCCCGAGGGTGCCGTGGTCGCCGGCGACAGGACGGCTGTCGACGAAGGTCCGGAGGACACCGCTGACCGAGGTGATCGCTGAGCCGGTGACGTACTGGGCCGCGTCGACCACGTGAGCGCCGATGTCGCCGAGCGCTCCGGAGCCGGCGAGCGACTTGTCCAGCCGCCAGCTGAGCGGGACGTCGGGGTCGGTGAGCCAGTCCTGCAGGTACTGGGCGCGGACGTGACGGATCGTGCCGAGACGGCCGTCGGCGACGAGTCGCCGCGCGAACGAGAGTGCGGGCGTGCGGCGGTACGTGAAGCCGACCATCGCGTACACACCCTGCGTCGCGGCCTCCGCGGCCGCGTCGGCCATCAGCTCGGCCTCCTCGACGGTGTTCGCCAGCGGCTTCTCACAGAGGACGTGCTTGCCGGCACGCAGCGCGGCGACCGCGATCTCGGCGTGCGTGTTTCCCGGGGTGCAGATGTCGACCAGGTCGATGTCGTCGCGCGCGATCAGCGCGCGCCAGTCGGACTCGACCGACTCCCAGCCGAACCGGTCGGCGACCGCCTGTGCAGCACCGACGTCGCGCCCGCAGAGGGCGCGGAGCCGCGGCGTCAGCGGGAGGGGGAAGAACGACGGCGCGGTACGCCACGCCTGGGAGTGCGCTGCGCCCATGAAGGCGTAGCCGACCTGCCCGACGCCGAGCTCGCGTGAGGTGTCTGTCATGGGGATCCTTCGGGCCGAGGGGACGGAGGAACGTGGCGTACGCCCCGCCGCGTCAGGAGGGTCGCGGCGGGGCGTACGTCCGACGTCAGGACTCGAAGGCCGAGTCCATGTACTGGTCGACGTTCTCCTTGGTCACGATCGGTGCGGCGAGCTGGACGATCCTCGGGACCTCGACCTCGGCCAGGTCCGACATGGAGCGGCCCTGTGCGATGAGGCGGGCGAGCTTGATGCCGTCCGCACCCTGCGTCGACGGGTAGATGACGGTGGCCTTGAGGACCGTGTCGTCCGCCTCGATGGAGCGCATCACGTTGGCCGAACCGGCGCCGCCGACCATGACGAACTCGTCGCGACCGGCGTTGTCGATCGCCGCCATGACACCGACACCCTGGTCGTCATCGTGGTTCCAGAGGAAGTCGATCTTCGGTGCCGCCTGCAGCAGGTTGGCCGCAGCGCGCTCGCCGGTCTCGACGGTGAACTCCGCTGCCACGCGGTTCGACACCTTCAGACCGCAGTCGGCAAGCGCGTCCTTGAACCCGCGCGACCGGTCCTGCGTGAGGGGGAGGGAGTCGATGCCCGCGATCTCCGCGACGACCGCGTCGGTGCTGCCATCGGCCTGCTGGCAGATGTAGCGGCCCGCGGACACCCCCATGCCGTAGTTGTCACCGAGCACGGTCGTACGCGCGGCGAACGGGGAGTCGAACTCGCGGTCGACGTTGATCACCGGGATCCCCGCCTCCATCGCCCGGGTCGCCACGTCGGTCATCGCCGCACCGTCGAAGGGCAGGAGGACGATCGCGTCGACCTTGTCGTTGATGAAGGTCTCCACCTGCGAGATCTGCAGGTTCACGTCGTTCGTGCCCTCGGCGTTGACGAGCTCCACGTCGTCGAACGCCTCGGCCTGCTTCACGGCCGCATCGGTGATCGCCCCCATCCAGCCGTGGTCGGCGGCCGGCGCCGAGAATCCGATCCGTACGGTGTCGCCCGTCTCGGCGTTGTCGCCGGCGCCGGCGTTGGCGGCGTTGCCGTCGCCGTCGCCGTCGTCGGAGCTGTTGGTGCAGGCAGACAGAGCCAGGGTGGCGGCGGCGAGGACGCCGCCGATCGCCAGCAGCCGTCGGCGCGGGGTGGTGGTGGACATGCCGTCTCCTCGGTGGGGTTAGGTGTTGCGGTTCGCCAGCCGCTGCTGGAGGAGCACAGCGGCGACGATGATCACGCCTTTGGCGACGGCTTGGACGGACGTCGACAAGTTGTTGAGCGTGAAGACATTGGTGAGGGTGGTGAAGATCAGGACGCCCAGGAGGGTGCCGACCACGGTGCCGCGGCCGCCGCTGAGGAGCGTGCCGCCGATGACGACGGCGGCGATGGCGTCGAGCTCCCACATCAGGCCGTGCGTGGACGACCCGGTCTGCGTCCGCGACATGAGCATGACCGCGGCGAGACCACAGGTCGCGCCGAGGAGGGCGTACAGGTAGACGGTGTGGCGCTGGACCTTGATGCCCGCGAGACGGGCCGCCTCAGTGTTGCCACCCACGGCGAACGTCCGGCGTCCGAAGGTGGTGCGGTTGAGCAGGAACCAGCCGGCGACGACCACGGCCGCGAACACGAACACGATCACCGGAACGCCGAACGGCCGGGCGCCGAGAGCATCGCGGAAGCCCTGGTCGCGGATGATCTGGGTCTTACGGTCGGCCAGGATCTCGGCGAGACCACGGGCGCTCGCCAGCATCGCGAGCGTCGCGATGAACGGCACGATCTTGCCGTACGCGATGAGGACGCCGTTGATCACGCCGCAGGCGATGCCGACACCGATCGCCGTCGTCGCGATCACGATCCAGCCGACGTCGCCGGCCATCGCCTGGGTGCCGGTGGTCGACGCCCACACAGAGGACAGGGCGACGATCGCTCCGACGGAGAGGTCGATGCCGCCGCCGGTGATCACGAACGTCATGCCGATCGCCACCACGCCGATCGCCGACGCGAGGCTGAGCACGGTGATGATGTTGTTGGTGCTGGCGAAGCGGTCGCCGGCGGTCACGAGCCCGACGACGCAGAGCAGCACGAGCGCGACGACGAGGCCGAGGTTGCGCGCCACGCCGAGCGAGCGCGCGCGCTTCTGCGGCGCGGCCGTCGTCGGCTGAACGCTCCCTGTCACCGATGAGGTACTCACGCGGCGTCACCTTCCGGTCGGTGGTCTGTGGACGGGTCGTCGGCCGCCTCGTGCGTGGCGAGGATGCGGTCGAGGACGGCGTGGGCGTCGAGCGAGTCCGCCGCGGCGGCATCGACGACGCGGCCGTCGGCCACGACGAGGACCCGGTCGGACAGTCCGAGCACCTCGTCGATGTCGCTGGAGACGACGACGACGGCGAGCCCGTCGTCGGCGAGCGTGCGGATCAGCTGGTAGATCTCGCTGCGGGCCCCGACGTCGACCCCGCGGGTGGGCTCGTCGAGCAGGAGGACCCGGCACCTGCGCAGGAGCCAGCGCGCGAGGACGATCTTCTGCTGGTTGCCGCCGGACAGCGTCCGCGTGAGCCGGTCGGGATCGTCCGGCCGCAGGTCGACCGAGCGGGCAGCCTCCTGGGCAGCACCTCGCTCTGCCGCGTCGCGCGTGGCTCCGAGCCGGGAGAAGCGGGTGAGGCTGGCGAGCGAGATGTTGCGGTAGACCGCCTCGTCGAGGACCAGGCCCTGCGACTTGCGCTCCTCCGGGCACAGGCCGAGCCCGGCGGCGACCGCAGCGTGCACGGAACCGCGCCGCAGGGGCCGCCCGTCGACGGTGACCGATCCGCGGTGCGCTCGCCGGGCGCCGTACACGGTCTCGACGATCTCGCTGCGGCCGGCGCCCACGAGCCCGGCGAGGCCGACGATCTCTCCTGGGCGTACGGCGAACGAGACGTCGTCGAACTCGCCGTCACGACCCAGCCCCTCGACGACCAGCAGAGGCGGCACGTCGGGGATCGGCTGCGTCCGCCGCGGAAGGTCTCCGGACACCTCGCGGCCGGTCATGAGCGTGATGAGCTCGGTGGTCGGTGTCTCGCGGGCGGGAAGGTCGGCGGCCACCGTACGGCCGTCCTTGAGCACCGTCAGACGGTCGCCGATCCTGCGGATCTCCTCGAGGCGGTGCGAGATGTAGATGATCGCCTTGCCCGAGGCGCGGAGGTCGTCGATCACACGGAACAGTCCGTCGACCTCGTCCGGGTCCAGCACGGCCGACGGCTCGTCCATGACGATGACCCGGGCGTGGCGCGAGAGGGCGCGGGCCATCGACACGGTCTGCTTGCCCGCGGCAGAGAGGCTGCCGATCTCGCGCGCGGGGCGGATCTCGGGGTGGCCGAGCGAGGTGAGGAGCGCACGGGCTTCGCGGCGGGTGTCGCCCATGCGCGCGAAGCCGAGGCGCGTCTTCTCGTGGCCCAGGAAGATGTTGTCCGCGACGCTGAGCCCGTCGACGAGGTCGAGCTCCTGGTAGATGGTGGCGATCCCGGCGTCGAGGGCCGCCTGCGGGTCGCTGAACGAGACCGGCTCCCCGTCCATCCGGATCTTGCCCTCGTCCACGGCGTGCGCACCGGAGAGCACCTTGATCAGCGTCGACTTGCCTGCGCCGTTCTGTCCGAGGAGGCAGTGGACCTCTCCCGCACGGATGGTGAGGTCGACCCCGTCGAGCGCGCGCACGCCCGGGAACTCCTTGACGATCCCGGTGAGCTGGAGGAGGGGCTCTGACATGCGCGTGATGCTAGTCACAGTCAATGTCGACGGTCAAGCAAAAGTCCGTTCATTGTCGACGTACTTCTGAAAGTCTTGACGACAGAAGTAGCCGTGGGAGACTGCCTGTCATGGATTCGTTCGCGCCGCAGGCGATCCCGGCCACTGCAGCCAGCGAGGTCTTCCAGCTCATGCGGGACGGGCAGGCGCGGACGAAGGCGGAGATCGCCGAGCTGACGTCGTCGGCGCGCTCGACCGTGTCGGCACGCCTCGACCTCCTGCTCTCCGCCGGACTCCTCGTCCCTGTCGGCGAGGCCGCGTCGACCGGCGGACGCCCCCCGGTCAGGTTCGCGCTCAACGCCGCGTCGTACGTGGTGCTCGCGGTGGACCTCGGGGCGAGCCACGCCGCGGTCGCGGTCGTCGACCTCGGGGGTGAGGTGCTCGGCGAGGTCAGCGTCGCGAGCGACATCACCGAGGGTCCCCAGATCGTCCTCGACCGCGTCGCCGATCTCGCGCGTCGTCTCCTCGCCGATCTCGACCTCACCCCGGATGCCGTCGTCGGCATCGGTGTCGGCGTCCCTGGCCCGGTCGAGCACTCCACCGGCCGACCCGCGAACCCGCCGATCATGCCGGGGTGGCACGACTTCGACATCCCGGGCACCCTCGGCCGTACGTTCCCCGTGCCCGTCCGGGTCGACAACGACGTCAACGTGATGGCGCTCGGCGAGCACACGACGCGCTGGCCCGAGACCGGAGACCTCCTGTACGTGAAGGTCGCCACCGGCATCGGCTCGGGGATCATCTCCAACCGCCTCCTCGTCCGCGGTGCGCTCGGGACCGCCGGCGACCTCGGCCATGTCCAGGTCTCGGGTCAGGGCGACGACGTCGCGTGCCGCTGCGGCAACCTCGGGTGCCTCGAGGCCGTCGCCGCCGGTCCGGCCATCGCCAAGCGGCTGATCGCCGAAGGGCTGAGCATCGAGTCGCCGCAGGACGTCGTCCGCGCCGTCGAGCGCGGCGAGGTCGAGGCGGTGCGCGCCGTCAGAGACGCGGGGCGTGCGATCGGCAGCGTGCTGGCGACGTGCGTGAGTCTGCTCAACCCCTCGGTCGTCGTCGTGGGCGGCTCGATGTCCGCGACCGGGGAGTACCTCCTTGCCGGCATCCGGGAGGTGGTCTACCAGCGCTCGCTCCCCCTCGCGACCCACCAGCTGCGCATCGTCAGCTCACCGCTGCACGGACGGGAGGCGCTCGTCGGTGCCGCCGCGATGGTGCTCGACGAGGTGCTGTCGCCGCGGTCCGTCGACGCGTTGATCGAGCGTCGTTCCCGCGCCAGCGCCTGACCAGCGGTGCGCTCATCCCTGCGCGGCGGCGTCCTCGAGGGCGCGCAGGCGACGGTTCAGGTAGCGCTGCTCCGGGATGCTCGTCGTCAGCCGTGCCGCGATCGCGTACTGCTCCGCTGCCGCCCGCCGGTCACCCAGCTGTTCGAGGAGGTGGCCTCGGACGGCGTAGAGGTGGTGCGTCCGCGCGGTCGCCCGGTCGGTGACCAACGGCTCGGTCGTCCGCAGCCCGACCGCGGGCCCGTACGCCATGGCCGTGGCGACCGCGTGGTTGAGGGTGACCGTCGGGCTCGGCGCCACCGCACCGAGATAGGCGTACAGGAGGCAGATCTGCTTCCAGTCCGTCTGCTCGTACGTCCTCGCGTCCGCGTGCACGGCGGCGATCGCCGCCTCCAGCTGGTAGCGGCCGACGGGTCCCCGCGGCAGCACCTCCTCCACGAGAGCCCGCCCTTCGGAGATGAGCTCGGGTGCCCACCGAGCCCGGTCCTGGTCCGCGAGCGTGACCAGGTCACCGGCAGCGTCCGTGCGCGCGCCGGTTCGGGCGTGGAGGAGGAGCATCAGCGCCAGGGCTCCGGCCACCTCGTCGTGGTCGGGGATCGCGGCGCGCAGACGGCGCGTCAGTCGGATCGCCTCGTCCACCAGCGCGGTGTCGAGGAGCTCTCGTCCCGAGCTCCGCAGGTTGCCCTCGGTGAAGATCACGTAGCAGGTGTCGAGCAATGCTCCGACGCGTGCCGGGAGTTCCTCCGGTGTCGGCATCTCGAACCGCGCTCCCACCTCGCGGAGCCGAGCCCGAGCACGGGTCAGCCGCTGGGAGACGGTGCGCGCAGGCACGGCGAACGCCGTCGCGATCTCCTCGACTCCCCTGCCTGCCACCGCCCGCAGGCTCAGCGCGACCTGCGACGGCCGACTGAGCGCGGGATGGCAGCAGAGGAACAGCATCCGCAGCAGCTCGTCGGCGTCACCGCCCGCGCCCGCGTCGGCCGGCTCCGCACGGTGGGCGAGACGCGCGTGCTCGTCCGTCTCGCGCCGGGTTCGTGCCGAGTCTGCGCGTACGCGGTCGATGAGCCGGCGCGAGGCGACGCGGACGAACCACGCCCGCGGGTCCCGCGGCACGCCGTCCACGGGCCACTGCCGCGCCGCCGCCTCGGCCGCCTCCTGCGCGGCGTCCTCGCAGTCCCCGAGGTCCCCGTGCCGGCGCAGCAGCGCGGCGACGACGTACGGCGCCTCCGCCCTCCATGCCTCGGCCAGCGCCTCACCCAGCTCGTCTTCAGCTCCGGCGCTCATCTCCGGCCGTCACCCGCCGGGCGACATCACCGGCCGCAGCTCGACGGTCTCACCCGGCCCTGAGAAGGAGGCGACGACTTCCTGGGCTCGCTCGGGCGACTCCACGTCGATGAGGAAGAAGCCCGCGAAGTGCTCCTTCGTCTCGGAGTACGGCCCGGAGCTCTCCACCGGGACCCCGTCGACCCACCGGTAGAGCGTCGCGCTCGCCGGGTCGCCCAGCGCCTCGCCATGGAGGAGCTCGCCGTTGCGCTCCAGCTCGGTCAGGGTCTCGACGAAGGAGGTCATCAGCTGGTCGCGCACCTCCTCCGGGAGCGCGAGGTTCTCGGCGATGAAGTCACCCGTCGGATGACCCCACGGCTGCGGGTTGGCGTGGATCAGGATCACGTACTTCATGGCATCCCCTCAGTTCCTGCGGCCAGCAGATCTGCCCGCTCACCCGGAACGTCGGAGCCGGCCGCCCCATGTCGACATCCTTCCCGTGACGGGGTTCGCGCGCCCTCCCACCGGCCGGGGCGGCGCCGCAGGTCAGAGGGGGGTCGCGCCACTGAAGACGCCGGTGAGCGCCTCCTCGGCGGCGCCCGCGGCGGCGGCCCCGAGGCCGAGCGCGCTCAGCCGCAGGTCGAGCGGCGCGTACGGAGTGGAGGTGACGTGCCCCTCGGCGGTCGCGGTGGCGGCGGGCAGCAGGTACGAAGCCAGAGGGACGAAGTAGCCCCCGAGCACGACGGCGTCAGGGTTGAGGATATTGGCCACCGTGGCGATCCCCTGCCCGAGCACGGTCCCGATCCGTGCCAGGGCACCAGCGACCTCCTCGTCCTCGGACGCACGCGCGGCGACGGCCCGGGCCGACTCCAGCGGGGTCCCGCTCTCGGTGACCCCGGCCGCCGTGAGCACGGCGCGCAGACCGACCGACGCCTCCCAGCACCCGCGGCGACCACACCCGCACAGCGCCTCGGAGTCACCCAGCGGGATGTGCCCGATCTCTCCGGCGAACCCCGACGTCCCCCGAACGATTGCCCCGTCGGTGATGACGCCGGCGCCGATGCCGACGGTGCCGGTCACGTACACCGACTGCCCGAGACCCACGGTGGCCCCGCGGCGCGCCTCGGCCAGCGCGGCGCAGTTCGCGTCGTTCTCGACGGCGACGGCGAGTCCGGTCAGCGCACCGACCTCACCCGCGACGGCACGGTCCTTCCACCGGAGGTTCGGTGCCATCGCCACGACACCACGCCCGCGGTCCACAAGGCCGGGCACGGCGACCGTCGCTCCGACGACGCGGCCGCCGGCCTCGGTGAGCTCGGAGTCGCAGGTGCGTGCGAGGTCGACCAGCACCTCGTACGGGTCACGTCCCTCGACCGGCACGGTGGTCTCGAGCCGCACCGTGCCGCCGAGGTCGACCGCGACCGCGGCGACGTAGTCGACGTTGACCTCCAGGCCGAGCCCGACGACCGTCGCCCCCGTGAGGACCACCGGCCTTCCCGGGCGGCCGCGGACGCCCGGCACCGCGTCGGCCTCGTGGACGTACCCGCGGTCCGAGAGGCTGCCGACGATCGCGCCGACGGTGGCCTTCGCCAGGCCGGTACGCCGTGCCAGCTCGGTGCGCGTCCCCGGGCCGTCGTGGCGCAGGCTGCGCAGCACCGCCGCGACGTTCTGACGACGCAGGTCCTCGGTCGCGACAAGCGTCACTCCCGCACCCCGTAGAGGTGCTCCAGCGCCAGCTGGTCGAGGTGCTCGAACGCGGCGCCGCGCACTGCCAGCTCCTCGGGGTCCGCAAGCTCGGCCTTCTCCAGCTCGCGCCATCCCTCGCCCTCGTCGAGCGTCGGCCTCGCCAGCTCGGGAAGCCGTGCGGCGACGAGCGCGTCCTGCACCTCGGGGTCGGCCCGGAACGCCCGCACCTTGTCCCGCAGCACGAGGTAGTTGGTCATGCACGCCGCGGCCGCGACCCACACGCCGTCCTCGTCCTCGGTGCGCGGCGTCTTGAAGTCGAAGTGCACCGGACCGTCGTACCCACCCGTCTCCAGCGCGTCGACGACCCAGAAGGCGCCGCGGGCGTTGCCCGCACCGAAGCGCAGGTCCTGGTCGTACCGCGGCCCGTGCTGACCGTTGAGGTCGATGTGGAAGAGCTTGCCGTGCCACAGTGCCTGGGCGTACCCGTGCGCAGCGTTCATCCCCGCCATCTCCTCGTGCCCGACCTCCGGGTTCACCCCGACGTTCTCGGAGCGGTCCAGCGTCTCGATGAACGCGAGCGCGTGGCCGATGGTCGGCAGGAGGATGTCGCCGCGCGGCTCGTTCGGCTTGGGCTCGATCGCGAAGCGGAGGTCGTACCCGCGGTCGTGGACGAACTCGCCGAGCAGGTTGAACGCCTCGCGGTAGCGGTCGAGCGCCGTGGCGACGTCCTTCGCCGCTCCCGACTCGGCGCCCTCCCGACCGCCCCAGCAGACGTATACCTCGGCGCCGAGCTCGGCGGCGAGGTCGATGTTGCGCATGACCTTGCGGAGGGCGAAGCGACGGACGTCGCGGTCGTTGGCCGTGAAGCCGCCGTCCTTGAAGACCGGGTGCGTGAAGAGGTTGGTGGTGGCCGTCGTCACGGCGAGACCGGTGTCGGCGAGCCCCTTCTTCCAACGCTCGATGATGCGTGCGCGCGACGCGTCGTCGGAGCCGAACGGGATCAGGTCGTCGTCGTGGAAGTTCACGCCGTACGCCCCGAGGTCGGCGAGCCGCTCGAGGGCGTGGACGGGGTCCATCTCCGCGCGCGTCGGGTCACCGAACGGGTCGCGCCCCGGGTACGCGACCGTCCAGAGTCCGAAGGAGAACTTGTCCGCCGGGGTGGGCTCGGGGATGGGGTTCGACATGGTCATGACGTCCTCTCGGGTCGGGTCCACGCGCCGGTACGGTCGCGCAGGTCGGCGTACGCCTCGCGTACGAACGGGGTCGGGTCGGCGTCGAGCACCTCGGTGCCGGCGGGTTTCCAGAGCGGCGGCGCCTCGGTGCCGCCGAGCGCCCAGGCCGCCTGACGCGCGGCGCCCAGCGCGACGTACTCGGCGGGTGGGGGCACGTGCACCGACTGTCCGAAGATCGCCGGCGCGAGCGCGCGGACGGCGGGATTGCGGGCCGCACCGCCCACGAGCAGCAGCCTCCCGCCGCAGCCACCGACACGGCTCGCCAGCAGGTCCACGGCGTCGGCGAGCGAGCACAGCAGCGCCTCGACGGCGGCGCGTGCGAGGTCCTCTCGGGTGGTGCCCGGCCGCAGCCCCGCCCAGAGACCCGTCGCACGCGGACGGTCGGGCGTGCGCTCGCCGCCGTAGTACGGCGACAGCGTCACACCGTTCGCCCCTGGTGGCGCCGCGAGTGCCAGGCGGGCGAGCTCGGAGTGGTCGACGCCGAGGAGGCGCGCCTGGAGGTCGAGGATCCCGGCGGCGTTCATCGTCGTCGCCATCGGCAGGTAGCGGCCGGTCGCGTCGGCGAATCCCGTGACCGCTCCCGTGCCGTCGGCGACCGGGTCCTCGGCGATCGCCGAGGCGACGCCGGAGGTGCCGATGGACACCACGACGTCTCCTGGCACGAGGCCGAGGCCCAGCGCGGCGCCCATGTTGTCGCCCGTGCCGCCGGCGACCAGCAACGCGTCCTCGTACGCCGCCGCCCCGTCGGCGACGATCCGCGGCAGCGCGACGTCGTGGCCGAGCGCCGACGCCGCCAGGTCCTGGCGCCACGTGCTCGTCCGCGCATCGAAGTAGCCGGTGCCCGAGGCGTCCCCACGGTCGGTGAACGGCTCGGTCCGTCGTCCGGTGAGGTGCCACGAGACGTAGTCGTGAGGCAGGAGCACCTGGGTCACCGCCGCCGCGGCCTCGGGTCGGTGATCGCGCAGCCACCGCAGCTTGGTCGCGGTGAACGACGCGACGAGCACGCTCCCGACGGCGTCGGCGCAGGCCTGGGCACCGCCCATCTCGGCGACCAGCTGTGTCGCGGCGTCGGCCGAACGGGTGTCGTTCCAGAGCAGCGCGTCGTGGACGGGCAGGCCGTCGGCGTCGAGGGCGACCATGCCGTGCTGCTGGCCGGCGACCGCGACGGCGGCGGCCTCACCGCGCCAGTCGCCGACCACGGCGTCGCAGGCGTCCAGCCAGCGGCGCGGGTCGACAGCGGTCCCTGGAGGATGCGGCGCGGCGCGCTGCGCGAGCACTGTGCCGTCGTCGGCGTCGACGAGCACGGCCTTGGTGGACTGCGTCGAGGAGTCGACGCCGATGACGCGAGTGGTGCGGGTCACATCTCCGGTTTAGTACGAGTCATGAACTAATGTCAAGAGCCCAGCGACCGGCTCTGCTCCGCACAGGGAGGCGCCGGCGAGAGAGCGTCGGCGAGAATGGGCACATGACTGACTCGACCCCCACCGTCTGGAACACCGCCGGCGACTACACCGACATCCGGTACGAGACGACCGACGACGGCATCGCCAAGATCACGATCGACCGGCCCGAGGTGCACAACGCCTTCCGGCCGCAGACGATCATCGAGATCTCCGATGCCCTCGACGCCGCGCGCGAGGACGAGTCGGTCGGCGTCATCATCCTCACCGGCGCCGGCGACAAGGCGTTCTGCTCCGGTGGTGACCAGCGCGTGCGCGGCGACTCCGGCTACAAGACGGACGCCTCCGCCACCGGCCGCTTCCACGTCACCGACCTCCACGTGCAGATGCGCCGGTGCCCGAAGCCCATCGTCGCGATGGTCGCCGGCTGGGCGATCGGCGGCGGACACGTCCTCCATGTCGTCGCCGACCTCACCATCGCCGCCGACAACGCCCGCTTCGGCCAGGTCGGCCCGAAGGTCGGGTCGTTCGACGGCGGGTTCGGCGCCAGCTCGCTCTCCCAGCTCGTCGGCATGAAGAAGGCCAAGGAGATCTGGTTCCTCTGCCGTCAGTACGACGCCCAGCAGGCGCTCGAGATGGGCATGGTCAACACCGTGGTCCCGCTCGCCGAGCTCGAGGCCGAGACCGTCCGGTGGTGCCGCGAGATGCTCGCCCTCTCCCCGTACGCCCTGCGGTTGATGAAGGCCAGCTTCCACGCCGCCGAGGACGGGTACGCCGGGCTGCAGCAGCTCGCGCACGACACGAACCTCCTCTTCTACGGCAACGACGAGGCCAAGGAAGGGCGCGAGGCCTACAAGGAGAAGCGCAAGCCCGACTTCACCAAGTTCCCCCGGCGCGCATGAGCGCCGCGCTGCGCGTGGAGGACATGGCGGGCATCGAGCCGATCCTCGTCCTCACCGTTCCGCCGGAGTTCGAGGACGAGAACGGTCACGTCAACATCCGCCACTACTTCGACCTGCACGTACGGGCCGCCGATCGCACGTTCGAGGCGCTCGGCATCAACGAGGGCTACCGTGCCGCGCGCGGCATGAGCGTGTTCAGCATCGACCACCGCGTCCGCTACCTGGACGAGGTGCTCGTGGGTCAGGACGTCGCGGTGTACGTCCTGTTCCTCGCACGCTCGGCGAAGATCGTGCACGGGGTGCAGGCGCTCTTCAACGCGACGACGGGGTCGTTGGCGAACACGTTCGAGTTCGTCGAGGGCCACGTCAGCCTCGAGCAGCGGCGTACGGTCCCGTGGCCCGAGGACGTGGCCGCGCGCCTCGATGCTGCGATCGCCGACGGCAAGACGTGGCCGGCGCTCCCGCACGAACCAGGGCTCGGTCTGCGCTGAGGTCGCTCAGGCTTCCGAGGAACGCTCCAGCCAGGTCGGGTCATCCATGACGGCCTGGAGCTCGTTGACGAGCCGTGCCGAATGGAAACCGTCTGCTGCCGCGTGGTGCACCTGGACCGCGAGAGGAAGCAGGACCCTGCCGTCTCGCTCGACGTACCGACCGAGGGTGAAGATCGGGGCAAGGTGGTCCCAGCCGCTGCCGATGTTGAGGTTGAAGCCCGTGAACGACGTCCACGGCAGGCTCGACACATCGAACACATTCGCTGGCGGCGTCCCCTGCGGGAAGAAGTCGGTGGTGCGAGCCTGGTTCGCCAGCAACGGGGCGGCGACGGCGTGGAAGCTGTCGAAGTCGCGGTCGTAGGGCGCCCAGACACAGGCGAACGCCTCGCGCTCTGGGTTGAAGACCGTGAAGGCCGGGTGGACGACGGGCCAGACAGCGGGCTCGCCCGACGCGGTGAGGCACATCTTGAACTCGTCGTGCCGGTTGACTGTCGCGGCGAGCGCTCACACCTGCGCGAGGTAGGACTTGTACCGCGATCGGCGCAACGCCGCGGTGAACGCAGTGACGTCGAGCTCGACCGTCATCGAGTACGTGCAGGGGACGCGCCGAAGGTAGTGCTCGAAGTGCTGTCGTCGTGGCCAGGTGTCTACGTCGATCGGGGTGGCGTCATCCATCCGCTCATCGTGCCAGCGGTCGGGAGAACGGGATGGGGCACCAGTCGGTCTCGGCGCACGCCACGAGGTCGTCACAGCCCGCATCCCTCGCGGCGATCAGGCCGTCCTTGATCACCTCGAGCGCGGCGATCTTCTGCTCCACCTCGGACAGCTTGGCTGCGGTTCGCGCCTGGAGCCCGGCACGACGAGGTCCGTGGTGGTGACGGCCCGCCTCGAGAA